>Ga0187774_10000851_pt1 | contig 10636 bp, 10 predicted proteins | sample 0216_BV02_MP05_2_FD_133152 | JGI IMG/M metagenome (GOLD analysis project Ga0187774, IMG submission 133152) | Tropical peat soil microbial communities from peatlands in Department of Meta, Colombia - 0216_BV02_MP05_20_MG | ecosystem: Environmental > Terrestrial > Soil > Wetlands > Peat | place... | reverse complement strand
TCTCTCTACTTCTCGGTGCTTGTCGCCTGTTTCTTGGGGTATTTTTTCTTAAACTTCTCTACCCTTCCCTCAGCATCAACGATCTTCTGCTTCCCTGTAAAGAAGGGGTGGCATTTCGAACATATATCCACGCGTATCTTCGGCTTTGTTGACATTGTTGTAAATGTTTCACCGCACGCACATACAACCGTAACCTCTTTATATGCTGGATGAATTTTTTCCTTCAAGTTATACCTCCTGATATCTATTTCGTCTGCAGCTTATAAGCTGCTAAGTATATAATTTTAATAAATTCATATTGGTTTTAGCAATAGTCCATTGAAATTTCCCAATCAGAAGTCTTCATCGAAGCCACAGCAACACCTGCTTGATTTCCCTGATTCTATCCGTTATCCTTGCTATATAAGACTGTGGTGTCTCTGAGTGTTATTGAGAAAAGGTTGTTATGACCTTCGAAGCAATATCAAGAGTAAGATTCTTCGCCTGCCCGCCTCAGGCGGGCGACCTCAGAATGACACAAAGGGAATTTGAGTGAAAAAAGAAATAGTAGATTTTCTCATTATTGGTAGTGGTGTTGCAGGCCTCAGGGCTGCAATAGAACTTGCACATTACGGTAACGTCCTTATTGTAACAAAGGACAGAGCTACTGAAAGCACTACAGAGTATGCCCAGGGTGGAATTGCTGTAGCCTTGAGCGATGAAGATGAGATAAGTATCCATTATGAGGATACATTAAAGGCTGGAGACGGCCTCTGCAGAGAGAAGGCAGTGAAGATCCTCGTCGAGGAAGGCCCGGAAAGGATAACAGAACTCATATCATGGGGAGCAGAGTTTGACAGAGAGGGTACAAAACTCGACTTTACCTTAGAGGCAGCCCATTCAAGAAGAAGAATACTTCATGCCCATGGCGATGCAACAGGAAGGGAAATAGTTAGAGTGCTCCTCGGAAAAGTGAGTTCTTTTCCCTCCATTAAAACATATCCGTTTTCCTTTACTATTGACCTGATCATCAGAAATAAGGAATGTCATGGAGCATACATACTTAAGGATAAAAAAGTCATCTCTCTTTTTGCAAAGACAACGGTTCTTACTACAGGAGGTGCAGGCCAGATTTTTTCAAGGACAACTAATCCCGCAGTTGCCACGGGAGATGGTGTGGCAGTGGCCTTTAGGGCTGGAGCCATAGTTGAGGATATGGAATTTATACAGTTTCATCCTACAAGTCTGTATTCTCCACTGGCCCCCCAGTTTCTCCTCAGCGAGGCTATGCGAGGAGAAGGAGCGATCCTCAGGAATACAAAGAAAGAGAGATTTATGGAGGATTACCATCCGATGGCAGAACTTGCGCCGAGAGATGTTGTATCACGTGCTATTATTTCAGAGATGGTTAAAACAAAAAGTAACCATGTCTACCTCGATCTCACACATCTCGGAAAGGAATACCTGAAGAGCAGGTTCCCAAGGATCTACTTAACTTGTCTCCAGTATAACATTGACATTACAAAGGAGCTTGTTCCTGTTTCGCCTGCGGCTCACTATATAATGGGTGGGGTTAAGACTGATGCAGAAGGTGCAACAAACATAAAGGGTCTTTATGCCGCCGGTGAGGTTGCATGCACAGGTGTGCATGGCGCTAACAGACTCGCATCGAATAGCCTTCTCGAAGGGCTTGTCTTCGGAGCAAGGGCAGGAAAGGCAGCTTTAGAAACTCTGATAAAGAATAAGCAATTAAAGTTAAGCATGAAGGAATTAACTCGTTATCCAATGCCCGACACCCGCCACTCGTTGGTTCCTGAACACGAAGAGATAAGACATGAACTGAGGAGATTAATGTGGGGAAGGGTTGGCATTATACGGTGTGGAGAGTCTCTTGGCTTTGCAAAAGAGAAGCTTTCAGGATGGTCTTTTATCCAGGAAGAAGCACCTTCTACAAGGAGGGAACTTGAACTTAAAAATATGCTCGCCGTGGCTCGCCTCATAACAGAAGCGGCCTTTCTGAGAGAAGGTAGTGTAGGAGCTCATTACAGGTCTGATTATCCTGTTCGTGGTGAGGGATGGCAGAGACATATTACATGGAGACAGAAAGACGGGCAATACATATATGAATTCATTGAATAAGAGAAAAGCGAAGATCGTCTGTACGATTGGGCCATCCTCTTCAAGTAAGGAAATAATCTTTTCCCTTATTAAAAACGGAATGGATGTTGCAAGGTTGAATTTTTCTCATGGTGATCATAATTTCCATAGGAGGGCAATAGACATTATAAGGGAAGGTTCAAGAAAATATTCCAAGTCTATTGCAATCCTTCAGGATCTCCAAGGAATAAAAATAAGGGTTGGTGCTATCGATGGGGGAGCAGTAGAACTGAAGAAAGGCAAGAGACTCCAGCTATTTCAAGGGAAAGGCATAGGGAACCAGGAGAGGATATTTATATTATACCCTGCTCTCCTTAAAGATGTTAAAAGAGGAGACAGGATACTCCTCGACGATGGCTTCATCCAGCTCAATGTTCTTGGTAATAAAAGAAATAGCCTGGTGGCAAAGGTTGTTGAAGGAGGGATATTAAAAAATAAAAAGGGCGTCAATCTCCCTGGAGTAAAGATCTCCATGAACTCCTTTACAGAAAAGGATGAGAAGGATCTCCTCTTTGGAACAACTATGGATGTTGACTATGTGGCTTTATCCTTTGTAAGGGAAGCGCGGGATATTCAGAGAGTTAAAAACTGGCTTAGAGACAGAAGTCAATGGATTCCTCTCATTGCAAAGATAGAAAAACCAGATGCCTTAACCAACATTGAAGAGATCTTATCAGAGGTAGATGGAATCATGGTGGCAAGGGGAGACCTTGGTGTTGAGGTCCCAACTGAGAAGGTTCCCCTTATTCAGAAAGAGTTAATTGAAAAGGCAAATAAAAGAGGGAAGATCGTAATTACGGCAACACAGATGCTTGAATCTATGACCGAACATCTGAGACCAACACGGGCAGAGACAACAGATGTTGCCAACGCAGTAATAGATGGAACAGATGCCTTGATGCTTTCTGAAGAAACTGCAGCCGGAATGCATCCTATTGAAGCCTTAAAGATGATGGACAAGATAATCAGGTATACAGAATCAACCAAAGCTATGCCTTCCTCTTATATCAGTGAGAATACCTTTGCAGATGCTATAGCGGATGCATCATGTAGGGCTGCAGAGGATATAAACGCGAAGGTAATTGTTGCCTTCACCCAATCAGGTTTTACAGCAAAACTCTTATCAAAATTCAGGCCTAAGACTCCAATCATTGCTTATACACCCGAGGAGAAAATTAAAAACAGATTATGCCTTTACTGGGGAATTTCGCCCAGGATAATGAAACCCCCGAAAACTACTGATGAACTAATAAAAGAGGTAGAAAAGTCTTTGGCAGAAGAAGGTGTTGTAAAAAAGGATGATGGTATCGTAATCCTTTCGAGTTCTCCTTTCTCTACCTTTGGAAAAACAAACTTCATGAAGTTACACAAAATAAGAGGATAGGGAATTAGAGAACCTTGATATTGTAAGCCTTTATCTTTTTGTGAAGATTGCTCCTCTCTATCTGGAGGATTTCTGCTGTTTTGGATATGTTCCAGTTGTTTTCTTCAAGCCTCTTTATTAAAAAGTCCTTCTCGAAGGCCTCCCTTGCCTCTTTCAGGGTTTTGAAGGTGTGATAGTCTTGTCGGGTTGTTTCTGCTACAATGAGATTTTTTGATGTTATTGTGTCTGAAGGGGTCATGATAACGAGTCTTTCGATCACATTTCTTAGTTCTCTTATATTCCCAGGCCAGTCATAAGCTTCGAGCATCTTCAACGCATCAGGTGCTATCTTCTTCAATTTCTTTCCATACTCTGAGGCAAAATGCTCAAGGAAATAATCAACGAGGAGCGGGATATCCTCTTGTCTTTCCCTAAGAGGGGGAACTATTATGGGTATGACATTCAACCTGTAAAGAAGATCCTCCCTGAAATTGCCTTTTTTTACTTCCTCTTTCAGGTCTTTGTTAGTGGCTGCAATAATCCTTACATCCACCTTTATATTCCTGCTTCCTCCAACTCTTTGAAACTCTTGTGTCTCTATAATGCGAAGTACTTTTGACTGAGCAGAAAGAGACATGTCACCTACTTCATCGAGAAATAGAGTACCTTCGTCAGCAAGTTCAAATTTGCCCTTCTTGCTTTCAAATGCCCCTGTAAAGGAACCCTTCTCATGTCCGAAAAGCTCACTCTCTATAAGTTCCTGCGGTATGGCTGCACAGTTCACCTCAATAAAGGGTTGCCCTGCGCTTTTGCTATTTTCATGAAGCAAACGTGCAACGAGCTCTTTACCTGATCCACTCTCCCCTATTATTAATACCCTGCTAAAGCTCTGGGCTGCCATATCTATCTGCTCTTTCAAAAGTAGCATTTTAGGAGAGTTTCCAATGAGTCGGTATTTTTTTGTAAGATCTTTTTTGAGGGACTTATTTTCCACCTCAAGGGTATGCCTTTCGAGTGCCCTTTTCGCAACCAGTAAAACTCTCTCAAGGGAAAGGGGTTTCTCGAGAAAGTCATATGCACCCATCCTGGTTGCCTTTACAGCAAGTTCTATATTGCCGTGACCCGATATCATGATTACTGGAAGATCTGGCTGGAGAGCCTTAATCTTCTCAAAGGTCTTAATGCCATCAATGCCAGGAAGCCATATATCCAGAAATACAAGGTCTGGGCTTTGCTCCATCATGAGTTCTATTGCCTTTTCACCAGAACCTGTAGTCTGGACATCAAAGCCTTCATCCTCAAAAATCCCTGAAAGACTTTCTCTTATGCCCTCCTCATCATCTACTACAAGTACAACATGTTCTGGCATTTGATCCTCCTCGGAACGAGTCGATCCCGACAATTACTCAACTCTTATCGGGATCTCGATTGTGAAAACTGTCCCCCTTGGTTCATTATCTCTCACTCTTATATATCCTTTATGCTCTGCGATAATCCTATTTGCTATTGCAAGCCCCAGGCCTGTGCCGTCTCTCTTGGTCGAGTAATAGGGGAGAAACAATTTCTCTCTGTCCTCATCCTTGATACCTGGGCCATTGTCTGCAATGTCTATAGACACCATGTTAGAAGGAAGATCAAAATGGAGCTTCACATCTATCCTGCCCCTGTTGGAGATAGCATAAATAGCATTCTCGAATATATTTATCATAACTCTCTTGAACTGTTCTTCGTCCAATTCTACCAAAGGGCTTTCCTCTGGCAGAGATATATTTATTTCCACACCTTTATATCCCTTATACAGATTAACTACCTCATCAATTACAGTAGGCAAATGGGTTGGAGCCTTTTTTATCTCTGGCATTTTGCTAAATTGCGAAAACTCATCAACCAATCTTTTTAGACCTTCAACCTCTTTTATGATTATTTTTGTTGAACGCTCAAAGGTCTGGTCAAAATCAGCCTCCTTGTTTTCCCATTTTTTGACTATTCGCTCTGTGGAAAGCTTAATAGGCGTCAAGGGATTCCTTATCTCGTGAGCTATCCTCCTGGCAACCTCCTGCCATGCAACTGCCCTTTGTGCCTTTATGATGTCAGTAAGATCATCAAAAACAACAAGGAGGCCGATATATTTTTCGGAATCTTTGAGTCCTTTTATAAAGACCCTAAGGATGGCATTCCTATTTCCGATAGTCACTTTCACTTCCTTGTCGATCCATCGGAATTCTCGGCCTTCTATCCCTTTCACGAGGTTCTCAAGTTCTTCCGATTTTATCATGGAGACGAGCTCCTTATAATTTTTATTGATACCCATCTCAGACTCTATGTTAAGTATCGAACAGGCAGCGCCGTTTAACATCAATATTTCTCCTTCTGTATTTAACATGATAACGCCTGAGTTTATGTTATCAAGGATATTTTCCATAAACAATCTTCGCCTGTCAGATTCAATATAAGCTGATTGAAGTGATTCCTTACTCTCTTTTAACTCTTTTACCATATGATTAAAAGAATTCACGAGGAGTCCTATTTCATCCTTCTGGCTTAGATCTATATTGATATCAAGATTTCCAGTAGCAACCTGCTCTGTTGCTTGTGCGAGAGCTTGTATAGGATCTGTTATTCCCCTCGCAATCTTAAGGGCGACCCATAAAGCCATGAACATTACAAAGAGAGTAAGGAAACCGAGGAAGAGAAGGTAATTCGTCTTTATTGGTACCCTCCACGATTCAAGAGTCAGATATTTTTCATAGGCGTCTTTTATATTTTCCACATTCTCGGTAATCTTTTTAGGGATGAAGGACTCGACGACTATTATCCCTGTGTGTCTGTCTCCATGGTGCTCAGGCACTACTGCCCTAACTCTGTCTCCGTTGTCTTCTGATATGATCTCTACTCCAGCCTTGCCTTCGAATGCAGCTTTAACTGTTTCAGTAGCGTTTTCTGGCATCACTGTAATATGCCTGACAGTATAATTGCCAACACTTGTTTCGTCTTTTGGTAGCCTCTTCGCAAAATTGAGGGCCCTCTGTCTTTCAAGTTCATAAAAGGCCTTGGCTATTTCTACAGAGCTGTCAATAGGTTGTCTGAGTTGAGGAGCAAACCAGCGGTCTATGTAATTCGTAATAAGTCCGCTTGAGACGATAAATAAAATAGAGGCAGGAATTAATGTAAGGACAACGAGGATAACAACGAGTTTTGTTTTGAATTTATATCCAAGAATTCTGTTTCTTCTTTCCAGATAGAGTTTCATAAGGCTCTTCACAACAAAAAACATAAGGATAAGAAGGGCTATGATAGTGAAATTAAAGAGAATGAGTATGGTTAACTTAGTCAGAAAAGAAATGTTCTCAAGCCTCATATAGTGGAGTTCAACCCCAAAGGCTAAAATAGTGAGCAGTAATGCAGAAACTATAATTATATGAAAGCGGATATTTTTCATTTAACTAATCCTGTGCTGAAATCTTGAGAATCCTTTGTGATCTTGAATTCATTTTCTGATAAGAAAATTATAAAGAATCCAATAACAGGAGGTAGTTTCCTGATTTTAGACTCCACGGTAATCCTGACAAAATATATTCCTGCTTCAAGCTCTTTTATATTCGTGAGTTTCAGTTCACTTATGCTGAGCGCCCATTTCATCATAGACTCAAAAGACTTAAACCTCTTCTCTATAAGAGTTCTTCCATCGTAGGAGGTTGCAATGAACTCACTTTTTACGGGATCGCATTTGAGGGTTCTTGTTAAGGACTCACCAAGAACAAACTCGTCAGGCCACACTTTCCACACCTTAAAAAGGTCAATATAAAATATAAATTCTTTTTTAATCCCATTCCTGAGCTCCTGCACATATTTCTCATCGAGAGACAAAGAAGCCGTAACGAAGATCTCATTGCTCTGCAAGGTTACCTCAGGACCTACTATTTCTGCTCCGTTTGAAAGAGAATAGAAAGATACTATATAAAGAGAAATAAACAGAAGAAAGTATAATATTTTTAAATCTTTTCCCACGCTCCGCCACAGTTTACTCGTTATGCATATTTTGTGTAAAGGCTTGACATCTGCCAAGAATATTTTCATTATAGCATACCAATAAATTATGGTAGTCAGTCGTTAGTAGCAAGTAGATAGTGAAGAAAACTCAATTTTCTTAGCTACTAACTGCTTCCTACTTACTACTATTTTTCATGAAAATGTCATTCTGGCTTGTCCGCCTGAGGCGGGCTTGTCCAGAATCCTTCTGAAAAAAGATTCCCGACAAGCGGGAATAATAAATGGTAGCATGTATAAATATCGTTCGGACAAATTTCATGTCCCTTTATGAGCCAAAGGCTCATGAGGGTTTAGACGGAAATTGAATTTCCTTAACTACTAACTACTGCTCTTTAAAAGAGGAGGTGGATATGGAACTAAAGGTAGTAAAGATGGAGATTCCAGAGGGCTGCAATTTAATCCTTGGTCAGACGCATTTTATAAAGACCGCAGAAGACCTTTACGAAATCATGGCAACTACTGTCCCTCAGGCAAAATTTGGCATTGCCTTTACAGAGGCATCAGGGCCATGTCTGATAAGGACAGAGGGTAATGATGGTGAACTCACTAATATCTGTATCACGAATCTCCAGGCGTTAGGCACAGGTCATGTATTCTGCATTATTTTAAAAGATGCCTTTCCCATCATCGTTCTTAATCAGATAAAGAACTGCCCTGAGGTCTGCAAGATTTTCTGCGCAACAGCAAACCCTCTTGAGGTTGTTGTAGCAGAAACATCTCAAGGTAAAGGAATACTCGGTGTAATTGACGGCTTTTCTCCAAAAGGTATTGAAGGTGCCGAGGAGAAGGCCAATAGAAAGGAGTTTTTGAGAAAAATAGGGTATAAGCTATGACAAAAATTCGTCTGAGTTTTTTATGGAGGCAATATGATACCTGAACTTAAATACGATGATAAGGGTCTGATTCCAGCAATCATACAGAATGCTTTAAATAACGAGGTTCTGATGCTCGCCTATATGAATAAGAAATCCCTTGAGATGACTATCGAGTCAGGTTTCACACATTTCTGGTCGAGATCGAGGCAGAAATACTGGAAAAAGGGAGAAACATCAGGCAATGTTCAGGAGGTCAAAGAAATCTTTTATGACTGTGATGAAGATACGCTGCTTGTAAAGGTGGTTCAGAAAGGTAAAGGTGCATGCCATACGGGAAACAGGACATGCTTTTTTAGGAGCATTTTGAAAACGTGATGTCAGAGGTTATTGGAGATGCAGGATATGACATTTTCGCTCATTCTCGTTCCGACAAGGTCGGAACTCCGAGGTTTTTGCCTCTTGATTTTAATAGATATTCTATTTGACTATCAGCAAAAAAATCCGCTCAAATGTCATATCCTGCCACTTACATACAGGGCAGGAGGTGAAATGATTACTATTGAAGATTTTGCAAAGGTCGAGATAAAGATTGGTAAAGTGCTCGATGCTAAACGAGTTGAAGGTTCAAATAAACTGATAGTTATGAAGGTTGACACAGGGGAGGAGCGACAGATAGTTGCAGGGATTGGCAAGGCATATACGCCTGAGGAGCTTATAGGCAAAAATATCGTGGTGGTCACAAACCTTCAGCCAGCAAGGCTAATGGGAATTGAATCACAGGGCATGTTGCTTGCAGCATCTGATGATGAGGGAACGCTGTCAACAATTACTACAGACAGAAAAATAAAAGAAGGCTCAAAGGTAAAGTAATGCAAGTTGATGTATAGTTTCTCCACTTGACCAGCCGTGAATATCAACTTTATAATGAAATAATGGGAATACTTCAATGCATAGGAAATACTCCGCTCGCCAGCATAGATGGATTAAACCCTAATCCTAAGGTAAAACTCTTTGCAAAGCTCGAGGGCAATAATCCCGGTGGCTCCGTCAAAGACAGAATTGCCCTTTACATGATAGAGGCAGCAGAGAAAGAGGGAAGGCTTACGAGGGATAAGATAATACTTGAGGCTACATCAGGAAATACGGGGATAGGACTTGCAATGGTTGCAGCGGCAAAGAAATACAGGGTGAAGCTTACCATGCCTGCATGCGTTAGTATGGAAAGGAGAAAAATCCTTGAGGCTTTTGGGGCAGAGCTCTTACTGAGTCCGTCAGAGGAAGGAACAGACGGTGCAATAATGTTGGCGCACAGGATAGGTTCAGAGGAACCGGAGAGGTACTTTATGCCAAACCAGTTCGACAACCAGGCAAACGTATTAGCCCACTATGAGACCACTGGCAAAGAGATAATCGAACAAACAGATGGAAAAATAACCCACTTCGTAGCTGGAATGGGAACTACAGGAACACTCATGGGTGTAGGGAAGAGACTCAAAGAGTTCAATAAGGACATAAAGATTATAGGGGTGGAGCCTATTTTGAATCACAGGATACAAGGTCTTAAAAATATGTCTGAGTCCATTATTCCTAAGATATTTGATCCCTCAATTCTCGATGAACGCTATATAGTAAATGATGAGGAAGCCTTTGATGCGACGCGAATGCTTGCTGTGAAGGAAGGGATATTCGTGGGGATGTCAAGTGGTGCGGCAATGAACATTGCACTTAGGAAATCGAGTGAACTTAGGGAAGGTGTAGTAGTGGTTGTCCTTCCTGACAGAGGAGATAGGTATCTCTCTACTTCCTTATTTGCATCTATATGTGCAAAGTGTCCACCATAGAGATTTTTGATCACCAATAACCAAACTATTTACATTGAGTCAATGGTGGAGTCTCCCGATTTAAATCGGGGCCGAGAATAAGCGAAATGCTATATCCGCCATGGGTTTAAAAATTTATGAATTAAGCTGGATAGAGGCTATTTTTTAATCTTCTCTTTCCCAAATGGTGAGAGTTCTCTTAGTTCCTTTATAATCTTTGGCATTATTTCTATTACCTTATCTATCTCTGCTTCTGTATTGTATCGACTGAGGGAAAATCTGATAGAGCCATGAATGGCTGTGAATGGTATACCCATGGCTCTCAGGACATGGCTCGGTTCAAGGGAGCCTGATGTGCATGCAGACCCTGATGAGGCACATATGCCGTATTCATTTAACCTGAGGAGTATGGCTTCTCCCTCAACATATTCAAAGCTTATATTTGTTGTGTT
>Ga0187774_10000850_pt1 | contig 10639 bp, 6 predicted proteins | sample 0216_BV02_MP05_2_FD_133152 | JGI IMG/M metagenome (GOLD analysis project Ga0187774, IMG submission 133152) | Tropical peat soil microbial communities from peatlands in Department of Meta, Colombia - 0216_BV02_MP05_20_MG | ecosystem: Environmental > Terrestrial > Soil > Wetlands > Peat | place... | reverse complement strand
TCGTCACCACCGCCGTGAAAGAGGCTTCGTTGCGGGCCCAGATACGCGCGACACAAGACATCCTGGCGGCGCAGGAAAAACAGCTCACGGTTATCGACAGCCAGTTCCAACTCGGCGCGGTATCGCGTCCTGATGTACTCGCCCAGCAAACGCAGCTTGCGCAAACACGCGCAACCTTGCCGCCACAGGAAAAGGAACTGGCGCAGACACGCCATCAGCTCGCGGTGCTGACGGGCAAGTTGCCGAGCGAAGCAGGGCTGCCGGAGTTCGAGCTCGAGAGACTGCAATTGCCACAGGAATTGCCGATCAGCCTGCCATCGTCACTGGTGCAGCAGCGGCCCGATGTCCGCGCTTCGGAAACATTACTGCACCAGGCGAGCGCGCAGATCGGCGTTGCAACGGCAAACATGTTCCCGCAGATTACGCTGAGCGGCAGTTATGGCTCGACGACAGACAATTCGCATAATCTTTTCACCAGCGGATCCAACGTCTGGAGCTTCGGGGCAGCATTGTTACAGCCCATCTTCCACGGCGGCGAACTCAGCGCCACACGCCGTGCCGCGGTTGCGGCCTATGACCAGGCAGCGGCGCAGTATCGCGAAACGGTACTGCAGGCGTTTCAGAACGTGGCCGACGTTCTTCGTGCGCTCGAAGCGGACGCGCGCACGCTCAAGGCCCAGGTCGCGGCAGAAACTGCCGCGCTCGAAGCACTGGAGCTCACGCAACAACAGTTCGAGGTCGGCGCCGTGAGTTATCTCACGCTGTTGAACGCCGAGCGCCAGTATCAGCAGACGCGGATCAGCCTGATTCAGGCGCAGGCCACGCGCTACGCCGATACGGCGGCATTGTTCCAGGCGCTCGGAGGCGGGTGGTGGAACCGTGACCAGCAGACCGGAACGGCGGCTGCGGTCACCGATACGTCACAACCGGACGGCAGTGCGAAGAATTCGCGGGAGAACTTCTGATGGCCAAACGCATGACCATTATGCTGCTGATCGTCGGCCTGCTTTTTGGCGCCATCTTCGCATTCCAGGTTTTCAAGGCGTACAAAATCAAGGAATTCTTCGCATCCAACACGGCGCCGCCGGTCACTGTGACGGCAATGAAAGCGGAATTCAATACCTGGCAACCGCAGATCGATGCCGTCGGCAGCCTGCGTGCCGAGCGCGGCGTCGACGTCGCCAGCGAGATCGACGGTATCGTGCGCTCGCTCCATTTCAAGTCCGGGGAGGAGGTAAAGGCGGGCCAGGTTCTGGTCCAGCTCAATGCCGATGCCGACATCGCATTGTTGCACTCACTTCAGGCGGCCGCCGAACTGGCGCGCACGACTTACGAGCGTGACAAAGCGCAATACGCAGCGCGCGCGATCAGCCAGGCAACGCTGGACGCCGCCGCCGCCGACCTCAAGAGCAAGAGTGCCCAGGTAGCCGGGCAACAGGCGTTGGTCGACAAAAAGATCATCGTGGCGCCGTTTGCCGGACGGCTCGGCATCAGCACGGTCAATCCCGGACAGTACCTGAACCCTGGCGACAAGATCGTCACGCTACAGTCTTTAGATCCGATTTTTGTCGACTTCTACCTGCCGCAGCAACAACTTTCGAGCGTCGCCCTTGACCAGGCCGTTGTGGTCGCCAGCGACAGCTATCCGGGACAGACCTTCACCGGCAAGATCAGCGCGATCAGCCCGCTGGTGGACCCGAACACGCGCAATGTCCAGATCGAAGCAACGGTCGCCAATCCCAAGCACCTGTTGCTGCCCGGCATGTTCGCCTCGCTTGATGTCGAAGCCGGCACGGCGCAACGCTATCTGACGCTGCCGCAGACCGCGGTGACCTTCAATCCCTACGGGGAAAGCCTCTATATCGTCGAGCCGGGCGGGAAGGGTGCGGACGGAAAATCCATGCTGATCGCCCGCCAGAGTTTCGTGACCGTCGGCGCGACGCGTGGAGATCAGATCGCAGTCCTGCAGGGAATCAAGGAGGGCGATTTGATCGTCACCAGCGGGCAACTCAAGCTCAGGAACGGCAGCCCGGTGATCATCAACAACACGGTCCCGCCCAGTAACGAACCGGCGCCAAAACCGGTGGACGAATAGCGGAACGCCGGTCCATGCGCTTTACCGACCTTTTCATCCGCCGACCAGTGCTCGCAACCGTGGTGAGCCTGTTCATCCTGGTGCTGGGATTGCGGTCGCTCGGCTTACTGCCGGTTCGTGAATTTCCCGAAACCCAGAATGCCGTGGTCACGGTGACGACGACGTACACCGGTGCCGATCCGTCGTTGATCGCGGGCTTCATCACCACGCCGCTGGAAAACTCCATCGCGCAGGCGAACGGCATCGATTACCTCACGTCCTCGAGCACGCAGAGTGTCAGTATCATCACGGCGAACCTGCGCCTCAACTACGATCCGAACAAGGCCGTTACCGAGATCAATACCCGGGTCAACGCGGTGCTCAACCAGCTGCCGCAGGGTTCCCAGCAACCGGTCATAAACCTGGCCGTCGGCGAGCCCATCGACTCGATGTACATCGGCTTCTACAGCAAGGTCCTGGCGACCAACAAGATCACCGACTATTTGATTCGCGTGGTGCAACCAAAACTGCAGACCGTGGAAGGCGTGCAGACCGCCGAGGTACTCGGCATACGTCAGTTCGCCATGCGGGCATGGCTCGATCCGCAGAAATTGGCGGCCTATGGCCTGACCGCGACCGATGTCAGCGCCGCGCTCGCATCCAACGACTTCATCTCCGCCATCGGACGCACCCAGGGGCTGATGGTGACCGTCAATCTCACCGCCGCCACCGGATTACACTCGGTCGACGAGTTCCGCAACCTGGTCATCAAGTCGCAGAACGGCGCAATCATCCGTCTGGGCGACGTCGCCAACGTCACGCTGGGCGCGGAAAACTACGATACCGCGGTCGCTTTCGACGGCGAGAAGGCAGTATACATCGGCATCAAAGTGGCGCCGAGCGCCAATCTCCTGACGGTCATCGACAAGGTGCGCAAGACGTTTCCGGCGATCGAATCGCAGCTGCCGGAAGGTCTCAATGGAAAGATCGTCTACGACGCCACCAAGTACGTGAACAGCTCCATCGACGAGGTGGTCCGCACGCTGACCGAATCGTTGTTGATCGTGACGGTGGTCATTTTCCTGTTCCTGGGCTCGGCGCGCTCGGTTGCCATCCCGGTGATCGCCATGCCGCTGTCCCTGATCGGCACGTTTTTCATCATGCTGGCGCTCGGCTACACGATCAACCTGCTGACGCTGCTGGCGCTGGTGCTGGCGATCGGTCTGGTTGTGGATGATGCCATCATCGTGGTCGAAAACGTTCACCGTCATATAGAGTCGGGTATGCGTCCGATGGAGGCGGCGATCCAAGGCGCGCGCGAACTCGCCAACCCGATTATCGCCATGACCGTGGTGCTGGTCGCGGTGTACCTGCCGATCGGTTTCATGGGCGGCCTCACCGGCGCACTTTTCACCGAGTTCGCTTTCAGTCTCGTAGGGGCGGTCACCGTTTCCGCCGTTGTGGCGTTGACGCTCTCGCCCATGATGTGCTCGCGTTTTCTAAAACCCCACGATGGCGACGGCCAGCACCGATTCGTGAAATTCATCGACCGGCAGTTCGACCGCCTGCATCACAGTTACGCGAGCCTGTTGCGCGGGTCGCTCAACTATCTGCCGGTAGTGGGCGTTTTCGCCGCGATCATTCTGGTCAGCATCTATTTCCTGTATGCCACGGCCAAAACCGAGCTGGCGCCGCAGGAAGACCAGGGCATCATCATTTCGCTGATCACGACCGCGCCCAACGCCACGCTCGAGCAAACCCAGCTCAGCACGCGCCAGGTCTACCAGCTGTTTGCCTCTTATCCCGAGACCGACCACGTATTTCAGCTCGATGGAATCAACGGGCTCAACTCCGGCATCGCCGGCATGGTGTTCAAGCCCTGGGACGAGCGCAAGCAGACCACCATGGGGCTGCTGCCGCAGGTGCAGCAGAAACTCGGCGGAATCGCCGGCGCTCAGGCAGTGGCGTTCCTGCGGCCGCCGCTGCCCGGCGGCGGCCGTGGCCTGCCGGTGCAGTTCATCGTCGGCACCACCGATTCGTACGAGCAGTTGGACGCCGTGGCGCAGTCGCTGTTGACCAAGGCGCGCGCCAGCGGAATGTTCGCGTTTGTGGACAACGACCTCAAGTTCGACAAACCGCAGACCATTTTGGAATTAGACCGCGACAAGATCGCGCTGATGGGGCTGACCATGCGCGACGTTGGCAACGCGCTTGGGTCGATGCTGGGCGGGGGATACGTCAATTATTTCAGCCTCGCCGGACGGTCCTATAAGGTCATCCCCCAAGTCATGCAACGGGACCGTCTCAACGCCGAACAGCTCCATGACTACTACATCAACACCTCCGGCGGTCCTTCGGTACCGCTCGGCACAATCGCGCATATCAAGACCACCGTCGTCCCCGAGTCGCTTAACCACTTCCAGCAGCTCAATTCGGCCACGATATCGGCGGTACCGTTGCCCGGCGTGACTCTTGGCCAGGCACTGGACTCATTGAAAAACCTGGCGAAGGACGTGCTGCCGCAGGGCTACAGCATCGACTACGGCGGCCAATCGCGCCAGTACGTGCAGGAAAGCAGCGCTCTCATCGTCACGTTCTTTTTCGCCCTGATCGTCATTTTCCTGTCGCTCGCGGCGCTGTTCGAGAGCTTCCGCGACCCGTTGATCGTCCTGGTGAGCGTGCCGATGTCCATTTGCGGCGCCATGAGTTTCATCAGCCTGGGCGTCGGCGGCGCAACCCTCAATATCTATACCGAGGTCGGGCTCGTGACCCTGATCGGTCTGATCAGCAAGCACGGTATCCTGATCGTGCAGTTCGCCAACGACCTGCAGCTGGAAGGCAAGGGCAAGCGCGAAGCCGTGGAGACCGCCGCCGGCATCCGCCTGCGCCCGATCCTGATGACCACCGCGGCCATGGTCCTGGGGGTAATGCCCCTGGTAACCGCCACCGGCGCCGGCGCCGTGGGCCGCTTTAATATGGGGCTCGTGATTTCGACCGGTATCGCTATCGGCACGCTTTTCACTTTGTTCGTGGTGCCGGCCATGTACATGCTTCTAGCGGCGGATCACACCAGACTCCGAGCCGAGAGCCGGCTCCGGGCAGCGAAAGGGGTTCCTGACATTACTGGGGGACAACAAGATTGATGGCGGGCGATCTTTGCGGCGGCGGGTGAATAGGGAAGAATCAGATTGCATGGCGCACTGGGCTATATTTTTATTATTTTACATAATATACATTATACGCATTATCTGATCGATCGGGCTGAGATTACTTTCATCTTTCATTGATCAACTGATTAATCTTATAACCTTCGGCGACTCGGACATCATCGGATCGGGTCGCTGAATCCGATCTCCTCTAACTAAAATAAAAATAAAGATAGTCTTATATCTATATAATTAAACGGAAAAAAGTTACGAGACCAGCTCGAGCAACTTCGCGTACGCATCGTCGAACAGTTTCACTCCTTCGGCCTGCAATACGTCTCCCACAGTGCGTGGATCAATGTCCAGGCGTTCCAAAGTCAAGAACTGATTTTTCGCCTGCTCCACATCCAGCTCCAAGGTGAGCCCGGCTTTGCCATGGTCGCGGAATGCAGCCAATGTGGCGTCTGGCAAAGTGTTGATGGTTTCCGGCCCGATCAGTGGTTCGACGTAAAGTACATCGCTGTAATCCGGATTTTTGGTGCCGGTGCTAGCCCATAACAGATACTGCGGCCTTACCCCGGCCCGTCTCAAGCCGGCATAGGCGGTTCCGTGAAATAGATCCCGGTAGCGTTGATAAGCCAGCTTGGCCAGAGCCACGCCGGTTTTGCCGCGAAGCTGACGTGCCTGTTCGGTGCCGATAGACTCCAGCCGCCGGTCCACCAGAGTATCGACCCGGCTCAGAAACAGGCTGGCAACGGATTTTAGGCGGCGCGCGTCGCCCCCCTGTTCGATCCAGCGCCGTGCGCCGCGTATATACGCCTGGGCGATCTCCATCACGTGATGCAGCGAAAAAATCAGAGTGACGTTGACGCCGATCCCACCGGCGATCAGGCGCTCGAACGCGCGCACGCCCGGCGGAGTTCCCGGTACTTTGATGAGCAGATTGGCACGCTGAACCGCCGCGGACAGGCGGCTGGCGCCCGCCACCGTGGCGTCCTCGTCATAGGCCAGCCTGGGCGACACTTCGAGGCTCACGTAGCCGTCGTCGCCGTGGCTGGCATCATAAACCGGCCGCAGCAGGTCACAGGCCGCCTGAATGTCCGGGATTACGAGGTGCTCGTAGCGCTGCTCCGCGGTCAGTCCGCTGGTCTTCAGTCGCGCCACGTCGGCGCGGTAATAAGGGCCGCTGGAGATGGCTTTCTCAAAAATACTGGGATTAGAGGTCACACCGCCGATGCCATCCTGCTCGACCAGCCGTTCCAGGGTTTTTTCCTGCAATAACGCGCGCGACAAATTATCGAGCCAGAGATTTTGGCCCAGCCTTCCGACCTCGCGTAGTGGATTATTCACCGCTCGTCGGCCCCCGCACGTTCCGCGCTCACCAGTTTATCAATCGGAAGCAGCCGTTTAGACCGGCCGATGTTAAAAAGTTGGGTGGATATACCGTGCACAGACGGCGTCGATTGAATCACGGCGTTGCCGATCGGGGTATCTCCCGAGCATATCGGGACCCACCTGCTTACGGAACCTTGCCTCATCCGAATGGTCGTAAAAGCAAACCGTTCGGGAAAAAGGACCCATCTAAAATGCCAACTGATCCGGTCTGTCACAAGACGGTCGACCCACGGCATGCCGCTGCCTTCTGTGAATACAAAGGGATGATTTATTACTTTTGCTCCAGCAGTTGTCACAAAATATTCACAGTGGACGTTCATAGATATCCGAATCCGCCAACCGGCGAGCCCCATCCTCCGCACGCCATCAGCGCGCAATAGTGAAAGAATCGGCTCGCGGCACGTTTCGGCGCGACGAAAATGACCTCCTTGGCCTAACGACTTCGTAACTTCAACGTCCAGTAGCGGGCACGATGATCCCGCCAAAATAGCGATTTTTGTTAGGCAGGCCCTTTGAGATAAATAACGCCCAACGGCGGCAAGGTCAATGACAGGGAATAATGCCGGCCGTGTGCCGGTGCCGACGCCGCTTCCACTCCACCCAGGTTGCCCTGGCCACTGCCGCCATAAATCGTGGCATCGCTGTTCAGCATTTCGCGCCAGAATCCACCGCGCGGCACGCCGACCCGGTAATTGGCGCGCGTGACGGGCGTGCAGTTGCAGGACACGAGGACGACATCGTCGGGATTTTCGCCGCGACGAATGAAACTGATGACGCTGTGGTTCCAATCGTGCAAATCGGCCCACTCGAACCCGCTCATGTCGAAGTCGCGTTGATACAGCGCCGGCTCGGTCCGATAAAAACGGTTCAGGTCCCGCACCCAGTACTGTAAACCGCGGTGCGGCGCGTGTTCCAGCAGATGCCAATCCAGGCTCTGATCGTGATTCCATTCGCGCCACTGTCCAAACTCGCCGCCCATGAACAGCAGTTTCTTGCCCGGGTGGCCGAATTGGTATCCCAGCAACAGGCGCAGGTTGGCGAATTTCTGCCAGTCATCGCCCGGCATCCTGCCGAGAAGGGAACCTTTGCCGTGCACTACCTCGTCGTGCGAGAACGGCAACACGAAGTTTTCGTGGAACGCGTACCAGATACTGAAGGTCAGCTGGTCGTGATGATACCGCCGGTGGATCGGGTCGCGCGAGAAATAATCCAGCGTATCGTGCATCCAGCCCATGTTCCATTTCATGCCGAACCCCAGCCCGCCCAGGTAAGTCGGGCGCGAGACCATGGGCCAAGCGGTGGATTCCTCGGCGATGGTCTGGGTGTCGGGATAACCTCGGTACACGGCCTCGTTCAGGTCGCGCAAAAACTGGACTGCCTCAATATCCTCCTTTCCGCCGTGCACGTTGGGTATCCACTCTCCGGGCTGGCGCGCGTAATCGAGGTACAGCATCGAGGCCACCGCGTCCACGCGCAGGCCGTCGGCATGATACTTGTCGAGCCAGAACAGCGCGCTCGATATCAGTATCGAGCGAACCTCGTGGCGGCCGTAATTGAAGATGCTCGAATTCCACTCCTGATGATAGCCGCGTTTCGGATCGGCGTGCTCGAACAAATAGGTGCCGTCGAAATACACCAAGCCGTGCTCGTCGGTCGGAAAGTGCGACGGCACCCAGTCGAGAATCACGCCCACGCCGCTGCGGTGCAGCGCGTCCACAAGGTGCATGAAATCCTGCGGCGTGCCGTAACGCGCGGTCGGGGCGAAATAGCCCGTGGTCTGATAACCCCAGGAACCGTAAAAGGGATGCTCCATCACCGGCAGGAATTCGACGTGGGTGAATCCGGCGTCCCGAACGTAATCCACGAACTGCCCGGCCATCTCTCGATAGCTCAAGGAACGGTTCCCCTCCTCCGGTACGCGCCGCCACGAGCCGAAATGCATCTCGTAGATCGACACCGGTGAAGCGAGTGCGTTGGCGCGGGCGCGTTCCCGCATCCAGTCACCGTCGCCCCAGTTGTGCGCCAGATCCCACACGATCGAGGCGGTACGCGGCGGGGCTTCGGTGCGGCGCGCGAACGGATCAGTCTTAGCAACCTGATAGTCGTGCAGGCGGGAACCGAGATGATATTTGTAGTGAGCGCCGTGACCGACGCCGGGAACGAAACCCTCCCAGATGCCGGAGTCGTCCCGTCGCTGGCGCAGCGGATGCGCGCCCGGCCGCCAGTTATTGAAATCACCGATGACGGACACCGCTTGCGCGTTCGGCGCCCACACCGCGAACTGGACGCCGGCGACGCCGTCCACCGCATGAAGGTGGGCCCCGAGTCTTTCGTACAGCCGGAAATGCCGCCCCTCGCGGAAAAGATAAATGTCGTGATCGCTCAGCAGGCTGACATCATGATTTACGCCCAACCTTGCATCGGTGCGTGTCGTCGTCATACCGGATCTCCCGATATCCAGCACACGCGGGCAGATGTTGCCCCGCTGCTGCGCCGGTTAACCTTGCGCGATATTGGCACCAAAGCGGCGGTGGCATCGTGTGCGCCGGGGAGCGCGATATCACCTGTCCGTCGCCCATGACTGCTCCCACGCCGAGAAAACCGGAAACACGGCGGCAATTTCGGGCGGCGGATTTAGGTTCAGCAGCCACTGTAACGCAGTTTTGCGCCGATGGGCAAATCGCATCCATGGACAACGACGCGCCGATTCGCGCGCGTAATCGCCGAAACGCGCCTACCGCGCGCCCGAGCTCGGGAAGTGTCAGGCGTGCGCGAACCGGAACAGCGAAAAGAAATTTTGCGTGGTCTGCTCGGCGATCGATTCGAGTGTGGTTTGGCGCACGTCCGCCAGACATTCCGCGACATGGCGCACGAAGGCCGGCTCGTTGGTTTTTCCGCGGAACGGGACCGGCGCGAGATACGGCGCATCGGTCTCGATCAGCAGGCGCTCCGCCGGCACCTGCTTCGCCACTTCGCGCAAGGCCTCGGCATTGCGAAACGTCACGATGCCGGAAAACGAGATGTAAAAATTCTGATCTAACGCCCGGCGCGCGACGTCCAGGCTTTCGGTAAAGCAATGCATCACTCCGCCAACGTCGCCCGCGCTCTCCTCGCGCATGATGCGCAATGTATCGGAAACCGCTTCACGCGTGTGGACGATCAGCGGTTTGCCGCTAATCTTGGCCGCGCGGATGTGGCGGCGGAACCGCTCCTGCTGCCAGACCATCTCGCCCTGGCTGCGGTAATAGTCGAGGCCGGTCTCGCCGATCGCGATCACCCGTTCATCGCGTGCCAGTTCCACCAACTCATCCACGTCCGGCTCGCGCCCTTCACGCTCGTTCGGATGCACGCCGATGGAGGCGTAGACGTTCGGATGATCGTGGGCAATGGCGCGTATCTCGGGATAGGTCTCGAGCGTGACCGAGACGCACAGCATGTGACCTACCCCGTTGTCGCGGGCACGCCGGAATACTTCTTCCAAGCCGGCGTTGAGAGGTTCGAAATTGAGGTGGCAGTGGGAATCGACGAGCGGCGTCACGTTACATCGTGTGCGTGAGCCGGTCGGAGTTGAGCGCGCCGGCGAGGATGCCCTCGATCTTGTTGCGCGCCACCCCCGAATCTTTCTCGCTGAACTGTATGCCGATGCCGGCGGTGCGGCTTCCCTGGGCGCCTTGCGGCGTGATCCAGATCACGTGACCGGCGACCGGAATCTTCTCCTTGCTGTCCATGAGCGTCAGCAGCATGAATACTTCCTCGCCGAGCTTGTAGGGCCGGTTGCTGGGGACGAAGATGCCGCCGCCCTTCACGAACGGCATGTACGCCGCGTACAAGGCGTTTTTGTCCTTTATGGTTAGCGACAGGACGCCTGGCCGAGCTGCCGCGATCGGCATGGGTTTCATCGGCTTGGCAGCGTTTGGTGCGGTGATTTTGTCGTTCATGGCGAAAACTTGCTTATTTCATTGTAGACGGCTAATTCGGGCCCAGCGTATCAGAATGTCTTCCAGTATCAAAAGTTCATCCAGCG
>Ga0187774_10000849_pt1 | contig 10652 bp, 12 predicted proteins | sample 0216_BV02_MP05_2_FD_133152 | JGI IMG/M metagenome (GOLD analysis project Ga0187774, IMG submission 133152) | Tropical peat soil microbial communities from peatlands in Department of Meta, Colombia - 0216_BV02_MP05_20_MG | ecosystem: Environmental > Terrestrial > Soil > Wetlands > Peat | place... | reverse complement strand
CATTTTGTTTGGCATTACCACCGCAACGGAGTCCGCCGCGGTCGGCGCAGCGGGCGCCTATTTGCTCGCCATACAGGCTAAGACGCTCGACTGGAAAAGGGTGAAGGAATCTGTATTTCTCACCGCCAAGACTACCGCGATGGTCTGCTGGCTGTTCGTCGGATCGGCTCTGTTCTCTGCCGTGTTTGCAATCCTCGGTGGGCAGTCGCTTGTGGAGAGATGGGTGCTGTCGCTCCACATGACGCCGGTGCAGTTCATGATTTTGTCGCAGGCGATCATCTTCCTGCTAGGTTGGCCGCTGGAGTGGACCGAGATTATCGTCATCTTCGTCCCGATCTTTCTTCCAATTCTGAAGCATTTTCAAATCGATCCGATTTTGTGGGGCACACTGGTGTTCGTCAATTTGCAAGCGGCTTTTCTTTCACCGCCGGTAGCGATGTCGGCGTTTTACCTAAAGGGCGTTTCGCCGTCGCACGTGACGCTGAACCAGATTTTCGCGGGGATGATGCCTTATATGATGATCATCATTTTGTGCATGGTGATCATGTATTATTGGCCCGGCATGACCTTGTGGTTGCCGAATTATCTTTACGGGGGTTGATGGATCTTTCCTGGCTCCAGCGGCGCATTTGATTGGAATCGAGCGGTTTAAGACTTCCGCCGTGTTTTGTGTGAGAGTCGGACTTTTTGTTTTACTCGCGATGACGATTGATCTCGATCCCGTGTTGCGCCGCTACGAATAGCGTTCATGCGAGTCGAGCCAGGATTCGTGCCCGCGTTTTTTCACCGCATGAAGCCTGCTTGCGTCGGCCGAGTTGGCGTTCTCTGTAACCAAGAAGCGAGAGATAGCAGTAGATCATCGGTAAGAGCATGAAGAGCAAACTTTGGTCGCGGTGAATTTATTTCTTGCAAATTTCTGCCAGCTGGCCAAGCCACGCGTCGCGTTTTCGGCGACGAAATTGGAACCAGATTTTGTATCGGGGAAATTTTGGATCCGGCACGTTTACTGCGACCCAGTGATGTGTTATGCCAAGCATCGATTGGTCCTCAGGTTCCAATGATAAAACTTCCTTTGGGGAAAGCACTTTCGCGTGAGGCCAATCAACCAGCGCGAGCCTGTTTCGCTCTTTTTCATAGCCCACATAAGTGTCGCCCTTCCTGTGGAAAAGATCAGGCTTGAAATCTGGCGGCAATAGCGCGGCCACCTTCTCCTCCGGTGTATGACCTCTCATGAAGCCCCGGTAGGAGAGCCATATCGCGACAGTGAATCCCACAAAAATGAGAATCCCAATTAGCGTACCCATGCTAACGCCTCCTTTCGCCCTATGATAACAGGGGAGCGGCAATTAGCGGGATATCCAGCCTTCCGGCGCCATCCCCGCCGCGCATACAATCACATTACGATGGTACGATCTGCGGAATTTATGCCATGCAGTTAATCCAGCTGAGTGCCGCGGCAGCCGCGCAAGCCATTGGGAAAGGCGAATTGTCGTCCGTGGAACTAGTTACTGCCTGCCTTGAACGCATCCGGCAAATGGAAGGCACCATCGGTGCTTGGGCATTTATCGATCCGGATCATGCGCTGCAGCAGGCCCGCCGCGCCGACGATGCTCGCCGGAAGGGCAAAGTCGCCGGCCCTCTGCAGGGCGTTCCGATTGGCGTTAAGGACATCTTTGACACGCGGGGAATTCCCACTGAGTTGGGCTCGCCGTTGTATAAGGGCAACGTTCCTCAAGCCGCAGCGCGCGTTGTGGAAAAAATCGAGCTGGCAGGCGGTTTTGTCATGGGCAAAACTGTGACTGCGGAGTTTGCCTTTCTTTCTCCCGGCAAGACCCGCAATCCCTGGAAGCTCGCGCACACTCCCGGCGGCTCTTCCAGCGGATCGGCGGCTGGGGTGGCTGCCGGATTCGTGCCCGCGGCTCTGGGAACGCAAACCAATGGCTCAGTCATCCGCCCTGCGGCGTTCTGTGGGATTGTGGGCTTCAAACCGAGCCGAGGTACGATTTCAAATCACGGCACTCTCGATTACAGTCCTACCCTGGATCAGACCGGAGTTTTTACACGTAGTGTTCGCGACGCTGCATGGGTTACGTCGTGCATCTCGGAAGTGCAAAATCCCATCAGCCGGCAAATCAGCACATTCGATAAAAAACTCAAACTCGCTGCGGTGCGCTCACCAGTTTGGATCCGTGCCGAAGAAGCGCAGCGCAGCATCTTTACCGATAATCTCAAAAAGCTTCGCGAATCGGGCGCGGAAGTGGTTGAAACCGAACTTCCCGCCGCATTCACTCAGGCACACCCGTGCCTGCGACGCATCATGGCCTATGAGGCAGCGCAATTCTTTCGGGAACTACAAATGCGGGGGCGTGAAAAAATCAGCGCTGTGCTTAATGCGTTTCTCGATGAAGGCGCTGGAATTCCCGATTCGGCGTATCAGGATGCGCTGCACTTTCGTGAGCAGCTGCAGCAGGATCTTCGCGCATTCTTCAAGGTGTTTGACGCTATTATTACGCCGCCAGCCAACGGCGAGGCACCGGCAACGCTGGAAAGCACCGGGGACCCGGCATTTTGCACCATCTGGACATTATGCGGCGTGCCTGCGGTAACGATTCCAACCGGACTGGGGCCGCAGCGACTGCCACTGGGCTTGCAGATTGTCGGTGCCTATCAGGATGACGACAAACTGCTTGCCATTGCGAATTGGTGCGAGGAGCGGCTGCCATTTTCCGGGTTGTGTAGCTGAATCTGCTTGCCACAATTTCTGGCAATCAGAGCTGCGGCGCATCATGTGCAAGGTGTGCCGTGGAATTTTCATTTTCTGGTCTTGAGCCTAGTGATGACATGAGCCATCCGGAGCAACTTCTTAAACTGGTTATCGAGGTGATGCTGCCGCTCACTCTGCTGGTGGCGGCGGGAGCCATTTGGCCGCTGATATTCCGCGACGCGCCGGTTGCAGCTTTGCGCACCCAGCTCAATCGGCTGGTGCTCTACTTGTTCTATCCTTCGATCTTGTTTGCCGTCGCGGCAGTCACTCCGATTACTCGCGATTTACTTTCGGTACCGCTTCTGGTGGGCGTGGGCTCGCTTCTATCGGGTGCCGTCCTGTACCCTCTTCTTTACCGCAGCCGCTTGGGGCGCGGACTCAAAGACAGCACGCGGGCAATCCTTATGCTTGGCGGCATGTTCGGCAATACGTTCAACGTCGGCGTGCCGGTGCTCACTTTTTTTTATGGGCCGGATGCGGCGCGTTATGCGGTATTCAATGACATGCTCATGACCATGCCGGTGGTGTGGAGCCTGGGAGTGTGGATATCCACGCGACTGGGAGCCGATGATCCGAACATTCCGCATGAATCATTTTGGCGGGCGATGTTTTCCATGCCGCCTATCTGGGCATTCGTCCTGGGAGCGGCGGCGCAACAGCTGGGATGGGCATATCCGCCGCTGGTTAGCGCGACGCGCATGATCGGTTTGGCGACCATTCCGGTAATTCTTTTTGTTTTGGGCATGACCATACCCTGGGACCGGCTTACCCCGCGCCGGGAAATCCTCGCGGTGACCGCGATCAAACTTCTGGTGACACCGCTTTTGGTATGGGCCGCGGCAAGACTCCTCTATCAGCCCATGGGAGAAGCCCAGTATGCCGCAGTAATAGAGGGGACCACGCCCACCATGGTGGCGACGCTGGTGCTTGCAGACCGCTTTCACCTGGACCACTCCGCGGCAGCGCTCCTCATTGGCTGGAGCACCATCTTTTTCTGGATTACCCTGCCTCTTTGCATGGCGCTGGGGTTGATCCGTTGATGATTCCGCGATCGAATTGTTGGCGCGAATTTCGTTTATTATTCGTACTCAAGTTTCTTTGCCATCACCGCGGTCAACCCTGCTAAGGAGAGAAAAATGAAAGTTGGTTTTGTCGGACTGGGCATCATGGGTAAGCCCATGGCGCTTAATCTCACCAAGGGCGGTCATTCACTGTGCGTTTATGCTCGCCGTGCGGAAGCCATGAAACCGCTGCAAGATGCGGGAGCAAACCCTTGCAGCTCGCCAAAAGAAGCGGCGGAGAAATCGGAAGTAACCATAGTCATGGTTTCCGACACTTCCGACGTGGAGGAAGTGGTGCTGGGAACGAATGGTTTGATTCACGGGGGAAAACGCGGCTCAGTTGCGGTGGATATGAGCACCATCTCACCGGTAGCGACGCGCGAAATGGCGTTGAAACTAGCCGCGAAGGGCATCGAAATGCTCGATGCACCGGTTTCCGGAGGCGAAGTCGGTGCAATTAACGGCACGCTTTCCATTATGGTCGGCGGCAAGCCCGATGTGTTTTCCCGGGTCAAGCCGCTGTTCGAGTGTCTAGGCAAAAACATCGTGTTGACCGGTGGCAATGGGGCCGGACAGGTGACCAAGGCGTGCAACCAAATCGTGGTGGCTTTGACTATTGAAGCCGTAGGCGAAGCCCTTACCTTTGCGCGCAAGAACGGCGTGGATCCGGCCAAGGTTCGCGAAGCGCTGCTCGGCGGATTTGCCAACAGCAAGATTCTCGAGGTGCACGGCAAGCGCATGCTGGATAACGAGTTCAAACCAGGATTCAAGGTCAGGCTGCATCAGAAAGATATGCGCATCGTCATGGAAACCGCTCACAAGCTGGGCTTGGCGCTTCCCGGTGCAGCCCTGGTGACGCAGCACATGAACGCGCTGATGGGCGCCGGGGAAGGCGAACTCGATTCCGCCGCGCTGGTCAAGGTGGTCGAGCGGATGTCCCAATAAAAAAGGGCCGGTCTTTTGCCCTTGCGGGAAAGACCGGCCCGGTAGATAGCAGCTCGAAAACCTAGCCTCTCATTCGCTCTTTTACTTGGCCAGCGGACCTGGATGGGTCTGCTCGTACTTTATCCATTCTTGGGGTTCAATCAGGTTGTCATGATTGGTGTCAATCTGACTCCAGCAGCGCACTTTCATGCAGTTTTCACTCTGCTCCGATTTCGTTTGGTTTTTTGCCAGTGCCACGCTGGAACTTAAGGCTAACAGAACTGCAACAACAATCGGTACAGTCATTTGCTTAGTCATCTTTTGCCTCCTATTCGAGATTAAAAAAGATAAACACAAGCACACATGACCCGGCTCGACGCATGCACTCAGTAAGATTTCTACAAATAAAAAAAGTTTCCAGGAATTTTATAACGGTTCCAAAAACAGCAGGTCGGGCAGGAATGCCCTTGAGGGGTAGGCAAGAAGAGAAAAATTGTTAATAATCCTTTTGTTCGCCAAAGAACCGGAACGAGCCGGCGATATGTGGCTATAATAGGATTGTGCCTGCGTGTCTTGTGACTTGGGAGCCAAGCATGAAAATCGTAAAACAAATTTTGCAGAGCAAAACCCGCGGTGTTCTTGCCATTTCACCCGATGCCACCGTTTATGATGCGCTCAAGCAGATGGCTGATGAAGAAGTCGGAGCGCTCCTCGTAATTGATGCCGGCAAACTGGTGGGAATCATCTCCGAGCGCGACTACGCGCGCAAAGTGATTTTGCACGGCAAATCCTCCAAGGAAATCCAGGTCAGGGAAATCATGACCAGCAAGATCGTTTACGTGACCACCATGCATACCGTGGATGAATGCATGGCGCTGATGACTGACAAGCGGATCAGGCATTTGCCGGTCTATGAAGATAATCGGCTCGTCGGGGTGGTGTCGATCGGCGACTTGGTAAAGGAAGCGATTTCTGAGCGCGAGTACATCATCAAGCAGCTCGAAAGGTACATAATGGGATGACGCACTTCGGTGCCATCATCATCGGCGATGAAATTATCAGCGGCAAGCGCCAGGATAAGCACTTCCAACAGATCACTCAGGCGTTAAACGCGCGGGGATTAGGGCTTAGCTGGTGCGAATACCTCGGGGACGACCCGCAGCTTATCACCTCGACCTTACGGCGCACGCTGGCTACGCAAGATATCGTTTTTTCCTTTGGCGGCATTGGTGCCACGCCTGATGATTACACGCGGCGCTGCGCCGCCGATGCTGCCGGGGTCGAGCTCTACCGCCATCCCGATGCGCTGGCAGAAATCGTGGCGCAGTTTGGCGAAGCCGCTTACCCCAAACGCGTGCTGATGGCCGATTTTCCTCGAGGCAGCCGCATCATTCCCAATCCCTATAACCGCGTGCCCGGTTTCAGCCTCAAGGATCATCATTTTTTGCCAGGGTTCCCGGAAATGGCATGGCCGATGCTGGATTGGGTTCTGGATACCTGTTACCGGCCTTTGCAGCATTCCTCGCAAGGGGCAGAGCAGGCGATCATCGTGCGCGGGGCGATGGAAAGCTTACTCTTGGACGTCATGAACGACTGCGTAGCGCGTTTTCCCACGCTCAAGCTGTTCAGCTTGCCGCATCTGGGGCCCGGCGAACGCTGGATCGAAATGGGTGTGCGCGGAGACAAGCGGCACGTGCCACAAGCCATGCAGTTCCTGAAGCAAGGCGTGACCGCGCTCGGTTTCAAATGGGAAGAAAGCCAGAGCGGCGGTTGAAAAGCCGCTGATGATCTTGTCTTAAGTTCTTTACAGGAATCGTTACCATGTCCAAGTCTTGGCCCACTACGGCGCTGGTGCTGAGCTGGGCCAGACTGATGCTCATGTCCATGATGTTGCCAATTACCCCGCTCAGCGTATGTTCATTTGCTGGAGCAATAGGCATGCGGTCGCTTGGCACGGCGCCGCTTGCCAATGGCTTGGTGGCCCAGATATTTGGAGTAAAATTTGTTTCCACCTTGTTTGGTATCGTGTTTCTCGGGCACCAGATCGGAAGTTTCGTCGGGGCGTGGCTGGGTGGTTACGTGTTTGACCTCTCCGGTTCATACCATGCCGTGTGGCTCATTTGCATCGGCTTGAGCATGGTTGCTGCCGCGCTGTGCTGGCCGATCGACGAGCGGCAAGTGGCGCGCCTGAATATTAAGGAAACGCCGGCGTGAAATGGGCCGAGTTTCAGAAAATAATATTATGGCTGGTCCCGCTGTTGATAGCGGGGGGCATCATCTATCTGGTCTTTAAAGCGTACATCAGCCCGGCCTTGCTGATTGATTTCGCCAATACGCGCCTATGCTGAATTTTTTCACCGGCGTTTTGTCATTAGTGGAATAATGCGCCATACAGGAACCGCAGTAATTTTTTTGCAGGGTTAAGGATGTGCCAGTTGCTGGGCATGAATTGCAACGTGCCTACCGACATCTGCTTTTCTTTCGAGGGATTCCACACGCGCGGCGGAGGAACCGACCACCATGGTGACGGATGGGGAATCGCTTTCTTTGAAGGACCAGGGTGTCGGCTGTTTCTCGATTCCAAGCCAGCCGCGAAATCGCCGGTAGCGGATCTGGTGCGCAAATATCCAATCCATTCGCTCAACGTGATCGCGCATATCCGCAAAGCGACGCGCGGGCCAGTGTGTTTGCAAAACACCCACCCGTTTATGCGCGAAATGTGGGGACGCTACTGGATTTTTGCGCACAACGGCACGCTCGAGCATTTTCATCCGCGGCTTGACGGTAATTACCGTCCGGTCGGCGCCACCGACAGCGAACAAGCCTTTTGTTTTATGCTCGAGACCCTGCGCACGATGTTTCCTCACGGTCAGCCGCAGGTTGAAATTCTTAATGCCGCGGTTAAAGAGGTCACTTGCGACTTGGCCCAGTACGGGGTGTTCAATTACCTGCTGTCCAATGGCGAGTGCCTGTTCGCCCACTGCGCCGACAAGCTTTCCTACGTGCTGCGCCGTGCGCCGTTTGGGCGTGCCCACTTGAAGGACCAGGACATCACGGTGGACTTCAGCCGACTCACCACGCCGAACGACAAGGTGGCAGTGATTGCCACCTTGCCGCTCACCGATAACGAACACTGGTTCACCATGGCACCCGGCGAACTGTTGTTGTTCAAAGACGGGGAGCCTTTGTCTAGCGCTTGAGTGCCAGACTCAGTCCGTCGGCGATCGGCAGCAAGGAAAGCGCAATCCGCTGGTCGCGATGCAACATGCCATTGAACTCGCGCAGTGCCACGGTATCTACATCGTGGTTGTCCGGTTCGGCGACGCGCCCCGACCACAGGGTATTGTCGATCGCGATCAGTGCGCCACGGCGAACTAATTTCAGGCAACGCTCGTAATAGGCGAGGTAATTTTCCTTGTCAGCGTCAATAAAGGCGAAATCGAAGATTCCCGCCTGATTTTCGGCCAGCAGTTCGTCCAGCGTTTCAAGTGCCGGTGCAAGGTGCAAATCGATCTTGTGCGCTACGCCCGCCTCGTGCCAATAGCGGCGGGCAACCCGGGTCCACTCATCGCTCAGGTCACACGCAGTAATTTTGCCATCCGGCGGCAACGCCAAGGCGACGCAAAGCGAGCTGTAACCCGTATACACGCCGATTTCGAGGCACCTTTTGGCGTTCATTAGCCGCACCAGCAGGGCCATGAATTGTCCCTGTTCCGGGGCGATCTGCATGCGGGCCATTGGGTCATGCGCCGTTTCTTCGCGCAACCTGCGCAAAATATCGGGCTCGCGCAGCGACACCGACAGCAAATAACGGTATACGTGATCAGCCAGTGCAAAGGTCTTGTTCACGACCTGATGGGACTTGCTGGCAGAGCCCTGGCCTTGGGAATGTTGTTCGCTTGCCAGTGACTGATCGCCCATTTCCAGAAATCGTCAATTGTGCCGCGCATTAGTTCCTCGGGCGGCTTTTGACCGAGAAAGCGCAGCACCTGCCAAAGCCATAATAATGCCTCGGCCTTGTTTACCGCGGGCGCAAGTGTCTGCTTGCTCAATTTCTCGCCCGCGCTGTTTAACGCCACGGGTAAATGCAGGTATTTTGGCGTGGGGTATCGCAACAGTTTTTGCAGATAAAGCTGACGCGGAGTCGAACTCAGCAGATCGGCGCCGCGAACAACGTCGGTGATGCCTTGTTCGGCGTCATCAACCACCACCGCAAGCTGATACGCGTAGACCTGGTCTGCGCGATACAGCACATAGTCCCCAACATTGATTTCAAGGCGTTGTGCGACACATCCCTGTAACGCGTCGATGAATTCAACAAGCTGCTTGTCAGTTCTCACGCGCCAGACGCGCGCGCTGCGATGCGGCGGCAGGCCGTTGCGGCAAGTGCCAGGATAAACGGGGCCATCAATCCCTTCAACGGCTGAATCGGCTATTTCACGGCGGCTGCAGGCACAGGGATAAATCAAGCCAAGCCCGCGCAAGCTGTGCAGCGCGGCATGATAGGCTTCGCGTCTCGTACTCTGGTAAATAATATCGCCATCCCACTCCATTCGACATGCCTCAAGGGTGCGCAGAATGTCGTCGCTGGCGCCTGGCTCCTCGCGCGGCGGATCGAGGTCGTCGATGCGCACCAGCCACTCGCCATTGCGGCTTTTTGCTTCAAGGAAACTGCCGACTGCGGCGATCAGAGAACCAAAATGCAGTGGCCCGGTCGGCGAGGGCGCAAAACGGCCGCGATAAGATGGCAGTTCTTTGCTTATTGCCACACTAAGATTTCGCCTTTGCCCGCATTCGCCAGGTCGCCCATGTAGCGGCGCACGCGCGAGCGCGGTTCAAGCAGCGCGAATTTGCTGTCAAGCGATCGCCAGGATTTGATAAGCAGCGTCAGATAAGTAAGATGGTGGGCGCCGCAATCGTTAAAGGTGGCGGGCAGTTCGTTCGGCAGGGAATTGAGCAAAAGTGCGCCTCGCTTCATGCCGAAACCAGGGCAACGCGCTACCGTTCCGAGCACTGCTATGGTGCCCGCGAGCATGCGTGCAGCGCAAAAATCGCCGCAATTGCCCTCGATCAACACTTGTCCGCGACGCATGTGGTCGCCGGTGCGGTCGCCGGCATTGCCCGTGACGATCACCGTGCCGCCCTTCATGCCATGCCGCTCTCCTGGAATCGCGGCCGCGAGAAAATCATCCGCATTGCCGCGAATGTGAAGCAAGCCATTGGTCATTTTGCTTGCAGCATAAGCGCCGACATTGCCATGCACCGTGATGGCGCCGTTTTTCATGGCATACCCGAGGTAAGCGCCCGCATCGCCCTGTACCGTGATGCTGCCGATGTTCATGGCTTGGCCTATTCGATCGAGTTTTCCGCTGCTGTTCTTAAATATGAGGACGCGCGCATCATCTCCGCTCACAGTAAATAGCTCGTCCACCCGCAGCCTGCGGTTGCCGCAGACAAGCTCCATGGCGGAGATTTCCACAGAGGATTTTCCTGTAAGAATATCGGGGGTGAGCGGCGACATATCTACACGCTGGTGCAGAGTTTCTTGCAAGGTAAAGATCAGCGCGCTCATGACATGATTTGATGCAAACGAAATTGAAACTGCCCCAGCTTGCCACCGTAATTACCCGCGGTGATGCGGCGCATGCCGTTTTTGGCCCCCAGTGCGCACACCGCTGTGATGCCTGCGCGCATGGCGTTGCGCACATCGGCTTCGGCCAATCCGTCAATCACGATCTCCAACACCGCGTCGACGTCTTCAGACAATTCCGACCGCGTGATACCGCGAATGGTCGGGCAAAACGCATCATTCGTCGAGGCCATCAGTGTCTTGTATTGCGAGCCGACTTTGGAGCCGGAACGCACGACACCGCCCGGAAATGGCATGATGACATTGCGTATTT
>Ga0187774_10000848_pt1 | contig 10653 bp, 13 predicted proteins | sample 0216_BV02_MP05_2_FD_133152 | JGI IMG/M metagenome (GOLD analysis project Ga0187774, IMG submission 133152) | Tropical peat soil microbial communities from peatlands in Department of Meta, Colombia - 0216_BV02_MP05_20_MG | ecosystem: Environmental > Terrestrial > Soil > Wetlands > Peat | place... | reverse complement strand
TTGAATAGCAGCACCGGCGGGAGCCCGCTGGGGCCGGCGAAAAAGAGCTTGTCGAAGTTTTCGGCCTGGTGGGCGTAGATACGTCCTACCTCGCCGCCTCCGGAGATGAAGAGGACCCGGACTTCCGGGTCGGCCACACACCGGGCCCCGAAGTCGCGGTTGTCGACGCCGGCCAGCGCCTGGAACCGGGGGAAAGGGGCCACCACTTCCTGCAGGAGGCGGGCCTGGCGGGGGGTCTGGGAGGAGAGGCTGAAGCGGAAGTGGTTGCCGCCCAGGATGGCGGCGCCGCCCACCCGGGCCAGCATCACCGAGGTGGCGTCGTAGGGGAAGATGGCGGCCACGGTGCCATAGGGGGCCTTGCCGGCCACCCGGGGCACTTCCACAGCCATGGTCTGAAGGTGCTCCACGGCCAGGTCCACTTCCAGCTGGGCAATGCGGCAGGGGGCGCCGATGTCGTCTGCGGCCGCGGCGGCCAGGTCCTCCCGGCGCCGGGCCAGGCGGGCGGCCAGGTCTGCCAGCAACTGGAGACGGTCACCAATCTTGGTGGACATTTTTCGCAAACCTTAAATAAGGGCCCGGTGGCGGCCCTAACAAACCGGGAAAATTGGAGGATTCCGCTTTATCAAGATATCATAAATGACCGGAATGGGGACCCGGGCTGGAAGCCGGTGCCATTAAAAAATATGATCGGGAAGGGCACGAGGGCACATGTGAAAAAAAGCATTTTCTGCTTGACTTGCAGAGAGTCCCCCATATAACCTATAATCTGCTGAGGTAAAAACCCTTTCCTTTTTGGCTGAAATTTAGTATAAAAAGAATCAGGTCTATGGGCTAAGGGACTGGCCTGGTTTCCGGAGCCATGACAGGCTGGCAAGCCGACGCCGCCATCCCAGGAAGGAGACGATATGGAAGCAGTGACGATAGACAGAAAAAACCGCAAAATCGGGAATATTGCCCCCGAGCTGGCGGACCGCTGTTATACCTGCGGCACCTGCAGCGGCGGCTGCCCCGCCACCGGGCTGGTGCCCATTGAAGGCGTGGAGGGAGCCACCTGGGACGCCCGCAAGGCCATCCGCTCCATCGTCTTCGGCATGGAGCAGGAGGTCATTGATTCCAAGTGGCCGTGGGTCTGCACCCTGTGCGGCCGCTGCCAGTACCAGTGCCCCATGGGCATCCAGCTGATGCGCACCTTCCGGGCCGCTCGCACCGCCCGGCAGCGGGACAAGGTCCCCGGCCCCATCCACAAGGGCACCATGATGAACCTGGAGCGGGGCAACAACCTGGGGATTCCCCGGGACGACTTCCTTTTCCTGCTGGCGGACCTGGGCAAGGAGATGGAGGTGGACGAGGAACAGCCCACTCCCGGCTTTTATGTGCCGGTGGACAAGGAAGGGGCTAACATCATCGTCACCGTCAACTCCAAGGAGCCCTTCGGCGAGCCGGACGACATGAAATTCTGGTGGCGCATCTTTTACGCCGCCAAGGAAGACTGGACCGTGTCCTCCACCAACTGGGAGGGGGTCAACTGGGGTCTGTTCTCCGGGGACGATCCGGCCTGGAAGGAGCAGGTGCATCGCATCATTGAGAACGCCCGACGACTTAAGGTGAAAACCATCTTGTACCCCGAATGAGGGCATGCCTACTATGCAACCCGGGTCGGGTTCAATAATTGGTTTCCGGAAGTCTTCAACGAATTCAAGGTGGTGAGCGTCATGGACCTGCTGGAGGAATACATCCAGTCCGGCAGGATTAAACTCAATCCCCATAAGTATCATGAAACCTACACGGTGCATGATCCCTGCAACTACGTGCGCAAATCTTACATGCTCTATCCGGAATCACCTCACAACGGAGAGAAGACCCGCTGGATCGCCCAGCAGTGCATCGATGCCAGCCTGTATCGGGAAATGTGCGACGATCCCCTGAACAACTTCTGCTGCGGCGCGGGCGGCGGCGCCTGGGCCATGCCCTACGACGAGGAGCGCCTGGCCTACGGCAAGGTGAAGGTGGACCAGATCAGGGACACCGGCGCGGAGATCGTCATCGCGCCCTGCCACAACTGCCGGGACCAGATCTTGAAGGGGCTGCCCAAGAAATACAAGGAGGAGATGGGGAACTACAAGGAAACCCTGTACCTCTGGGAGCTGGTGGCCAACTGTCTGGACTTCGAGCCCTGGAGCGAGGAAGAGCAGGAGAAGGCCCACGCCTTGCGGGACGCCCAGTTCGAGCGGGACGGCATCGAGCTCGAGGAAGAAGAAGAGTAAAGTTTAAGCAAACCCCTCCAGTCGCTAGTCAAGGAGCCTGGCCGCGTGGTCGCGGTCAGGCTCTTTTTTATGGCGAACCCCTTTTAGCGGGTTTCCTTATGACCGCAGCACCAAGCGCCCAAAGATTGGATGGACCCGGATAGATAAGCCTTGACGGCCTCCACCGCCGGGCCGGTGAAAGACACCGCCAGGGGCTGAATCCCGTGGGCCTGCAAATCCATTGCCGCCCGGCGCCCCATCCCTCCGGCTAACACTACCTGGCAGTCTTTTAAGGCTGTAACCAGGGCATCATGACTGTGGGCGTGGGGACCGTGGGGCTCATGGCCACATTCGCCTTGGGCGGACGCAGTGCACCCGTTGGCCCGTGGCTCCGGGCCCGTAATGTGGCCATCGGTGACCTCAAAAACCAGGAAATAGCGGCTGCGCCCGAAATGGTGGGCGAGGGCAATGCCGTCATCCGAAGCTACCGCAATCTTCATGAGCTTCTCCTATAAAGAAAATTATGGTTTTCCCAAAGTTATCTCTGCATCTGTCCGCGGCGGCACCGGCGGCCAGGACCGCCGGTGCCTGGGGCCCCGGCCCCTCCGCGCTCCGCCTCCGTCCGGCAGATATTGATGCTGTGGCACGCGGGGCACTCCCCCGGCCTTCCCGTCCCGTAGGGGACCGTCCAGACGTGCTGGCAGACATAGCATTTGAAGGTTCTGGTCTCTGGCATTCGCCTTACCTCCTTATAATTTTTTCTAATATAAACATATGTTCAATATGAATGCAATTTATAATAATAAATAACCAATTATACCGAATAGTTATCATGAAAGGGCAAGTTTCTCAGCAGGCTTTTTTGCACAGAAATTCCTAGCGACCTAGATCAATCCTTAAGAGGTTTCTGTTCCAGGAAATTTTCGGTAGTATTAACCTTATGGACGGCGAACTCATTCAGGTCTTTGAGGAATCGCCCCGGGAATACGACGCCTGGTTTGATCAGAACCGGATGGTGTATGAGTCGGAGATCCTGGCCTTAAAAAGATTTATTGCTCCTAGCGGCCTGGGTCTGGAGATCGGCGTGGGCACGGGGAGATTTGCCGTGCCCCTGGGCCTGGAAGTGGGGGTGGAGCCGGCCTCGGCCATAGCAGAGATGGCCCAGAAGAGAGGGGTAAAGATTTTACGGGCCGTGGGGGAAGCCCTGCCTTTTCGCCAGGGCTCCTTCCACCTGGCGGCCATCATCACCACCCTTTGCTTTTTGCGGGACCCATGGCTGGCTCTGGCGGAGGCGACGCGGATTCTGCGCCCTGGAGGGCAAATCCTCATCGCCGAGATTGACAGAGACAGTCCCCTGGGCCGGTTTTATGAGGCGCACAAGAGGGAGAGCAAGTTTTACCGGCAGGCCCATTTTTATACGGTGGACTAGGTGCTGGAGTGGCTCGACAGGTTAGGCTACCGGCAAGTGCAAATCTGCCAGACCATTTTTAAGCCCTTAAAGGAAATCGCCGGCCTGGAGGCAGTGAGAGAGGGCCATGGTGATGGGGGGTTCGTAGTGATCTCGGCGCGTAAAGGGGATCGGGAATAAGTTTGCCCTCGGCCGCGTTTGCTTGTCTGATTTTCGGCATTATCATCAAGGGAAAGGAGGAGGCCATGAAAAAGTCCCTGGGCCCCCGGACCCTGGCGTTCCCCACCCCGGTGTGGGTGGTGGGGACCTATGATAAAGGCGGCAAAGCCAACGCCATGACCGCGGCGTGGGCGGCCATCGTCTGCTCCAAGCCCCCGTGCGTGGGTGTATGCCTGCGCAAGGCCACTTATACTTACGGCAATCTGGTGGCCCGGCAGGCCTTCACCATCAGCATCCCCTCCGAGCAGCACGCAAAGCAGGCGGACTACCTGGGGATGGCCACGGGCCGGGAAGTGAACAAGTTCGCGCAGGCCCGCCTCACCCCGGTGGCCAGCACCCTGGTGGACGCGCCTTTTGTGGCCGAGTTCCCTCTGGTCCTGGAGTGCAAGCTCTTACACACCCTGGAGATCGGGCTGCACACCCTGTTCGTGGGGGAGATCCTGGACGTCAAGGCGGACGAAGGCGTCTTGGGGGAAAAGGGCCTGCCTGATATCGCCAAGGTGCGGCCTCTGGTCTTCGGCCCGGAAATCCGCACCTATCACGGCATCGGCCAATACCTGGGCCAGGCCTTCGCTATCGGCAAGGAGATCGGGTAAGAGCATGGCGGAAATGACGGAACAGGAAAAGGGGCTCATCCGGCAGGGCATCCGGAGCAAATACGTTCAGGTGGCTACCGCGGGCACGGCCTGCTGCTTCTCCTACCCCACGGGCCTGGAGGGCCTGAGGCTCCAGGGGTATCCCCTGGAGCTGGTTAAGGACTTCCCCGCGGGTATCCTGGACTCCTTTTGCGGGGTGGGCAACCCTTTCAGCCTGGGGCCCCTCTACCCCGGGGAGGCGGTCCTGGACGTGGGCTGCGGCGCGGGGTTCGACGCGTTCGTGGCCGCCAGGCTCGTGGGGCCGGAAGGAAAGGTGGTGGGGGTGGACGCCACGCCGGAGATGGTGGCCCGGGCGGCAGCCAACCTGGCGCAGGTGGGGCTCAAAAACGTGCGTTTTGAGGTGGCGGAGGCCGAGTCCCCGCCCTTCCCCGACAATTCCTTCCAGGCGGTGATTTCCAACGGGGTCTTCAACCTGACCCTGGACAAGGAGAAGGCCTTGCGGGAGGCCCACCGGGTGCTGGTCCTCGGGGGTCGGCTGCTGCTGGCGGACATGGTGCTGGTGAGCCCGCTGCCTGAGGAGAAGGCAGGGCGTATCGAGAACTGGTACCAGTGAATCGGCGGGGCCCTGCCGGGAATGGATTTCCTGGCGCTGCTGCTGAAGGTGGGCTTCCACCGGGCCGCGCTGGCCCGTTACACCGGGTTTAAAAGTTCGCCCTACACCGAGGGGGCCCTGTTTTACGGGGAGAAGCTGGTGGACGCCGGGCTGGCGGAGGCCATCTCCGCGCAGGCCGGGCAACTGCAGCCGGAGGCGCGCCAAGCAGGCCAAGTGGAGTGTGCGCCGGGGTCCACCTGACCGCGCAAATAAACCTCCGGGTTCCGGGGAATTGTTACTACTTAGAAAATAGACGCGCCAGCAACCCCTTTGGCGCGGCCGGCTCCGGCAGGCCCAGATGCCGGCAGATGGCTTTCTCCAGGACGTCTTCGGCCACGTCCGTGCCCTCCACCACGATCTCCTCGGCCACCATGATGGCCGGGGCCACGGGCAGGTCCAGCTCGAAGTACTCGTCCGTCTGGTATTCGGTCGGGGGCTTGGAAATGTACTCCACCTCCAGGTCATATTTCTGCCCCAACCTGGGCAGCATAGTCTGAAAGTGCTTTCAGGGCTTGCCGTTGGGCTCGTTTAAAAAGGCCCTCAACTTGAGCATATTTTCCTCCTGTAGCAAAGTTTTTACGGTTATTGCAGGGAAAGCCCCAGATGCCGGCGGATGGCCCGCTCCAGCAGTTCTTCTGAGATTTGCGGCCCCTGGGCCGCGATTTCCTCCCCCACCATCACCGCGGGGGCAGGGGGCAGACCCGTCGCCAGGTATTCCGGGCTCTGGTAAGCTTCTCTGGACTTGGAAATGAATTCCGTCTCCATCTCATATTTCTGCGCCAACCTGGGCATGATCTCGTGGACGCGGTTTCAGGTCAGGCCGCAGGGATCGTTCACAAAGACCCTGACTCTTAACACCTTAAGCTCCTCCGGTCATTCCTTTTTAGCTTGCAGCATACGGCTCTGCATCTGGTCCGGGGGGCAATAATCAACCAGGCGCAGGTCCCGCAGCTCTTCGCCTTTTCCATCGAGAAAGATGAGGGTGGGCACGCCCACCACCTGGTAACGGGACACCAAAGGATCGCATTCGGGCCGGGGGTGGGTCAGGTCCACCTTGACCATGATAAAGTCCCTAGCGGCCCGCACCACCTGCGGATGGTGGAAGACCATCTCCTTCAGCTCCCGGCAGGGGGTGCACCAGTCCGCGGTAAAGTCCAGTAGCACGGGTTTGCCCTGCTTCTGGGCCGCGGCCAGAAGTTCCTGGGAATAGGGTTGCCAGGCCACGCCGGGCCCCCGAAGCAGCCAGCCGCCCAGGAGCAGCAAAGCCAGGGTGAGGCCGGCCAGGGCGGCCAGGTCCCGGAGGCGCTGAAAGCTCCGGAAAGCAGGGGCGGTGCGGTCCAGCCAGCCCAGGTGCAGCGCCGCGGCCAGGGCTACGGCGGCCAGGAGGACGCCCCGGGTTGATTCCGGCAGCAGGGGCCGGATAAAGTAGGCGGCCATGCCCAGAAGGACCCAGCCCAGGAGCTTTTTCACCCACAGGAGCCATTCGCCGGAGCGGGGGAGCCGCTCTAGGCTGCCCGCGGCCAGGGCCAGGGCCAACAGGGGCAGCCCCAGTCCCAGGCTCAGGGTGGCGAAGGTCACCAGACCCCACCAGGGGGAGCCCACTGCGGCCACCCAGGTGAGGAGCCCCAGGACAAAGGGGCCGATGCAAGGGGCGGCCACCACCCCTAAGGTGAGGCCCATGAACAGGCTGCCCGCATATCCGGCGTAAGGTTTGGCCGCGGCCTGGGTCAGGCGGGCGGGCAGGCGCAGTTCCCAGAAGCCGAAGAGGCTCAGGGCAAAGGCCACCAGGACCACGGCCACGGCCAGGAGCACCCCGGGGTTTTGCAGGGCACTCCCCAGGAGCCCGCCGGTCAAGGCCGCGGCCACTCCTAGGGCGGAGTTGGAGGCGGCCAAGCCCAGGAGGTAAAAGAGGCCGTGGAGCAAGAGCCGCCCCCGGCCGGAGCCGGCGTGGCCGCCGAAGTAGGAAACCGTGATGGGGATGAGGGGGTAGACGCAGGGCGTCAGGTTCAGGGCCATACCCCCCAGCAAGAGGCCCAGGAGGGTGCCCGCCAGGGGCCAGCCAGAAAGGGGCCCGGGAGGCGCGGGCGCGCAGGTGGTGAGCCCCAGGGGGGCCCGGCCCACGGGCAGGCCCTTAGCCTGCCACTGGGGAAAGCCCAGGGGGTCCCGGTAAACCTGTTGATACCCTAATTGCACGGCCACCCGGGCCGCGGCGTCGCTGCGGACTCAGGCCAGGCCTGCTCAGTAGAAGACGATGGCCCGGTCCTGGTCCGGCCCCAGCAACTTCTTGAGGGGCCTCCGGGCCCGGAGGCGGCCCCACCAGGTGGGCTCCATGGGGAAGTTCACCGCGCCTTCCAGGTGGCCGCTGCGGTACTCCCAGTCCTGGCGGGTGTCCACTAGCAGGAGCTTTTCGGGCTTCTGGCGGCAAAGGGCCGCCAGTTCCTCGGTAGTGATAAGGCGGTAGCCGCCCCCGCGAGCTTCAGCCTGGACTTCCTCCCGGGTGGCTTCCCGGGGCTGGACTTCCTGGGGCCGGGTGAGGTAGAGGGCGCTGCCGGCCAGGGCCAGGGCCAGGAGGACCAGGACCGCGGTCCTTTTCAGGCCGTTCGCCCCTCCGCAGAGAATTTTCGGAACCCCTTAAGGACTTGCCTCGGGGCTCAGGAGAAAGGCCTCCACGAAGGCGTCCAGGTCGCCGTCCAGGACCGCGTCTACGTTGCCTTCCTCGTGTTTGGTGCGGTGATCCTTCACCAGACGGTAAGGCTGGAGCACGTAGGAGCGGATCTGGCTGCCCCAGGCGATCTCCTTCTGGGCCTCCTGCTCCTCGCGCTTCTTTTCTTCCCGTTTGCGCTTTTCCAAGTCGTAGAGGCGGGCCCGGAGCACCTTCATGGCCAGCTCCCGGTTGCGGTGCTGGGAGCGCTCCGTCTGGGAGCTGACCACGATACCCGTGGGCAAATGGGTGAGTCGCACCGCGGAAGAAGTCTTGTTGACGTGCTGGCCGCCGGGGCCGCTGGCCCGGAAGGTGTCGATCCTCAGGTCCTTGTCCTGGATGTCCACCTGGATGCGCTCGTCCACCTCGGGGAGCACCTGGACCGCGGCAAAGGAGGTGTGGCGGCGGCCGCTGGCGTCAAAGGGGGAAATGCGCACCAGGCGGTGGATGCCGGATTCGCTCTTGAAGTAGCCGTAGGCGTAAGGGCCCCCGGCGGTGAAGATGACGCTTTTGACCCCGGCCTCGTCGCCGGGCAGCAGGTCAATGGTCTCGGTTTTGAAGCCCTGGCGCTCGGCGTAGCGCAGGTACATGCGCAGGAGAATCTGGGCCCAGTCCTGGGCCTCGGTGCCGCCGGCGCCGGCGTGGATGGTGATGATGGCGTTCTTCTGGTCTTCTTCCGTGCCCAGCAGCAGGCGGAGCTCCCAGTCCCGGAAGGTGTCCTGCAGCCGGTCCAGTTCCCGGACCACTTCCTTGAGGGCTTCCTGGTCTTCCTCCTCCACGGCCAGGTCCAGGAGCACTTCCAGGTCCTCCACCTGCTTGAGGCGCTGCTGCCACTCCTCCAGGGCCTGCAGGAGGGCCCCCCGCTCCCTCAGGATGTCCGCGGCCCGGGCCTGATCGTCCCAGAACTCCGGCTGGGCCAGGAGCTCCTCCAGGTGGCGCAGTCGAACCTGCTTGCCCTCCAGATCAAAGATGACCTCGGAGGACCTCCAGGCGGTCCTTTAGGGACTGCAATTTGCTGCGAATATCGGCAATGTCCGCCAACATGGGCGCCTCCTGAAAAAGTTTGCGAGTTCGGGGACGAAAGCCCGAGGGGATTTTAGGGCATGCCGCCTTTATTAATTTACCAGAAAAACCAGGCGCTGGGAAGGGGGCCGCCGGGGACGGGCAGCAGCAGGGCTCCGGCCAAGACCAGGACCTCCAGGGTTTCATTGGCCGCGCCGAGGACGTCGCCGGTGATGCCCCCCAGTCTTTTCTGGAAGTAGAGGGCCAGGAGCAGGACCGTGAACCCGGCGCCGGTAAGGAGGAGAAGGCCGGAGACGCCGTAGGCCAGGAAAGACAGGAGCGCGGCGCTCACCGTGGCCCCGGCCAGGGTGGTTGGGCGGACCCCCTCGGTCATGGCCTGGCCCAGGCCCCCTTCGGGGCGGGCGTAAGGGGACAGGTAGGCCAGGAAAACCAGGCCCCAGCGGCTCAGCACGGGGTAGAGGAGGAAGATGCGCCCGGGCCCGGCCCAGGCCTGAAACAGGGCGAATTTCAGGAGCAGGGCCAGGACCAGGGCAGTGGCGCCGAAGGCCCCCAGGCGAGAGTCCTTCATGATGCGCAGGACTTCCTCCGGGTTCCGGCCGCCACCCAGGCCGTCGGCGGTGTCCGCCAGGCCGTCCAGGTGGAGGCCCCGGGTAATGATGACGGTCAGGGTAAGAAGCAGGGCGCTGGCCGCGGCGGCCGGGAAATTCTGTAAGAGCACCCGCCAGGCGGCCCAGAAGATGAGGCCCAGGAGGGCCCCCACCCAAGGGAACCAGAAGAGGGACCGGGCCAGGTCCCGGGCGCCGGCCCGGCCCATCCGCGGCCAGGGCAGGATGGTCAGGAAGGTGAGGGCCAGGGGGAAGGTGCACTTCATCCGGATTTTTCCGCCACCCCGGCCTCGGCGAAGGTGGCCATCTCCGTGTAGATGCGGTGCGCGGCCTTAAGGAGCGCCAGGCCCAGGGCCGCGCCGGTGCCTTCCCCCAGGCGCATCTGCAGGTTGAAGAGAGGCCTCAGGCCCAGGTTCTCCAGCATGGTCAGGTGGCCCGGCTCCACCGAGCGGTGCGCGGCGATGAGGTAGCCCGCGGCCGCGGGGGCTAACCTCAGGGCTACCAGGGCCCCGGCGGTGGCGATGAAGCCGTCCAGGAGGAGGGGGCGCCGGCCCGCAGCCGCGCCCAGGATGAGGCCGGCGATGCCGGCGATCTCCAGGCCGCCCACCGCGGCCAGGGCCCCCAGGGGGTCGCCGGGGTCGGGCTTGTGGAGGAGCAGGGCCCGGTTGATGACCGCCACCTTGTGGCTCCAGACGGCGTCACCAACGCCCGTGCCCCGGCCGGTGACGGCGCTCACAGGCCGGCCGCTGAAGGCCGCGGCCAGGGCCGCGGCGGGGGTGGTGTTGCCGATGCCCATGTCCCCGGCGGCCAGGGCATCCACTCCTTCGTCAATAGCCGATTGGGCCCTTTCGGCCCCCACCAGCAGGGCCTCCAGGGCCTGTTCCCGGGTAAGGGCCGGCTCCCGGGCCAGATTGCGGGACCCGTACGCCACCTTCCGGGAAATGAGGCCGGCTGCGGGACCGAAGTCATAGTTGACGCCGATGTCCACCACCTCCACCTCCGCGTCGGCGTGGCGGGCCAGGATGTTGATGCCCGCGCCCCCCCGGAGGAAGTTATAGACCATCTGAAAGGTGACTTCCTGGGGGTAGGCGCTCACCCCCTCGGCCACCACCCCGTGGTCCGCGGCAAAGACCACCACTCGTTTCTTTTCCAGGGGCGGCATGAGGTCCTGGCGGATGGCCACATAGGCCGCGGCCAACTCCTCCA
>Ga0187774_10000847_pt1 | contig 10662 bp, 8 predicted proteins | sample 0216_BV02_MP05_2_FD_133152 | JGI IMG/M metagenome (GOLD analysis project Ga0187774, IMG submission 133152) | Tropical peat soil microbial communities from peatlands in Department of Meta, Colombia - 0216_BV02_MP05_20_MG | ecosystem: Environmental > Terrestrial > Soil > Wetlands > Peat | place... | reverse complement strand
GCCAAACCGACAGTGAACCGGGCGTTGTCGTGGGAGAGGGCGATGAGCTTGCCGCCCTCGTCCCGTTTTCCCCTCCACCATGAGCCGGAATGGTTGTGACCTCTCAGAGGGATCTGCACATCGCCCATCCCCTGCCAGTATGACCTGCCGTCGGAATCGAGGATGTTGGAGAAGATGATCTCACCCGACTTTACGAGGAGGCCATAGATGTACGGATCATCCACCGGGTTCACATCCTTGATCACGCCGAAGATCCCGTGCTCTACGTTGGCGGCATAGACGACTCCGTCTCTCTTCCGCAGGTGCGCCAGGTCGTCGCCGACCACCTTGAAGAGCATGGAGGTGGAGGTTTTTCCACACCAGCTCGGGAACGCTCCAGTCACGTACGTGACCTTGTCTCCCTCGTAGCTTGGGACCGCCGCGATGAGAAGGTGCTCGGCGAGCCAGTCTTCCTGGGCTGCCTTCTTGATGGCCAAGCGATGGGCGAGCTTCTTGGCGGCGACGGTGTTGCCCGCGTACTGGGTGTTGGCGCTGTAAACGAAATTGGTCTCGAGATCAACGAAGATTCTGCGAAAATCAAGATCGCGGCTCACCCCGTTTTTTAGAACACCGGCGGAGTGGAGGAAGCCGAAGAAGCCGTCCATATACTTTGGATTCGTGAATGCTTGGTACCCACTCCGATAGAGAATGTCCTCACTGTGGGCCACGTAATAGGAATCGGTGACCTGGACACACGGTATCTCGAACTCAGTCCCGACAGGTCCCAGGGAATAGAACGAGACAATCATCTCCTTTCCATGCATGATCCCGTCCATGATCTCGTTGATCTCCACAATTCCCTCGCCCCTCTCGATACAAAGGCTACCGGGCCCGAAAGAGGTGCCCTCTTTCAGCAGGAACTTGGTTTTGCCGGGATCACGCCCTTGATCAAAGTACCCGTCATAATGCACGGTATGACCTGGGGAGAGTAGTGGTTTTTCCTCGCCAAGTCGCAGTGCCTGGGTCTGGATATAGTGTCGATCTGCCTCGGATCCCGTGGAGATAAACACGGACTTCGGTTGATATCTCAAAATGGATCTGGCGATCAGTTCGTTCAGCGATGGATTGTTGAGATCCAGGAGTTTCTTCAGGTCAGATTCACTGAGCCTGCTTTGGAGTGTAGCCTGCCACCTCATGGACATCCCTCCAACGGGGAAAGGTTAGTGCACCTGGTGCGAGAGGGGGGATTTGAACCCCCACGCCTTACGGCGCTGGATCCTAAGTCCAGTGCGTCTGCCAGTTCCGCCACTCTCGCATCTTTGCCGATTTCAGCAATGTGAGCGCTTTGACAGGGCGCCTGATTCCGACCATCCTGGCCGCCTTGGGCCGGACCCGTCTGGGCGTGGGCCTCGATCTTGGCCGCTGTCGTTCGCGAGTGTCCGTCGTCCAAAATAGTGCAGGGGTCGCTTCAGCTCTCGCCCGCCAGGAATCAACGCCACCGGTTCGGGGATACTGGCCCTCGGGTTGTTTCTCGCCCCCGTACTCCGCAACGCGCAAGAGAGTTTACCCTGCACCCGCGGGCCTTGCAAGCCTTTTGCCTTGCAAGCCGGAAATCCCCGAGTCGCTCACGGTCCTGGTGGAAGTGGAAAAGGAAAACGTTCAGGGGAGCAGCGCCAGTTGGAGAGCCCCAGATTTCCGAGTTTTCTGACATGGTCGCCGTGGAGACTCGCGGTCGTTTCCTCTAGCATGAATTTTGCTCTATAGCCCTGCGACCGCGAGAGCTGCCACTCCAGTGGGGAAAACAAAGCTATGGCGAAAATGGCGAGCGATAAGCCGAAATCAACGACGATAACTTGATCGCATCGGCCTAAAGGCGAGCAACCCTGATTTATTCCACCAGGTACAGGTAAATCGGCCTAGACTTTTTGATTCGCTTCTAATAAGCTCGCTCCCCAAAAACCCCCGTGAGGCTTACTATGCCCAAAATCAGGCACTGCCGTATCTTAATGTGGTTCCTGCCGTATCTATTCGTGCTCGTGGCGTTTCCGGCTGCGTCGGGTGCCATGACTGTTACCCTTGAGTGGGACCCGAGTCCGAGCCAGGGTGTAACTGGTTATAAGCTCTACTATAACGATGGAAATTCCGGTCCACCCTATGACGGGACCGGTGCCTATGAGGGGGATTCACCAATCGATGTCCACGCTAGGACCGGTTACACTGTTTCAGGGTTAGATGGCACGCGATCTTACTATTTCGTTGTCACCGCCTATAACGCGGTGGCGGAAAGTGGGCCCTCCAATGAGGTTTCTACCGCTGGTGATTCCGGCGGTGGCTCTAGTGGTGGGTCCGGCCCCGTTCAGGCTGCGTCATCCCAGGGCGGCGGAGGTGGAGGAGGGGCTGGTTGCTTTGTCAGCACGGCAGCCGACGGCAGTCCCAAGGGGTTGTTGGCCTGTCTCATCCTCCCCGTGCTCCTGTTCGTCTTGAGTTTGCGGGAGGTATGGAGACAGATTCACAGGCAAGGAGAAGGCGCCGAAGTCCATCGATTCACAGACCCGCTCGACGATTCATTCCGCGACGATACGAATCACCTTCTTTGATTCCCTCCTGATGCGCACGGTCACGTGGCCCGTGAGGGCAAGGGATGCCTCGAAATCAGTGGTACACGACCGCGCGATATCGACAAGTTGTCTGATTCGCTTGTGGTCCTCTGGAGAGACGTTGGTGCCAAAATCAGAGACCGACTTGCTGACAATGTCTCCGCTTGGCACCCTGTCGGAGAAGTGAAATTCGCGGTCATGGTCCTTAAGCCTGGAGACACACACAGATACTCCTGATGACTCGTAGAGAATGACGTCTTCCTTCCTGGTCGCCTTATCCATATAGAGATCCTTAGTCAAGAATTTTCTCCCGGTGAGTTTGCTTGCGCGGAGCTGGGGCAACGGCAGTCACCAGAGCGGCTCTCTCTCGATGAGGTCTGAGGAGAAGGGACGTAAGCCAGCGCGCGCGAGTTCGCTTTCCCATGCTCGCCCCGAAGAGCCGCGGGCCGAAGAGAGGGTAGCGGAATGGAGCGGAGCCTGTCAAACGGAAAGCCCTCGCGCCAAGGCTTGGTCAAAATATTGTTGCACCGGCAAGCGTCCATCGCCTAAGATGAAGCGGACGTGCGCGCCGAATACCGAGACGAAAGCTCCAAACGATGAAGGAAGTCCCGACTCCTCTTCGCATCCTCATGGTTTCTTCGGAAGTGGTTCCCTTTGCCAAGACCGGCGGACTGGCGGACGTGGCAGGTAGTCTGCCGGTGGCGCTACGGGAACTCGGTTGTGAAGTTGCCGTGGTCATGCCCCTCTACCGACGGGCGGTGGCCGAGGATCTGGCCGGGGAGCAAGTAACCGAAGGCCTACCCGTTGCTCTTGGGCTCCAGGTTATCTCTGCTGAGGTCTGGCGAGGCAAGCTCGGGGAAGGAATCGACGTCTTCTTCATCGGCCGGGATGAGTTTTTTGACCGTACCTACCTCTACGGAACCCCCAGGGGCGACTACTTCGACAACGCTTACCGATTCGCCTATTTTTGCCGGGCCGTCATGGCTCTGGCGCCGGCCGTCAAGTATCAACCCCACCTTGTTCACTGTCACGACTGGCAGAGCGGCCTCGTGCCCGCTTACCTGCGCCTGCTCCATGCCCGAGACCCCTTCTGGGCTCAGACGGCGAGTATGTTCACCATCCATAACATTGCCTACCAGGGCCAGTTCGCCGCGGATGTTTTCGCGGCCACCGGCCTGCCCGGGCGCTTTTTCGCCATGGAGGGCATGGAGTTCTGGGGCGGAGTGAACTACATGAAAGCCGGCATCGTGTGCGCCGACGTGATTACTACGGTGAGCCCCCGATATAGTGACGAGATTCGAATCGCCCCGGCGGGTTATGGTCTGGAGGGCGTGCTCCGGGCCAATGCCCACAAGCTCCACGGCATCATCAACGGCGCGGACTATCGGGAATGGAATCCCGAGACCGATAGTTTCATCGCGGCCAACTACTCCGAGAAAAACCTTGCCGGCAAGAAGAAGTGCAAGCGAGATCTTCTGGCTGCGGCCGGACTTCCGGCGAGGCTCATGGCCCGGCCGCTGCTGGGCGTAGTGTCTCGACTGGCCGATCAAAAGGGCCTCGACCTCATTGCCGCGGTCGTGGAGCGCGCGGTAGCGGCAGACCTCGGCCTCGTGATCCTCGGGACAGGTGACGAGAGGTATCATGAGCTCTTTTCTCAATTTGCAAGCCGCCACCCGGAACACGTTGCCGTTCACTTGGATTTTGACAACCGGCTCGCCCACAAGATCGAGGCCGGTGCCGATATGTTCCTCATGCCGTCCCGCTACGAGCCTTGCGGACTGAATCAGATGTATAGCCTCCGTTACGGAACGGTGCCCATTGTGCGGGCGACGGGCGGCCTCTACGATACGGTGAAGCCCTTTGATCCGGAGCGGGGCGAGGGCGTCGGCTTCTGCTTCAGCGGCTACGAGGCGAAGGCCTTCTGGGACGCCATCCAGAGGGCGGTAGCCACGTTTGAGCAGCAGGCAATGTGGCGCCGGCTCATGAGAAACGCCATGGCCATGGACTTTAGCTGGAAGAACTCGGCTCGGCAGTACCTGGCTCTCTACGAGAAGGTGGTGGCCGAGCGGCGGCAAGAGCCTGTGAGGTAGTGTCCCGTTGAGGCCCTGTGCCGGCCGATTACGACCCGCCGGAAAGCGGATGAAGGTATCCGGCCGGCATGAGTGGATCTCGGCTAAATGAGCCCCATTCTCGGATGCGAGATGCAGTCGCGGCGGGTTTCGGTCGGAAGGCCTGATCCGAGCGGGAACTTCTCTGAAGGGGGGACGTGGGGTATGACTGCGAAGCGGATAACATTTCTTGTTCTCGCCTTGCTCATCGTAATCTTCATCATCCAGAATGCCGAGGCGGTGCCGGTGCGGTTTCTCTTCTGGACCACAACCATTTCGAGGTCGATCGTCTTGATCATCACCTTCGCCCTGGGCTTCGGCGTTGGCCTCGTCTCCGGCCGCTTGGGGAAAAGAGACGACTCATCCCCCGTCTCAAGGGTTAAGGATTGAGAGGGAATAGCCGGTGTTGATGGCGTGAAGAATCTTAGGCAGGTCGGGCGACCTCGCCTCGATCGCAAGCCTCGTTTTCTTGGGAAGGAGCGTGTGCAATGGCGCGAGATGGCAGTCCGGTCTACAGGGAGCTTGAGGAGATAGGACTGGAGAACCTTTCTTACATCTACTGGAACCTTGCCACGTCACGACTTTACGAACAGGCGGTCCGCCGGCGGGAAGGGCTCATGGCCCACCTGGGCCCTCTGGTGGTGCGTACCGGGCACCACACGGGTCGGGCGCCCAAGGACAAGTTTCTCGTACAGGAGGAGAGCAGTGCGGACAAGATCTGGTGGGGCGAAGTCAACGTGCCCTTCAAAGCAGAGCGCTTCCAGCTCCTCTACCATCGCCTGCTTGCATATCTCCAGGGCAAGGACGTCTACGTCCAGGATTGCTACGTGGGAGCGGATCCCCGCTACCGGGTGCCGATCCGCGTGGTGACCGAAGACGCCTGGCACAGCATCTTCGCCCGCAACATGTTCATCCAAATCAAGGATCCTGCCGAGCTCGCGAGCCATAAACCGAGGTTCCACATCTTCAGCACCCCGCGCTTCCATGCCGTCCCCGACCTCGACGGCACGCATTCCGAGGCCTTTATCATGGTTCATTTCGGGAAGGGCTTGGTCCTCATTGGCGGGACGAGTTATGCGGGCGAGATCAAGAAGTCGGTCTTCACCATCATGAACTATCTGCTGCCCCAGGAACACGTGCTCTCCATGCACTGCTCCGCCAACGTGGGCGAGCGGGGTGATGTGGCCATCTTCTTCGGTCTTTCCGGCACCGGCAAGACGACGCTCTCCGCCGCGCCCGACCGTCGCCTCATCGGCGACGACGAGCACGGCTGGAGCGACGACGGGATCTTCAACTTCGAGGGCGGCTGCTACGCCAAGGTGATTCGCCTCTCCCGGGAGGCGGAACCCGAGATCTACGAGTGCACCCGAAGGTTCGGCACTATTCTCGAGAACGTGGCCATTCACCCGGCGACCCGGCGCCTCAACCTCGACGACGACTCTCTGACCGAGAACACCAGGGCCGCCTACCCCATCAGTCATCTCCCGAACGCCGAGCGCTCGGGGATCGGGGGACACCCGAAGAATGTCCTCATGCTCACCTGCGATGCCTTCGGAGTGCTGCCTCCTATCAGCAAGCTCACGGCCGCCCAGACAATGGCCCATTTTCTCCTCGGCTACACAGCCAAGGTGGCGGGGACGGAACGGGGCGTCACCGAACCTCAGGCTACGTTCAGCGCCTGTTTCGGCGCGCCCTTCATGGCGTTGCCGCCTCCTACCTACGCCAGCCTGCTCCGGGAAAAGATCTCTCGCCACCGGGTCAACTGTTGGCTGGTGAACACCGGCTGGAGTGGCGGCCCCTATGGCGTGGGCCGACGCATGCCCATCGCCTACACGCGAGCACTGGTAGATGCAGCGATTCGCGGCACCCTAGACGAAGTGGTTTACGAGCGGGAGCCGTTCTTCGGACTCCAAGTGCCCACCGCCTGCCCTGGGGTGCCTTCAGACATTCTGCGTGCGAAGGGAACCTGGGCCGACGGTGCGAGCTACGACGTCAAGGCCCGGGAGCTGGCGGCGCTCTTCTGGACGAACTTCCAACCCTTCGCCGGTGAGGTGGAGGCGGAGGTGCGGGAGGCTCTGTCGAAGAAATAGAAGCCTGGCGGATTACCTCGGTTTTCATAATTGAATAGGGACGTAATGCCCTTTTCTTATCCAGGGATGCCACTTGCTGCTCCCCTTGGCGTGGAAGTCGAGCTGTAACAAGATTTCTATCGACCACCTTAGAATGTTCCAAATCGATGGTCCGACAGGGTCCTAGGCATCGCACGTCTGCCAGGGCTGACACGAGAGGGGGAAGGACTCAATCCTCCCAACACAGGGTGGAGGGACCCCCGGGCATCAAACATGCATGAGCGGCGAGAGGGGCTTCGGGCGCACGGGCTCGTGGCTCGTGGAGATGCGAGGCCGGTCGAGGCGGCAACAAGGAGTCTTATCAATCGCGAGCAGGGTCTGAGGGCAACGAATCCAGCTCCTCCATTCATGTCCGGGAGGAATCGTGGCCACAAGGGAAGAAGAGTTGATTGACGCGTGGAGACGGCTAGTGAGGAGTCTGGCCGACAAGGAGGGGATCACCGCCAGCCAGGCCGAAATCCGCGCCAGGAAGTTTTTCCCTGAGCTTTACGAACTGTACGAAAAGGCGAAGAGGCAGCGCGAAGGCTGACGGCGATGACGCCCAACTGCACGGGCGCCTGATGGGAATTCCCCCTGAATATGAATGAGGCCGGGCGCCGTCGCCCGGCCTCACGGTTTGAGATCCCCAAGGCCTTGTGCGCGGGCTGGTTGCCTCCTACGGCGAGGAAACAACGGTCGTGGAGGTTCGTGATGAGCGGATGGGAGAAACCACACGCACGCAACAACAACAGCACCTATTCTCATCGCTGGCCTTCATGCAGGTCAGCTGGTATCCGTCGGGGCAGCTTAGGGTGATGTCTTCCATGGTCGGCCCTCCATATAGATAGTTGAGCTTCGGCTGGAACCTGAAAATCGGGTTCCTCGTCTATTCACTCTTGGAAGTATAACCTTCCTGATAACAAGTGGGGACGCCCGATCCCACAGACAGGTCAATCGAGTCGATTCCCCCGGGTCCTTACTTTCTGCGCTCGCCGGGGCGGCAGCAAGATGCGAGCCTGTGGAGCGGAGAGAAGAAAGGATTGACTTGAAGTTCGTCTCACGATATAAGACTAAAAAGATCCTATTCATCCTTTTATGCGGAGGCTTACGTGCGCCTCACAAGGGCTGGCGAGTATGCGGTTCGTTGTGTGCTCTATCTCTCGGCGAGATCCCAGGAGGACGTCATCCCTCGGCGTGAGATTGCTCAGGCCATGGAAATCCCCGGCGTATTCCTCGGCAAGATCGCCCAACAGCTCGCCCGCGCCGGCATCGTCGAAATCATGCAGGGGGCGAGAGGAGGGTTCCGACTCCTGAGGTCTCCTGAAAAGGTAACCCTCCTTGATGTGGTGGAGGCTGTGGTCGGTGAGATCTTCCTGAACGATTGCTTACTGACCACGAGGTCGTGCTCAAGAGTGGAGAGATGCACGGTTCACCAGGTCTGGACCAAGGCGAGGAGGCAATTGCGGGAGACATTGCGGGAGGCAACCTTCGCCCAACTCCTGAAGGAGGAGAGCTGCTTGGAACCCGCGGGAGGTCGGGGATAGCGGGAGGGTGAATCCCACTAATGACGGAGGTCTTTTGCATGGATGCTTTGTTGCTCTCACGGTTACAGTTTGCGGCGGCCACCTATTTCCACTTTCTTTTCGTTCCCTTGACCCTGGGGCTCTCGGTGCTCATCGCCATCATGGAGACCCTTTATGTGAAGAGAAGGGACGAAGAGTTCAAGAGGATGGCCAAGTTTTGGGGGAAACTCTTTCTCATCAACTTCGTGGTGGGTGTGGTGACCGGAATTACCCTGGAGTTTCAGTTCGGGACGAACTGGGCCCGCTATAGCCAATATGTGGGAGACATTTTCGGCTCCCTCCTCGCCATCGAAGCCACGACATCCTTCTTCTTGGAGTCCACCTTCATCGCAGTCTGGGCCTTCGGCTGGAACAGGCTCTCTGCCAAGGCGCATGCGGTGACCATCTGGCTCGTTGCCGTCGCCGCCAGTCTCTCGGCTGTATGGATTCTTATTGCCAACTCCTGGATGCAGCATCCCGTGGGCTACACCATCCGGAACGGCCGGGCCGAGCTCACCGACTTTCTCGCTGTAGTCACCCAAAGGTTCGCCGTGCTCACCTTTCTCCACACCGTGACCGCGGCTTACATCTTGGCAGGCTTCTTCGTCATGGGCGTCTCCGCCTATCACATCCTCCGGAGACAGCACACGGAGTTCTTCACCAAGTCTTTCCGCATCGCCCTCACCTTCACCTTGATCTTCTCCTGCTTCGAGGTCTTCGAAGGCCACCTCCACGGCGCGCTCCTCAACGCGACTCAGCCCACGAAGCTCGCGGCCATGGAGGCCCACTGGGAGACCACTCAGAGGGCGCCCCTGCATCTCTTTGCCATCCCTGACCGTGAAAACGAACGGAACATGGTGGAGATGGGCAAGATCCCCCTGGTCCTCAGCCTCCTCGCCACTCATTCGCCGGACGGCGTTGTCCGGGGGCTCAAGGCGTTCCCGAAAGACGAGAGGCCGTCCGTATGGCTCACCTTCTTCCCCTTCAGGATCATGGTGGGACTCGCAGCTCTCTTTGTGCTTCTCGCCCTTGTCGGGTGGTTCAAGCGCGACAAGCTCGAGTCGAGTCCGGGCTACCTCAGGATCATGGTCTACGCCATTCCGCTCCCCTACCTCGCCTGTACCCTGGGCTGGACCCTCACAGAGTTGGGGCGGCAGCCCTGGATCGTCTACGGCCTCATGAGAACGAAAGACGCGGTTTCCCCGATCGCGGCGTCCCAGGTGGGGACCTCGCTCGTTGCGTTCATTGTGGTCTACTCCCTGCTGGGACTCGCGGCCTTTCTCTTGATCGCCAAGTACGCCAGGAAGGGTCCTGAGCCCGCCGCGGCGTCAGCCAATCGATAAAGGAGGGAACATCATGTTGGAGACTACCTGGTTTGTCCTTTGGGGAGTTCTCTGGGCCGTGTACTTCATGCTCGACGGCTTCGACCTCGGACTGGGGAGCCTCATGCCCGTCCTGGCCAGAAACGACACCGATAGGCGCATCATCTACAATGCCATGGGGCCTTTCTGGGATGGAAACGAAGTGTGGCTCATCTCAGCGGGGGGCGTGACCTTCGCGGCCTTCCCCCGGGCCTACGCGCTCCTCTTCAGCTCCCTATACACGGCGCTCATGCTCGTCCTCTTCGCCCTCATCTTCCGGGCGGTTGCTTTTGAATTCCGCGGCAAGGTGGACCATCCGGCGTGGCGGAAACTCTGGGATTCCTGCCTCGTTTTCGGGAGCTTTCTGCCCGCTCTCCTCCTGGGAGTCGCCTTTGCCAACATCTTCCGGGGTATTCCCTTTGATGCCGAGGGCCTGTACCGCGGCAGCCTGATCACCTTGCTCAATCCCTACGGCCTCATCGGCGGCGTTCTCTTTTTGTGCCTCTTTCTGGTGCATGGCTCGATCTGGCTGGCGATCAAGGCGGAAGGAGCCCTCCACGACCGCGCAGCAACCATGGCAAAGAAGCTCTGGCCTGTGCTCCTCGTGGTCGCCGTGGTGTTTCTCGCGGCGACCGGGGCCGCAACCAGACTCTACGGCAACTACCTGAAGCTGCCGCTTCTCTTCGCCGTTCCCCTTCTCGCCGTGGCAGCGCTCTTTATGACGAGGTTCTTCCTCGGCCGGGCCGCCTGGTGGAAGGCCTGGTTTGCCTCGAGCCTTACGATCGTTTCGGCCGCACTCTTCGGGGTGATAGGGCTCTACCCGAATCTGCTCCCCTCAAGCCTCGATGCCGCCGCCAGCGCCACCATCTCGAACTCGGCATCCAGCCCCCTCACCCTGAAGATCATGCTTGCGGTCGCCCTGATCTTTGTACCCATCGTTATTCTGT
>Ga0187774_10000846_pt1 | contig 10665 bp, 10 predicted proteins | sample 0216_BV02_MP05_2_FD_133152 | JGI IMG/M metagenome (GOLD analysis project Ga0187774, IMG submission 133152) | Tropical peat soil microbial communities from peatlands in Department of Meta, Colombia - 0216_BV02_MP05_20_MG | ecosystem: Environmental > Terrestrial > Soil > Wetlands > Peat | place... | reverse complement strand
GGTATGCTCTTTTGAAGCATTAACAGTAGAATACTCGTAATAACAAGGAGTATAAACAGACCTAAAATGAATAGAAAAACCTTTTTCATTCTTCCACCCTTTTAACGTTTTTCATGCTCAGTCCAATCTTCTTCTCATCAAGGTCTATCTTTATGATCCTCACCCAGATATCATCGCCTTCTTTTATGAAATCTTCGACCTTTTCTGATGATGTTTTTAGAATCTCGGAAGAGTAAACAAGACCCTCAACCCCGCCCTCAAGCTCCACGAATATGCCAAAGTCGGTAATCCTGAGTACCTTTCCTTTTACCTCGGACCCAAGCTTGAACCTTTCGGGTATTTCCTTTAACCAAGGATCAGGGTTGAGCTGTTTCAGGCCAAGGGCTATTCTTTCTGCCTCTGGTTCTATGCTCAATATTATTGCCTCCACTTTCTGTCCCTTCCTCAATATTTCTGACGGATGTTTTACATGTTTTGTCCATGAAAGGTCAGATATATGTATGAGGCCGTCAACTCCCTCAGGAAGACTGACAAAGGCGCCAAAGTCAGTAATGGTTTTGACCCTTCCAGAGATCTTCTGACCAATGTTGTAACGCTGAGAAACAAGCTCCCACGGACTTGGTTTAAGCTGTTTTATACTCAAAGAAAGACGTCTCTCCTCTTTATCTACCTTTAATACAACAGCATCAACAGTCTCTCCAATGGAGAGGTACTTTGACGGATGTTTTGGCCTCGGCAACCAGTCTATCTCAGATATATGCACAAGTCCTTCTAAGCCTTCTTCGAGTTCAATAAATGCACCGTAATCGGTAACGCTTACGACCTTTCCCCTCACCTTCTTACCAACAGGATATTTTTCATCTACAGTAAACCAGGGGTCTGGCTTTTTCTGTTTATAACCAAGCGTTACCCTCTCATTGTCTTCGTCATATCTCAGGACGATGACTTCAACTTCATCTCCGATAGCAAAAAATTCGGAAGGATGGCTTATCCTTCCCCAGGAGATATCTGAGATGTGCAACAAACCATCTATCCCCCCAAGGTCAATAAAGACACCATAGTCTGTGATGTTTTTGACAGTCCCTTTAATGAGAGCACCTTCCTTAATCCTTTCGAGGGTCTCGGCCTTCTTTCTTTGCCTTTCCTCTTCGAGGATCGCTCTCCTTGATACAATAACATTAGCGAGTTTATTATTGAGTTTTAAAACTTTAAATAGCATTTTTTGTCCTATGAGGTTATCAATTTCCTTTGGGGCTTTTATATCCACCTGGGAACCCGGAAGAAAGGCATTTATTCCCAGTATATTCACAAAGAGTCCACCCTTTGTCTTTCCAACAACGATTCCCTCTATGGGAGTCCCATTCTGAAGAGCCTTCTGAAGAAGTTCCCACGTTTTTATCTTTGTTGCCCTCTCTTTTGAGAGGTTTATACAGCCTTCAGAATCAACTATCTCTTCAACATAAACCTCCATATAACTTCCAATCTTGATTAAAGCGAGTTCTTCTTCTGAAAATTCTTCGATTGGGATAAAACCTTCAGATTTATACCCAATATCAACTATTATTCCGTCCTGTTTTACTGCTAATACTTTTCCTCTAAGTATTGCCCCCTCTACAATGCTGTGAAAAGTTTCAGCATAAAGCCTTCCCATTTCATCGTTTTTAAGTTCCACGAAAAGTTTATCCCCCTATATTTCTAATTCTCTTCTCTACTTCTCTTATGATCCATCCAGGAGTTGATGCCCCGGCTGTTATCCCGACTTTTCTTGCCCCTTTAAACCACTTATCTTTAATCTCGCAGGGAGTCTCTATATGATAGGTAGCTACTGAGAGAGATTTGCAGAGAATTGCAAGTTGCGTTGTGTTTGCGCTATTTCTACCACCTACCACAACTATTACATCTACCTTCCTGGCCATATCCTCCGTCTCCTTCAATCGCAGTGCCGTAGAATTGCATATTGTATTATATACTTTTATCTCCTTTGCATACTCAAGAACGTAAGATAGAAGCCTTTTTAGTGCCGCCAAAGGTTGCGTAGTCTGGACAACAATACCTACTTTACTCTTGAGTCTCGGGAGAGGTCTACCTCCATCAACTACAATTACATCATCACTCGCATAGCTCTTAAGCCCTATTACTTCCGGATGTTCCTTTTCGCCTAGGATAACTACCTGATAACCCTCTTCCCTAAGGAGTTTAGCATAATACTGGGCCTTTTTTACAAATGGGCACGTTGCATCTATTATTTCACATCCCATGGATAATATTTCTTCTGAAAGGTAGCGAGGTATACCATGGGTTCTGATTATCAGTGCCTTTATACCCTTCTTTTTCTTAATTTCCTTAATAGGAACAATTCCCTTTTCCTTGAGTCTTTCTACCACCTGCGGATTGTGGATAATCGGGCCAAGGGTATATACACCTTTACGCTTCTTCCTTGATACATTAAAGGCTATGTTTACAGCCCTCTTAACACCAAAACAAAATCCAGCTGTCTTAGCTACAAGTATTTCCATAATCCAAAATTAAAATTTAAAATAAAGGAATTCCATAATTTTTAATCCGCCCGAGACGGATGCCCTTTTAATTTTAAATTTTTGATCCTCTCCATCACCTCCCTGCTTATCTTCTCCTGGAGGTGCCTCTCTGTCTCTTTTTCCTCAATCTTCAACGGGGCACCGAATATTACCCTTATCTTTGCTGGCCGTAGAAACTTTGCTCCCACAGGGAGGGCCTTGTCCGTTCCCTCGATAAGTGTTGGAACAACAGTAGCTTTGCTTATGACTGCAATCATACCTACACCTCTTTTAGCACCCTGCAGACTCCCATCTGTACTCCGACCTCCCTCAGGGAAAACGACTACAATTTCACCATCCCTAAGTCGGGTAACAGCCTCCTTTATTGTTGAAAGTTGTGGTTTATTGCGGCTTACAGGAAATGAAAAATTCCTAATAAGTTTGCCGAATAAGGGAGTTCTAAAAAGCCCTTCCTTCGCGATGTATGTAGCCTGTCGCTTTAGGGCTGCACCGATAACAGGGGGATCAAGGTAACTTAAATGGTTTGCTGCCACAATAACACCACCTCTCTCCGGGACATTTTCATGCCCGATCACCTCAAGTCTGTTAAAGATTTTAAATAAAATAGCAAAAAATGTTCTAAGAAATCGGTATAAGAGATGATTCAATGTCCAGATTTTATAAACTCCACTATCTTTTCTTTTACCTGTCTTATAGACAGGTTTGATGAATCTATTACAAAAGCATCATCTGACCTTTTAAGGGGAGCAATGTCTCTTTTAGAATCCCTCACGTCCCTTCTCATCACATCCCTTTTGGATTCTTCTAAGCTATTATAAATTCCCTTTTCTTTAAACTGGAGATACCGCCTTTTAGCCCTCTCCTCAAGAGAGGCATCAAGGTAGATCCTTTTCCAAGCATCTGGGAACAAGACTGTTGTTGTATCTCTACCTTCAACGACAATATCACTGGTAAAAGCAGCATTTCTCTGGATATTAAAAAGGAAATCCCTCACGACCTTTCGTGCGGAAAAGACAGAGGAATAATGGTCAATCTCTTTTGACCTTATTTCATCTGAAACATCTCTTCCATTAAGAAAAATCCTCCCGTTGGAAAAGGTAACGTCAACCCTGAGAAGCACATCTTTGAGCCTATCATCGTTATCCTTTGACTCTATGCCGTTATTTCTTAGTGCAAGAGCAACAGCTCTATATAATGCGCCTGTATCGAGATAATCGAAGCCGAGTTCTTTCGCAATGAGCCTTGCTATGGTACTCTTGCCTGCTCCTGAAGGACCATCTATAGCAACAACTTTTTTCATAATTCATGTTGTTAGTTTTTTTAAAATGTTTAAGAATCCAGGGAATGATATATTAACAGAGGAGAAATCACTGATCGTCGTTGTTCCATCTGCAATCAATGCTGCAATGCTAATGGCCATTGCAATCCTGTGATCTTTGTAGCTTTCTACAACTGTGCCTCTTAAGCCCTTTTTACCAGTGATACTAAGGCCATCTTCAAACTCCTCGATCTCTGCACCCATCTTTCTGAGTTCCGTTGTCATGGCCTTGATCCTGTCAGACTCTTTTACTCGTAGCTCCTCTGCCCCCCTTATGGTTGTGATACCCGTAGCGTGAGTTGCAGCAACGCAAAGGACTGGAAACTCATCAATCAGAGCTGGCACCTTGTCACTTGTTATATGTATAGCCTTTAGTTCTTGCCCACCTCTACAATATATATCTGCTAAGGGTTCACCTGATACATATTTCATATTAGAGATTTCGATATTCCCCCCCATCTCTTTAAGGACGCTCAAGAGTCCTGCCCTTGTAGGATTAACTCCTACCTCTTTTATAATAATCTCAGAGTCTTTGACCAGCAATGCACCAACTATAAAGAATGCGGCGGATGAGAAATCCCCTGGTACCTGAATCTCCAACCCCTCCAATTCTGTTCCGCCCTTAATTTTGATATGAAGATCTTGAATCATTATTTTGGCACCAAAGGAGGGTAGTATACGCTCTGTGTGATCCCTTGACTTAAAAGGTTCTATAATTTCTGTTTCTCCCTCTGCATAAAGGCCTGCAAGGAGTATAGCTGATTTAACCTGCGCACTTGCTACAGGCAAAGTATATTTAATCGCCTTAAGCCTTCTTCCTCTGATCGAAATAGGTGGGTATTTATCTTCAAGCCTTGCCATTATCTCCGCACCCATCTGCCTTAAAGGAACAATGACTCGCGACATCGGCCTTTGTCTTAAAGACTCATCTCCTGTCAAAACTGAAAAGAAGGGGTTTCCTGAAAGCACCCCTGATAAAAGCCTCATTGTCGTTCCGGAGTTCCTGCAGTTTATAACATCGGATGGCTCTTTAAGACCGTATAACCCCTTACCATTAATTATGAGTTCGGAGGTTACCCCCCCTTCCATCCCCCCCTTAGTAAGGGGAGGATGGAAGGGGGTTATCTCAATGCCCAACATCCTCATGGCATTTATAGTGCTAATTGTATCTTCAGCCGTGAGGAAGTTTCTTATTCTGCTTTTGCCTTTTGACAGGGAAGAGAATATTACAGCCCTGTGCGACAAAGACTTATCAGGTGGAGGGTAAAATTCGCCTTTAAAACTTTTTGCCTTGCAGAGGTCAATTCTGTCCAATACCTTCCCTCAGTGTCCGAGCCCTTTCAAATTCCCCTTCGAGGGATTTTAAATCAGAGGCCCTGAGATACTGGCTTAACCTTCCGAGATTTTTTTTGAATATCTCGATAAATTTAAGGAGATTATCCTGATTAAGAATACATATATCACGCCAGAGTTCGGGAGAACTTAGAGCAATCCTCGTGGTCCCCATAAATCCTTGGCCTGCGAATTTCAGATATGAACTATCTACATCTGCTACAGTATTTACAATTGCATATGCAAGAAGATGAGGTAAATGGCTCACCATTGCATATATCCTGTCATGTTCATCAGGATCAATCAGCTCCACCATACAGCCGAAAGTTTTCCATATATGGGTAAGCCTCTCGACGGCATTTACATTGGTTTTCTCAGTAGGAGTTAGAATACACTTTGCGCCTCTAAAGATTTCAGCTGTTGCCGTATCAATCCCTGAACGGCTGCTGCCTGCTATCGGATGCCCACCGACAAAATAAGTACCCTCAGGCATTAGTGCTTCCATATCGTAAACGAGCCTTCCTTTAACACTCCCCACATCTGTAACTAACGTACCCTTTTTAAAAGAAAGGCGGATCTTTTCTGTAATTTCGGTAAAACTCCCTACAGGAGTTGCGAATAAGACAAGATCAGAGCCGCTACATGCCTTCGCAGGGTCAGGTTCAAAGGAGTCAATTATTCCTATATCTTTTGCTCTCTGAAGGTTCTCAATCTTCCTGCCATGTCCAATGAGATGATTGCAAAATTTATATTTCTTCATTCCAAGGGCAAAAGATGCACCTATCAACCCAACACCAAGAATTGTTACCTTGTCAAAAAAGGGCTCAGTTCCTTTACTCATATCTCCCTTCCAACAGCAGAAGCTATCGGTTTTAATTCTTGCATTAGCTTCTTAAATGCATCAGGTTTTATAGACTGCTCTCCATCCGATAATGCCTCTTCCGGATTTATATGGACCTCTATGAGAAGTCCATCTGCCCCTGCAGCTATAGCGGCCTTTGACATGGGAGCAACGAGATCCCACTTGCCTACGCCATGGCTCGGGTCAACAATAACAGGGAGATGGGTAAGTTGCTTAAGGAGAGGTACTGCGCTGATGTCAAGGGTATTTCTGGTTGCGGTCTCAAAAGTCCTCAAACCCCTTTCACAGAGGATTACGTTCTGGTTACCTCTTGACATTATATACTCTGCAGCCATAAGCCATTCTTTTATTGTTGCTGACAATCCCCGTTTAAGCAGAACGGGTTTGTCGCATGCACCTATTTCGAGAAGAAGCCTAAAATTCTGCATGTTCCTTGCCCCTATTTGTACTACATCAGCATACTTTAAAATAACTTCAATGTCTCTTGGATCCATTAGTTCCGTTACAATCGGGAGCCCGGTCTTTTCCCCCGCTTCTGACAGGTATTGAAGCCCTTCCTCGCCGAGTCCCTGGAATGAGTAGGGAGAAGTACGTGGCTTAAAGGCACCTCCCCTAAGGAATGACGCGCCAGCATCCTTGACCTTCTCTGCAATACTTATTATCATTGTCTTATTCTCAACAGCGCATGGGCCTGCTATCACTTGTATTTTTTTACCACCGACAACATTCCCTTTTATATCGATAAGCGTATTTTCTGCCTTGAAATCCCTACTTGCGAGCTTATAGGGTTTGAGTATCCTCATTACATCTTCTACACCCGGCATCACCCTTATAGCATCCTCTTCCTCTTCTGCTATTTTTGAGGTATCACCGATAACACCGATCAGGGTCCTCTCGGTGCCCTTTGAGATATTTGCCTTCAGACCACGGCTTTCGAGTTTCTTCACGATACGCCTTATATCCTCTTCACTTGTGCCCGGTTTTAAAACAATGATATCCATTTACTCCTCCAGATTTCATGATGCGTAATCAGCGATGCGTAACAAGTGTTATCCTTTAACCAATTACACATGCCACTTCACGCTTCACGCATTACGGCTTTTATTGCTTCAATAAACCTTTCATTCTCTTCGGGAAGACCTATGGTTACCCTTATCTCTTTAGGTCCTACTGGCCTGACGATCACACCGTGTCTTAGCATTTCATTGTACAATAAATTTGAATCTCGCTCCAAAAGTATATATATAAAATTTGCCTCTGTGGAAACATATTTTAGATTAAGAGAATCGAGCTCTCTGTAAAGATATCTTTTGCCCCTTTCATTTATTTCCCGAGAGTACCTGACATGAGCCTCATCTTCGAGAGCATATATAGCTGCTTTTTGAGCTAAAGAGCTTGTGTTAAAGGGTGGCCTGAGTTTGTTTAACTCCAGGATTATATCCCTTCTTGCAATCCCATAACCAATCCTGAGCCCTGCAAGACCATGAATCTTTGAAAATGTCCTGAGTACCAGTATATCTCTTCCTGCCCTGAAATGCTTCATACTGTCAGCATAACCAGGATCTGCCACATATTCATAATATGCCTCATCAGCTACGACTAATATCCCCTCCGGAAGTTTTTCCATCAAACGATCAAATTCTCCTCTCTTGTTTATTGTCCCTGTAGGATTATTTGGATTTGCTATAAAAATCACTTTTGTCTTGGGCGTAACTGCACCTCTCATTGCGTCAAGGTCATGTGTGTAATCTTTGAGTGGTACCTGAACCGGTTTACCACCTATTGCCTGAACAGTCATGGGGAAAATAACAAAGGATGGATGAGCCATCACAGCCTCATCTCCAGGTTGGAGAAATGTCCTTACAGCAATATCGATCAGCTCATTAGAGCCATTCCCGAGAATCAGTTCATCTTCTCTGACAGAAAACTTTTTTGACAAGGCATTTTTAAGAAAGTATCCACTGCCATCAGGATATCTATTGATGCTATTTGACGGATTTGAACTTTTCAAGCTATCCATAACAGCTCTCAGAGCCATCGGTGAGGGTCCAACAGGGTTTTCGTTGGAAGCGAGTTTTATAGAGCCCTTGTTGCCGATTTCCCTTTCAAGCTCCTCGATTGGTTTTCCAGGTATGTAAGGCTTGAGGTTCGAAATATAATCCGGGGGTTTAATCATCAAGCTCCGCCATGGGGATAGGAACCAAGAATCTTTACGTAAAGGCAGCTATCTCTTATGTTATCAATCGCCTTTCTAACCTTTCTGTCATCAATATGTCCCTCCATGTCTACAAAGAATATATACTCCCATGCTTTTCTCTTCGAGGGCCTTGATTCTATCTTTGTTAGGTTTATCTTTGCCCTTTTAAAAGGTGAAAGGATATCATGGAGGGCTCCTGGTTTATCTTTGATCGAAAACATTATGGATGTCTTGTCTTTTCCCGTCTTTGGAGGAAATTCTTTCGAAATGACCAGGAATCTAGTAAAATTGTACCTGCTATCGCCGATATCTTTTTCAATAAAATGTAGGTCATAGACCTTTGCAGCCACCTCACTCGCTATTGCAGCTACTTCTTCATCTTGGGATGCAATCTCTGCCGCTTTTGCTGTGCTTGTGGATTCGAGTATCGGAATTCCTGGCAGATCTGACTCAAGCCATCGCCTGCATTGTGAAGTAGCCTGTGGGTTGGAATAAATCCTTCTAATTTTTGCTTTATCTCCACTTTTCGAAAGGAGGTTATGGGATATCTCAAGCATGACTTCAGCAGAGATCTTGAGATCATAGTCCATGAATAAATCGAGGGTAGAACTTACAACACCCTCATTTGAGTTTTCGACAGGCACAACCCCGAAGTCTGTCTTGCCAGAGTCTACAGCATCGAATACTTCCTTAATACTTTCCACTGGCAAAAAAGAGGCAGATGAGCCGAAATGTCTCAGTGCCGCAAGATGCGTAAAAGTCGCCTGTGGGCCAAAATATGCGACCTTTAGGGGTCCCTCAAGGGAAAGGGAAGCAGAGAGAATTTCCCTGTATATGACTTTCAGTGTATCGTTGGGAAAATGCCCTTTATTAAGAGAGGTAAGGCGTTCGAGAATCTCTCTTTCACGCTCAGGGGAATAAAATTTTGCTTTCTCATTGCGTTTAATATGGGCAATGTTGATAACAGTTCCCGCCCTTTTATTAAGAAGTCTAAGTATTTCAATATCGATCTCATCGATCTCTTTTCTTAATCTTTCGAGCTCTCCCATTCCTAAGTACCCCCACTCAGAGTCCTATTTTTATCTGACTATTATACCAACAAAAAGCCATTTTGTGAGAACAACAGATATATACACCAGAAAGAGAGGGTTTAATTTCGTTCTCAATCAACCTTTAAAACTTTTGCCCCACGAATTTTTCTCTCCTTGAGTTCAACTAAGGCTTTATTCGCTTCCTCTAATTTAAATTCCTGAACCTCTGGTCTGATTGGAATTTCAGCAGCTAACTGCAAAAATTCATTGACATCTCGTCTAGTAACATTGGCTATACTCTTAATCTCCTTTTCAAGCCAGAGATGGCGGGGGTAATCCAATTTTAAAAGGGAATCTTTATCCGCATCTTCTTTACGAATGGCATTTATAACCAGCCTTCCTCCTCTTTCTAAATTCTTTAGCGCTTCAACTATTGACCTCCAGACTGGAGTAGTATCGATGACACAACTTACTTTATCCGGCGACTCATCTTCAATCCCACCGGTCCAAAAAGCACCCAGTTCCCTTGCAAAGTTTCTCTCATCTTCACTTCTGGCAAAGACGAAAATTTTAGAGTTTGGATATTTGTACCTAACCATCTGAATAACTAAATGGGCTGAAGCTCCAAACCCAATAAGTCCCAAGGACTCTCCGTCCTCCAGTCCAGTAAGCCGCAGAGATCGGTAGCCGATCGCCCCAGCACATAAAAGTGGAGCTGCTTCTAAATCAGAAAACAAATCAGGGATTCTGAAGGCAAAATCTTCTGAAATTGTCGCATATTGGGTATATCCCCCGTTTATATCCCTGCCTGTTGCTTTAAATTTTCCACACAGGTTCTCATTACCTTCAATGCAGAACTTACATATTCGACAGGCAGAATAAATCCAGGCAATTCCGATTCTATCGCCAATCTTAAATTTGCTTACCTTATTGCCTACCTTTTCTACCTTCCCAACAATCTGATGACCTAAAATAATAGGAAATTGGGGGGGAGGAGTTCTTCCCTCAATCTCATCTAATTCGGTATGGCAGACGCCGCAGGCTGAGACCTTTACTAAAATTCCACTTTCTTCTGGAACAGGATCCGGCAAATCCATAAGTTCTAAGGGGTGCTGATTTTCTTTAAGCTTATAGATCTTATTTAGCACCATTGCCTTCATTTTTGTTTAACCTCTTTTTAATTTCTCTAATTTTTAAGAATTGGAGATATAGTATTCTCAGTCTCCGCCTTCGGCGGATTCGTCTCGATCCCGAATCCCGAATGCGTTTGGGACGGGGTCGCGCCGAGATAATGCAGATGTTGTGAAAAAATTTATTTTTTGATACCTTAGTGTACCTTTAACTGATGGTTTTTGGAATATTTTAGTGAATATAACCAATAAAGATAT
>Ga0187774_10000844_pt1 | contig 10668 bp, 8 predicted proteins | sample 0216_BV02_MP05_2_FD_133152 | JGI IMG/M metagenome (GOLD analysis project Ga0187774, IMG submission 133152) | Tropical peat soil microbial communities from peatlands in Department of Meta, Colombia - 0216_BV02_MP05_20_MG | ecosystem: Environmental > Terrestrial > Soil > Wetlands > Peat | place... | reverse complement strand
CGTGCTGGCCGCCAGGGCCGCTGGAGCGCGAGAAGCGCAGCTCGATCTCGGCGCGGGGGATGGAGACGGAGCGGGTCACGCGAATAGACTCGGCGGCCATGGCGGGGATTCTGCTGGACGTGGACGGCGTGCTGCACGTGTCGGGGCACCCGATCCTCGGCGGCGCGAAGGCGATCGCGAAGCTGCGCGAGGCCGGCCACCGGCTGCGGTTCGTCACCAACAACACCACCCACTCGCGGCAGGCGCTCGCCGCCGAGATCCGCTCGTTCGGGGTCGAGCTCGAGGACGAGGAGCTGCAGACGACGCCGATCGCCGCCGCGCACGCGCTGGCCGGCAAGCGCGTCCTCGCCCTGACGATGCCGGCGATCGTCGAGGACCTCGAGGGCATCGAGCTGGTCGGCGAGGGAGCCGACGCGGTGCTCCTCGGCGGCGCCGACGAAGGCTTCGAGACCAACCGTGTCTTCAGCTACTACAACCTCGCGCGCGCCTTCGCCGAGCTGCAGGAGGGCGCCGAGCTCTACTGCCTGCACAAGAACCGCTGGTGGCAGACCTCGCGCGGCGCGATGCTGGACGCCGGCGCCTACGTCGCGGGGCTCGAGTACGCGGCCGAGACGGAGGCGACCGTGCTCGGCAAGCCGAGCGCCGCCTACTTCGCCGCCGCGCTCGAGGCGCTCGACTACGAGCCCGGGCAGACCTGGATGGTCGGCGACGACGTCGAGGCCGACATCGGCGGCGCCACCGCGTTCGGCCTGCGCAGCGTCCTCGTGCGCACCGGCAAGTTCCGCGAGGAGGCGCTCGAGGAGGCGACCGTCAAGCCCGACGGCGTGATCGACTCGATCGCCGGGCTCCCGGCCTGGCTGGAGGACCACTGATGAGGCGGCGCTTGCGACGCCGTCCTCAGGACGCTCGAGCTTTGCTCGTGCGTCCGTCGGAAATGACCGGTCGATGCGCTGGTCGTCAGGGCTGACGCTGTGCGGGTGGGGGGGGAGCTGATCGAGATCGCGCGGATCGCGCGCGTGCTCGAGCGCCACCCGGGTTTCCGCGAGCGCTGCTTCACCGAGCGGGAGCGCGCGTACTGCGACTCCAAGCCGAACCCGCCGCAGCACTACGCCGCGCGCTTTGCGGGCAAGGAGGCGGTCGGCAAGGCGCTCGGCTCGGGCATGAACTTCAACTGGCACGAGGTCGAGATCGCCGGCCGGCCGAAGCCCGGCGTGACGCTGAGCGGCAGGACGAAGGCGTGGGCCGAGCGTGTTGGCGCCGGGAAGATCGATCTCTCGATGACCCACTCGCGCGAGCTCGCCCAGGCGGTTGCTCTCGTCGCCGATGCTTGAACCGCTCTACACCGCCGAGGAGATGAAGCAGGCCGAGGCGGGCCACGACGTCGACCAGCTGATGGCCCGGGCCGGCCGGGTCGTGGCCGAGGAGGCGATGCGGCGCTTCCCGGACGCGCGGCGGTTCGTCGCGGTCTGCGGCAAGGGCGCGAACGGCGGCGACGGGCGGATCGCGGTCGACGTGATCGCCGCGGCGGGCCGCGAGGCGGTCGTGAGCGACGAGGTCGAGGGCGCCGACGTGATCCTCGACGCGCTCTTCGGCACGGGCTTCCACGGCGAGCCGCGCGAGGACGCCGCGCGCAAGATCGAGGCGATCAACGCGGCCGGGGCGCCGGTGGTCTCGGTCGACCTGCCCTCCGGCGTGGACTCCTCGACCGGCGAGGTTGCAGGCGCCTGCGTCGACGCGACCGTGACGGTGACCATGCACGGGCGCAAGGTCGGGCTCGAGGTCGCGCCGGGACGCTTCCACGCGGGTGAGGTGGTCGTCGCGGACATCGGGCTCGAGCCGGCCGAGACGGAGCACCGGCTCGTCACCGCCGAGATCCTCGAGCGGGTGCCTCGGAAGCGGGCCGACCAGAACAAGTACTCGGCCGGGACGGTGCTCGTCGTCGGCGGCTCGCGCGGGCTGACCGGCGCGCCGAGCCTCGCCGCCGAGGCCGCGTTCCGCGCGGACGCCGGCTACGTCGCCGTCGCGGGGCCCAGCTCGACCCTGCCCGTGTTCGAGCAGCGGCTGCTGGAGGCGGTCAAGCTTGCCTGCCCCGAGGAGGACGGCCGGATCTCGCCGCGCGCCGTCGAGCCGATCGCCGAGTTCGCCCGGAAGGCGGGCTCGGTCGCGCTCGGGCCGGGGCTCGGCCGGGGCGACGGTCCGCACGAGGTGGTCGCGCGGCTGCTGGCCGAGCTCGACGTCCCGGTCGTCGTGGACGCGGACGGGCTCTTCGGGCTCGAGCCGTTCTCACGCTCCGGCGAGACGGTGCTGACGCCGCACGAGGGCGAGCTCGCACGCCTGCTCGGCGAGGACTCGAGCTGGGTTGCCGCGCACCGGCTCGAGGCCGCTCGCCGCGTGACCGAACGCTTCGGCTGCGTCTGCCTGCTGAAGGGCGCCGACACGCTGGTCGCCGCGCCCGGCGAGGGCGTCTGGGTCTGCTCGCTCGGCACGCCGGCGCTCGCGACCGCCGGCAGCGGCGACGTCCTGACCGGGATCGTGGCCGCGTTCCTCGCCAAAGGGCTCGAGGCCCGCCTCGCGGCCGCGGCGGCGGCCACCGCCCACCAGCTCGCCTCGCGAGAGGTCCCGCAGGCGGGCGCCGTCGCGAGCGACCTGATCGGCGCGCTCCCGCTCGTGCTCGACCGCTGAGCCGGTTCAGTCCATTCGAACCGATTGGTTCAGTTCCGTCGAACCAGCTTGCTAGCGTGAGGACGTGGCCGACGTCAACCCCTTCGTCTACTCGCGGCCGGTGGCGCCCGAGGACGTGCTCGACCGCGAGCCGGAGATCAGCCAGCTGCTGTCGCTGGCCGGCGGCGGGCACTACGTCCGCCTCTACGCGCCGCGGCGCTTCGGCAAGACGAGCCTCCTCCGCAAGGCGCTCGCCGAGGCCGCGCGCGGCGGCGAGCTAGTGCCCGTGCTCGTCGACCTCTACGGCGTGCTCAGCTTCGCGGACGTCACCATCCGGATCGAGCGGGCCTACGCGCATTTGCACGGCCCAATCCGCAAGACGATCGAGAGCATCCTGCGGACGACCGGGCTCGGGCTCTCGCTGGGCGCGCCGGGGATCTCCGTGAAGCTCCAGCTCGAGCCGCGGACCGACCCGCTGCCCGCGCTCCACGCGCTGCTCGACCTGCCCGAGCGCGTCGCCGAGCGCAGCGGCTCCCGCGTGCTCGTCGCGCTCGACGAGTTCCAGGACATCGTCAAGGTCGGCGACTTCGACAAGCTCCTCCGCAGCCACATCCAGCACCAGGGCGAGGTCGCCTCGTACATCTTCTGCGGCTCCGAGCCGGGGATGATGCGCGAGCTGTTCGACGTCAAGGGACGACCGCTCTACGGCCAGGCCGAGCCGCTGCGGCTCGGCCGCCTTCCCGACGACGAGATCGCCGCCTACATCGCCGAGCGCTTCGCGCGCACCGGGCGCGGCGCCGACCGCGTCCTCGACGCGCTGCTCGCGACCGGCAAGGGGCATCCGCAGCGGGCGATGCTGCTCGCGCACCGGCTCTGGGACGAGGTCGACCCGGGCAAGGCCGCGGACGAGGACGACTGGCAGGCGGCGCTCGCCCGGACGCGGAACCAGGTCGCGGCCGAGTTCGACGCCCTCTGGCGCGGGCTCGAGGCCAACGAGCAGCGGGCTCTGCGGGCGGTCGCGCTCTTCCCCGACGCGCCCTACGGCGCCCGAGCGCTCGGCGCCGTCGACCTGAAGAAGTCGGGCGCGCACTACGCCGTGCGCTCGCTGCTGGCGAAGGGCGAGCTCGAGGAGGAGAACGGGCGGACGGTCTTCGTCGACCCGCTCTTCGAGCTCTGGCTCCGCGACGTCCAGCAGGGCGGGGCGGGAGGCGAGGATGCACCGGTCTGAGCTGACCGTCGACCTCGGCGCGGTCCGGCGGAACGCGCGGACGCTGCTGCGCGTGCTCGAAGGCGCGCAGCTCTGGGCGGTCGTCAAGGCGAACGGGTACGGCCACGGCGCGGTCGATGTCGCCGGCGCGGTAGTCGACGAGGGCGCCGGTGCGCTCTGCGTCGCCACCGTCGCCGAGGGGCTCGAGCTGCGCCGCGAGTTCTCGCTCGTCCGGATCCTGGTCATGGGGCCGACGTCGTCGAGCCGCGAGGTCGCCGAGGCGCGGGAGGCCAAGCTCGAGCTCGCGGTCTGGGACGAGGAGCTTCCGGAGGGCGTGCGCGTCCACCTGAAGCTCGACACCGGCATGGGCCGCTGGGGGCTCTCCGAGCTGCCGGCGCTCTCGGCCGAGGTCGTCGGCCTGATGACGCACCTGGCGACCGCCGACACCGACCCGGCCTTCGCCGAGCAGCAGGTCGAGCGCTTCCGCGAGGCGACCGAGTCCTACTCCGACCTCATGCGCCACGCGGCCAACAGCGCCGCGGCGCTGCGCATGCCCTCGGCCCGCTTCGATGCCGCGCGCTGCGGGATCGCGCTCTACGGGCTCTCGCCCTTCGGCGGGGATCCGGCTGCGGATGGGCTGGAGCCGGCGCTCTCCTGGCACAGCTACCTCGCGCAGGTGAAGCTGTTGCAGCCGGGCGAAAGCGCGGGCTACGGACGCCGGTTCGTCGCCGAGCGGCCGACCTGGATCGGGCTCGTGCCGGTCGGCTACGGCGACGGGTTCCGGCGCGATCTCACGGGGACGGAGGTGCGCGTCGGCGGCGAGCTGCGCCCGGTCGTCGGGACGGTCTCGATGGACGCCTTCGCGATTGAGCTCGAGCACGAGGAGCCGGTCGGCGCGCCGGTGACGATCCTCGGGCAGGGCGTTCTGGCCGAGACGCACGCCGCGGTTGCCGGGACGATCAACTACGAGCTCACGACGGGCGTCGTCTCCGACCCGCGCCGGGCGCGGCGGGTGGTCGTGGATGCTTGAGGCCGCGCGCGAGGTGCTGGCCGGGGAGGAGGCGTGGGTCGTCGGCGGCGCCGTCCGCGACGAGCTGCTCGGGCGCGAGCTGGTCGACCTCGACATCGCGGTGCGGGACCCGGCCGGCGCGGCGCGGGCCTATGCGAAGCGCTCGGGCGGCGCGCCCTTCCCGCTCTCGGAGCGCTTCGGCGCCTGGCGGGTTGCGCTCGAGGGCGGCCGCACGGTCGACTTCACGCCGCTTCCAGGCTCGGTCGAGGACGACCTGGCGACCCGCGACTTCACCCTCAACGCGATCGCCCGCCCGCTGGCCGGGGGCGACCCCGTCGACCCGTTCGGCGGGGAGGAGGACCTCCGCGCCGGCCGCCTGCGCGCGGTCCGCGAGTCCGTCTTCGAGGACGACCCGCTCCGGCTGCTGCGCGCCGTCCGGCTCGAGGACGAGCTCGATCTGCGGCTGGATGACGAAACCGAGCGCCTGGTGCGAGAGCACGCCGCCCTCGTCACGCGGCCGGCGGGCGAGCGGACACTCGCAGAGCTGCGCCGCCTCTCGTCCGGCGGCTACCGGCGTCTCGACGAGCTCGGGCTGCTCGAGCCGCTCGGCGGTGCGATCACCGACCGGCTCGACCGCGTCGACTCGCCCGACTACCGCCTCGTCGCTGCCTTCGGCGAGAACCTGCGCCGGCTGCCGGTCTCGAACGAGCTCCGCCGCTACGCGCGGGCGCTCTTGCGGGCCGAGCGGCCAGATGGGGACGCGCGCTCGATTCACCGCTTCCGCCGCGCGACGGAACCGTGGGCGCTCGACGCGCTCGCGTTCCTCGGCGCGGACGAGCTTGCGGGTGCCGTCGAAGAGGCGCGCCACGCCGATCCGGCAGCGCCGCTGTTGCGCGGCGACGAGCTGGGCCTCCCGCCTGGCCCGGAGATCGGCCGCTTGCTCGCCGAGATCGAGGAAGAGCGCGCGGCCGGTACGATCGCCACCAAAGAGGAGGCGCTCGACTATGCACGACGTAACGCGCGAGCGGTTCGGCAGGACGGCTGAACGGATAGCGGAGCTACAGGACGCGCGGGCCGCGGAGCTCGAGGAGAAGATCGTCCACTTCCTCGCACCCACGGGCGAGGAGCGGGCGCTCGACTCCGGCACGGGCACGGGAGCGCTGGCCTTCGCCCTCGCGCCGCACGTGCGCGAGGTGGTCGGCGTCGACGTCGTCCCCGAGCTGCTCGAGCAGGCGCGGAAGCGGGCCGCGCAGGTCCCGAACGCGACGTTCGTCGAGGGCGACGCGACCGCGCTGCCGTTCGGCTACGGCGAGTTCGACCTGGCCGGGACGCTGCGTACGTTTCACCACCTGCCCAGGCCGGAGCTGGCGATGGCCGAGCTCGTGCGGGTCACCCGCTCGGGCGGGCGGTTGCTCGTAGTCGACCAGATCGCGCCTGTCGACCCGCTGGCCGCGGTCGAGCTGAACCGCTTCGAGCAGGCCCGCGACCCCACCCACACGCGCACCCTGGCCGACGTCGACCTGCGCGGCCTGTTCGAGTCGAACGGCCTCGTGCTCATTCGCGCCGAGTACGAGCAGGAGCGGCGCGAGCTCGACTCCTACCTCGACCTGGCAGGCTGCGAGGGCGAGGCCCGCGAGCGCGCGAAGACGCTGGCCCCACGCGGCTACACCGCCGACCTCGGCTGGTACCTGCTCGAGAAGCGCTGACGCCGCCACTCTCACAGCAAGACCTGGCTCCATGGCTCACCTTGGTGCCTGGTACGTGCTCTTGCCCGCGGGCAACCCGATCAAGAAGTAGCGAGCGCGGCGAGCACCTCGCCGTCCTCGGGGAAGCGCCCGGTCTCCGCCTTCGAGAAGACGAGCTCGCCGTCGGCGATCACGTCGTACTGGCCCTTGCTGCCCGGGATCGCCTCGGCGTCGAACCCCTCCCCGCTCAGCTCGGCCGCGAGACTCGCGGCCCGTGTGTCGTAGCCGCTTCAGGTGGGGCAGTAGTGGATCTCGACGCGCATCGCTAGACCCCGAGCGGCGTGCCTCTTAGGGACGAGAACGCCTCGAGCAGCGCCTGGCGCTCGGCCTCGTTGGTGGTGAACGACCGCTCCAGCCGCCGCTCGCCCTCGGGCGTCAGGCGCAGGAAGGCGACCCGCCCGTCGTCAGGAGAGCGCTCGCGTTCGAGCAGGCCGACGTCCTCGGCCCGGCGGACGAGCTCCGTGACCGTCGACTGGGCGAGCTGCAGTCGCTCGGCGAGCTCGGTCACCGTCGACTTGCCGCTCTTGTCCTGGGCGCCCTTGATCATCAGCAGCAGCAGGTAGCGCTGGGGTGTCAGGCCGGCGGAGCGGGCGTTGCGCTCGGTCGTGCGCAGGAAGCGCCGCAGCGCGGCCCGGAACTCGGCGACGCGGGTGACCTCCTCGGTTGTGAGCCCCTCCGCCATGGCCGGATTCTAGTCCCCAGAGGGGCGGACTCCTCGCGCGCCCGCCCGGGCGACCAGCCCGGGGACGAGGGCCTGCGCCAACGGAGCGATCCGGTAGAAGCGCGGGACGACCACTTCGCGGCGGTCGTGCTCGACCGCGGCGACGATCCGCTCCGCGATCAGCTCGGGCTCGGCGATCAGCGTGCGGAGGAAGCGGTTCGAGAAGCGCGAGCGCTGCGGGAAGCCCGGCGTCTCCACGAATCCGGGCAGGACCGTGTGCACGCGGATCCCGAGCGGCTGCAGTTCGGCGCGAGTCGCGCGCGAGAACGCGAGCTGTGCGTGCTTCGACGCCGTGTACGGCCCGGCCGAGCCCGACGCCACGGTTCCTGCGACCGAGACGACGTTGACGACGTCGGAGGGCGCGGCCGCCTCGAGCAGCGGCAGGAAGGCGCGCAGACACCAGACGCAGCCGAGGTAGTTCGTGCGCGTCACCTGCTCGATCGTCTCGGGCGATGCGCGCAGGAAGCCGCCCCGGCCGGGGATCCCCGCGTTGTTGACGAGCAGGCCGACTTGCTCGTGGCGCTCGCCGATCGCCGCAGCCGTGCGCTCGACCGCCTCCGGGTCGCCGACGTCGCAGGTCTCCCATTCGCCGCCGATCGGCTCCCCTACCGCGCGGAGCCGTTCCTCGTCGCGCCCGATCAGGACGCAATGCCAGCCGCGCCCGGCCAGTCTCCGGGCGGTTGCCGCCCCGATGCCGCTCGAGCCGCCGGTTACAACCGCTACTTGCGGCACACGCGGACGGCCTGTCGCGCCTGCGCGTGCGCGCCCTTGCGGTCGGTCACGACCGCGCGCAGCACGTGGTGCCCATGGGCCCCCGCCTTGCCCGTCCGCCAGGTCGCGGCGTAGAGCCCGAAGAAGCCCGTCTTCTGGGTGGAGATCTTGCGGTGGCCGTCGTAGAAGACGACCGTCCGCACGCGCTTCGGCGATCCAGCGCTCACGATCAGCGACGCCGTCCTGGCGACGCAGGCGTTGTGGGCCGGCAGCAGCCACGTCACCACCGGACGCGCGACCCCACGCAGCTTCAGCTGCTTGAACGCCGTGTTCGGGAGGATGTTCGCGCCCGCCTGGTCGACGTTCTTCGACTCCTGGTAGTCGGAGGCCACGGCGATCGCCGCCGTCTTGCCGACCGGGATCTTCGGCGCCCCTTCCAGGATCCAGACCACGAGGCCCGTGCTCCGGTCGTACAGCGAGGCCAGCAGGAGGGCGCCCTTGTAGCCCACGACGAGCGAGAGCGGGTCGATCCCGGCGCCCTTGTCCTTGACGATCGCCGCCAGAGCCGGCCGGCCCGAGCTGACGCGCGTCGTCAGGAAACGCATGTGCGGCGGCGTGACGTCGTTCTGCCAGAAGTGGAGCCGGTACGGCCCGGCCAGGCTCTGGTCGGTGAACGGGTCGGCGCGCGAGTCGACGGCGACGAAGTAGCGGCCCTCGCGCGGGAACTCGATCCCGGCCGCCTGGTTGTCGAACTGGTACTCGAAGGTCAGCCCGTTCACGTTCACGGGCGTGCCCGGGTAGCCCTGGACGTCGTCCTCGTTCAGCGAGCCGAGGAACCACGGCTCGGGAAGCGCGTTGAGCCCCTCGGCCGTGATGGCGGCGCCGGCGTTCGCGATGTGCGTGTTCACGTGGACGGCGTAGACGTGCTCGGCGCCGCTCTCGTGCATTCCGGGCCCGGTGTAGCTCGGCGGCGCGCCGAACGGGAACGACGGGAAGCGGTACACGTCGACGAAGTCGATGCCCTTGCTCGTGTCGCCGAGCTGATCGCGCTTGATCGTGACCTGCGGCGCGCGGCCGATCTGCGGCAGGACGACCGAGAAGTAGTAGGGGACCCGGATCCGGTCGGCGCCGCGCTGGAAGACGACGAAGCCGGTGTTGTCGCCGCGCGGCGAGGACATCGGCGCGGCCGCGGCGACCGGCACGTCGACCGACCCGCCCGGCGGGACGCTTACGGTCGCGGCCCCCGGCGTCACCGTGGCACCCGGGCTCGCAGACTGGGCGTCGATCGAGACCGTCCAGGTTCCCGCCCCGCCGCCGGCGTCGCTGAGCGAGACCAGCAGCGCCTTGCGCGCGTTGGCGTGCGCGGTGTTCAGGAAGCCGAACGAGAGCGAGCTCGGGTCGGCAAAGAGCTTCGGGCTGTTCGCCGCATAGACGTTGACGAGGCCGGCGCCCTCGAGCAGCACCGAGGCCTCCTGCGTGCGGGCCGTGTTGCCCCAGGCCGGGCCGGCGGTCGTCATCAGTGCCGACTTGACCTGCTGCGGCGTCCAGGCCGGGTGCTGCTGCAGCAGGAGCGCCGCCGAGCCGGAGACGTGCGGGGCCGACATGCTCGTCCCGTCGAAGACCGCGAAGTTCGAGCCCGCGAACTCGGTGAGCGTCGAGGAGAGGATCTGCCCGCCGGGCGCGGCGAGGTCGGGCTTCAGGACGTGGGTGAAGTTCGTCGGGCCCGCGGACGAGAAGCTGGTGACGATCCCGCTGCGTCCGGTCTGGATCTCGAGCGGATTGTTCTGGCCCGTGGCGCGGAAGGTGGTGCGGCCGCCGTGCGCGTCCATGAACGTCCGCAGGCTGGCGCCGTCGAGGTCGGAGATCATCCCGCCGGGGACGCCGAGCAGGATCGGGAGGAAGTTCGCCTCGCCGAAGCGGTTGTCCACGAAGATCACCCCGGTGCCGCCGGCCTGCTGGACACGCTCGACCTTCGAGGTAAACGTGCAGCCGCCGCGCGAGACGAGCGCGACCAGTCCGCCGAGCGAGCCGGCCGGAAGCGGGCTCTTCGTGCCGTCGTTCGGGTCGAAGCCGGGCGGCGCGCAGAGCTGCCGGTCGACAGGATGGCCGTCGGTGCCGGTGATCGTGCCGACGTCCTGGAGGAGCTGGTCGAACTGCTGCCAGCCTGTCGGGACCTGGAGGTTGTACGCGAACGGAATGTGCTGGACGCTCGCCGGCGCGCCCGCCGCGGTGTCGGTGATCTCGGGCCCGAAGACGTGCAGGTTCGACACCGCCGCGACCGAGATCGCGTCGGGCGCGTTGCTCGGCGAGCCGACCGAGCCGATGCCGAAGTCGTCGCGGTCGTTCCCGGCCGAGATCACCGGGACGACGCCGGCGGCAGCGACGTTGTCGGTTGCCTCGATCAGCGCGTCGGCGGTGGGGTCGACCTCCGGCCCGCCGCCGGAGAAGTTGATGACGTTCATGCCGTCGGTCACGGCGGACTCGAACGCCTCGACGATCTGAGGCGTGAAGGCGTCGTAGCCGCCGGTAAGCACCGGCGCGTTGAAGACGCGGTAGTTGCCGAGCCACGCGCGCGGCGCGACGCCGCTCAGCCCCGTCACCTGCGGATGGTCCG
>Ga0187774_10000842_pt1 | contig 10690 bp, 10 predicted proteins | sample 0216_BV02_MP05_2_FD_133152 | JGI IMG/M metagenome (GOLD analysis project Ga0187774, IMG submission 133152) | Tropical peat soil microbial communities from peatlands in Department of Meta, Colombia - 0216_BV02_MP05_20_MG | ecosystem: Environmental > Terrestrial > Soil > Wetlands > Peat | place... | reverse complement strand
AGTCAAAACAGATAGGAGCTTGATATGCCTTCGACATTCTTCATCAATCCCCGGTCAAATCCTGAATTGAGAAGCCTTCACGAGATTATCCTCCTCTCTCAACCAAACCATCTCCAAGATTATTTTCTCGGGGTCATGGCCGTCCTGTCTGAATATTTTTCGGTTCGGTATTCGGCCCTTTTCCTCCAAGACCCCCAAAAGGATTCCCTTCATCTGGAAGCCCTCTACGGAATCGAAAAAGAAATTCATCCTTTTATTTGCCCCAGTCAAAAAGGAACGATCGGTAAAGTTCTGGAATCGCGACAGCCCATGGTGATACAGAATCTGAATCAAGAACCGTTCTACGAGGAGATGATGAAGGGTCAGAAGCGCATTGAAAAGATCGAGGCCCCTCTGCTCTGCGTTCCTCTGATGATGGGAGACGACCCGAAGGGTGTGATCAATATGAATTCTCTCTACGGGCCCAGGCACGAATTTGTAGAGGACTTCCAGTTCCTGTCCGTCCTCTCAGCGATCCTCTCTCCTGTGATTAAGGATTACCACTTTAAGAAGAACGATCCCCTTGCGAAAGAAAGCAGGCTCAAAGCAAGGTCCCATCTGCTGGATGAGATTCTAGAACAAAAGCTGGTCGAAGTTCTGTATAAGATTGACCCTTATGTAGAGACGAAGACCAAAATGGGAATCTTTGACGATATCATTAAAGTGGTAGAAAAGATTTTGATTAAGTCTGCTTTAGAGAGAGTGGGCCACGTTCAAATTGCCGCTGCCCAATTCTTAGGGATCAATCGAAACACCCTTCGTAAAAAGATGAAAGAGCTGAAAATTAACGTTCGGAGTGATTAGTCTAATGCGGATGACAAAATGCGGAGTGCGGAGTTTAAAGTTCAGATTTCTTATCGATAGAATTAATCTCAGATCTTCAAGATTGACGCTTGCGGCAACCCATTCCGCAATCCGAACTTCCTGCTCGCGCGAAGGCAGGCGAAATCCGCATTCGAGGACCCCTTGCAATAAATGTATTCAGAAGTCACAATTTAGTCCGTGACGAATCCTCGGGAGAATACCGAAAAGGTTAGCGCGCTGTGCCGCCATTGGGGAAGTTCCCTGTTTGGAGTGGCAGATCTTCGCTCCTTCAAAAAAGAGAAAATCCTTCTCCCTTCTTCCATAATCGATCCATTCCCGTACGCCATCTCCGTAGGATTTCGCCTTTCTGATGCGGTTTTGGAAGAGGTTCAAAACCAACCCACCCCCCTTTATTTCCATCACTATCAGAGGGCCAATATTCTTCTGGACACCATCGGCCTGATCGTGACAACAGCTATTCAAGATCTGGGGTACCAAGCCCTGCCCATCGCTGCTTCTCAGATCGTGGATTGGAAAACCCAAAGAGCCCATCTTTCCCATAAACATGTGGCTCGCGCTGCGGGGTTGGGATGGATCGGGCGAAACAATCTCCTCGTAAACGAACAATTTGGATCTCGTATTCGCCTCGTGACCATTCTCACCGAGATCCCCCTGATCGTCAGCCCTGCCTCGATGAGGGATTGCGGTTCCTGTCTGGATTGCTTGTCGGTCTGTCCCGCGGGAGCAATCAAGGAACGGCAAGAGGATTTCGATCATCTTCGATGCTATGAGCAGCTGAGAACTTTTGTCAAAACCCTCCATTTCAGCCATAATATCTGTGGGGTTTGTGTGAAGGCCTGCCGCGGGAACCAACATCGCACAGAACAGAGCGCATAGAGCAAAGCGCAAAGGGAAGAAAGACAGAGCAGACAATCCCAGTTTCACTCGGTTTAATCAGACTGTTCGGGTATCCGGATCTGGTTTCTCTTATTGATGATATGGTTTTTTGGGTTTCTATGACGTTAACGCTATGCTCTATACTCTATGCTCTATGCGCTGTGCCGTTCCAAGATGATACTTTCGCTGGAGAGAATCTACGGATCTCAGCAGGATGATCCATGATGCAAAGGTTTGATGTCGTGGTGGTGGGTGGGGGACATGCTGGAATTGAAGCCTCCTTGGCCTGCGCCCGCATGGGACACCCAACCCTTCTCATCACCCAAAAAGTCGAACAGATCGGTTATATGTCCTGCAACCCTGCCGTGGGTGGGTTGGCCAAAGGCCATCTGGTGAAAGAGATCGATGCGCTGGGTGGAGAGATGGCGAAAGCCACGGACGAGACAGGCATACAGTTCCGCCGGCTTAATGATACCAGGGGTCCAGCGGTTCGTTCTTCACGAGCCCAGGTAGATCGCCAGGAATACCGGCTTCGAATGAAGAGGACGGTGGAGCATCAGAGAGATCTCTCGATTCAGGAGGCGACTGTAGAAGAAATTTTAACCGATGGAAATCGAGTGGTGGGCGTGAAGACAAATTCGAGTGAAATCTTTCAGGCACAAGCCTTGGTCCTGGCCCCCGGAACTTTTCTGAACGGTCTGATTCATATCGGTCTCGAAGACTTCCCTTCGGGCAGGATGGGGGATCCACCTTCCCTTGGCTTATCCGAATCGTTGAAACAATTGGGATTTCGGATGGGAAGGCTTAAGACCGGGACGACTCCAAGGCTGGACGGCAGGACCATCGATTTCTCTCAGCTCACACCTCAACAGGGAGACATCCCGCCCCTTCCCTTTTCCTTCACAACAGAAAAGATAGACATTGAACAGGTTCCCTGCTACATGACTTATACGAACCCAGGGACCCACGAAATCATCAGGAGCAGCCTCGACCGGTCCCCTCTCTACTGCGGAATCATCAAGGGCGTCGGACCCCGTTATTGTCCCTCAATCGAGGATAAAGTGGTCCGATTTGCGGATAAGAAAAGACATCAGATCTTCTTAGAACCCGACGGCCGCCATACGGACGAGGTCTACCCGAACGGGATTTCCACCAGCCTTCCCCTGGATACTCAGATCCGGATGCTGAGGTCGATCCAAGGGCTGGAGCATGCGGAGATCCTCCGGCCCGGTTATGCCATCGAATATGATTTTGTCGATCCCACGGAACTGAAGCCTTCCCTTGAGACAAAACAGATCAGCGGACTCTTCCACGCCGGGCAGATCAACGGGACGTCGGGCTATGAAGAGGCCGCCGCACAGGGATTAATGGCCGGGATCAACGCCTCGCTTTATATCCAACGGGAGGGACCTCTCCTCCTGAAACGTTCCGATGCTTACATCGGCGTTTTGATCGATGACCTCGTCACCAAAGGGACGGCCGAACCCTATCGCATGTTTACCTCCAGAGCGGAATACCGCCTCCATTTGAGAGAAGACAATGCCGATTTGAGATTGAGGGAAAAAGGGTATGAAGCGGGATTGGTGAATGAGGAGGATTATCAAGTCTTTCGGAAGAAAAAAACGGCCATTCAAGAAACTCTTTCCAGAATCTCAACGGTCAGAGTCAATCCGACAAAGGAAAATAATGAACGCCTTCATCAATGGGGAACCGCGACCTTGAAAAAAGATTCTTCTCTCCAAGAAATATTGAGGAGACCCGAAATTCATTTCAACCATCTCTTCGACTTTGATCGAAGCCTTGAAAGCCTTTCGCCGTCCGTCCAAGCGCAGGCTGAGATTCAGGTAAAGTATGAGGGTTATATCAAGAGACAGATGGACCAGATTGAAAGGTTTAAAAGATTGGAGGAGGTGAGCCTGCCGGTGGGATTTGATTTCAACTCTGTCATCGGACTCACCACGGAGGTCATGGAGAAACTGATCAAGATCAGGCCCCACTCTCTTGGCCAGGCTTCAAGAATTTCGGGTGTCACTCCTGCCGCCATCTCGATCCTGATGGTCAATCTGAAGCGACAGGGGTATCTCTAAGGGAACAGCGTCCCCTCTCCTTTCAAGGCCTGGTCTTGCCTCCGACCTGATCCCATCCATTGAACTCAGGGCCTTGAGCCCGCTGAAAGGGTCAAATCGTCGGAGAAAGACTCAAGATGAGATCCTTTGGAAGAATTCTCAATCTGTAAAATCCATCGGCCCTTGGCACGACGACAACCCGATCTCACATGACGCTCCAAAAAATACTTTCCCGCGAATTCATTCTCTGTTTCTTTGCCCAATTTGCCTTCACCTTCGTTTTCCATATCCTGGTCCCGACCATTCCAATCTATCTTTCGAGATTAGGCTCGACCGAGGTGGAGATTGGCATTCTGATCGGAGCCCTCGGTATCTCATCCCTCGTCCTCAGGCCAATCGTCGGTAAGAAACTTTCGCAAATCCGCGAAAAAAAATTTATGCTTGCCGGCGCCGTTCTCTTCGCCCTTACCTCCATGGCCTATATTCTAGCCCCTCCCTTTTGGCCATTTCTCTTCGTGAGAGTTTTTCAGGGAATCGGGACGGCTTTCTTTTTTACGGCCTCCATTGCATTTATCACCCACATCACCCCGGAGGCCTATCGGGGACAAAGCCTCGGTTATTTCTTTCTCTCCTTCAATACTTCGATGGCGCTCGCCCCGATCATTGGCATGTTCTTGATCAACCAATTCAGTTTTGATACTCTCTTCTCAGTCTGCACCGCTCTTTCGCTGTGCTCCTTATGGATTGCCAGCAAGATAAGCCAGAAAGAGCCAGACGCCATCAACCCTTTACCCACGGAAGCCGGCTCTTCTTTTGGTTTCAAAACCTTTTCCCCGATCCTCTTGTACTTCATGGTTCACATGATCTTTGGAGCTTTGATGGCCTTTTTCCCCCTTTATGCCATCAACCATGGCGTGGCCAATCCCGGTCTCTTCTTTACAGCCTACGCCTTTGTCATGATTTCTGGTCGTGTTTTTGGGGGAAGGATACTTGATATTCAAGGGAGGGAAAAAGTCATCTTGCCCTGTATCATCGCTTTTATTCTCGCGATGACCCTTCTTGCCTTCTCGAAATCTCTTGAGATGTTTATTCTCGTGGCTGTAATCGCAGCCGCAGGGCACGCCTTTCTTGTGCCCTCTTTATTCGCCTATGTTCTAGACCTTGCCGGTGCTTCACACGGACCAGCGATCGGGTGGTTGACGGCGATGGGGGATTTGGGGCTAGGGCTTGGACCGATGATGATGGGCGTCGTCCTTCGCGCGACCAACTTTCCAACCATGTTCTTCTCCCTAGCCCTGACGGGCCTGATCGGTCTTGTCTATTTCTATCTTTTTATAAAGGGAAAAATTTAGTGGCTGTCTCTGCGATCAGCTCCGAAAAAAACGCACGAAAGCCAGAATCCCTCGACTCACTGCTCTGACCAGCGTTGCGAGCTCAAGCAGGGGCGCTTCAACCCTGGTTAAAATTGCTTCCTCGAAATCCCTCAACCGCTCGGCTCCACCCTGAACCGTGGCAATTCCATCTTCGACCCTATCCACTTGCCGGCGAACGGATTGCAGGATACCGTCGACCTCCCTGGAGATGACCGTCAAATCATGACTGAGGGGAACAACCTGCATGCGGGCGGACTCCAAAAGCTTCTCCGCCTCGCGAGCCGTACGACGGATTTGCAGGATGACAGGAATGAGAACAATCGCAACAACGACAATCGATGCCGCAATGACGGTGACGCTGATGGTCAGTAGCATAAACAAGTATCTCCCTTCCATCCCTTCGGTGGCGCCAGAACCTGGACTGGAAGGCCGGAGAAGGTGGCACCCCACAGGGTCGACCCCGAGCCGTTGGTCTTCGGACCGGAAAGTCGAGAAGTCGACTTAAGCCTTGGGTTCATCTTTCCTTTCTTCCTTGGACAACTCTTGCCTTGCAGCTTCCAAACCTACTTCCACTGCTCCCTTCACCTTCCTCACCCCTGCTTTTGCTTCCCCGATCACTTCCTTTGCCTTCAGGCGTGCTTCTGCAAGCTGAAGATTGGCTTCTTTCTTCAGCTCTTCGGCTCTACGATGGGCCTCTTCCAGGATAATTTTCGCCTTGGCGTGTGCCTCTGAATAAAGTCCATTTGCGTCGTCGAGAACTTCATCCCCCTTACGCTTAAGTTCAGATCTCAACTCCTCGCCCGATTTGGGAGCAAATAAGAGTCCTGCAATTGCTCCCAGAATGCTTCCAATAAGGAATCCGCCCAGGAACCCGCCACGAACATTGTCATTTTCTGCCATGGAATTAACCCTCCTTTCCGTTTTGTCAGCGAACACTCACCTTTTCAGGCAACTAGCCGCCCTGCCTTCCGCCAAAGGTATCCCCCCTGGTAACGATAAAACCAATTTGCCTGAGATTATCAAAAACAGCAAGAGAAGTAAATAAGGTCAATTTAGTATTTTTAAATGAAAAGAACCGTATTTTATTTTAAGTTTCGAACCCGGAACTTCTTGAATGAACACAGAGTTCCGTTCTGGAAGCCCCGGGGGTTTCCCTCCTCACCTCTGAATTCTTCCTATGCGTCCGCAAATATTTCTTCGGGGGACTCAATGTGGCTCGCTGAAGCCCTTTCATTCCTTCCGGCGAACCAAGCCAGTGTGTCTCTAAACTTTGTGCGACCATCTGAGTAAAACCGCTTTGTCTCGTCGAAGGCCTTATTTGTCTTCTCCTTGATTTCTGATCTCAGTTCTTTCCCGGATTTTGGGGCCAACAGAAAGCCTGTAGCCGAACCTAAAAAGCTGCCAACCACCAAACCTTTCCATAGACCGGAATAATTTCTTTTTGTTTCCATTGTCTTATCCTCCTTTCTTACCTGCTTCGACTATCTTATAAATCACTCCTGGGCTCTTGGAAATCAAAAACCTTTCGTTTTAAAGTTAGTTATCGAGGGTTATATTTGTCAAGGGTGAGGCAATAAACCACCCCTGAATCCGCACTTTCAAAAAAACTGAAATGTAGTATATTTTATTGACCAAGAATAAAAAGGTGCCTCGTGCCATTTTGGATGCGAGGCCACCCATCAGGGGATCCAAGAACTTCTTAAGGAAGGGCATCGGGTCCCACCCGTCCGTTGCAGCCAGATCGTGGCTGCCACTTTACAGGGGGAGTTTGACGCGTTTGGAGAATCAATGACGAAGGTGGAATCCCCGGGCAAGGTCGGGGGGCTGGAAACACAGAGTGCGTATCGGCTGTTCGGCGCGTTTCGGTTTTTCTTGGCGTTGGCGGTCGTCCTTGGTCATAGCTGGGGCTTCTCGGTCGCCGCGGACCAGTTTTTCTTTTTGCGTGAGATTGGAACTGGCAACGTGGCCGTGGTCGGTTTTTTCGTGCTTTCGGGATACGTCATTTCAGAAGCCGTCAGTCTGTTCTATGCCGGGCGACCGCTTCGCTTCTTGGGCAATCGGGCCATGAGGTTATTGCCTCCGTACCTGATGGCGCTGGCAATCTCGGTGGCATTGCATTGGCTCTTGCAACGCGAAGGGATTCTCACCCTTTTCGACTACCCAACGCCCCCCGAGGGGATGTTCGACAGGGCGAATCTCTTGGGCAACGTGACCGGCATCATTCCGATTTTCAACTTCCAGAGAGTGCTGCACTATCAGCGCGAATACTATTACTTCGTGCGCTTCTCGTGGGCAGTCATGGTTGAGTCTGTCTATTATATCTCAGTATTCATCCTGATGGTTGCGATGGGAGGGGTACCACGCCTCCTTCGATGCTGGGAGAATCGCGCGAAGAGCCTTGCGGCCATCGCAATCCCATCGAGTGCCTTCGCTGTGGTCGTTGCCGCCCACATCCTAAACGAATACGTACACCCCGTATATCGGGTGCTCGGTTTCGCCCCGTATTTTCTGCTCGGGAGCATGATCTATCATTGGACGACGCAAGGCCGGCGGATCTTTGGGGTCGGTGCTGTCATTTCCCTAGCTCTTGTCGCAGTCCACTTCTCGCGGTATACGCAAGGCGAAATACCTCTCGGCGATCGGTGGCTGAACCATCTCGCCGACCCCGTGGTTCTGGTGCCAACACTCGCAACGCTGCTATTGCCAGCAGTCATGATGGGGTTGGCAACCGTGCGTGTCACCCCTCGATTTCGGCGTTTAGACCGTTGGTTAGGGGATTTGTCATACCCCCTCTATCTCAACCAATATGCGGTTCTGATCGTTTTTGCGAGCCTATGGAAGGGCGTTAGTATCTGGAAACAAGGTTTGGCGGTTCTGGCTGCCTGTGGTGTCGCTTATCTGGCGAAGCGGATTGTTGAAACGCCAATGAAGGGCCTACGCGATCGGGTCCGGGGTGCAGTGCTTATGTAGTACGGGAAGGCGGGAACTTGCGCCATTAAAGGTCGAGGAGAGAAGCAGCTTCTTTGAGGAATTGCTCAAAATCCATGGGCCTCTTCGAAATCTAACAGCTCTTTTTTTACCTTAACTCCATGGCCAAATCCGCCCAGCCCACCGTTGCTCGCAATCACTCTGTGGCAGGGAATGATCAATGGAATGGAATTCCGACCATTGGCATTTCCAACGGCTCGAAAGGCTTGGGGATGGCCAATCGCCTGCGCAATGTCCCCGTAGGATCGGGTTCGACCGTATGGAATTCTTGAAAGCGCTGACCAAACTTTTTTCTGGAACGGGGTCCCTCTGAGATCCAACTTACAGTCAAAACGATAGAGTTCACCTTTGAGGTATCGCTTGAGTTGATTCAGGACATTCCTATTCTTTCGATCATCCCTCACGATCTTTCCCGGAAACCTTTTTTTTAGTCTTTTCAAAAAGGCTTTCTCAGTTCTGACAAAATCTACAAAGCAGACCCCTCTCTCGGAAGAGGCCACAAAAACCTTCTTCAAAAAAGCCGAATCAAAAGAAGAATAATAGATCGTTTCCATCCTTTCCTCCCATTCTCTCGCCCTACCCGCCTCTCCCCTCCCCCAGGGAGGCTGTGTCACAATATAAAGAAACCAACTATTGGGAAAGGGGAGAGGCGGTCGGGCGGAGAAGATTTAGAGCGGCAACCCTTAAACCGTTTATATTCTAACGTCCCAAGCATATGGATACATTCGGCTTTACACAAGCGATGATTTCCCATAATCTAAAAGACCCGCGTTCTAAATCTTTGGAGCCCGACTGCTTCTCCCCTTTGCTTGCAATTTCAGCCCAGGCTTCGAGGGGAGGGGATTTCCCACTCACCCTCACCCCCACCCTGGCCTCCCGGTCCAGGGGGGAGCGATTTACTAAAGACTCGAACCTGCCTGCCCGAATCGGTATTGGGCCGCTCTGACCAAACCCATCGGTCCTGTCATCATCGTATTTCCGCCCGGGGCAGCGTAGGTGAATTTGAACGATGTCTTTTTAAATAGATCGCGATTGGGACCGGTGACGATCACTGGAAACACTCCGGGGAGAGGCTTCAGAGTGACGGCACCGTGGCCGTTTTCCCTAAACACTCTTCTTCCCTCCAGTTCTCCCCGAACGAAGAGCCGAAGATCCTGCTCCATTTTTTCGGGGGTGAGTTCATGGGTATGGTGCTCATAGAGTCCTTCAATCCTTTTCTCAGCGAGCAAAGCGGCAATCGTATGACCGTTCCCCACATTGACGATTAGAGAAGGACCGCTGGCTTCTTCGAGGCAGCCTAAAATGGCCGAGAAGGCTGTATCCATGACCAGGACTGGAATCGCCGAAAATCTCTTCACTGCGGCTACGGCTGATTTCATCCGGAGATGATGGTCTGGGATCGAGTCCTCTAAGAAATGAAAACTCTCAGGTCGATTATCTCTTCGGAGCATCTTCTCCATGTTCTCAAAACGGAAGGCCCGGTCTGAAACCCCTTGGGGGGATACGCCATGATCCTGAAGGGCAATGGCAATCACATTTACCTGAAGATTTTCTCCGAAATTTGAAAGGAATCTCTCGAACTGGCGTAGATCAATTTCCCGGATCTCCAATTCCTGAAAATGATCGGCTTCAGGCTTCTTTCCCACCCCAATTCCCATGGCTTTGACCTCATCCAAATCATTGCGAACGGAATAAGCTGCAGACTCCTCCATCACCACGCGATATCCCTTTTGAAGGTGGCGAAGGATGGCCCTGCCCAGATATCCTCCTCCGATCGTATCGCCATGGATATAGACATGGTCTTCGATCGTCTTCAGCTTTTCCGCAAAAAATTTGGATGGCGTAGGAAGGACGAGGCTAATACAATTTTCGGTCTTTTGTCGCGAATCGAAAAGAAGAACATCCTGAGTGCCTGCACCAATATCAATGGCAAGAATTCGCATGGTGTCATTCTGGATTTCAAATTTAAGATTTCAGATTTTAAATCTGCAATCTGAAATCTGCAACTGAAATAGCTATCCTTTGATCACTCCCATGGGGACGAGCTTGACCACTTTTCGGCTGATGCCGGCCCGGTGGACCACATTCACGACATCATTCACGTCCTTATAGGCGTCAGGGATCTCCTCCACAATCGTTCCTCGACTCGCACCCCTGACGATGATGCCTTTATCTTCCAGTTCCCTTACAATCGCCCTCCCCCTCGCTGCCTTCATGGCTTGATGTCGACTCATCACCCGGCCCGCTCCATGACAGGTGCTTCCAAAGGTCTCTTCCATCGCTTTTTCTGTCCCCACCAAGACATAGGAACATCTCCCCATATCCCCGGGGATAAGGACAGGCTGGCCAGTGGCCTGGTAATCCGATGGAACATCGGGATGGCTTGGAGGGAAAGCTCTCGTCGCCCCTTTCCTGTGGATGCAGAGCTTCTTCTGTTTTCCATTCACCGTATGGGTTTCAATCTTTGCAATATTGTGGCAGACATCGTAGATCAAATCTAATCTCAGATCCCGTGGGCCCTTT
>Ga0187774_10000841_pt1 | contig 10701 bp, 6 predicted proteins | sample 0216_BV02_MP05_2_FD_133152 | JGI IMG/M metagenome (GOLD analysis project Ga0187774, IMG submission 133152) | Tropical peat soil microbial communities from peatlands in Department of Meta, Colombia - 0216_BV02_MP05_20_MG | ecosystem: Environmental > Terrestrial > Soil > Wetlands > Peat | place... | reverse complement strand
GAGGTCCGGCTTCCGGATGAGATTCAGGTCGGCAATGCATTGAGAAAGATGGTCCAAGTCCGCAAACCATCCCAGTTTCAGTGTGCCCCAATGAAAGTAGCTGTTGGTTAAAAAAGCGCAGAGGCCCATCATGTTCTTGAGGGCGCCGGAGTAAAGGACGCCTTCGTGATGTTTGGTGATTGAAATGTTGATGAAGACGTCGCAGTCCCAGAGATCCTTCGTAACCCGGGCGTCCTTCAAGCTCAACCCGCCGGGGATTTCCACTTTCACATGGTCCCCACTCTCATATTTCAAGGCCTTCAGCACGGTGGCGAGTTCGCCGCTCTTGGGCGACCTTTCCCAATAACCCCGGTGAGGCTCTTTCAGGTAACGGATCTCCTTGGCGCCCCCCTCAAGGCATTTCTCAATCACGGCCAGAGCCACATCGGGGTTGACCGAGGCCCCGATGTTCTTGAAAGGAGAATTAACAAGGACGCCCACCCTGTCCCCCCGCCGCACGAAAGCTTCGATTCCCCCAAGCTCCTGAATCGCCCTGAGTGTGTTGACGTACGGATCTTTGCCCTTCACGGCAACGAGGTCCGGCTTTATCTCTGAGGCAGAAGGTGCTTGAAGTCCGCTCTGGGCCAAGCCGGACAAAGAGCTTTGGCTCAGGAGAACGCCGCCACCTAAGCAAGCAGCTTTCTTTAGGAAGGAACGCCGAGTGATAGGATCCATGACTCTTTCACCATGGTACCGCACGATATGAATCGCGTCTTTCCTGTGCCCATAGTATTCTTAGGCCCTTCCTGGTTGACGCGGTCTGAGTCGAGTAGACTGGTTTCTCCAGATACCAAAGGTCGAGGCTTGCCAATGATTTGAGGGTAACATGCCAGTTAAAAAAACTCAAGATTTAGCCCGATTTTAGCAGGTATGGTTCCCATTTAGCAACTTTTTGAGCTTAGCGATTTCCAGGTTACATAGAAGCAGATCTGCGGGACTTTATTTAATTGGGGGGGAAATGCGCCCTCTCAACCTCTACCCCTAAAATCTCCAAATCTACGCTAAAGAGGCCTCAAACGAACCCAAGTTCTGTTGTTAAAATTCTCGGAAATTCGGTCGACACACACCCAATATATTGGGGGTGGCTCCAGGCATCTATAAGTAATGACTTCGTGCCACTCCAGTAACCGTTCGTTTTTTCTGCATTAGTGCACGAATGGTTTGCATATCAAAGCTTTTTAAGCCCCTGGAAACTAAAGAAAATACCAGAGCATAAAACTCACTTAAGGATCGGAAAAACAGGGCCATTTCTGACCCCGCCTTTCCGATTTAGGCAACGAATGCTTATTTCGCCAATTCAATCCACCCCACTTGCTGTTGACAAAATTGAGCGGTGCCTTGGACAATTGGTTTTCCAGCTGTGATAACTTTGCTCTTTCGTTCACCCTTTACGCCCTTCCATTTTCCAGTGCCATAGATAGGCTTCGCCATTGTTCCACTTTCGGTGTCGCCAGAATACTCCCAGATGATAAATTCTCCATCTGGACCCATTTCTTTGGAAACCCCATTCCAACTCCACTTGCCACCGATCATCTTATGGACGCCGACTAAATGCAACGTCCAATTATCAAAAAGCTTACTCTCATGGGTGCTCTGGATGATACTCTTTTGATCAACGCTTATAGCACCTACTTCTGGGCTGAAATGAACGACATTAAAGGTTTGTGCGGAGCATTGCCTGGTTTGAAAATCTTGTCGTTGTGCTTGGGCTACCGAGGCAAACATGGCCAAGCCCAAAATCACGATGGTCACGGCAATCCAACATCTGTGATGATACATGGAATCCTCCTTTTTATGATCTGGTTGATTCATATAAAGAAAGAGCAATTCGAGAAAGCCAGAGAAGAAAGGCCCCAAAGGGAAACCCCGAATACCTTTGGAGCCTCCCCAATAATTAGTTCCGGAACCTTCATTGCATAAATCCCCGGAATCTTCTCTGAAGATTTTAGGCCTGAAGCTCAATAAGCCACTCGCAAGTCGAATCGCCCCTTGGCCTAGCTTTGACGAGGGTTGATGTCATCTTCGGATTCATGGCTTTGACAAACCCATCCCACCAATACTGGGAATGGACAGTGCAGATATCGTCAGTAATCTTTCTTGCTTGAGCAGCATTCCAAAATTCGCAATTAATGCATTTCAGCCTTGCTTTTTCCGCAGTGGCTTCTACCGTTTCATATTTTTGGGCAGGACCATACACGATAATAAGCATGGTCGGGATAATTTCGATCGCCGATTTGGCGTCGTTACCGGTAAAACCAAGGCGATCGGCAAATCCCTTGCTTCGTGCCGCTACTATGGGAGAATTTTTTTTCCAATGTTCAAGGTATTGGTCCCGTCCTTTGGTATCGTAAATTTCCTTTAAATAAGTGATTTGCCAAAAAAGTAATCCGCTCGCGGCAATATTCCAGCGGGAGTCCATCGGGACTTTTCCCAAATTCCCTTCAATGGATTGCCCCGAGGCATCCTGCGGATGAATCAATAAAGAACCGAGGGCATACCCTCCCGCACCCATCACCATCCCTTTTAAGAAATCTCTTCGATTTGGTCCGTAAATCTCACTGCTCATGGAGGTCCTCCTTTTCTTTTCATTTAGGATTTTTTTGTTGCCTTATGAGTCAGTCCATAAACCATGGTGACCCACGAGCGTTATTTCTTCCTTCCCCCCCTTTACCGAGGGGAGGAATTCCCTCTTTGGAATAGAGCCGTTGGGGGAATTTTTGAATGTGAGGCCAAGTGATGGACCCTTTAACTCTCTGTTGTTTTCCGGGAACGAGACCCAAAAAGCTCCATTGAGGTTTTAGAGTGGGCCCTGGAGGACCTCGTATGGCTACTTTTCTCTGACCTCTTCCTGCCATCATGGCTCCCCCCAAAGGTTTATTTCTTGCTAAGAATTTTTTTTTGATTCTTAACGCCCTTTGAGGAGCTAAGGATATCCCAAAGCTCGCTTAAATTCGTAAAGGCTTTTTTCCCCTTTATCCCAGCCTCTTCCACAACCCCTACAAGACCGCCGGGCTTATTTTTTTCAAAACGATAAACACGCACAATGTAATTGGCAAAAATGAATTTAGCGGGCAAGAGAGCCTCCGAAACCGTCCTTCCAACTCACTTTTAATACTGGTTTCGTGAAATATTAATCCTATGATCCGATGGAGGAACTTACAAACGGCTTACATTTTGAGAAAAAAACGAGAGAATTTTAGGAATGTTTACCGGCAAGGAGGGATTTGTGGATGGCCTCGGTTTCAAGGGAGGGCTCAATACCGAGGGCTGAGGAAAGGGTCCGCTTACAGCGGCTGTAAACCGAAAGCGCCTCAGTTCGTCTGTCCAGCTGTTGATAAATCATCATCAGATTCTGGTAAAATTGCTCAATAATATCATCTACTTCTAATCCTTTCTGGTAACAATCTGCGGCTTTTTCCCAATCCTCATTCAATTGCCAGTAATGCCCCAACTTAATCACACACCTCAAGAACTTGCTCCGTAGACGTTCGCGAAGTGAGTTTGTCCAGGGTTCCGAGGCTTCTCCGGGCAGAAAAGCCCCCTGGTAAAGTGCGATGGCTTTTTGGGTTTGTCGTATAGATTCTGTCATTTCCCCCCTTTTTTTCCATGCCGTATCGGCTTGATCCACCAAGCTCTCGAATGCCCAGGCGTCAACCCAGCTGCACCTGGAGTCTAAGGTTATGAGCCCTTCACGGATTTGGACAGCCTCATGAAAGCCGATCAACTGGCGGAGTCGGTGCAGAGTGGTATCAAAAGATTGATGCGCTACATCCCCGTCAGCCTCAGGCCACAGGATATCCGTTATCTGATCTTCTTTAACCTCCTTGCCTCCCAAGGCAATCAGTGCCTTCAGCATGGTAAGAGGCTTTCGGGAAAAACGGATGGGTTTCCCATCCTTAAGCAATTCAAACCGTCCCAAGGTAAATATCTTTAGAGGCCAAGGCCAATTTTCTAAATGGAGTGCTGGCTTCTCTCGCGTTATATTCAGCCTGCGAATAAGTTCCTGCACGTATTCGATCTCAATCCCGGCTTCCAGCGCCTTGCTACAGAGCTTTGATACGGCCTTAGGTTGATCAATATAGGTGTCAAAATAGCCTTCTTCCCTGCCGATCGTAAGGGCATGGCGAAGGGATGAGAGGCCTGCTTCTTGCTTCTGGTCTTCAAAGGCATACAGCGCCTTGGTCAATAGAACAAGAAATTTAAGAAGATTGCTTCTTATCCGCGAGGCCAAATGGGATGCCTGGGCGAGGTGGTTTAGGGCTTCTTTCCGTTTCCCAAGTTCATGGGATGCATGGGTTTTTATCAAATGACAAAAAAATGAGGTCAGAGGGGTACCGACATCGGTAACCAATTTGAGGGCCGAGTCGGCATTAAGAGAAGCTTCCCCTGAATCCCCCCGGGAGAGGGCTTCCCTGGCCTTGCTTATGTGATACCGTAATGCCTTCCATGATTTGGGATCGGATAAGGAGGGCTCCAACTTTGCCAATAACTCCCGGACCGTCTTAGAATCGCCAACGTTAAGAGCGCTCAAGACCCCCATACTCAAGAATATATTCTCATGGACATGAATCCCTTTCTCCCGCGATAAATCCATTCCTTCAGATAAAGACTGCATGCATTTCTCGTGAAATCCAGAATACCGATAGTAGATTACCTCCGCCAATTTGGCGTTTAGGATTGCAAGGGGAGGAGCATTGCGGGAATACTGTTTTTGCCTCAGCAAATCATTGGCGGCCAGGCCTTTCTTAAAATCCCTAATGAAGATTCGGTAGATAACGACTTGAGATATCGCATTCATTTGTTCATAAATATTGGAACATGATTTTGACAGAGAAAGGGTCAGGTCTGCCCATTCTTCAATTTTGGGATGCCAGGGCTGCCTGTTGATCAGTGCCATCAGCATACTGGAGGCTGCCCGGGCCCCTATTTCTTTATCCGGAAATTCCCGAAATTCAAGCATCGATTCTTCTAGTAGCCGGACCCATCGATCCAGGGGCGAAAAGTCATCAAATTCGTAATAGATGGTTAAGACAAGCTCGGACCAGGCGAGAAAAAATCCAGACGCATCCTTTTGATTCTGGAATTTCTCCAATGCTTTCTCGAAGAAGGGCCGGGCTAAGGATGGACTGAACGGAGAGAGACATACCCCTTTCCAGTACAGAGGCCAAGGATGGCGTTCTAGGACGGCTTTTGGGAGAAAGTCCAACCATTCTTCCAAGGTTTTATGTCTGCCCTGAGAAAGGAGGATAGGAGCATGTTTCATGATTAAAGGAACGATTTCATCCCAATTACCAATATCACGAAGGAGGGGAATCGCCGCTTCCGTCTGACCGGCTTCCTCCAGAAGCATGGCGGCCTGAGAACCTAGAATTGACTGGGCGTCGGCGGGGAGAATCTCTTTTCCTTGGGACAGTAAAAATTCACGGAATAATGGGTGGTACTGATATATGGACTCCATCTGAAAGCGTTTTTCGGTAAAGTAATGGGTCCGGCATAATTGGGAGAGGATTCGACCGGCAGAACAAAAGCCGGTAAGCTTTTCAGCCATTTTCGCGCTCATCTTGGGGAGGAGAGCAGTCTTCAGTAAAAACTCCTGGAGGTCTTTATCGCTCTTATCAAAAATTTCGGTGGCAAAATATCCGAATATCTCTTCCCGGGAGAGATTCTCCAGGTTCTTTGGCCCAATACCTTTCCCCTTCGCGCTCTCTAACATCAGTATTATCCCGGCTACCCACCCATCTGCCGTTTTGTGAATACGGAGGATGGATCCCCTGGCCAGTTTTGCTTTCGTTCGGAGGCGAATGATCTTCGCCGACTCCTCCAAGGTCAACCGGAGATCATTCCAGCCCAGAACGTCCATTAGCGCATTGGCACCCATACGGACGAATATGGGAGGGGGATCTCTCCGGCTCACCAGAATGACGTTCAAACCTTCAGGAAGGTGGGATAATCCATTAAGGATAATTTCATGGAGGGGCGCGCCTTCCGGCACTTCCTGATAATTATCGAAAACAAGGGCACAGGGAATTCTCAGTCGCCCGTAAAGGGTTTCAAAATACCGAAGGGAGAAGGTTGAAATGCCCTGCAGATATTCCCGGGTAAGAAGGGGCAAAGGCGATCGCCTTTGGGGTACCGCTCTCTTGGCTGCCAGGCCCAGGTAATAGAAAAAAGTTGCTGGATCTGCGTCGCCTGGGTCTATCTGATACCAAAGGCAAGCAGCCTCCCGAGACTTGAGGTAACTGCTGATCAAGGTGGTCTTGCCACAGCCGGGGGGGCCCGTTACCCAGATGACAGGCCGTTTCCTCATTCGATCCAGAAGGCTAAACAGCCGTTTCCTGGGAAAAACCCCGCTGAGGATCGGTCGAGATATCTTACCCACGATTAGTATAGAACCTGCATTTAGCTTCCTAACTCTCGAAAGGGGGATCAAGAGCCCCTCTGGGAATCTCGAATGAAAACCTTTTGAAAATCTGTTCCCCCTAATCCCCCTGAGAATTAGCGGTTAGACTCTTAGGTTAAATATAAAGGGTGGGCATACTTTACCTTGGAAAATAGTTCATAACCAGAAGGGTGTCAAGCGGGATTTTGGTCTCCGTTTAGTTTCAAATTTTCGACAGAAAATAACAGGCAACCCCCAACATATTGGAGTTGCCCTCACCAGACAAAAGTTTTTAGATCGCGCCAATTCCTGTAATAGGGCATCCCTTTTCTGTGGTTTAGATATGCGAAACTTATCCGCAATTCAAGAAAAGTCAAGAGACTGGGAAATTAGACGCCCTGATCGGGATCAAATTCCTCGCCAAATCATCTCACGAGAAGGCCGAGTAACTGAGCCCGGCGACACCCAAAGCTAAAACCACCGCCACCACGTAGCTGATAACCAGATCGACATGTTCGACCAGTGCCCCGACGACAAGGAAGAATGTAGCTGATCCGAGTGCGCCGACGGCAATCCCGCGGAGCACGCTATGTGCGGCTCGATGACCGCCATGGCGGTGGGAAAAGACGCCCATCACGCAGGCGAACACGGGCAGCGTGGCGAGCAGCCCACTCCAGGTGGGGCCGATGATCTCGGCTGCGGCAGTGATCAAGATGACGGCGCCGGCTGCCACGACCATTCTCGCGGGCGTATCCCACCAGGGCGGCGGCAGCACAGGCAGATCACCCGCGGGCTGCCCGATGATCAAGACGAGAGCCGGCAGTGTTGGAAACGCGATTACAGCAGCGATGGCCAAATTCTGTGGCACGAGCGATACGGCAACCGTGATGGCCGCACACGCGGCGGATGCGAGCGCAGTCGATAGGGGCCACGACAAGCGTTGCGCGCTGAGCACGTACACGACACAGAAACCGGACATCGCAACGATCCCGAGAAGAGTCCCCGTCGCAGACCGAGCTGCGAACACTGGCCCCTGCTCCAGCGCAAGGAAGGCCGACACCGGTGCGGAGGTAAGGGGCAGCCCGGCGATGAGGCCCCCGAGTGAACCACTCCACCTGTGTTGCACCAAAGACGCCACTGCAATGAGGAGCGGGGTCAGTACGAGCTTCACAGTCAGGATCATCATTCGCACCCCGGTTGCAGGCGGTTCCGCACCCAGTGGTGTGCTTCAGATAGTGTTAACAATAAAAAAGAAAGAATGTATCTGGAGTGGAGCGAAGCGGAATTCCGGATACGATCGGCTGAACTAAACCGCTTCCCTGTAACTATGGGGCTTCAACCGAACAATTTTTTTATTGAATATTCCCCCCATCTTTTGGGGATTACGGGATCAAATATACAGTTTTCGCAGGGGCCTGTCAATTCTCGCTTTCATTCTCGCTTTCAGAAAGAAGTCTGGTAGGAACACCCCAATATGTAGGGGGTGGCTCCGACCATCCAAAAGTTACGACTTCGTGCCACCATCATAACTCAGAGATTTGCTTGCATTGTCGCACATATGGTTTGCATATCAAAGCTTTTTGAGCCCAAACATTTTCACGTAAGATAGCGATAAACACAATCTTCGGCCAAAGGGCCTGCACCAACAATATGTTGGGCTTGACCCTTGCAGACATCGTCAAACCAAGCCTTTGCTTCTCCTACCCCCAATTAAACTTACAAAGGGTAATGACCGGCTGCATTAAGGGGTGACGATATCCGTCGGAAAGAGAGTTCAGCGCTACGTTTCACCCAAACCTACAATTTTGACCGAATAGCCGCTATCGCCTTCCCCATCAATTTAAACGGTTTAATCTTTGAATCTACCTGATTGACAGATCCAGCCAGGTACAGATTCATGTCTTTGGAATAATAAAGGAATGAGCCAGTAGTACCCGAATGACCCCATAAAGGCGGTACTTTCATCACCACATCGATGAACCAGGGTAGTTTGAAGTACATCGTTCCATAGCCATATTGAAGCGGAAACTGCAATTTATGCCAATTGTGCATCAATTTCAACGTGTCTCCACGAATAATTCGTCCTTCATTTAAGGATTTTAGGAAAATGATCATTTCTTCTACTGTAGAAACAATGCCTCCGTCAGCCCAGTAGGACCCATTCGAACGGATTTTGGTAATGTTTATATCCTTATAAAATACATCCGCCGGACCAGCAGATGGAGTGATCTGGGGTTCAGAATAGCCAATCAACCAGGTATGCTTGAGGCCCAGAGGGCGAAAGAAAAAATCCTGGTAAGCGATGTGAAGCGGTCTACCGGTTATAGCTTCTATGACTTTCCCCAATAACTGGAAATTTGTATCTGAATAGGACGCATCCGTCCCTGGCGGAAAATTGGGTTTCAGGTCGTCGCGTGCCCTTTCAATGGTCTTATCTACCGTCCATGACCGGTTGGGTTCTTCCAAAAACGATTCAAAAAGGCTTTTCCCTCCCTTCGGTCGCTCACTATAATAATCTGCTATGCCGGAAGTATGCGACAATAATTGTTTAATCGTGATTTCCTGAGAGTAATCCTTCCCCTCAAACCGGTGAATCCCCCGAATAAGCCCCTCTGGAAGGTACCTCCCCATTGGGTCGTTTAGAGATAGTGCTCCCTTTTCATACAATCCCATGATTGCCGTGGCGGTATAAAGCTTTGTGATACTGGCGATATAAATAGGGGTATCTTTGGTCATGGGCCTCTGGCCGTCTTGTCTGGCGATGCCCGCTGCGCCCGACCAAGAGAAGGAACCATCACCCTTCACCACCGACAGAACACAATTCCTGACCGATTGGTCGTTGGCTATAAATCCGGAAACCAGGTATTCCATTTCCTGGTTCAAATTATCAAAAGATCGAGTTGAACATCCCAACCAGGCAACGGATAATCCCGCTGCGAAAATCATCATAACTATTGTAGATGCTTTTATTCTCCGTTTCATCTTTAGTATTGCTCCTATATCATTAAGAATGATTCCGTTTTTTATACAACCAAAACAGATTCTATGGCTTCTTGCGAGGTGATCGACGTATCAACAAGAAGACCCCTACTATGATAAGAATTAAGGGCCACCACTGAGCCATTAAGGAGCGTGACAGCCAGCCAAGATTTGATAGGAGGAAAATAATACCCAGGGCAATAAGAATGTACGCCGCGCCGAACTTGGCTTTCATAACGCCTCCTGCATAGATGTTTTCATGTCAATAAGCCAATACAAACCAGCCCAGAATGCCAAAAGAGTTAAAGAATAAAACTCCTGCTAAATCCTTTCGAGACCCTTCCTGTAAATCTTTTCCATTTATCTTCCGTAAGGTTAGCTCACGGAATTAATTCAAAACGGGCGAAATCTCATGACCGAAAAATACTCTTTTGGGAATGGGCGGTCAAGGAGGAATTTGCCTTTCAACGCAGGCCCAATTTTTGGACCAAAATTGATGACTTGCCTTCGAAATGTTCTATTTTTGGGGAAAAGATGCAAGGCACGAATTCAGCAATAAGTTATCGCCAACAGTTGAAGATAGCGCCAAACTCGTAACCGTCCAAATAACCCCGATTTTTTCAGGGAATGGTTCGTTTATCATAACTTTTTAAGTCCTCGGAATCGCAAGGAAGCAGATATGTGCAATTGGGAAACAGACGCTTTCACAAGCCTACAGTCTGGGTAAGTCCTGAAGCCTAAGGATTATTGGTAGAAATCACGCCTCCAAATGCAACAAATGGAAAGCATAACAAAACCTTTTCAGCGGCCTGGGAACAGAACATACATAGCAGCGAGCGCAACTTTCTGCTTAAAACCCGAGCAAAATTTACCCTCACATTATGTAAAATCAGTTATTGCCGTTAGATTAGTTCCTTAGCTGCTCGGATAATGAAATCTTCCATCTTGGGGCTTTCCCTTCCTCAAAAACAAAACCTCATCCCTCCCCAAACTAAGCAATTCCGTTCTTGGTACTATGTAAGGATGTCGGGCTCCCCTTTTTTGAGCTTAAGGTGTTACCGGATGGGAGAAAGTCCCGCCTCCTCTTCCTTTGCGATGATTCTGCGTACATTGGTTATATAGGTGCGTAAAAATTCATCCGGGGGAGCTTCCGCCAGTCGACCTACAGCCTTTTTTGCGGACTCCAAATCGGCAAACAACATTTTGGCAACCCCAAAGATCTCCGTATGCCCCCAGGAGTGAATCACTCGACAGAGCGTATATTTTCTTAATTCGGGAAGCATTATCTTCTTGGCTCATAGGGT
>Ga0187774_10000840_pt1 | contig 10708 bp, 9 predicted proteins | sample 0216_BV02_MP05_2_FD_133152 | JGI IMG/M metagenome (GOLD analysis project Ga0187774, IMG submission 133152) | Tropical peat soil microbial communities from peatlands in Department of Meta, Colombia - 0216_BV02_MP05_20_MG | ecosystem: Environmental > Terrestrial > Soil > Wetlands > Peat | place... | reverse complement strand
GTCCGGAGAACTACGCCGCCTTGCCCGAGGACTGGCATGTGGCGCTGTGCGACGTGCGCAACTCCACCGGGGCGGTCAAGGCCGGCAACTACAAGAAGGTCAATTCCCTGGGCGCCGCGGCGATCACCGCCGTGCTCAACGCGGCCGGAGGCATCGACATTCCCTTCAACTTCGAAGGCGACGGCTGCGTGCTCTGCGTCCCGCCGCAGCTGCTCGAGGACGCGCGCGCGGCGCTCGCCAAGACGCGCGAAATCGCGAGCGAATCCTTCTCTCTCGATCTGCGCATCGGGACGATTCCGGTCGCGCACATACGCCGGGCCGGGCACGCGATCCTGGTCGCGCGCGTGCGCATCTCCGAGCACTGCATCCAGGCGGTGTTCGCCGGCGGAGGCATGGCGTTCGCCGACCGCCTCATCAAGGACCCGGCGACCGCTTCGGGATACCTGATCGCCCCCGGCAGCATCGAGCCGCGCGGCAGCCTCGATGGATTCGAGTGCCGTTGGCGGGACATTCCGAGCCGCCACGGCGAAACCGTGAGCCTGATGGTGCGTGCGCTCGACGCCGACGCGCGCCGCGCCGGCGCGCTCTACGCTGACCTCCTCGCGAAAATCCGCGATATCTACGGCGACGAAGAGGCCTGTCACCCGCTCGCGGTGCGCGACCTCGCGATCACGCTCGAGCACCGCTACCTTTCCAGCGAGGCGGGCGTGCGCGCCGCCGGCCGGGGCCGCATGGGAAAGTGGCTGTGGCTCATGCGGGCGCGTTGGTACGTGCTGCTCGGCTGGTTTCTGATGAATTTCGGGATCCGCACCGGCGAGACCGACTGGCGCAACTACAAGGCGACGCTGGTGCGCAATTCCGACGTGCGCAAGTTCAACGACGCCTACCGGCAGATACTCGCCGGCGCCGAATGGCAGCGCCGCGCGCTCGATGCGTGGCTGCAGGAGCACTACGAGCGCGGCGAGCTGATCTACGGCATGCACGCGACGGACCGAGCGCAGATGACCTGCCTTGTCTTCGACTACGCCGGGCGGCACCTGCACTTCGTGGACGGCGCCGACGGGGGGCTGTTTCTCGCCGCCCAGGCGTTCAAGGAGCGCGCGGCGCGGCTTGCCGCTCTGAAAGCCGGGCGCTGATTCCCTACTCTGCTGCCAGCCGGTAGCCGACCCCGGTTTCGGTGAGCAGGAAGCGCGGCCGGGCGGGATCTGCCTCCAGTTTCTGACGCAGGTTCGCCATATAGATGCGCAAGTAGTGGCTCCGCTCGACGTAGCCGGGTCCCCACACTTCCTTCAGAAGCTGCCGGTGCGTGAGCACCTTGCCCGCGTTTTTCACGAGCACCGCGAGCAGCCGGTACTCGATCGGCGTCAGATGCAATTCGATCCCGTCGCGATGGACGCGCCGGTGAGGCAGATCGACCTTGAGTCCCGCCACGGCGAACACGCCGCCCGTGTCGTCTGGTCCGGCGCCGCCCTGCGCGTGGCGCAGCGCCACGCGTATCCGTGCAAGCAGCTCGCCCAGCCCGAAGGGCTTGGTCACATAGTCGTCGGCTCCGGCATCGAGCGCCGCCACCTTGTCCGTTTCGCTCGCCCGCGCCGAAAGCACGATGGCAGGCATGGCGCTCCATTCGCGGATCTTCTTCACGACTTCCACGCCGTCCATGTCCGGCAGACCGAGGTCCAGGATGAGCAGGTCGGGCTTGCGGTTGGCGGCTTCGACGATCCCGAGCTTGCCGCTGTCGGCTTCGTGCGTTTCGAATCCGTGCGACTCGAGGCCCGTGCGCAGGAAGCGCCGGATCTGCGGGTCGTCCTCGATGATGACGATGACGGGCTTCGGCTCGCTCATGAGGCCCTGAGCGCCGGCTCTTCCTCTTCGATCCCGGGCGGCGTCTCGTCGCGCAAGAGGGTGAAGCGGAACACGGCGCCGCCCCCGGGACGGTTCCCCGCCCAGATTCTCCCCCCGTGCGCCTCCACCACGGCGCGGCAGATGGTGAGGCCGAGGCCGACTCCACTCTGGGCGCCTTCCGGAGCCGCGCGGTAGAACTTGTCGAAGAGCCGCTCCTCCAGGCCCGCGGGAATTCCGGGGCCCCGGTCGGCGACGGCCACCGTCACCTCGGCGGAGGCGACTTCCGCGCTGATCTCGAGCGGAGTGCCTTGGGGAGTGTATTTCAGCGCGTTCTCCAGCAGGTTGACCAGCACCTGCCCGATCATCACGGCGTCGAGCTTGAGGAGCGGCAGATCGCGCGGCAAGCGCACTTCGACCGGGCGGCCGGTGAGTCGCGCGCGCAGCCTCGTCAGCACGCTGCCCACGATCTCCTCCAGCGGATACCAGTCGCGGCGCAGATTCACCGCGCCCGCCTCCAGCCGCGCCATGTCGAGGATGTTGTTCGCGAGCGTCGTCATGCGCTGTGCTTCGTCGTAGATCGTGCGCGCAAGCTCGCGCCGCGCGTGGGCGTCCAGCCGAGCGTCGTCCTCGGCGAGGCTGCTCGATGCGCCCACGATCGACGAGAGCGGGGTGCGCAGGTCGTGCGAGATCCCGGCGAGCAGCGAATTGCGAACGCTCTCGGTCTCGGCCTCGATCTGCGCGTCCTGCGCGGCCTTCGCGAGGCGCACGCGCTCGATCGCGAGCGCGGTCTGGTTGAGCATCGTCTCCAGCAGGCGCTGCTGCTCCGGCAAGAAAACCCGGCGAAGACTCGAAGGCAGCATCGCCAGCACTCCGATCGGACCCGAGGCGCCGCTCAAAGGAAAATAGACGGCGTCTGTCCCGGGCAGCGTGTCGGTGCCGCGCCCGGCGATGCGGCCATGGTCGAACACCCACTGCGCGACGCCCAGGTCCGCGCCGTGCAGCGACAGCGGCTGGCCCGCGCCTTTCGGATAGGCGACGCGGCCGGCCTCGTTCGGAAACAGAAGCACACACTGCGCGCCGAATTCGGTACCGACATGCTTGACCGCCGCGCTGACGATTTCTTCCTCGGCACGAGCCACCGCGAGTTCGCGACCCATGGCGTAGAGGCTTCCCGCGCGCTTTTCCCGGTAACCGGCCACCTTCGCCTGCGTGCGCAGATTCGAAGCCAGAGTGCTGATCACGATTCCGACGAGGAACATGACGGCGAAGGTCACTGCAAACCGGACATCCGTCACGGCGAACGTGTATTGGGGTGGCACGAAGAAGAAGTCGAACGCGGCGACCGAGAGCGCCGAGGCGAGAGCCGAAGGCCCGCGCCCGTAGCGCGTGGCGACGACCACGACGCCCAGGAGATACACCATCACGAGATTCAGCAGCTCGGTTTGGCCGGCTTCGACGTAGCCGATTCCGGTGCAGAAGGCAGGGACGAGTACCGCGGCCAGGTATCCCGGCCAGCGGCGTTTGGCGCGAGTCTCCACTTCCCGCAGACCCAGATAGGCGCGGCTGCGGGCGATCAGCGCGCTCTGTTGGGCAAGCTCCGCGGCGATCCCCCGTTTCTCGCTTCCCAGCAGGTACACGTCAATATCGGCGGCCTCGTGCACCACGGTATCCACCACCGAGCCGAGCAGCCAGCGCTTCCAGCCGGCGCGCGTGGGCTTGCCGAGGAGAATCTTCGTGACGTTCTGCTCGTGCGCGTAGTCGAGGATGGCGCTCGACATCTGCTGCGCGGAAAGGGTCACGGTCGCCGCGCCCAGGGTCTCGGCAAGGCGCAGGTCCTGCATGATCGCGTCGCGCTCCGGGGCGGGAAGCCGCTGCAACTGCGGCGTCTCGATATAGGCGACGATCCAGTCCGCGTGCAGCGCGGCGGCGAAGCGGCGGCCGGCGCGGATCAGCCGCTCGGCGAGCGCGCCCGGCCCAATGCACACGAGAAGGCGCTCCCCGGCCTGCCACACCTCGCGAATGCCCTGGTCCTCGCGATACAGGCGCATCTGGTCTTCGACGCGCTCGGCGGTGCGGCGCAGCGAGAGCTCGCGCAGCGCGATCAGGTTGCCCTTGCGGAAGAAGTTCCGGATCGCCGCCTGCGCCTGCTCCGGCAGGTAGACCTTGCCTTCCCGCAAGCGCTCGATCAGCTCGTCGGGCGGCAGGTCGACGAGCTCGACCTCGTCGGCCCGGTCGAAGACCGTGTCCGGTACGGTCTCCTGCACGCGGATTCCGGTAATGCCGCCGACGACGTCGTTCAGGCTCTCCAGGTGCTGAACGTTGAGGGCGGTGTAGACGTCGATGCCGGCGTCGAGCAGCTCCTCGACGTCGTTCCAGCGCTTGGGATGGCGCGAGCCTTCGACGTTCGTGTGCGCGAGCTCGTCGACGACGATGATCGCCGGGCGGCGCTTGAGCGCTGCGTCGAGGTCGAATTCACGCAGAGCGGCTCCACGGTACTCGACCATCCTCGGAGGCAGGATCTCCAGGCCCTCTAGGAGCGCGGCGGTATCCGCGCGCCCGTGGGTCTCGACGATCCCCACCACGACGTCCATGTGCTCGGCGCGCTTCTCGCGCGCGGCGAGCAGCATCGAGTAGGTCTTGCCGACCCCGGCCGAGGCGCCGAAGAAAACCTTCAGCCGGCCACGGCGGCGCTTGGCTTCCTCGCGCTTTACTCTGGCGAGCAGGGCGTCCGGACTGGGACGTTGTTCCGGCATGGCGGCCCCAAGTATAGGACACCCGGTTTGAACGGGCCCGTAGTCCTCAGCCCAGATGGAATATCAAGGGCAACGCGAGCGGCAGGCCCCCGAGCGCGATCAAGAGAAGCACGGCAGCGAATTGCCGCCAGCCCGACCTGGATCCCGGCGACGATCTTTCGGCGTTCATGATCCCAGTGTTCTCCCTTGCCAGGAAATCCGTTGGCTCGCTCAGTGCGGGCGCACCTTGATGACCCGACCGAGTTCCCCTTTCTGGAGCGACCCGGTGATCCGCAGGAGCGTTTCCCCGAGCGCGGCTTCGTCGAGCTCCACGATGAGCCGGACCTGTGACGAATGCGGAACCGGCATGCAGCGCATGACCTCGACGTGGGCCTCGCCCGATTGGACGATCGCCCGCCTCGCCTTGAGCACGTCTCCGCCTTCCACGATGACGAAGAGTGCCAGCCGGCCGTCCCCCGAGTCCTGCTGCCGATTGGCGCGCCTTTTCGTCGCGCCAATGCGCTCCCGCCTCTTCACCATGGTCCCGGCGGCGATCATGACGCCGCCCGAGACGGGGAAACCTTAGGCTGCAGGCAGGGCATCTTGACGGGCCTCGGCGCGCAGAGGGGATTCGCGGTCTCCGCGCGGATGCTGCGCACGATGCTGTGCTCGGGCTCACCGCCTAGGCTGATAAGAGTCGTCACGGCCGCGGTAACCGCGGTCGCGATCACGGTGCCAATCATGGCACCCTTGATTAGATCCTTCATGGCTCGACTCCTTTTCATGCCGAAAGTGTGGAGAAGCGAGCGCAAAGTTGTCGTAAAGAGCGAGCCTCCCTGCGTAAGAAACGCATCAGGACCCGCTTGCAGGGCTAGCGCAGCGCGTCGAGCGCGAGGTTGAGCTTCAGGACGTTGACGCGCGGCTCGCCGAAGAAGCCGAGCTGGCGCCCTTCGGTCGCCTCGGCGACGAGCGTCCTCACCTTCGCGGCATCGATTCCGCGCGCCTTGGCGACGCGCGCCACCTGGTACTCCGCGGCGGCCGGGCTGATATGCGGGTCGAGGCCGCTGCCCGAGGCAGTGACGAGGTCGGCGGGCACGGGAGCCTTGTTGTCAGGATCGGCGTCGCGCAGCGCCTTCACGCGCGCGGCGACGGCGTCGGTGAGCGCCGGATTGAGCGGCCCCTGGTTCGAGCCGCTCGAGGAGGCTGCGTTATAGGGATACGGGGAGGTCGCCGAGGGACGGCTCCAGAAATGCTTCGGATCGGCGAACGGCTGGCCGATCAGCTCGGATCCAATGGCCTTGCCGTTCTGCTCGATCAGGCTGCCGTTCGCCTGGCGCGGAAATACCCCCTGGGCGATGCCGGTAACGATCAGCGGGTAGACGCCGCCGGTGATCACCGACAGCACGACGAGCAGCAGGACGGCGGGTTTCAGTTCTTTCCACATGGCAGATACCTCTCTAGGCGAGCCCCAGTGCGACGAGGATCAGGTCGATCAGCTTGATGCCGATGAACGGGACGATGACGCCGCCGATCCCGTAGATGAGCACGTTGTCGCGCAGCAGGGGCCCCGCCCCGATCGGACGGTAGCGCACGCCTTTCAGGGCGAGCGGGATGAGCGCGATGATGATGAGCGCGTTGAAGATGACCGCGGACAGGATCGCGCTCGCCGGGGTCGCCAGGCGCATGATGTTGAGCGCGGCGAGCTGCGGGTAGGTTGTCGCGAAGGCCGCCGGAATGATGGCGAAGTACTTGGCGACGTCGTTGGCGATCGAGAAGGTGGTGAGCGCGCCGCGCGTCATCAGCAGCTGCTTCCCGGTCTCGACGACCTCGATGAGCTTGGTCGGGTTGGAATCGAGATCGACCATGTTCCCGGCCTCCTTCGCCGCCTGCGTGCCGGTGTTCATCGCCACCGCGACGTCGGCCTGCGCGAGCGCCGGCGCGTCGTTGGTGCCGTCGCCGGTCATGGCGACCAGGCGCCCCTGCCCTTGAGTCTCGCGGATGAGCTTCAACTTCGCCTCGGGCGTCGCCTCGGCGAGGAAATCGTCCACGCCGGCTTCGGCGGCGATGGCTGCCGCCGTGAGCCGGTTGTCGCCGGTGATCATCACGGTGCGGATTCCCATGCGGCGCAGCTGCGCGAAGCGCTCCTTGATCCCGCCCTTGACGATGTCCTTCAGCTCGATCACGCCGAGGACGCGCCCCTGCCCCGGAGACATCTCAGCCACGACAAGCGGAGTCGAGCCGCGCCGCGCCACGTTGTCTACGATCATCGACACTTCGGGTGGAAAGGGCCAGCCCTTGGAGTCGAGCCAGGCGCGTATCGAATCGGAGGCGCCCTTGCGAATCTGGCGCTCGCCGATGTTGACGCCGCTCATGCGCGACTGCGCCGAGAAGGGAACGAAGGTCGCGCCGAGCGATTTGATGTCGCGCTCGCGCAGGTTGAACTTCTGCTTTGCGAGCACCACCACCGAGCGCCCTTCGGGCGTCTCGTCCGCGAGCGACGCGAGCTGCGCCGCGTCGGCGAGATCAGCCTCTTTCACGCCGCTCGCGTGAAGGAAGTTCGACGCCTGGCGGTTGCCGAGCGTGATGGTCCCTGTCTTGTCGAGGAGCAGCACGTCGACGTCGCCCGCGGCTTCGACCGCGCGACCCGACATGGCGATCACGTTCGCGCGCAACATGCGCCCGATGCCGGCGAGACCGATCGCCGAGAGCAGCCCGCCGATCGTGGTAGGGATGAGGCACACCAGCAGCGCGATGAGAACCGTGATCGTGACCGGATTCCCGGTCTTGGCGATGTCGACCGCGTAAATCGAGAACGGCAGCAGCGTCACCGTGGCGAACATGAAGATGAGCGTCATCTTCACGAGCAGGATGGTGAGTGCGATCTCGTTGGGGGTCTTTTGCCTGCGGGCGCTCTCGACCATCGCGATCATGCGGTCGAGGAAGGACTCGCCCAGGTTGACCGTGACGCGAACGACCAGCCAGTCGGAGAGGACGCGCGTGCCTCCGGTCACCGAGCAGAAATCCCCGCCCGACTCGCGGATCACGGGAGCCGACTCGCCGGTGATTGCCGACTCGTCGACCGAGGCCACGCCCTCGATCACTTCGCCGTCGGCGGGAATGAAGTCGCCCGCTTCAACGAGAAACACGTCACCCTTTTGGAGCGCCGTGGAGGCGATGCGCGACCAGTTGGCGGTTCTCTGCGGCTTGTCGAGTTTCTTCGCCATGGTGTCGCGCTTGGCGCTTCGCAACGCCGCGGCCTGGGCCTTGCTGCGGCCCTCGGCGACCGCCTCGGCGAAGTTCGCGAACAGCACCGTGAACCACAGCCACAGCGTCACCGCCAGGATGAAGCCCGCGGGTGCCTCGCCCTTGCCGGCGAGCGCCTGGATCCACAGGATCGTCGTGAGGAAGCTGCCGATGTAGACGACGAACATCACCGGGTTCTTCCATTGATACTGCGGCAGGAGCTTGACGAAGGAATCGGCAAGCGCCTCGCGCAGGATGCCCCGCGTGACGAGCGCGCGGTGAGGAAGCTGGGCGTGGGAAAGTGCTTGGGTGCTCATTGGGACAAGTCTCCTGGGATTCGGTGCGCTACTTCGCGCCGTAGAGCACGAGGTGCTCGACGATCGGCCCGAGCGCGAGCGCCGGGAAGAAGGTCAGGGCACCGATGACGATGACCACGCCGATTAGGAAGAAGATGAAAAGCGGCGTGTGCGTCGCCAGCGTTCCGATTCCCGCCGGGACCTTCTTCTTCGCCGCCAGGTTGCCTGCCAGAGCGAGCACCGGAATGATGATCCAGTAGCGCGCGAAGAACATGACGATGCCGAGCGCGGTGTTGTAGAAGGGTGTGTTGGCGGACAGCCCGGCGAAAGCGCTGCCATTGTTTCCGCTCGCCGACGAGAACCCGTAGAGGATCTCGGAAAAGCCGTGCGCGGCGGGATTGGCGACTCCCGCGCGGCCGGCTTCCGTCATGACGGCGATCGCGGTGCCGAAAAGCGCGGTGAAGAGCGGCACTAGCACGCCGATCGAGGCCATCTTGATGTCGAATGCCTCGATCTTCTTGCCCAGGTACTCTGGCGTGCGCCCGATCATGAGCCCCGCGACGAACACTCCGACGATCACCAGCAGCAGCATCCCGTAGAGCCCCGAGCCGACACCCCCGTAGATCACCTCGCCGACCTGGATCAGCCACATCGGTACCAGCCCCCCAAGCGGCGTATACGAATCGTGCATGGAATTCACCGAGCCGTTCGAGGCCGCGGTGGTCGCGGTCGCCCACAGCGCGGAGTTCACCACGCCGAAGCGGGTTTCCTTGCCTTCCATGTTGCCGCCGGCCTGCGCGGCGGACGCGGTCTGGTCGACGCCGAGCTTGGCTAACGCCGGGTTGCCCGCCTGCTCGGAGCCCACGCAGACCGCGAGCAGCGCGACAAAGACGATGGTCATCGCGGCGAGGACCGCCCAGCCCTGGCGACGGTCGCCGACCATGACGCCGAAGGTGTAGCAAAGCGCCGCCGGGATCAGCAGGATCGCGAGCACCTCGAAGAAGTTCGAAACGGGTGTCGGGTTCTCGTAGGGGTGCGCGGAGTTGACGTTGAAGAAGCCGCCGCCGTTGGTGCCGAGCTGCTTGATGGCGATCTGGGACGCGACCGGGCCGACCGCGATCACCTGCTCCTTCTGCGTCGCCTTTTCGGTGACCGGGTTGCCCGCCGTCGAAACTGAGTCGTCCTTGACCGGCTGACCCGCGGCGTCGAGCTTCGGACTGTCGTATTCGACCGACTCGACGAGCGGCACCGTCTTGTAGGCGGAGAGCGTCTGCGGCATGCCTTGGCTCACGAAGATGAGCGAGAACACGACGCACAGCGGCAGCAGGATGTAGAGCGTGCCGCGCGTGAGGTCCACCCAGAAGTTGCCGAGCGTCTGCCCCGACTGTCGGGCGAAGCCGCGCACGAGCGCGACGAGCACCGCCATGCCGAGCGCGGCGGAGACGAAGTTCTGCACGGTGAGCGCGAGCATCTGCGTGAGATAGCTCATCGTGGACTCGCCGCCGTAGCCCTGCCAGTTGGTGTTGGTGACGAAGCTCACCGCGGTGTTGAACGAGGAATCGGGCGAAACGGCACCCATGCCTGCAGGATTGAGGGGCAGCAGCGCCTGGAGCCGCTGCAGGCCGTAGACGGCGAGCAGGCCGAACAAGGTGAACCAGAGGACCGCGCCCGCATACTGCGTCCAGCGCATTTCCTTCGAGGAATCGACGCCGCAGACGCGGTAGATCAGCCGCTCGAAGGGCGCGAAAATCCGCACCACGGCCGAGCGGCCTTCGTAGACGGCCGCCATGTAAGTCCCGAGCGGCTTCGCCAGCGCGATCAGGACGACCACGTAGAAGAAGAGCTGCAGATAACCGTTGGCAGTCATCAGAATTTCTCCGGCCAGAGCAGGGCGATGAGGAGATAGACGAAGATCGCGGCGGCAAGCGCGCCGCTCAGGACATAGACCCAGCTCATGGCCGCTCCCTTAGTTTCTCGAAACCGTAGACGAGCGCCGCGCTCAGCGCACAGAACACCACGACCAACCCGATGTAGATGAAATCCATGACAGCTCCATGGAGAATTCAGGCACCCGTTACGATGCGCCCTGCCGAAGGGACGGGATTGACTCAGATCAACCGCACCGCCCGGCAACGCAATGAAATGTAGAGCCGCCGCCGTCAAAGCGGCGTAAAGACTGTCGAGCGGGATGTAAAGGAAGTGTAAAGACGCCCGGAGCCGGGCGACAGAAGGGAGCGAGTCTGACCGCGGGGGCCGGCCGGCTCAGCCCTTTGAGAAAATCGCGTCCAGGCGCTCGATGTCGTTGATGACGCGCCACTCGGACGCGCCGGCGCTTTCGACCCGCTTCTGCCAAGCCTCGAGCCGCCCTATGTAGCGCCGCGGGTCGATGTTGTCGGTCTTTAGCTTGACGACGTTCACTGCGATTACGCGAATATTCTTCAAACTAATCGGGAAGTCGCGCACCGTCACCTTGTCGAGCTCCTCCTGCATGTCGGAGAAGATGATGATGATCTTGGTTCCGGCCCCGGTCTCGTTGAGGAACTCCGCGCCCTGCAAGAGGCCCCCGCTGATGTCGGTATAGGCGCTGCCGCTGAC
>Ga0187774_10000839_pt1 | contig 10708 bp, 12 predicted proteins | sample 0216_BV02_MP05_2_FD_133152 | JGI IMG/M metagenome (GOLD analysis project Ga0187774, IMG submission 133152) | Tropical peat soil microbial communities from peatlands in Department of Meta, Colombia - 0216_BV02_MP05_20_MG | ecosystem: Environmental > Terrestrial > Soil > Wetlands > Peat | place... | reverse complement strand
TGGCCGACCAGGAGGTACATCTTGGGCGAGTACCAGCCTTCATCGAGGACATCATCGTCGATTTCGCTGACCACCCCATCGTGGATGGCCCAGGAGCGGCCGCGGACGGTTTTCTCGAACCCCAGCTGGCGGAAGGGGGTCGAACCATCTAGCCGCCTGAAAAGCTTTCCTCCGGGCTGAAAGGCTTGGTGAATCCGGGTCATCCGTTTGAAACCCTCGAAATAGGTAAACCCGCAACGCTCATATACGATCGCGTTGTGGTAAAAGAGCGCTTCCAGGCTGATCGTTTTAATATCCAGAATCCTCGCAAAATATTCCAGCCCGGTGATGACTTCCCGGGTCATCCCCAGGCCCTTACGGACCTGACCGGGGGACATGCCCGACCGCAGGGCCTTGATTTCTTCTGGCAGGTTGCGGGAACCCCTTCCCCACAGGGTATCCCGGCCTTCTTCATCGACATCGATGTTGAACCGATCGCTGTCGGGATCGTTCACGATCAGAAAGTCCCAGTTCACCTGGGTAAAGTCCGGCCCGTCTGACGCTTGGATGGAGTAAATGGGGTCCGGGTCGTCGAGTTTGCGCTTCACCTCGATCATCACCGTTTCTTCCCGCTCGGGGCAGTAGAACCGAACCAACCGATTGCCTTCGTAGTCCGTAAAGGTCAGCGGGTTGATCTGGAACCGCTTAAAGAGCGATGGAGGGATGAGCAGGCGGTACAGGCCTTCTTTTTCGCTTTGGGACATGGAGTTTATGCGTTTGAGCCAGGGCATAAGTAGAGTGCCTAAAACTCGAAATGCCTGAAATGCCTAGAAAAAAATGTTGCCCGTTCCCGGTTCCCAGTTGCCGGTCAAAGACAAGGCCTGTTCATCCAGCAGCCGACAACGGTTTTTAATCCGCAATCCGCATTCCGAAATCCGCATTTAGAGGAGTTCTTCCACCCACTTGCTCCCGCCATTGATCTCATCAATCAATTTAAGGAAGCGATGGGCCTTAAATTCATCCTTGGAGGTCAAGGCGGGTTTGGCCTTTTCCAGCCGATCCATCACTTGAAAAGTGTCCGCCCGGGTCAGAATCAAGGGGATTCCCCGATCTTGCGCCACCTTGACTACTCCTTCACTTGGATTTTTTCCTCCGGTCAAAATGATTCCAGTCACGGGTTTTTCATCGGGGTTCAAACCCACCAGAATGACCTTGTTATATACCTGTTTGAAGAGGGAGAAAGGCCCTTCCAGGTATTTGGCCCCTATGGTCGACGTCTGCACTAAATTGTTTTCTCCCTGAAGACAGCAGAGGATTTCCCCCCCGGTGATATCGGCTATGCTGGAAACCGTGAGGGCCGCCAGAATCGGGTCTTCAGGAACGGCCATCGCCGACTTTACTCCTTTCTGCTGGAGGAAGGAAACCACCTTGGTCTTCACGTGGTCCACCTTATCCGGAGCCACATGGTTAAGAATGGCCGATTTCACGCGTCCATCAAGGAAGGAGTTCAGAGAAAGAACCGAGTAAAAAGTCAGGTTATCCCGCTGGTAGCGGTCTACAAGAAGAACGAAGGAATCAAAAGATTTGACTAATGCACCATCCGAAAGGCCGGGGCCTCCTTCTCCGAAAAAAATCTCCTTGCCCCCCATAATTAAAATTACATCCTTATCCCGGGAAACTTCCTGGAAGGCCTTCTGTATTTTTCCCATGAGCTCTTCGCCCTGAATCCCCGCGAAAGCTTGATTCCCCGGAAGAGAAATCGGGCAGAGGGTTTCATCCGGCTCGGATACTCCCAAGACTTGCTTGAACAAAAGAACGTCGGGGTCGCAAGAACTGCCGGGAGGAGAGATGGGGGATTCCGGGAGGAGACCGTAAGGCTTGAAGAAACCGACCTTCAGGCCTTTGGCCTTCAGTCGAACGGCCAAGGCCCATGTGGCCAGGGTCTGGCCCGGTCCACTCCCCGTGGACCCGATGAAGATGGAACGCATGGAAGACCTCCGTTTGTTCACCGCAGGGGATGCGAAGAACGCAGAGGAGATAAAGCTAGCAATTTCATGGGGCGGAGGATGAACCGCCCTGCGCTGGCACCGGAAATATTCTAGATGGATGATACCAGAATGGAGGGGGGATGTAAATCGGTAGGGGCGGTTCGCGACCCGCCCCTACTTCTTGGTATAGACCAGGTTGATTGGATGGCATTTGTCGCAGGCCTGGGTTCGGGGATGGGCCTGGTGGCACTGGTAGCAGGTCTCCATGGTAGGGCGGTTGGTTCGGGGAGTCCCTTTGTCATGGGCCAAATTTCGGTGGCAGTCGATGCACAACACCTTCTTGTCGGCGTGCTGCTTGTGGGATACTTTGACCACCCGGACCTTGTCCAGGTCCATTTGTTCCCCCCCCGGGATGTTTGGATGGCAGCCCGCGCATCTTTGGCTCATCAGGTCATCGCTGGCCGAAAAACTGTGGGAAAAGGGAGTGCCTCCTCTCGAGATGTGGCAGTCCACACAGTCCACCGAAGCCGGATGCATCCGGGAGGGAAGCCATCTTTCGGGAATATCCTGGTTCTTGTGACAGGTCAAGCAGAAGAAGGGGTGGCTGGTGGTAAACCGGACGATGCCGAGGGCTGGAATCGCTGCCAGGATTAGAAGGATGGCAACGATAAAGGCCCATGTGCGCTTGGACAGCTTGGGTATGGCTGGTATTTTCATGGCCTGCCCTCGAAGTCGAATTGAAGGAATTCTTTTTGCGCCTCCCCTCGCGGGAGAAAATGGAATGGGGAGAGAATTCAATACCCTCGATCAGATTTTGGTTATGGTGACCAGCGTATCGTTCCAGGCCGTTCCTCCGGCAGCCGGGTCGGGCTGGGCCGGAATCACCGAGTTAGGGTTGGCCCCATTTCCTTCTTGCTCCCACCAGAGCTCGTTGGTGTCAAAATCGCTACTCTTGTATTTTATGGCCCTGGCAATCTTTCCCAGTGCGGTGTGCCCCAGCCCTTCGGGCAGAGCCACCACTTTGGGGTGTATGCCGTGAGTCATCCGGATGGGAACCGTCAAGGACCCAGCCGAGGAAGTGATCTTGACCCGGTCCCCGTTCTTCAGCCCCATGGCCTGCGCGGTCCGGAGGTTCACCCACAAGGGGCTGGCGTGGAGAATCTCCGCCAGCCATTTGGAGTTGGCCAGGCGAAGGGTCATGACGTTGGGCCGGTATACGGTCAGGAAGAAATCCGTCTCTTTCGTTTCTTGATGATTTTTCACCGGGACATAGGTCGGCAGGGGAGGAAACCCTTTCTCCTGGAGCCTGGCGGAATAAATCTCAACCTTGCCGGAGGGAGTGGGAAACCCTTTCTTTTCGTAAGAACGGTACTCCGGCTTGGCCGCCGGATCGAGCCAAACTCCCTCTTTCTTGAGAACCGCCAGCCCTCCCGCTTTGGCAAGCCCCTCGATCCTCGCGGCAGCTTTTTCCATGAACTCCTCGCTATGGCCGTAGGGAAAAGCCTTGACCATATCGTCCCCCAACCGCTTGGCCAAGCTGGACAGGGCATCCCCCAGGGATAGGGACTTTCCCAGGGGGAGTACTACCGGTTGACGGAGGCTGACGAAAGGCACAAGCCCCATGGCCGGCCGGGATTCCAGATTCCAGCTCTCCAGGTAGGTGGCCATGGGAAGAAGGAGGTCGGCCAAGGCCCCGGTTTCGGTCAAATGGGTGTCGGCCACAACCAGGAAAGGGATCCTCTTCTCGTCTTTCAAAAGCTTTTCCACCTCAGCCGAGGGGGGGGTGGCGTACGCTGGGTTGGCCTGGTAGCAGAAATAAAAGTCTGGTTGACCCTTGCCCTCCTTTAGGGCGGTGAGAGCCTGGCAGGAATTGTTGAAGGGACCCTTCCCTTTGGGCTCTCCCAGGTCCATCTTACGGGGAAGACAGCAACCCCCGGGAACATCCGCGCTGCCCACCACTGCGCTGAGAAGGGCGATGCAGCGGGTGTTCATGACCCCGTTCTGATGGCCGCTCACCCCCCGCCCGAAGAGGATGGCGGCCGGTTTGGCCTGGGCCAACTCTTTGGCTAAGCGCATGATGTCCACGGCCTTGACCCCGCTCACCTTCTCCGCTTCTTCCGGCGTGTAGGAGGAGAGTTGCTCCACCAGCTTGGACAGGGGTACATTGGTCCATCGGGAAAGGAACTCTTTGTCGTGAAGCCCCTGCTGGATGATGTGCTGGGCCATGGCCAGAGCCACGATTCCGTCGGTCCCCGGCTTGATGGGAAACCATTCATTGCTCTTTCCAGCGGTATTGGAGAGGCGGACGTCGAAGGTCACCAGCTTGGCCGCGTTGGTCATCCGTCCTTCGATGATCCGTTGAATCAAGGGGATGTAAAGATCATGATTCTCGTAGGGGTTAGACCCGAAATTCAGGATGAACCTGGAACGGGCGGCGTCGCAGACCATCGTATCCGCTCCCCAGGTCATCATCTGGCCGACTTTTTCGTTGGGATTCATCCACTCCGAATCCGAGAAGACGATGGGACGGCCGAAGGCCTTCAAGAACTCCAGGGCCATGAGGTCCTGGGAGCCCGGTGTGTTCATCTCCATCCAAAGAGCTTCTGTCCGGCCGCTCTTCTTTAGGGCCCCCATCCGCTTGGCCATCTCGTCCAAGGCCTGATCCCAGGTAATCCGGGTCCATTTCCCCTCCCCCCTTCCTCCAGACCGCTTCATGGGCTGGAGGAGGCGGTCCGGGTCGTAAAGGGTGTTGATTCCCGCATGCCCGCGGGAGCAGAGCTTCCCCCGGTTGTTGGGATGCTTGGGGTTCCCTACCATCTTTTCCAGCCGTCCGTCCAGAACCTCGCCGACGATTCCACACCCTGCCGGGCACAGGAGGCAGGTGCTCGCAACGGAAGCGGCTTTTCCCGAGGTGCGGGTCACCTTTCTCGGAACTTCCCTCGGAGGGCTGAAGCAGCCGGCCAAGGACCCGCCGAGGCCGGCTACGGTCGCGCTGGTAAATCCCACCTTCAAAAAATCGCGTCGGGTAAATTTCATGAAAGGCTCCTTAAACCTCAGACCAGGGGCAAGAACTCACCGCCCAGGACCACGACATACCGCATGAAAAAGATCCCCACCACGACCAGAATGGAGGCGATGGTAATGGTGGCCAGGTTTCGGAACCGGGGAACCAAAAGGATGATGGCCGGAATGATCTTTCCCATCACGTTCTCTACCCAGATGAAGTAGATGCTGAATTTCCCCGTCAGGATGAGGTGGGCCACCTCCTGGGCTTCCACATGGGAGACCAAAAGGACCAGGACGTCGCTCAGGACCAGGAAAAGGTCTATAAGGATCATGGCTGCCAGCATCTTACCCAGACCGAAGACCAGCTCCCGGTTGATGGTTTTCTCGCGGGAGAAGAACTTGTCTTTAACCATAGAGATAAGAATCATCAGGGCGATTCCCGAGACCATGGCCGAGATCAGGAAGAGGAAGGGCATCAAGGCCGTGTTCCAGAGGGCCCGCGCTTTCCCCAGGGCCAGGATGAAACCCGTATACCCGTGGACGAAGATGGCCAGGGGGATCCCGATAGTCCCGAAGAGGCGGGTCAGAGGCTTATTTCCCTTGAACATGAAGTAGCCGTAGATGATGCAATTGATCGGGTACAGAGTCAACAGGAAAGACCCCCAAGTGATCGGCGAAGTAATGTTCAGGTGGACAAAGAGATGCCAGGACTTGAACGGCTGACCCACGTGAACCAGCAGGGCCAGCGGGGCCATGACCAGGAACAGGGTCGCCAGAATCACTCCGATCTTCCCGATGGGCTTGAACTTCTCCATCCCGAAGACAAAGGCCATAGTGGAGAGAACGAAAGACCCGGCGCTCAGGCCGGTGAGGTAGAAATAAACGGCGATAAGCGCCCCAAAGGTTTCCTGGGGAAAAACATTGTAAAGGATAACTGCATCCATCTCATTCCTTCCTTATCGGTCCTCAGGATTAATTCCTCCGCCCCGGGAATAGGGGTCCCAAGAAAGGTGATCTACCCAGGCTTTGTCCCTGGACCGAATTGGCGGCGATCCTCCTCCCCCTCAAGCCCCGGGGGTTCTGAAGTCTTTTCGCAATTTGGCCCGAATCGAACGAGCCTTCCTCCTAGAAAGTGTTTTTATCGAGCCCCGTGGAAACCCCAGGCCCTCCGCTGGGGAGGAGCCGAGTCCTGCTTACAGCTTGGCATACAGCAGAATGGAAATGACCAGAGCGTAAATGACCAAGGATTCGATCAGGGCCAATCCTACGATCATGGGGATGAAAATCTTGGGCTGGGCTTCCGGGTTCCTGGCAATGCCCTCCAGGCCTTTGGAGATGGCGATCCCCTGTCCCAAGCCCCCTCCCAAGGCCGCGATCGCAATGGCCAGACCGCAGGCCAGGCCTATGAACTTCTTGGCTTCCTGGCCCAAGGCTTCTTCTGCGGCAAAGGCCAAGGATGCAAAGGCTAAAATCAAAACCAAAGTCAAGGCCAAAATCCCCAATCCTTTTCTTCTCATTCTCCCTTACCTCCCGTTGGTTTGAAATCAAATCACCCTAAGACCTTTCTCAATATGCGAAGGTCCTCCACCTTCCGTCTTTCCCATTCCGGGGGAGCGGGAAAGAGAGGATTCCAGATGTCGAAATAGCTTTGCCGATGACCTAATGTTCAGACTCCTCCACCGCCAGGGAAATGTAGATCATAGAAAGGAGCATGAATATAAAGGTCTGGATGAGGGAAACGAACACCCCCAGGAAAAGGGACATGGGGGAAAGAAACAGGGGCAGGATCAAAGGAGCCGCAAGGGTCAGAGAGAGGAGCATATGATCGGCCATGATATTCCCGAAAAGACGCATGGATAGGGAAAGGACCCGGGCCAGGTGGCTGATGATCTCGATGGGGAGCATCAAGGGGGATAGCCAGAGGACCGGGCCGAGAAAATGCCTGAGGTACTTGATCCCGTGGGTCTTCAGCCCATAGTAATGGGTGGCGAAAAAGACCACCAGGGCGCAGGCCAGAGTGGTGTTCAGGTTGTCCGTGGGGGGCAGAAATCCTGGAACCAGCCCCAGGAAGTTGGAAAAAAAGATAAAGAACCCCAGCGTCCCAATGAGGGGGAGGAATTCCCGCCCCCGGTGCCCGATAATATCATCCAGGAATTTCAGCACCATCTCGGTGAAGAGTTCGAAGATATTGCGAACGGTCAGCCGATCGGAAGGGACTAAGGCTTCCCCTGCCGGCCCTGAGGCGATCTTCTTAAACCCTGCATAAGCCAGAATGCACAAAAGCCCCAGGACAAATAGAGCCATGGAAACTTGGTGCGGCAGGCTTCCGATCCCCGGAATGTAATGGAACCAGGTAAAGGGGGCGTGTCCGGCCATTAACCTACTCCCTTTCTATTGCTCCGTAGAGATTGTCGGACGACCTCAAAAACCATCCCCAAAACCAACGTGGAGACCCCAACGACCAAAGCCACCGGGTTCACCCGGACGAAGCGGATGACCAAGAAGAGGACCAGCAGCAAGAAAAAGAACTTCCCGATCAGCTGGAAGAGGGAATATTTCTTCTTCGCCATCAGGTATTGACTCAAAATTCGCCAGAGCCAACGAAAATTGAGCAGGGCGATCCCTCCGCCCAGGATCAATCCTAGTGAGACGGCCCAGCTTTGAAACCAGAGACTCGCCAGGAGCAAGACAGCCAAAATCTGGGCGCTGCGTTTCTCGATGGAGAATAGCTTCTGGGCTTCTTGATGGTTCGACAACAGAGGGAGATTACTTTTTTCGTTCTCTTTTGTCAATCTCTTTCGCCAGGGAGAAGAGCCTGCGGAACCCTGCGGCAACACCCAGAAGCAAGAAAATGATTGTGAGCCACGGTTTGGTTTGGAAATATCGATCCAGATAATAGCCGATTGCCAATCCGATGGCCACGGAGAGACCCATCTCCAAGCCAATGGCGCTGAAACGCGCAAACTGCCGGTAGAATCTCTTTTTATCTTCCTCCATCCGATCTAGGTTCCCAGCCCTGTTTTTTTCTCATCATAGCAGGTTCCTAGACTCAATCCAATCTCCTCCCTTAGCCCCTCTTTTTAGCCTAATGAATGAATATTCATTCAAAAGTTTAGTAACATATCCCCTCAAAAAATGTCAAGGAGTTTTTTCGAAAATTTACGGATATTCGAGCTAATATTTTTTCGCCACCTAAGATTTTGAAATTATAGCCTATTTCACTTTTTTCGAGCCAATATTCTTAATTGCATCAGCGGGGTTTTGGTCGAATCAAAGGGGGGAGAACATTTGTTGGTGGTCTTTGGAATCGCTAGTTATGAACTCGTCAAAAGTAAAAATTCCATAAAAATTGTCATCCCAGCAAAACCCAGAATTCAGTTATTTCAAGAAGTTCTGGACCCTGACGCCTGCCCCGGACATGATCAGGGGTTCGCAGGGCTAATGATCCTGAAGGCTTTTTGCGAAACCATCACCAGCGAAAGGTTTCAGAAATAAGTCATACTGGACTTTTTGTGTTCTCTCTTGGAGAAGAGGAGCCGATAATCCTTGATCCCGGTTTTCTTCGAGATTGCTTGGGCTATCCGGCGGCAATCCTTTCCGCCTTTTCCGTGAACCATTGTATAGAGGTTAAAAGGCCAATCGGGAAAGGGCGGACGGAGGTAACAATGGCTGACAGGGGGAAAGGACACAATGGTCTGGCTGACTCTGGGGACCTGTTCTTCGGGCACCTTCCAGACTACCATGGCGTTTCCCTCGTATCCGGCTTTCTGATGACGTAAAATCGCCCCGAACCTCCGGATGATTCCCCCGCGGACGAACCCTCGGACCCGGCGGAGTAGGACCTTTTCTTTCCACCCTGCATTCCGGGCAACCTGGACGAAGGGAGTCAGGGATAGCGGCAGGTCCCCCTGGATTTGCCCCAGAAGGCGTTTATCCTTCGGAGAGAGTTTTTCATTCTTCATAGACTTTCATCGTCCCATGCACACACTGGAACTATGATCTATACTATAGACGAAAAATGAGAATCAAGCTATTATTTGATCCGGAGAGTTGAGGAAAGATCGGGCGGTGCTGCTTTACCAATAAGATAATAACGATTCGGGACAGCACCCGGTCGAGCAGCAGCATACCAAGAATTTTGAGAATTTAGCCGTCTCCGGTGACCGATCGTTCTTGCCAATTTCTGGGCCGAAGAAAAAAAGACTTGACATAAAGCCTGCTCTTTTGTTATTTCCTTGGGCCGAATTCGTCTCCAGCCAATTTTAGGGTTGCCTTTTTAAAAAAAATATTATAAAGAATTTTGGATAAGGAACGTTTGGGGATTGTGGTTAACTCTCCGCGCTCCTCTTTTGCTTTCTTAATCTTACCCGGTAAAACTCCTTTGATGAAGGGGAATGAATCCATGCTGACTGACTACCTTCCCATCTTTATCTTCTTTCTGGTGGCCCTGGGGTTTGCCCTGTTCACCATCGCTGCCTCGGCTTTTCTGGGCAGGCGAAAAATCACCCCGCAAAAGATGATGCCCTATGAATGCGGGATGGACCCCGTCGGTCAGGCCCGTAATCCTTTCTCGGTGAAGTTTTACATCATCGCCATGCTCTTCATCATTTTCGACATCGAAGCCGTTTTCATCTATCCCTGGGCAGTGATTTTCCGGGACCTGAAAATCTTCGGACTGGTGGAGATGGCCGTCTTCGTCGCCATCCTGCTCGTCGGCTTCATCTATGTTTGGAAAAAAGGAGCCCTGGAATGGGAATAGAGACACAACTGGGCAACAATGTCTTAACCACTTCCTTGGAGAAGCTGGTCAACTGGGCCCGGCGTTCCTCCCTCTGGCCGGCCGGGTTCGGACTGGCCTGCTGCGCCCTGGAGATGATTGTCGCCGCAGCGGCGCGTTATGACATGGCCCGCTTCGGCATGGAAGTCTTCCGCCCCTCACCCCGCCAGGCGGACCTCATGATTGTGGCTGGGACGGTAACCAAAAAGATGCTTCCGGCGGTCATCCGGATCTACGAGCAGATGCCCGAGCCCAAATGGGTCATCGCCATGGGAGCCTGCGCTTCGACGGGGGGAATTTTCGACACCTACTCAACAGTTCAGGGGATCGACCAGTACCTACCGGTGGACGTCTACATTCCTGGCTGTCCCCCCCGGCCGGAAGCTCTCCTTTATGGGATCATCAAGCTCCACGAGAAGATCGGCAGAGAGAAGCTGCTGGAAAGGTAAGGAACCATGGACCTGACCGCTGTTGTGGACCGGATAAAAAAGGAAATCCCCCAATCGATCCTCGGGGTCTCTGCCTTCCGGGAAGAGACCACCCTGGAGATTCGTGCCGAGGACCTTCTGTCCTTGTGCCGCTTTCTCCATGACGACCCGGAAATGGCTTTTGACTTTCTGATCGATCTCTGCGGCGTCGATAACCTGCCCCGCGAACCCCGGTTCCAGGTGGTTTATCACCTTTGTTCCACCAAAACCCGCTTGCGGCTCCGTCTGAAGGTCTCTCTGCCGGGAAAGAATCCAAAGATCGCCTCCGTTTTTCCGGTTTGGAAAGCAGCGGACTGGTTGGAGCGGGAGGCCTTTGATATGTACGGAATCACCTTTACTGGCCATCCGGACCTTCGGCGCATTCTGCTGACCCCGGATTGGCAGGGGCATCCCTTGCGCAAAGATTACCCGCTCCGGGGCTAAGCAACCTCCCGGACGATGGAGAAGGATGGAGATGGGCGACAACAGTA
>Ga0187774_10000838_pt1 | contig 10716 bp, 11 predicted proteins | sample 0216_BV02_MP05_2_FD_133152 | JGI IMG/M metagenome (GOLD analysis project Ga0187774, IMG submission 133152) | Tropical peat soil microbial communities from peatlands in Department of Meta, Colombia - 0216_BV02_MP05_20_MG | ecosystem: Environmental > Terrestrial > Soil > Wetlands > Peat | place... | reverse complement strand
TGATTTCCACGAATGCTCCTCGCGTGGTCTGCAAGAGGGACCAGATATATCGGATCATTTCGCTAACATAACAGGAAAGGTTTGAGCGCGTTCATTGCTTCCTTCGCAACCTCGAAAGGACTTCTCTGCCAGTAATCTTCCCTGAACAATTCCACCGACAGCCAGCCGTCCCATCCCTGATCCTTCAGCCATTCCGCAACCTCGGTCAGGTTGATGACGCCTTTTCCGGGCAGCACCCTGTTTCTATCCGTTAATGTCTCAGGTTTTCCATTTTCCACATCATTGAAGTGGACCACCCATAAGCGCTCGAGAGGAAAATCCTTCAATGCGTCCAGTGTACTCTGACCTACGTAATAATGGAACGTGTCTATTATTAGCCCGGTGTTAGAAGCACCAGATGCCTCAATAACTTGCACGGCTTCTCGAAGCGTGCTCACTGACGAACCGGCTATGAACTCGAAAGCCACCCTAATGGAGTCCTCCGCACTTACAGTTGCTATCCTCCCAAGTCTTTCAGCGGTTGCCGCTAGTGCCTCGTTCTTTGGCAGGTTCTTAGGAAGAGGGCTTGGACAACAAACGAACATTTTGCAATCTGTCTGCTTGCAGATGGTAGAGTATTCCCTCGCTCTATGTAGAACAGCGTCTACGTCATCGATAGGAACATGACTGAAATTCTCAACCGAGTTCACGCAGACTGACTGAATATTGTGATCCTTCAAGAGCTGTCTGATCTCCATGGAACTATGATTCATGGCCGCGTAGGCTTGCAGTTTCAGCATTCTGAATTCGATTCCTTCGAAACCAGCTAGCGCTGAAGCTTCGACGCACGTTTCGACATCTGATTGGTTGATTGTGGCTTGATTAAGACAAGGCTTCAATCCATGTCATCAATCTCAGGTAGCTCGTATGTGTATAAGTTAGCTTCGGAGCATTAACCATACGCGAAATATCATTAGTAGCTTGCTAATATCAACGGGCGAGCGATTATGGCAAAGTGCGCTAGGGTAGGGGTTTGGGGCGTTGGCAGAATTGGCAGCATTCACGCCATGAACCTCAGAAACTCTGAGAAGGCGGAGCTAATTGCGGTTGCAGATCCGATAAGGAAACTCGCTCGTGCCGCATCAAGAAGATTTCATGTGCGCTCCTACGATAATCCTCATCAGATGCTCAGAAACGAGATTCTAGACGCAGTAGTAATTGCCACTCCAACTTCGTTACATGCGGAACATGTTGATTTCGCATGTGAAGCCGGGGTAGCTGCGCTCCTTGAGAAACCAATAGCGTTGACGAGGAAGGAAGCTGAGAGAATAGTTTCGACAGTCAGACGGTCTGGAGTTAAGTTCATGATCGGATTCAACAGACGGTTCGATCCAGGTTTCAGAAATGTGAAAGAAAGAATAGTAAAAGGTGTGATTGGGAGGCCGCTTCTCGTCAAGACTTGTGCGAGGGACCCTCAACCACCTCCTGAAGAGTACATCCAACATAGCGGAGGCATTTTTGTGGACGAGTGCATCCACGATTTTGATGTTGCACTTTGGTTGATGAATACACGCGTCCAAAGAGTCTCAGCGGTCGGAAAGGTTCTCATGTACCCACAGTTCGCGAAATATGATGACTATGATAACGCCGTAGCATTTCTCGAGTTTAGAGGAGGCGGCTTGGGGATAATTGAAGGAAGTAGGGTTTCTACATATGGCTACGACTTGAGAACTGAAATCTTAGGCAGTCATGGCGCATTGCGAATTGAGAATTGGAAGAATGATTCAACTGAATTGTGGTCGAGACATAAGCCGGGCGTTAGAGGTCCGTACCCGTGGTTTCTTGAAAGATTCGCTGAAGCATATAGGTCAGAGATTCGGTCTTTCTCCGATTATGTGATGAAAGGCGAGAAGTCTCCGGTCTCAGCCGATGAGGGCAGAGCAGCGCTAGAGGTTGCCATAGCATCCAGAGAATCAGCCAAGAAACGAATGGCAGTGTTAGTACGCGAATAGAGGCTCACTTTTGTTACCTGATAGGAAAGTTAAGTGGGGAATCCTTGGCACCGCGCGCATTGCACTGAGAGCCGTCATTCCAGCAATCCAGCAGTCTACTAACGGAACCGTGATAGGGATCGCAAGCCGAAGTTCAAGCAAAGCACTAGAAACTGCTAAGTCTCTTGGAATCCGGAACAGTTACGCGTCGTATATTGAGTTGCTTAATTCTCCGGAGATCGATGCAGTCTACATTCCACTCCCAAACAACATGCATCGAGAATTCGCAGTCATCGCAGCCGAGAAGGGAAAACACGTGTTATGTGAGAAGCCCCTAGCGATCAACTCAAGAGAGTGCGAAGAGATGATTCACGCATGTGAGCATCATCACGTCTGGTTGATGGAGGCGTTCATGTACAGATTCCACCCACAAATTAGCAAGTTGAAGGAGATCGTTGACTCCGGGAGCATCGGTAAGATAGCGGCGTTTCGAGCAGCATTCAGAACTAGCCAATCCGATCCTTCGGACATACGGTTTCAGAAAGATCTGGGTGGGGGGTCCCTAATGGATGTGGGATGCTACTGCATCAACGTCATGCGTCAACTGGTCGATGCTGAACCAACCGTCATCTTGGGCATAGCCCGCTTTGACGGGAAAACCGGCGTCGATGAGACCTTCACTGGAATTCTGCGTTTTCCAGGCCTGGAAATTGGATTATTTGATTGCGGATTCCGGAGCACACTTCATCAGCGACTAGAGGTGATGGGAGATAAAGGCACACTTGAAGTCTTGACGCCGTTCCTTGCAGGTAATTCGCCAAGAATAATCCTGCACGGAATGGGCGGTGAGGAAGAATTGGCTTTCGACGCAGCGAATTCCTACAAGTTAATGGTTGAGCACTTCAACCAATCCATCCTCAACGATCATCCACCCCTCTTTCCTCCGATCGACGGGTTAAACAACATGCGCGTCATAGATGCTCTATTCGAATCGGCCGCGCGAATCAGAACTGACTAGTCAGTGATATATCGGACTGACCTTACTGAACACAAATTGCGTATGTGACATCGCGTGTTCGTGAATTCCGGGTCCAAAAGGAAGTATGATCTCGCCGTGGTAGGACACATAGTTCTTGATCACATATCTCATGGAAACAAACAGCATGTGCCTCAAATGGGCAGTCCGTGTGTCTACTCGAGCCTCGGTGCACGTGCACTCAATGCATCAGTTATTCTCGGAAGCAAAGTGGGTTACGATTTTGGGAGAGAGAGACTTTCTTGGCTATACGGGCGTGGAATAGACATCGACCAAGTCAAACAAACAGATTCGCAGACGACATCATTCAAGATAAGATATGTTGATGGCCATAGAACGATGTGGCTACTCTCCAAATGCTCCTCTCTCACTGACAACGACATTTCTGATCTCCCTTTATCTTCAGCGATCCACATAGGCCCGATCATGCGTGAGATTCCGCAATCTCTCGCAGTGTCGCTGACAAATCGTAACGCAGCGACATGTTTGGACCCGCAAGGATACCTAAGGAAAGTACTGCCCGACAGGAGAATCCGCAAATCAACGTGGCACAACCGTAGGCTTCTCAGAAAGCTTGATGTGTTAAAGGTGTCTGCGGATGAAGCTCCAGCGGTAATTGGGAGCAGCAACTCTTCGCGGAAGTTGATGGAAACTGGCCCTCAGATAATAATCATCACAAAAGCTCGGGAAGGGACAATAATGTGGTCGAAGGATTCTGGCAAGTTCGCTGTGCCGGCATACAAAACCAAAGTTCGAGACCCTACTGGTGCAGGTGATGCACTTGCAGCAGCGTTCCTCGTAACCTGGGTTAGAACGGGTGATCTCCAATGGTCAGCAGCGGTTGCGTCGGCGGTAGCATCTTTTGTAGTTGAGAAGACTGCTGGTCCTCCGAAGTTCGGCACGTATAAGCAAGTGGAGAAGCGCGCCGCTAAGGTGCTTGAAGGCATTGCAAGGATGAATAGATGAACGTTTGTGAGCATCTCAACCTGCTATGGTGACTGCCAACCCGGTAGGAATCCGATGCAAGGCTACATCGTAGTCAGTACTTGTACCCTTTAACCTCTTGCTCGTCGTGCTGTACGCCCAATCCAGATGCCACTCGATCAACGAAATTCATGTAGGCTGTCAACAGAACAAGATCAAGAATCTCCGAGTCTCCCAGTCCATTTCTGCGGAGAGGCTCCAAATCTTCTTGATTGATCTTCCCTGGCTCAAGGGTGAGTTTCAGTGCATAATCAATCAACGCTTCAGTTCTTTTCGGCATCCCATCTGGCAGGCGCCCCTCCTTCACGGCTTCGAGCTGATCATCATCCTTGAGGTAAAACCTCAAGCTCTCTGCATGATGCGTTACGCAATATGGGCAATGGTTATGGGCTGAAAGTATCGTGGCTATCGTTTCGCGTTCGCAACGTGTTAGGCCAGACTTGCCAAAGGCCAGAGTATTGTAAAGCTCTAGAAATGTTCTCATGACAGTAGGGTTGAGGCTCTGAGCACACATTACATTGGAAATCTTGCCACGAGTACGTAGGACCATCTCGTATGCTCGTTTTAGGTCTCCTGTAGCCTTGTCGACAGGTATTGTTGTAATCCAGGTCAAGGTCTTCTCGCCGTGATAATTGAGGGTTGTTCATAAGAACTCCCAAATTTCCGTATTTCGAGGAGTGTCGGACCTCGACAATCGGGTTTAATTACGTGGATCTGAAGTTACATTCGAGGAATTGAAGGTGCGGCTCGTGAAAAGTCGTTCTCGGACTCTAGCGTTTCAGGGCTTTGCCTTCTATTATCAGTACTAAGCTCGCTATCCGTTTTTAGCAGCTTAGGGAGTGATCTTTTGAAAGAGACTACCACAAATGAATTGTCTGCAAACCTTGAGTCCTCGAGGAGCGAACTGCAATCGCTTACCGAGGTAGCTCAGCAAATCAGACGCGATATTGTCGGTATGATCAAGAGAGCGCGTAGTGGACACTTAGGCCCTTCAATGTCCTGCGTTGAACTTCTCGTATCTCTCTATTTTGATCAGATGAAATGTAGGCCACGTGATCCGACTTGGAGAGACAGGGATCGACTGGTCCTTAGCAAAGGGCATGCAGCACCGGCTCTCTACGCAACGTTGGCGCGAGCAGGATTTTTCGACGAAAGTGTGCTTCTCTCGTTCAGGCAGATCGGGAGCATGCTACAGGGACATCCGGTGACTCGAATACCTGGCGTCGATGTGTCTACAGGCTCGCTTGGTCAGGGATTGTCAATTGCTAATGGGATAGCTCTCGCGGGTCGACTAGATGGGAAATCCTACAGAGTCTATGTTCTCATGGGCGATGGTGAGTGTGACGAGGGGCAAGTGTGGGAGGCAGCTATGACCGCAGGTCACTTGGGCCTCTCGAATGTTACAGCGGTTATAGATCGAAATGGAGTACAGTCAGACGACGCCACTGAGAAGATCAAGAGAAAAGAACCTTTGGATCGAAAGTGGCGGTCGTTTGGATGGCAGGTTCTTGAAATCGACGGACATAACTTTGCACAGATTCGTCATTCGTTCGATCTCGCTGAATCAACCACCGACCGTCCAACTGTAATAATCGCTAGAACCCTGAAAGGCAAGGGGCTATCGTTCCTGGAAGGCGATGCGAACTCGCACAACGTTACGCTCTCTGATAAAGACCTCGAATGGGCAATGGATGAATTGAGCTAGGCGCAGCCAAGGTCGAGGATAGTTCGAAATGCCATCCCTCAAAGATGAACTTGGGAAAGTGCTCATTGAGCTCGGAAAGGAATACGGAGACATGGTCGTGATTTCAGGTGACCTCGGCAAATCTACCGGAGCAAGCGCATTCGAGGTCTTTCCAGAACGCTACTTCAACCTTGGAATCAGCGAACAGGACATGATTGGCACCGCTGCAGGTCTCGCCTCAGCGGGAAAGATACCGATTGTCAGCACATACGCGATATTTCTAGTGGGACGAGCTTGGGAACAGATTAGAAACTCAGTCGCGCGAGATTCGTTGAACGTCAAAATGCTGGCAACGCACGGAGGCGTATCTGCATATGCTGATGGAGGTTCCCACCAGTGCTATGAAGACATAGCAATCATGAGATGTATCCCGGGAGTGACTGTCATGGTTCCCGCGGACGTTTCTGAATTAAGACAGGCAGCGAGGGCAGCCGTTGAAATATCCGGGCCATTCTACATCAGGCTTCCAAGAGGCGAGATATCTAGAATCTTTGAAGAAAACTCTGAATTTCAAGTTGGAAAAGCCAGACGTATCAGTGAAGGGGAGGATGTTGGAATCATTGTCTCCGGATTTCTTCTACCTGAAGTGATCAAAGCAGAAGCGTTACTGAAGAAGGAAGGAATACGGGCAACAGTTCTTGACATGCACACTATCAAGCCTCCTGACGCTGAGGCTATAGTTGATGTTGCGCGACAGACCGGAGCAATGGTCACAGTTGAAGATCACAATATCATCGGCGGACTCGGAAGCACGGTTGCAGAGGTTCTGTCCAGCAAGAGCCCTGCACCAGTCGAAATGATTGGCATCAGTGACAGATTCGGTGAGTCTGGTGAACTAAGTCAACTCATGGACTTGTATAGACTGGGAGCCCTCGACATTGCTAACGCTGCAAAGCGTGTCATTAAACTGAAGGATCTTCGAAGAGGAATGAGTTCTTGATAGTAGTGACGAAGAAAGAGGCGAGTACTGAAATCCTCAACCAAGCTCTTCTCTTTCTGAATGAGAGAGAACTCCAGGCAAGAACCGTGCAGTGGAAGAATCAGCTGCTTCTCATCACAAATCGTGATCCTTCTTCTACAGATTTGGTCCGGCTAAACGATTTTGGTGTCGTTGAGAGACTTGTTGAGTCAAGCCACAAGGCTCAGCTTGCTAGCCGAGAGTTTCAGAGGGATCAATCTATTGTCAACGTAGGCGATGTCGGGATTGGGTCTCAGAAGCTGGTCATAGTGGCAGGCCCATGCTCAGTTGAAAGCCGCCAGCAATTGCTCCAGGTTGCGCAAACAGCAAGACATCTTGGTGCTTCCATGCTTCGAGGTGGCGCATTCAAACCGCGTACTTCCCCATATGAATTTCAGGGATACGGAGAAACTGCGCTTCGTCTACTCGCTGAAGCTCGGAACCTGACTGGCCTGCCTGTCATAACTGAAGTCCTTGAGCCTAGCAACGTCGATCTAGTGGCGAAATACGCCGATATGCTCCAGGTCGGCGCTAGGAACATGCAGAACTTCTCACTTCTTAGAGCCGTCGGAAGATCCAAGATGCCTGTTCTTCTGAAGCGGGGAATGATGTCTACTTTGGACGAATGGTTGCAAGCAGCTGAGTACATTCTCGTCGAAGGTAATCCTAATGTGGTGCTGTGTGAACGCGGTATACGCACATTCGAGAAGGCGACTAGGAACACACTGGACCTTGCTGCTGTCCCAGTGTTAAGGAAACTGACTCATCTTCCAGTTCTAGTTGACCCAAGCCACGCGACTGGAAACAGAGATCTGATCGCGCCAATGGCCAAGGCAGCTGTCAGTGCTGGAGCTGATGGCATCATGATTGAGGTCCATCCGGATCCAGAGCACGCTCTATCCGACTCTGCTCAACAACTGGACTTGGCTGAGTTCACCAAGTTGATGGAAGAACTAGAATCACTCGCCGCTGTTATGGGTCGTCAACTTTAGGTGTTTCCCTTTGAAGACGATCCGAGTCTCGCTGGGCGAAAACTCATACGACATCGTCGTAGGGTTCCAAATCATAAGACAACTGGGGGAAGCCGCCAAAAGAATCGAACTTGGAAGAAAAGAAATGATCATTTCGAGCAATATAGTGTGGCCTCTCTACGGTAGTATGGTTCACGATTCTCTCGCGTCGAGTCACTTCGAAGTGGAAACGACTAATCTGAATGATGATGAGGAAGCGAAATCGCTTGAGACTCTTGGAATGATATATGAGAGGTTGTTGAACAACAAATTCGACCGAAAATCTGGCATCATCGCATTGGGAGGAGGCGTTGTGGGGGACCTTGCAGGTTTCGCCGCGGCCACTTATATGCGAGGAATAAGATATGCTCAGGTTCCCACCACTTTACTGGCACAGGTTGACGGTAGCATAGGCGGAAAAACCGGTGTTAATCATCCGAAAGCAAAGAATCTGATAGGGGCGTTCCATCAACCCGCACTTGTATGGATAGATGTTGCCACTCTCAGAACGCTTCCTGAGAGAGAGTTAAGATCCGGAATGGCTGAAGTGATAAAATACGCGATGATCACGGATCAAGGATTTTTCTCCGCGCTCAGCGACACTATAACCTCGCTCTCGAGCACATCACTCCAAGAACTTGTCGAAATCATCTCACGATGCTGCTCCATTAAAGCAAGAGTAGTTGAGGAAGACGAGAAAGAAGCAGGAGTCAGATCAATTCTGAACTACGGGCATACTGTCGGACATGCAATTGAGACCATCACAAACTACTCGCATTACACGCACGGCGAAGCCATTGCGATCGGTATGACGGCCGCAGCGAGAATATCTCATAAAATCGGAACATGCAATGATGAGACAATGAAACTCCAAGAAAGCCTCTTGCGAGCTGCCGGTCTCCCGACCACGATCAACTTGCTAATCGCTCCGGAGACCATCCTTGATCAGTTGGATAGCGACAAGAAAAAGCTGGATGGAAAAATAAGATGGGTACTTCCGCGAACCATCGGTGATGTGTTTCTAACAGATGAAGTGCCTTCACACATAGTTCTTGATGCGCTAAAGGAAATCAGCGGCAAGAGTGGGGAGGCCTAATGCATCCAAAGATCTGCGTTTCAGTAATGGAAAGGGGTGTTGAAGATACGCTCAAGACTCTCCGTCGATTGGAAGCTCATAACCCGGATCTCATCGAGATACGGTTTGACTTGATTGATCCCTCTTCTTCAATATCTGGAATAAGGCAGGCGACAGATCGTCCCTTGATCGCGACAAACCGAATCAGGACTCAGGGCGGGCTTTTTGAAGGATCAGAACAGGAAAGGCTCAGGTCGTTGAGGCAGGCAGTTCTGGAATCATTCGATTATGTCGATATCGAGCTGAAGACCAAAAATCTGAGCAGGATGGTTCACTACGTAAAGCGGCACGGCAGCAAAGCAGTAATCTCATATCACAACTTCCACTTCACTCCGTCACAGAATGTGCTCCAATCAATCCTCAGGCTGGAGAAAAAGGCAGGAGCAAACGTTTGCAAGATAGTATGTACCGCGAAAACACACGAGGACAATTTTCGCTGTCTCAAGTTCGTGAACACATACGCCCACCGGTCGAGACTCGTCTGCTTTGCAATGGGAAAACTAGGCAAATCTTCCAGGATTCTCTCAGCTCTAATGGGCGCAGATTTCACATTTGCTTCACTAGACGATCGCAGAACAACAGCCGAGGGGCAGCTTAGCATCGATGATATTCGAAACGTGTGGGAACTGCTTGGAGTACAGTAATCTTTCAGGAAAAACGGCGGTCTACGGAATCATTGGCGACCCAATTGACCACGTCATGAGCCCTTTAATCCAGAACGCGGCATTTCGGTCAACTGGAGTAGACGCAGTTTACCTCCCCTTTCAAGTCAGAACGCCCTCACTCAGAACAGCAATCGCAGGATTGCGTTCGTTAGGAATCAAAGGGTTCAACGTAACAGCACCCCACAAGCTCCAAGTCATGCAGCACTTGGATCATCTTGATCAAGTAACGGTAGAAATCGGCGCCGTCAATACTGTTGTCAACAAGAACGGCTCACTTTGCGGTTACAACACAGATGGGCTTGGAGCTTTGAAAGCTCTACAAGAAGCAGGAGCCAGCTTAGAAGGAAAATCCTGTTTGCTCTTCGGAGCTGGAGGCGCAAGCCGAGCAATAGCCCATGCACTCGCTTCACAGGTGGACTCGATCATCATCGTCAATAGAACCGTTGCAAGGGCAAAACAGTTGGAGAGGAGGCTGCGACAGAATTTCAAGATTGAGACAAAAAGCGCACCTCTCACGAGTGGAAAGCTCAGGCAATTCGTGGAACAATCTGACCTGATCGTAAACGCATCATCGATGGGGATGAATGGAAAAGCAAACCCCCCGGTCAAGTCTGGTTGGTTTAGAAAGAAACAGTACGTCTTCGACTGCGTGTACAAGCCCGTGGAGACCAAACTCTTGAGGCTTGCAGCCGACGGTGAAGCTAGAACAGTCAATGGGTTAGACATGGTAGTGAATCAGGGTGCTTGTTCATTCGAGCTGTGGATAGGAAGAGCAGCTCCTGTATCTGAAATGCGGCGGTCTATACCGCCGAGCACGTTGGGGAGGACCCTTGAAAAGAATAGGTGAAGCGGTCAGCCATGGTGCGATAACGGTAGTGAACGCCATGGCGACAGGTAAAGGAGCTGCATTAGGAATCAATCTTTGGACGAAGGCTCGCGTCACTCTAACTGACCGCCCAGGTCTCATATCAGGACGAAATCTCACCGATCCATACGAAGATCCAACGCTGATGATTGCCACCGTCAAACAGGTATTCCGTAAGCTCCACGACCAAAATCGCTTCGGCGCGAAGGTTGAAACTCAATCCTGCATCCCTGCAGCAGCAGGTCTCAAAAGCAGCAGCGCCGCAAGCAACGCAGTTGCCGTAGCCACATTAAAGGCTCTGGGAAAGAGTGAGAGCGATCTCGCGACCATCAACTTTGGAGTTGACGCT
>Ga0187774_10000837_pt1 | contig 10721 bp, 11 predicted proteins | sample 0216_BV02_MP05_2_FD_133152 | JGI IMG/M metagenome (GOLD analysis project Ga0187774, IMG submission 133152) | Tropical peat soil microbial communities from peatlands in Department of Meta, Colombia - 0216_BV02_MP05_20_MG | ecosystem: Environmental > Terrestrial > Soil > Wetlands > Peat | place... | reverse complement strand
TTGCGCACGTGCAGCTGGAGCAGCGCGTCGTCGTGCGGCGCGTTCGCCATGGAGAAGCTGCGCCGCTTGCCGTCCTTGAGCAGGATGTCGATGTACTGCCCCGCGAGGAACTGCAGCCGCTCGCCCGCGGGCAGCTTGAGCCAGAGGATCGCGACGTCCTCGGCGGGCTTCTCCACCTTCTCGACGCGGCAGGGCAGCGTGCGGATCGCGATGTCCCGGGCGCCGGAGACCTCGCGCACCTCGAAGACGACGTCCGTGAGCGGCCGCGTGCAGCACGTGAGCGCCTTGCCGGAGGCGCGCTCGTGGGGATGGAGCGCCCGCTCCTGGTACTCGCCGTACTCGAGCTCCCCCGCGCGCAGGATCCCCTTGCACGCCCCGCAGGCCCCGTTGCGGCAGCCGTAGGGCAGGCCGATTCCCTGGCGCAGCGCCGCCTCGAGGATCGTCTCTCCCGCCTGCACGCCGAAGGTGTGGCCGCTCGGCTCGAGCCGGACGACGTGGCCGGGCGTTGGGGATTCGGGCAATTGGGCTTCCTGGGGGGACTTCGGGCGCGAGCGAGCGAGCCCATCGGGCCGCAGCGGCGCGACCGGAATTCTAACCCAGGGACCCCTGCGGGGCGCCGCGGCCCTCAGCGACCGCGGCGGAAACGCCCTTCGATCGTCATGCCGCGAACGGCGCGGCGCGCCGCCGGCTGCCGCACCGGCACGCGCGGGGCGGGAAGCAGGAGCAGCGTGACCGCGATGAAGTCGGAGACGACCCCCGGAAATATCAGGAGAAGCCCGGCGAGCACGGTGCGCCCGCTCTGGCTCAGGGCCGCGATGGAAAACTCGCCCTCGGCCAGCCCCGCGGCGAGGCGGGCGAGCAGCGTGAACCGCGCTTCCTTGATGAGCGCCATGCCGGCGCAGGCGGAGAGCAACACCCAGGCGAGGACCCACCACCAGCCCAACGTCTGGCTGAGGCGCACCAGGACCACCCCTTCGAGGAGGGGGAAACCCAGTAGAATCCCGATCAGCACAGCGCGCATCACGTGCACCATCATCGTTCGTGGAACCGCCGCCCGCCGGGCGGGACAGCGCCCGCCTTGGCCGCCATCTTCGTCCTTACCAACCTACCTGACTCCGACTCGGCTTTCAATCTGGCCCGGAACCTGCTGAACCTCAGACTGGCCGCCTGCGTGAACGTTCTCGCCCCCGCCACCTCCTTCTACCGCTGGGAAGGGCGGATGGAGCAGGCCACCGAATTCCCCGTGCTGATCAAGTCGACCGTCGAGCGCTACGAGGCGCTCGAGGCCGCGATCCGCGAGCGCCATCCGTACGCGCTCCCCGAGATCGTGGCCTGGCCGGTCGAGCGGGGGCTCGCCGCCTACCTGAAATGGATCGAGGACGAGGTGCAGCCTGCCCCCGTCGCGCGTCCGAAGCCATGAGCCGCGTCACATTCCCGAGCCGCCGATGAAAGTGCGCTGGCTCTTCGCCGGCATCGCGCTCCTCGCGTTCCTGGCCGGCCTCTCGCTCTGGCTCGCGAACGAGCCCGCATTGCCGAAGCCCGGCTCCGCCGACCTCGCCCCCGCCGCGCTGTACGCCGCGACCTTCCGCGACGCCGGCGGTCAGCCCTTGTCCCTCGCGCGCTTCGAGGGGCGCGTCCTCGTGCTCAATTTCTGGGCGACGTGGTGCGCGCCGTGCCGGCGGGAGATGCCGGGCTTCGCGCGCCTGCAGTCCCGATGGTCGTCCCGGGGCGTCCAGTTCGTCGGGGTGGCGAACGACGACCCAGCCAAGGTCGCGAGCTTCGGCCGGGAGCTCGGCATCGGCTACCCGCTGCTCACCGGTGGCGACGAGGTGGACGAGCTCGCCCGCCGCCTCGGCGATCGGGACGGGTCGCTGCCCTTCACGGTCGTGCTCGACCCCCAGGGACAGGTCCTCGAGCAGAGGATCGGGGCCTATCCCGAGGATGCCTTGGAAGCGGCGCTCCAGCGCTTTGTGCATTGAACGCCGGTTAATTCCTTAAAACCTCGCCGAATTGGCAGCCCAAGCGGCTTGCGGCGCTCTCGCAAGCGCGAACCATGCCGAGTCCATTCGGCCCTGGCACCGAGTTGGCGCACGCCGGAGGGAACGTCGCCCATAACTGGACATTTCCCCGGGATATGCGGCAAACTCGCCGGTCCATGCCCAAGATCCTCGTCGTCCATGGGCCGAACCTGAACCTGCTGGGGAGTCGCGAGACCCAGCATTACGGGCAGGACACCCTAGCTGCAATCGATCAGCGCCTGGCCGAACAGGGACGGAAGGCCGGCGTGACGGTCGTGTCGTTCCAGAGCAACGCCGAAGCCGCGCTGATCGAGCGAATTCATGCGGCGAAAAGCGACGAAACGGCGTACATCATCGTCAATCCGGCGGGATTTACCCATACCAGCGTGGCCCTGCGCGATGCCTTGGCCGCCGTCGGAATTCCCTTCGTCGAGGTCCACCTGTCGAACGTCCACGCCCGCGAGCCGTTCCGCCACCATTCGTACTTCTCGGACCTGGCCGCCGGCGTGATCGCCGGGCTGGGACCGGTCGTCTACGAGCTCGCGCTCGAGGCGGCGATCCGGGCGCTCCGCAAACCCTCCAAGACCTGAGCGGGAGCGCGCCATGGACCTCAGGAAGCTCAAGAAGCTGATCGATCTCGTCCAGGAATCGGGCATCGGCGAGATCGAGATCACCGAAGGCGAGGAGAAGGTCCGGATCAGCCGCGAGGGTCCCGGCGCCCCGCCTCTGATCATGGCCGCACCCGCGCTCCCCATGCCGGTGGCGGCGCCCGCCGGCGCGCCCGCCGCCGAGGCGCCGAAACCCGCCGAGCCCGCGGCGCCCGCCGGGCATACCCTCAAGTCGCCGATGGTGGGCACGTTCTACCGGGCCCCGTCGCCGGGGGCGCCCGCATTCGTGGAGGTTGGCCAGTCGGTGAGCAAGGGGCAGACCCTGTGCATCATCGAGGCGATGAAGCTGCTCAACGAGATCGAGTCCGACGTGTCCGGAGCGATCAAGGCCATCCTCGTGGAGAACGGCCAACCGGTGGAATACGGGCAGCCGCTTTTCCTCATCGAGTAGCCGATGACCTTCCCTGCCGCCCCCTCCCGCCGGAGAGGGAGCGCGCGCCGCGCGCCGGCCCGCGATGTTTGAGAAGATCCTGATCGCGAACCGCGGCGAGATCGCGCTGCGCATCCAGCGCGCGTGCCGCGAGATGGGCATCAAGACCGTCGCGATCCACTCCGAGGCGGACGCCGACGCGAAGTACGTGATGCTCGCCGACGAGTCGGTGTGCATCGGGCCCGCGCCTTCCCGGGACAGCTACCTCAACATCCCCGCGATCATCAGCGCGGCCGAGGTGACGGACGCGCAGGCGATCCACCCCGGCTACGGGTTCCTGTCCGAGAACGCGGACTTCGCCGAGCGCGTGGAGAACTCGGGGTTCGTCTTCATCGGGCCGCGTGCCGAGTCCATCCGCACCATGGGCGACAAGATCTCCGCCAAGGCCGCGATGAAGAAGGTGGGCATCCCGTGCGTGCCGGGGTCCGACGGGCCCTTGCCCGAGGACCCCAAGGAGATCCGGCGCCTCGCCTCGAGCGTGGGCTATCCCGTGATCATCAAGGCGGCGGGCGGCGGCGGCGGCCGGGGGATGCGCGTGGTGCACACCGAGGCGGCGCTCATCAACGCGGTCAACATGACCCGCACCGAGGCGCAGAACGCGTTCAACAACTCCACCGTCTACCTCGAGAAGTACCTCGAGAACCCGCGCCACGTCGAGATCCAGGTCCTCGCCGACGAGCACAAGCAGGCGATCTACCTCGGCGAGCGCGACTGCTCGATGCAGCGCCGCCACCAGAAGATCATCGAGGAGGCTCCGGCACCCGGGGTCAAGGCGCGGCTCATCGAGCGCATCGGCGAGAAGTGCGCGGAAGCCTGCCGCAAGCTCGGCTACCGCGGCGCCGGCACCTTCGAGTTCCTCTACGAGAACGACGAGTTCTACTTCATCGAGATGAACACCCGCGTGCAGGTCGAGCACCCGGTGACCGAGGTCATCACGGGGGTGGACATCGTGCAGGAGCAGATCCGGGTGGCCGCGGGGATGAAGCTCAAGCTGCGGCAGAAGGACGTCGTGAAGAAGGGCCACGCGATCGAGTGCCGCATCAACGCGGAGAACCCCTACACCTTCGTGCCCTCGCCGGGGCGCATCACGCAGTACCACGTGGCCGGCGGGCCGGGCATCCGCTACGACTCGCACGTGTACGCCAACTACTACGTGCCGCCGCACTACGACTCGCTGGTCGGCAAGCTCATCGCGTACGGCGACAGCCGCGAGCAGGCGATCGCGCGCATGCGCGTGGCGCTCTCCGAGATGGTGATCGAAGGCATCCAGACCAACATCCCGCTGCACCAGGAGCTCATGAACGACGCCGCGTTCATCCGCGGCGGCGTGAGCATCCACTACCTCGAGGAGAAGATCGCGGCGCTGAAGTCGATCCAGGCCGAGGCCTGAGCCGTCCCATGGCCTGGCAGCGCGTGGATCTCGTCGTCGAAGGAGCGCGCGCGCAGGCGCTCGCCGACGCGCTCGAGGCCGCGGGCGCCGCCTCCACCGAGATCTCGGACGCCGACGCCGGCACCGGGCACGAGCGCGCCCTCTTCGGCGAGCCCGGGGCGGACGCGGACCTGTGGCCGCGCTGCCGCGTGAGCGCGTTCTTCGCCGGAGACCGCGACGCCGGCCGCGCGGTCGACGCCGCGCTCTGCGCCTGCGGCGTCGACTCCCTCGGCGCGGCCTCGATCGAGCGCGTCGAGGACGCCGACTGGGTCGCGCGCACGCAGGCGCAGTTCGAGCCGATCCGCGCCGGCGAGCGGCTGTGGATCGTGCCGACGTGGCGCGAGCCGCCCGAGCCCGGCGCCGTCAACGTGATCCTCGACCCCGGCGCGGCGTTCGGCACCGGCAGCCACCCGACCACGCGGCTGTGCCTGGCGTGGCTCGAGCGCCACGTGCGCCCCGGCGACGCGGTGCTCGACTACGGATGCGGGTCGGGGATCCTCGCCATCGCGGCGATGAAGCTCGGCGCGGCCCAGGCGCGCGCCGTCGACATCGATCCGCTCGCGCTCGAGGCCGCGCGCTACAATGCCCGGCGAAACGGCGTGCGCGTCGAGGTCGTGGACGCGCGGGACGCGTTCCCCGGCGGCGCGCGCCTCACGGTCGCCAACATCCTCGCCAATCCCCTGCGCATGCTCGCGCCGACCATCGCCTCGCACACGCAGCCCGGAGGAGCGATCGCGCTCTCCGGCATCCTCGAATCCCAGGCGCGGGAGGTCGCCGCCGCCTACGCGCCCTGGGCGAGCCTTCGGATCGAGGGCACCGACTCGGGATGGGCGCTGCTCGCGGGGCCGCGGAGCCCGGCGGCGTGCTGATCACCACCTGCACCCACTGCCTCGCGCGCTTCCGCGTGACGCCGCAGCAGCTCAACCTGAAGCAGGGCCAGGTGCGCTGCGGCCGCTGCGGCAAGGTCTTCAGCGGCTTCGAGGCGCTCGAGCGCGTCCCCGACGACGACACGGGCTCTCGGCTCCTCGCCGCCCGCAACGCCGCCGAGGCGCGCGCCCGGGCGTCCGCCGCGGAGCCGGCGCCGGAGGGGGAGCTGCCGGAGCTCGAGGGACTCGAAGCCCCGCCCGCCCCGGAGGACGAGGCCCGCGGCCCCGCGGCCACGGCCCATGCGGCCGCGCCCGTCGCCTTCGAGGAAGTGCTCGAGCCCGCGGAGCCGCCGCCGCGCGCGTCGCGTGCCTGGTCGTTCGGCGTGGCGTTGCTCCTGCTCGTGCTGGGATGCCAGCTGGCGTACGCGTTCCGCGCGACCCTCGCGCAGCGCTACCCGCCGCTCAGGCCGTGGCTCGAATCGGCGTGCGGCGAGATCGGATGCACCGTGGCCTGGCCGCACGACGAGCGGCTGCTCAAGCTGGAGGAGTCGGAGCTGCTCGAGGTGCCGGGGCGCCCGGGCGAGATCGCATTGGGCGCGCGCATCCGCAACCTCGCCGCCTTCGCCCAGCAGTATCCCTACCTCGAGCTCACCCTCACGGACGCCACCGGCCAGGTTGCCGCGCGCCGGGTGCTGCGGCCCGCCGACTACATGGGGCGCGCGCTTCCGAAGGGGGAGGTGTTCGCCGCCGGCGCGCAGGTGGCGATCCAGCTGCGTCTCGCCACGCCGCGCATCAAGCCCACGGGCTACGAGCTGCTGCTCTTCTATCCCTGACGCGCTTCGCCCGCGGCCCCCCGCAGGTTCGCGAGCATGGAGTCCACCGCGCGGTCGGTGAGCGGCGCATCGTCGAGCATGCGCGCCTCGCCGAGCCGCATCTGCTCGGCCAGCGCCTCGGGCGAGATCGACACCGCCGCCCCCGACGACAGCGGGTTCGTGAAGAGGTAGACGCCCTTGTTGGGGCTGATCCACGTGAGGCGCGCGCGCGTGGCTCCCGCCGCGCCGGCGAACTCGACCCAGGTCCCGCGCTGCAGGTTGGTCCAGATGCCGGTGCGAGTGAAGACGTTGCGCGCCGGCTGGCCCGGAGCGTGGCCGCGAAGGCGGATCTCCTGCACACGGATGTCGCCCGCGGGAACCAGCTCGCGCTCGATCGCAGGATCGCGCGCGGGCGGCGCCGCGACCGCGGCCGCGGGCGGAACCGCGGCTCCCCCGCGCAGTCCCGACTTCACCGCGGCCGCGTGGCAATCGACGAGCGCGCCGAGGAACGCGGCACGCTCCGCCTCCGCGAGCCCTCCCCACTCGAAGCCCTCGGCGAGGCTCTTCAGCATCGCGGGCAGCGACGCGACGAGGCGCTTGCGGTCCTCGGGCTGCATCTTGGGCTCGACGCTCCAGACGAGGTCCTCCATCGTCTTCACGAGCCCCTGCCAGGCGGGCGAGCCTTCGCCCTCGGCGCAGCGCGCCGCGGCGAGCGCGCGAACCCACGTCGCTTCGAGCATCGCGCGCACCACGGGCGGGGCCCAGGGGCTCGCCTCGAGGCGGCGCGCGACCTCGGCCTCGGCGAGCGCGCGGGCGATCTCCGCGCGCTCCCGCTCCTCGACGAGCCGGGCCGAACGCTCCACCAAGTCTGCCTCCGCCCGCTTGCGTTCCTCGATGAACGATTCGACTCGCGCGAGCTGCGTCTCGAAGACCGCGAGGTCCGTGTCGAAGTCCGCGAGGATGGCCCCGACCACGCCTTCCACCAGCGCGATGCAGCCGCTGCCGTCGGCGTTCGCCTCGTCGAGGCCGATGGCGCACTCGGCCAGCCGGTCGATGAGGCGGCGCGCGGGATGCGATTTCGAGGAGAAGAAATTCTTGTCGAGAAGCGCCGCCTTGAGCGTCGGGATCTGCAGCCGGCCGAGCCAGGCCTTCACGCTCGTCGGGATGTGGCGGTCCTCGAAGATGTAGTCGAAGAGCATCGCCACGATGTCGATCGTCATCGCGTCGACCGTGGCGAGCGAGGCGCTCTGCGGCGCCGCGCGGATGCCCTTCACGAGGTTCACGGGGGCGGCGTCGAGCGACGGCGCCCCGACGAGGCCGCCGTCGCGATGCATGCGCGTGAGCTCGGACAGGAACGAGGCGGGCGCCGCGGCCATGGCCGCCTCGCCGGCTCCCGCCGCGCCAACGGGCAGGGCGGTCCCGAGGAGCTGCGCGAGCGTGCCGAAGATGTCGCCCGGCGCGGGAGCGGCCCCCGGCTGCGCGGCGGGGGCGCCCGGGGCGGCGGGCGCCGCAGGCGCGGCCGGGCGCTGCGGCGTGGAGGGCGAGCGGCGCACGCCCATCGCGCGCACCTCGGGCAGGATGCGCCGCTCGACGAGGTGCGCGTTCAGGTCGTGGTAGACGTCGAGCAGGGCCGTCTCGGTGTGGTGCTCGAGCTGCCGCAGCAGGGCGAGGCGCACCTTGAAGCTCGCCCCGATCTGGTCGCACGCATCCTTCAGCGCCGCGCACACCGTGAACGGGCTCAGGGGATTGGCCTCGTCGTCGAGCTCGGCACGCTCCAGCAGGAAGCCCATGCGCTGGCTCAGGGCGAAGAGCTCGCCCTCGCAAGCTGCGCCGAGCTTGCGCGACATGTCGCGCACCGCGATGCTCTCCTCGAGGTCCTCGTCGCCGAGGAGCGTGAGCTCCAGGGGACCGGACGGCGCGGCGGGGGGCGACGAAGGGCCCTGCACCTTGCGGTTGAAGAACTCCACGAAGTGCTTGCGGAACGCCGCCTCGATGGCGGGACGCTTGTCGCGCGCCTGCACGCGGGCGTCGAGGTAGGTGTTCTGGGCCTCCCGATCGCCCGTTTTCTCCGCGAGCTCGAAGAGCTCGTCCTCGACGCGGTCGAGCATGGTCGAGAGCGCGCGCGCCATGCGATCGAGCGCGAGCTCGCGGCATCCGGTGAGGACGTCCGCGGACTCGCGCGGCGTGAGGCGGGCCTTCGCGCGCGGATGCTCGCCGAGGGGAAAGACGTTGCCCGATGCCGTTTGCGCCATGATCCACCGCCTTCCGGACGCCGACCGAAAGGGTGGAACGCAAGGAGCGGAGACGCGGCCGCGACGGCCTGTGGACGGCCGCCCGCGCGGTTTCCGGCAGTCCCGCTGTCGTGGGGCCCGAGCCCGTTAGACCGGAGACTTTGCGTCCCCACCTTTCGATGGGTTTGCCCTGTTGCAGAAATCGTGCGCGACGCGTTCCGGCATTCGATCCGGCCGGATTACGGATGTAATCCCGGGCGAGCTTGGCGTGCCGGCGCACGGGCGTCAATGCCGCCCGTCGGGCCGTTCACGCCGCGCATCCCCCGAGGTGAGCGCTTCCTCCCCGTATACTGGCGCCCATGATCCTCGTCTGCGGCTCGCTGGCGTACGACACCATCATGGTGTTCCCCGACCAGTTCAAGAACCACATCCTGCCCGACCAGATCCACATCCTGAACGTCGCCTTCCTCGTCCCGGACCTGCGGCGCGAGTTCGGCGGGACCGCGGGCAACATCGGCTACAACCTGAAGCTCCTCGGCGAGGACCCCGCGATCATGGCCGCCGTGGGCCATGATTTCGACCCTTACGCGCAGCGGATGCGGGAGCTCGGGCTCTCGACGCGGCACGTGCTGCGGCTCGACGAGCAGTACACCGCGCAGGCGTTCATCACGACCGATGTCAACGACAACCAGATCACCGCGTTTCATCCGGGAGCGATGTCGTTCGCGCACATGAACCGCATCGAGGACGCCGCTGGCGCCCGCCTGGGCATCGTCGCGCCGGACGGGCGGCAGGGCATGGTCGAGCACGCACGCGATCTCGCCGCGCGCTCGGTCCCCTACGTCTTCGATCCGGGGCAGGGGCTGCCGATGTTCTCGGGCCCGGAGCTGCTCGATCTCGTCGCGCAGGCCACGGCGCTCGCGGTGAACGATTACGAGGCGCGCGTTGTCGAGCAGAAGACCGGCAAGGCCATCGCCGAGATCGCCCGCATGACGCAAGCCGTCGTCGTCACGCCGGAGGGCGAGATGCGCGTGCCGGCCGTTCCCCCCGAGGGCCTCGTGGATCCCACGGGCTGCGGCGATGCATTCCGCGCGGGGCTGCTCTACGGCATGGCGCGCGACTGGGGCTGGAAGAAGTCGGCCGAGCTCGCCTCGGTCATGGGGTCGATCAAGATCGCGCATCGCGGAGGCCAGAACCATCGGCCCGGCCGCGATGCGATCGAGCGCCGCTTCCACGCGGCGTTCGGAGGCAAACTGTGAGGACGCGCGGACCGATCGCGCATCGCGAAAGGAGAGCAAGCATGAGTGGATCACGGACCTGGATGACGGCCGCGGTGTGCGCGCTGATTCTCGGCGGTTGCGCCTATCCCTACTATGGGCCGCAGGCCTACCCCGGCTACCAGGCGATGGGCGAGCAGAGCGTGCGCTTCGGCGTCGTCGAGTCCGTGCGGCCGGTGGCGATCACCCCGCCCGACACGGGCCTCGGCGCGGCGACGGGCGCGATCGCGGGCGGCGTGGCGGGCAGCCACGTGGGCGGCGGGAGCGGCCAGGTGGTCGGAGCGCTCGGCGGCGCCATCCTCGGCGGCGTGATCGGCTCCAACGTCGAGCACGCCGCGAACACGCGCCCGGGCGTCGAGATCACGGTGCTCCTCGATTCCGGGCGCTACATCTCGGTCGTGCAGGAAGCGACCGAGGACTTCCGTCCGGGCGACCGCGTGCGCGTGCTCGGCGGCGGCCACGGCGTCGTGCGCGTCACCCACTGACCTGACTTCCCCGCGGGCCAGCCGCGCCACGCGGCTCGTGCGTTGGCTGCGCCTCGCGGGCCATGGGGCCTCGGCCGTCCTCATCCTCGCGTTCGTCTTTCCGGGCACAACGCCTGCGACGCGCCGGCGACTCATCCGCTGGTGGTCCGCCCGCCTCGTGCACATCCTCGGAGTGCGCGTGCGCGTTTCGGGGCCCGTGCCGCGTGCGTACGGCGAGGCTGCGATGATCGCCGCCAACCATGTCTCGTGGATCGACATCTTCGTCGTGATGAGCGTGCGTCCCGCGCGCTTCATCGCGAAGAGCGAGATCCGCGCCTGGCCGGTCGCCGGCTGGATCGCCGATCGCGCGGGCACGCTCTTCATCCGCAGGGCCCGGCGCGGCGACACGAAGCGGATCAACGACCGCGTGCACGACGCGCTCGCCCAGGGCGATTGCATCGGCCTCTTTCCCGAAGGCACGACGACCGCGGGCGACCGCCTGCTCCATTACCACACCTCGCTCTTC
>Ga0187774_10000834_pt1 | contig 10753 bp, 9 predicted proteins | sample 0216_BV02_MP05_2_FD_133152 | JGI IMG/M metagenome (GOLD analysis project Ga0187774, IMG submission 133152) | Tropical peat soil microbial communities from peatlands in Department of Meta, Colombia - 0216_BV02_MP05_20_MG | ecosystem: Environmental > Terrestrial > Soil > Wetlands > Peat | place... | reverse complement strand
CTGAGAAGTAATGAAAGCTGCCTGTAGGACTGGGCCTGCTTTGAGAGGTCATCATAACAGATAAGGGCATGCATCCCTTTATCTCTGAAATACTCCCCCATCGCACAGGCTACATAGGGTGCTATATATTGCATTGGAGCTGGTTCACTTGCTGATGCAGCAACAACGATAGTATGTTCCATGGCACCATATTGTTCGAGAGTATTCACCAGGCGGACAACAGCAGAGCTTCTTTGACCGACAGAACAATAGATGCAGATAACATCTCCACCTTTCTGATTGATAATCGTGTCAATCATGATCGTGGATTTGCCTATCTGCCGGTCACCGATGATAAGTTCTCTTTGACCCCTTCCAATAGGAATCATGGCATCTATTGCTTTAATACCTGTCTGAAGAGGCTGGTTAACTGGCTGTCTCCGTATGATACCTGGAGCTACAACATCAACTTTTCTTGTCTCTTTTGTGGCTATCGGGCCTTTCCCATCAATTGGTCTTCCGATGGCATCCACAACCCTGCCTATCAATGCCTCGCCAACAGCCGTTTCCATAATCTTGCCTGTACGCTTTGCAATGTCACCTTCCTTGACAAGCTTATCCTCACCAAAGAGGACTGCTCCAACTGCGTCCTCCTCGAGGTTCAGGACCATTCCAACGACATTGTTGGGAAGATCCAGTAGTTCCGAAGCCATTGCATTTTCGAGGCCATATATCTTCGCAACACCATCGCCGACGTAGGTAACAATACCTACTTCACTGACATCAACCTTTTTCTCGAAATCGGTTATCTGTTTTTTTAGAAGTTCACTTATCTCTTCTGTCTTGATTCCTTCAATAGCCATAATTTCACCCCTTCATAAGCTCATTTTTTAAAAGCCTCAACTGGCCTTTGATGCTCGTATCATATACGGTACTTCCAACCTTGATTTGGATCCCACCAAGGAGGGAAGGATCCATTACGTATTCTATGTCAACATCCCTGTTAGTCAGTTTCTTCAGAGATGTACGCAGCTTATCTTCATAATTCTTGCTTATCGGTAAAGGAGTCATGACCACTGCTTTTGCCCTCTTTTTCTTTTCAAGGTAAAGGCTTGTAGCAATCTTGATTATCTCTGAAAGGTAAATAATGAGCATCAGTTCCGTCAGGTGTAAAACAAATTTGACTACGTTATCTGAAAGCTTAAGCTTACCAGTAATCTGCTTTATAATTTTTTCCCTTTCCTCTGGAGTGAACTGTGGATTGATCAGGAGGCTCTTAAACTCTTTATTTTTCACCATCAGGTCATTAATCATGCTTAACTCTGTCAAAGCCTGTGGTGCCTTTTCGATACCAACGTGATCAAGCAATGCCTTTGCATATTTCTTTGATTCTTTCTGCCTTTTCAATTACTACCCCCTATCTTCGCTATAGACTCCGCGATGAGCCTTTCCTGTTCCTCCTTTGTCAACTTCTCTTTCAGTTTCTTTTCTGCTAACTCAATAGCGATTTCGGCTGCCTCTGCCTTTATAGCCTCTTTTGCATGCTTTAGCTCATAGGCTATATTGACTTTAGCCTGTTCTAAAATCTTTTCTTTCAGTTTGTCGCCTTGTTCTATAAGTCTGGCATGCTCTTCTTCTCCAGATCGTTTCGATATAGAAAGAATCTCTTCTATCTCTTTATCCTTCTTCTTAAGCCGTACATCTAACTCTCTAAGCGCCTTCTCTGCAAAATCCTTGGCCTCTTTTGCCTCTTTTAGGGTCTTTTCAATCATCTCGCTCCTCTGCTTCAAAAATGACTGAAGTGGCTTTTTACCGAATTTAAAAAGGATAAAGAAGAGAATTCCAAAATTAATAACCTTCCATAAATAGTCTTTAAAAAGGGATGCATGAGCCTCCCCTTCCTCTGCCCCAAAGGCAATAAATGCAAATACAAAACTTAAAATACAAAATGCAGACACAATGAATGCTGTCTTACCCAAAATTTCGAACTTTGAACATTGACCGCTTCTCATGCTCTCACCAACTTTCTGACGATTTCATCAGAGAATTTATCAACCTCTGCCCTCAATGTGTTTCTTGCCCTTTCAACCTCTGCCTTTAGATCTGACCTTGCTTTATCGAGTATTTCCGATGCCTCAGCCTCAGCTTTTGAGAGAACTTCTTTCTGTTTCTGCAGACCTTCAGCCCTGCGTGTTTCGAATATCTCTTTTGCTTTGCTTCTTGTATCAGCAAGTTCCCTGTTTAATCGGGCAATGCTTTCCTCTCTCTTGTTGTTCATTTCCTTTGCAGCGTCAAGAGAGCCCTTCACCGTATCTTCCCTTTCTTTAAAGACTTTGAGAAGAGGTTTGAAGAGAATAAGATTTAAAATGAAAAGGAGTACAAGAAATTGTGCTGCCAAGACAAAAAACCATTGATTAATTTCTAACATGTTATCCCCCTTCTAAAGGAGTACGTCAGGCCAAAAAAGCATATCACAGGCTAAAAAAGATTGTCAAGACTTTTATAGTTATAAAAAGAAGTTTTTTTAAATTTTTAGATTCAGCCCTCTTTTGAGGAATGGTAGGACCAGGTAGTCGTGTTACAATACCTCCATGTTTTTCGAAAAAATCCAGATTTTAAAAGAAAAAGGGCTCCTTAGGGAGATAAATGACAGGCTATCTCCGCAGGGTCCAAGGGTAAAATTTGGCGAGAAGGAATATATAAACTTCTCGTCAAATGACTACCTCGGCCTTTCCAACTACCCTTACATAATTGATAGGGTTAAAAAGTCTATGGATGAATATGGGTATGGCTCTGGTGCCTCAAGACTTTTAGGTGGTGGAAGCATCCTTCATAAAGAGCTCGAGGATAAGGTCGCACAGTTTAAGGACACAGAATCTTCCTTAATCTTCAATTCAGGCTATTCAGCAAACACAGGCATAATACCTGCCATTACGGATAAGGATGTAGTGATATTCAGTGATGAACTCAACCATGCGAGTATTATTGACGGATGCCGGTTGAGCAAGGCAGAGACACTGATATATAGGCATAAAGATTTATCCCACCTTGAAGAATTATTAAGAATAAATCGGGCAAAAAGGAAAGTTATTGTTACAGATACAGTCTTCAGCATGGAGGGAGACATCGCGCCCTTACAAGGAATTTTTAATATCTGTAAAGACTACAATGCAATCTTATACATAGATGATGCTCATGGCACAGGTGTCCTCGGAAATGGCAAAGGTGCGCTCTCACATTTCAACATTAGGCCTGATCCCAGTATTATCCAAATGGGGACTTTTTCAAAAGCCCTTGGCTCTTTTGGAGCCTTCGTTGCAGGGAGTTCTGAGGTCATTGAATGGATTTTAAATAACGCGAGGAGCTTTATATTTTCGACAACCTTACCTTCATGTATTGTAGCTGCATCCATAGCTGCACTGGATTTGATAGAAAAGGACTCTGAATTGATAAAGAGGCTTTGGGCAAACAGGAACGAGATAGTATGCCTTCTGAGGGACATTGACTATGATATCGTGGAGAGTGAAACGCCTATTATTCCTATAAGAACAGGGACTCTGGAAAATACGTTAAAGATATCAAGGTATTTATATGAAAGAGGTGTATTTGCACCGGCAATAAGACCACCCACGGTCAAAGAACCGCGAATAAGGATTACCGTAACTGCAGCTCATACTGCTGAGGATATAGAAAGACTAATCGAAGCACTGAAGAAAGTATAAATTTATAGTGAATCTTGTAAATCACATAATTCACCCTCCCCTAACCCCTCCTCTACGAGTCATAGATCATCAAGGGAGGGGAGAAAGTAGATATCTACCTACCATCGAAAGAGGAGGGAGTACCTCATCGAGTAGCTGAGATTTCTTATTATTTCCCCTCCCCCCTTGTGGGAGAGGGCTGGGTGAGGGGTATGATTTATATGGCGAGGGGTTTTTTCATAACAGGTACAGATACAGGGGTGGGTAAGACTATTATAACCGCTGCATTGATTCGTGCTATTAGTCTTTTAGGAATTAGGGTATGCGGGATGAAACCGATAGAGACAGGATGCAGAAAATCAGGGGTTAGAGTTCACCCGCCTGAGGCGGAAGAGTTCAAAGTTAAAGACAGAGGGTTAATACCAGCTGATGGAATGTTTTTGAAAAAAATGGCAGGTATGAATGAGTCCATAGATTTAGTCACCCCGATTTGCTTAGAAAACCCACTTGCTCCCTTACCTGCTTCTGAGATTGAGAATATTCCTGTAGATATTGGAAAAATAAAAAGCGCATATGCAGACCTTTCAAAAAAATATGAGGTAATCATGGTTGAAGGAATTGGAGGTCTCCTCGTTCCCTTAAAGAGAGACTGTTTTGTGCTCGACCTTGCGAGAGATTTTGGGTTGCCTGTTATAGTCGTTTCAAGGCCAGGCCTCGGTACAATTAATCACACCATGCTAACTGTAAATTATGCGATCAAAGAGGGGCTCACCGTTGCAGGAATTATCATTAATTTCAGCCAGCCTTCTGATGGGTCACGTGCTGAAGAAACAAATTCTGCTGTCTTAAGGCAAATCAGCACTGTCCCCATTTTAGGGATTTTCCCTTATCTTGAGGAGATAGAAAGTAATAGTATTGAAAAAGCTGCTGTGAAAAGCCTGGATATAGAGAAAATCAGAACATGGCTTTTTTAACCCGAAAAATCATTTACATAATGCAGATGTTGTGAAAAAATTTATTTTTCGATACCTTAGTGTACCTTTAACTAATGGTTATTGGAATATTTTTCATGGATATAATCAATAAAGATATTCCCAATAAATTATCGAGTTAAATAAGTTTTTGAGCAATATCTGCATTATTTGGGGTAACCTACTTAATTCATAAATTTTATGCGTGCTGACAGATACAGTATTTTCGCTCATTCTCGGCCCAGATTAAATTGGGCCTCCGAGGAAAATTCTTTCTTCGAAAGAATTTAAAGCCGCTCAAATACTGTATCTGCCAGCAGTTTTATAAATGATCTGGGTTAAATGAGCTTTAAATCAATTAAAACCTTTTTCAGTTTTTCTTTGTTAGCAGAAGACATTTCGCAGAGCGGAAGTCTGAGCTCTTCCTGTATCTTCCCCATCATCGCAAGTGCTGTCTTAACAGGAATGGGATTAGTCTCAATAAACATGGCAGCATTCAGTGGCTCGATTTTATAATGTATTGACCTTGCCCCGTCATGCTGCCCCTTCATCCACAAAGAACACATCATCGAAACGTCTTTTGGTACAACGTTTGCAGATACAGATATTACACCTTTACCTCCGAGGGCGAGGAGTGGCAGTGTTGTAAAGTCATCTCCGGAGAGAACAGTTATCTTGTCTCTACAAAGTCTTATTATCTCACTCACCTGCTTCATATCTCCTGATGCCTCTTTAATTGCCACGATGTTTTTTATCTCTGCGAGGCGGGCAACGGTCGTTGGCAGTATATTAACTGCAGTACGTCCGGGGACGTTATATAAAACTATGGGTATGTCAACTGCCTCAGCAACTGCCTTATAGTGCCTGTAAAGACCTTCCTGAGTCGGTTTGTTGTAGTATGGTGATACAAGCAAGGCCGCATCGGCACCAGACTTTTTCGCCTGCTTTGTTATCATGATAGTCTCATCCGTAGCATTTGCACCTGTTCCTGCAATAACAGGAATCTTTTTATTAACGATTTCTACTGTAATATCAATAACCCTGTAATGCTCTTTATAATCGAGTGTTGCCGATTCACCAGTTGTGCCACAGGGCACTATCCCTTTGGTATCCTGTGAAATATGCCACTCTATCAGATCACCGAGTGCCTTTTCATCAACCTTTCCTTTTTTAAATGGAGTCACAATTGCGACTATCGACCCTTTAAACATTGATACCTCCCTTTTATTTTAAATGTCGATAATACCCTCAAAAACCTCTTCAGCAGGACCAGTCATGTACACATGATTGTCCCCTGCCCAATCTATAAAGAGATCGCCTCCAAGAAGGCGAACCGTTACATTCCTATCCGTGAGTCCTTTAATGTTTGCTACTACAACAGCGGCTGACGCGCCAGTGCCACATGCCATGGTCTCACCAGAGCCTCTTTCCCAGACCCTCATTTGAATCTCTGAGGGATTAAGGACATTAATGAATTCCACATTTGTTTTTTTAGGAAATATGGAGTGACTTTCTATCACAGGGCCATAATATGTTACGGGGAAATGAGAAATATCTTCAACAAAAATGACTGCATGAGGATTCCCCATAGAAACAAAGGTAATTTTAAACTCTCTGTCTTTAATCTTAAGTGGATAATCTATAATCCCCCCCTGCTCCCGGCTTTCAAATCCCCCCTTACCCCTCTTTACTAAAGGGGGGGTGGGGGGATTTGTCTTTAAACTTTTAACTTTCAACTCCGCACTCTCAACTATTTTCACTGGTATCTTTTCAGCGTCGAATACAGGCTCTCCCATATCAACCTTTACCATGCCGTCTACTTTCTCAGGCTTTATAATACCTGCGAGAGTCTCTATATGGAGGGTCTTTTTATCAGAAAGGTTTCTATCCCATATGTATTTTGCGAGGCAACGTATTCCATTACCACACATCTCTACCTCACTGCCATCTGCATTAAAAATTTTCATCATAAAGTCTGCGCAGGCAGAATCAAAAAGGAGAAGAATCTGGTCAGCGCCAATTCCAAACCGTCTGTGGCAGAGTCTCCTTGAGAGATCAGATAAGTTATCAGGTTTTACCTGTCTGCAATCTATAAGGATAAAATCATTGCCTAACCCTTGCATCTTTGTGAAGGCTATCTTCATTTCAGGAATCCAGGTATGACCTCACCCCTGATAAGATCTCCGTATGTTTCTCGAGACCTTATGAGAAAGTGCTCTCTCCCTCTGACCATAACCTCTGCAGCCTTCGGACGGCTGTTATAGTTGGAGCTCATAGAAAACGCATATGCGCCTGCTCCCATCACAGCAAGATATTCCCCCTTCCTTAGTCTTTTCAGTTCCCTCTCTATTGCGAGAAAATCGCTCGATTCGCATATGGGCCCAACAACATCACATAGGATGGTATCCCTCTTTTTCCTAACAACAGGAAGAAGGTGATGGTATGCACCATAAAAGGATGGCCTTATCAGGTCATTCATCCCTGCATCTACAATCACGAATTCCTTTTCCTTGCCCTTCTTTTGGTAAAGCATCCTTGTAACAAGTATTCCCGCATTTCCTACTATAGACCTGCCAGGTTCTAATATAAGTGTAAGCCTTCTGCCTTTGAGAAGTGGTACAATATTCTTTGCAAGGTCTTCAGGTACAGGGGGTTCCTCATCTTTGTAAGGGATACCGAGTCCTCCGCCGATGTCAAGGTTCTGTATATTCAGTCCTTCCATAGTGAGTTTATCCAAGAGCAAGAGTATACTCTTTAGGGAATCAACAAAAGGAGAGATCTTCGTAATCTGCGAGCCTATATGCTTGTGAATGCCGAGGACTTTAATATTTTTTAGCCTCGCTGCAACTCGGTAATGTTCTAAGGCATCTTCTATTGGAATACCAAATTTATGCCTTTTAAGCCCTGTTGCTATATAAGGATGCGTTTCGGGATCAATATCAGGGTTAATCCTCAGGGCAACAGGAGCCTTTAGCCTCATTATTCCTGCTATTCTGTTTATCTCCCTGAGTTCATCATCAGATTCTACATTAAACATAAGTATTTTTGACCTTAGGGCAAACTTTATCTCTTCCACAGTCTTACCAACACCAGCATAAACTATCTTCTTTGGAGATATACCCGCTTTCAACGCCTTATAAAGCTCCCCTCCGGAAACGATGTCTGCACCACCTCCATTCTTTGCAAAAAGCCTTAGTATTGCAATATTGGAGTTAGCTTTCAGAGCAAAACAGATAATGTGGGGATAATCCTTAAACGCCCTCGTATAAACCTGAAAATGTCTTAGGACGGTATTGTAGCTATAGACATAGAGGGGCGTGCCATATTTTTCCGCAAGCTCTTTGACAGCTATATCTTCGGCAAATAATTCAGGTCCATGGTATTTAAAAAGATGCATTGAAAGTCTTATATGCTTATTTTTCTCCATATTTTTACATATCTGCGCTTTTATCTCAAGCTGCTAATCCCGTCTTTGGATTTGTCTATTTCATATATGTTAAATTTTTATATTGTGGGAAAGAACATTGTAGAAAAAATATTTGAAACACATAGGATATACGGTGAATTAAAAACAGGCAGGTCTGTTGGATTAAGTATAGACCAGGTATATACTCAGGATGCAACAGGCACTATGGCTTGGCTTCAATTCGAGGCAATAGGAGTTGAAGAGGTAAAGGTATCACTCGTTGTTTCATATGTTGATCACAATATGATCCAGGCAAATCATATGAACCCCGATGACCATATTTTCCTCCAGACTATCGCAGCAAGATATGGTGCTTATTTTTCGAGGCCAGGCAATGGCATAAGCCATCAGGTCCACCTCGAAAGATTTGCCGCTCCCGGAAAGGTTGCCCTTGGCACAGACAGCCATACCCCCACAGGTGGAGGAATGGGAATGTTAGCCATAGGTGTCGGAGGACTTGATGCAGCAACTGTAATGGCAGGCTCTCCTTTTGAACTCATTATGCCGCAAGTCATGCTCATAAGACTCGCAGGCAAACTGAACAGGCCGTGGGTCACAGCGATGGACGTGATACTATATATTCTCCGAAAGCTCAAAGTTAAAGGAGGAATAGGAAAAATTCTTGAATATGGCGGCCCGGGTATAAAGGATTTGAGTGTTCCGGAGAGAGCCACTATCACAAATATGGGTGCAGAACTTGGCGCAACGACTTCTATCTTTCCAAGTGATGATAGAACACGCTATTTTCTCAAGGCACAAAAGAGAGAACAAAGTTGGATTGAGCTTTATGCTGATAAAAACGCAGAATATGCAAATGTCCTCGAAATAGATTTGAGCTCTGTTGAACCCTTGATTGCCAAACCCCATAGCCCGGATAATGTTGTACCACTTAGGAAACTATCAGGAACAAAGGTAGACCAGGTCTGCATAGGAAGCTGCACAAACTCATCTTACCAGCTCATGAAATCGATTGCTTCTATTTTGAGAGGCAAATCTATTGCAGAGGGAGTAAATCTACTCATAAATCCAGGGTCGAAACAGGTTTATGAAATGCTCTCACGCGATGGCCTCATGGCTGACATGATTGCAGCGGGCGCAAGGATACTCGAATCCTCCTGTGGTCCCTGTATCGGAATGGGCGGATCACCTGGCACAGGACAGATATCTGTCAGGTCTTATAACAGAAATTTTAAAGGACGGAGCGGCAATAAAGAGGCATTTGTCTACCTTGCTAGTCCTATCTCCTGTGCCGTAATCGCTATAAAGGGTGAAGTTATAGATCCACGTGACTCTGGTCTTATCGCAGAAGAACCTGACGAACCTTCAAGCTATCTCATAAATGACAATATGCTTATTCCACCAAAGGAGGATATGAAAACAATTAAAGTAGTAAAGGGTCCAAATATAAAAGAAGTACCTGTAAAAGGACCGCTTCCAGAAAAGATTGAGGCTGAAGTACTTATTAAACTACCAGACAATATCACCACAGATGACATAATGCCAGCAGGTGCTTCTATCCTTCCTTTACGTTCAAATATACCTGCTATATCAGAATTCGTCTTTTCTAATCTTGACAATTCATTCAGCAAGAGAGCAAAAGAAGCAAGATCCAAAGGTGGAGGAATTATCGTCGGGAGTGAGAATTATGGCCAGGGCTCATCAAGAGAACATGCTGCAATTGCGCCCATGTATCTCGGTGTTCATGCAGTAATTGCAAAATCATATGCTCGGATCCATAGATCTAATCTGATAAACTTCGGTATTCTTCCTCTCAAGTTCTCAAAATCTGAAGACTACGACAGAATCGAAAAAGGTGAGATGCTGCTCCTTGAAAATATTGGAAAGTCATTAAAAGGAAATCAATCTTATAAGGTATATAATATGACAAAAAATTATTCCTTCGAGGTAATCTCAGATCTCAATGATAGGGAGAAAGAAATCCTCCTGACCGGTGGCCTCCTGCCATTCACGAAGAAAAACTCTCCGAATATTTGACAAGAAGACGAATTATCAAATCCCCCCCTTTAGAAAAGGGGGGTGAGGGGGGATTACTTAATTTCCATAAAATCTTTTGTGAACTAAAAACTCATGAGGGTTTGACAAGAAAATTCCTGAACAGGTAAAGTAAAAATATTTTTTGGGCCGCTAGCTCAGTTGGTAGAGCACCGCCCTTTTAAGGCGGGTGTGGTTGGTTCGAACCCAACGCGGCTCACCAAATGTCCCCATCGTCTAGCACGGCCTAGGACATCGCCCTTTCAAGGCGGTAACACGGGTTCAAATCCCGTTGGGGACGCCAAATGAAATCAAAGGGGTTGTAGAAGATACAACCCCTTTATTATTATATTTTCCGAAAAGTTACTTGACCTAAAACACTTGACCTAAAACAATGGACTTATGAATTTAGATATAGCTTACAACAGGGGCACTCCTGATAAGCCTGCAGCTGTATTCATCCATGGTCTCGGCATGGATAAAGATATATGGGCAAATCCATCAATGTCTCGAATTCTTGGAGGAAGGCTTCCTTTGAAGATCTTTCTTGGTAAGAAACCTTCTGTGAGGGACTTTGGGCTCAGCAGGGATAAACCAAAGGAAGAAATTTCTGAATTTTCAATGGGGGTACAGCCTGATGTAAT
>Ga0187774_10000833_pt1 | contig 10755 bp, 11 predicted proteins | sample 0216_BV02_MP05_2_FD_133152 | JGI IMG/M metagenome (GOLD analysis project Ga0187774, IMG submission 133152) | Tropical peat soil microbial communities from peatlands in Department of Meta, Colombia - 0216_BV02_MP05_20_MG | ecosystem: Environmental > Terrestrial > Soil > Wetlands > Peat | place... | reverse complement strand
GCGCCGCTCGCGGCGATCCCCACGGCGAAGTTCCACGCGCCGCTGCGGCCGGGCGAGCATTTCGACATCGAATTGACGGCCAGAGGCGAGGCCTCGGTCGGCTTTCGCGTGCGCCGCGCCGAGATGCTGGTCGCCTCGGGCACGCTTCGCTTCGGAGCCTGCGGCGCTGCCTAAGTACGCCGCTACGACGGCCTGGGACGTCGAGCATGAGCGGGGCGGCTCGTTCGCGGTCGCGCTCATCGCTTGGCTGAGCCTCGCGCTCGGACGCAGCGCGACGCGCTGGCTGCTGCACCCCATCAGCTGGTACTTCGTGGCCTTCTCGGCGCGCGCGCGGCGCGCTTCCAGGGCGTTCCTGCGTCGCGCGCTCGGCCGCGAACCGCGCCTGGCCGAGGTGCTGCGCCACTTCCATACCTTCGCCTCGACGATGCACGATCGAGTGTTCCTGCTGACGGGGCGAGAGGAAATGTTCGACGTGCAGGTGCACGGCGCCGAGCGCTTGACCGAGCTGCTTCGTTCCGGGAGCGGCTGCATCCTGCTCGGCTCGCACCTCGGCAGCTTCGACCTGCTGCGCGCACTTGGCAAAAACGCCGGGGTTCGAGCCATCAACGTCGTCATGCACCCGCCGGACGCTTCCCACACCACGCAGGCGTACTCGCGCATGGCGCCCGATCTGAGCCAGCGCGTGATCGCGCCCGGCCGGCCCGATACCATGCTGAAGGTGACCGAATGCCTGGAGCGCGGCGAGATCGTGGGATTTCTAGGCGACCGGCCGTTGCGCGGCGCGCGCGCACACGCGACCAACTTCCTCGGCGCGCCCGCGCACTTTCCGCTCGGCCCCTTGCTGATCGCGGGCGCCGTGGGCGCGCCCGTGGTCACGTTCTTCGGCCTATACAAGGGCGGAGCGCGCTACCAGGTGTTCCTCGAAGAGCTGTCGGATGGGACCGCCGTGGCAAGAGCCGGGCGCGAGGCCTGGGCGCTACAGTGCCTCGCCCGCTACGTCGACCGACTCGAGCGCTACGCACGCCGCGCGCCCTATAACTGGTTCAACTTCTATGACTACTGGAACGAGGATCCTCGCTGAGGGCGCGGCGGCGGTGCTCGCGGCGGGCCTGCTCTCGGTTGCGGTAGCCGCACCGCGCCTGGACGCGAGCCGACTGATGCAGACGCTCGCGGGCGTGCGCAGCGCGAGCGCGAGCTTCGTCGAGACGCGCTACAGCCCGCTGCTCAAGTCCCCGCTGGTGTCGCACGGCACGCTGTCGTACCGGCGTCCCGATCGCCTCGAGAAGATCGTCGTCTCGCCGCACCAGGAGCGCATTGCGCTGCATGGCGATCGATTGACGATCGACAGTCCGCCCGCCGGCCGCAGGGAAATCTCGCTGGACGCCGGCACGTCGGGCATCGCGACGCTGATCGAAGCGGTGCGCGCGACGCGCGCGGGTGATCTCGCTCGCCTCGAGAGAGATTTCGACGTCGTCGTATCCGGGACGCTCGACGACTGGCAGCTGCGACTCAAGCCGCGCGCAGCCGACGTCGGACAGTACGTCAGCGCGGTCGGCGTCTGGGGCTCCGGCCCGCGTCTGCAGCGCGTCGAGGTATGGGAAGCGAGCGGTGATCGGACCGTGATGGAAATCGACGAGGCGACCGATTGACCCGCCGCGCGCGCGTGCTCGTGGCAGCCTGGCTGCTGTTGCTCGGCGCCTGCGGTCTGTGGCTGTACCGCAACCTGACGCTCACGACCGATCTGTCTGCCTTCCTGCCGCCGTCGGCAACCCCGGCGCAGCGCATCCTGCTCGGACAGCTGCGCGACGGCGCGGCATCGCGCCTGGTCCTGATAGGCCTGGAAGGCGGTTCCGAGGACACTCTGGCGCGAGCCAGCAGCGAGATCGCCCACCGGCTTGTCGCGAGCGGCCTGTTCGCGTACGTGAGCAACGGCGCAGCCGGGGCGAACCGCAGGGACCAGGCCGTGCTCTTCGAGCACCGCTACCTGCTCAGCCCTGCGGTCGGTCCCGAGCGCTTCTCGGTCCGGGGCCTCGAGGCGGCGCTCGCCGAAACCTATCGCCTGCTCGGCACCTCGGCGGGGGTGCTGGTGCGCGCTACGCTGCCGGCGGACCCGACTGGGGAAATGGCGCAGGTTTTGCGCCAGTTAGTGCCAGAGGGCGTACCCGACACCCGGCGAGGCGTCTGGTTTTCTCGCGACGGGGGCCGGGCGCTGCTCGTCGCGCAGAGCCGCGCGCCGGCCTTCGACGCCGATGCTCAACGCCGCGTGGTGCGGACGATCGAGCAAGCCTACGCCGCGACGCGTCCGGCCGCGGGCCGCCTGCTGCTCGCAGGTCCGGGCGTATTCGCGGCGAACATTCGCGCCACCGTCGACTCGGACGTCTGGCGCCTGTCGCTGCTCGGCGCCGCGCTCGTGCTGGCGATCCTATACGCGGCTTACCGTTCCGCGGCGATTCTCGCAGTGAGCTTCATTCCGGTTGCCACAGGGCTGGTGGTCGGCGTGACCGCCGTCGGCCTCGGCTTCGACGAGCTGCAGGGGATCACGCTCGGCTTCGGCGTGACCCTGCTCGGCGAAGCGGTCGACTATCCGACCTATCTACTCATGCAAGCGCGTCCGGGCGAGGCGCTCGGCGAGGCGCTCGCGCGCATCGCGCCAACGCTCAGGCTCGCCGTGCTGACCACCGTGCTCGGAGCTCTGGCGATGGCCTTGTCCAGTTTCGCGGGGCTCGCCCAGCTCGGCGTGTTCACGGTCGCCGGCGTGGCCGCTGCCGGCCTCGCGACGCGCTGGCTCGTCCCGGCGGTGCTTTCAGTGCGACCCGGCTCGCTCGCTGCCGGAAAAGGGCTTGCCTGGCTGGATCGCCTCGCAGGCGCGGCCCGCCGCGCGCGCTGGCCGGCGGCCGCGCTGGTCCTAGGCGCCCTAGCGCTGGTCGCATGGCGCCACGACCGGCTGTGGGACGACGACCTCTCTAGCCTGACCCCGGTCTCCGCATCGGACAAGCAGCTCGACCGCGAGCTGCGCGCGCAGCTCGGCGCGCCCAGCCTGCGCTACCTGCTCGTCGCCCGCGGGGCCTCGCGCGAAGCCGCCCTGCAGGCGAGCGAGTCCATGGCCGCGTGGCTGGGCGGCGCGGTGCGCCGCGGCTGGCTTTCCGGCTTCGACGTTCCGTCGACCTACCTGCCGAGCGAGAGGACGCAGGAAGCGCGGCGCGCTGCGCTACCCGAGCGGAGCGTGCTCGCGGCGAGGCTGGGCAGCGCGCTCAGGGATTCGCCGTTCCGCGCAGGTGCCTTCGCGCCGTTTCTCGATGATGTGGCGCGCGCGCGGAGCGGTCCGCTGCTCGACATGCGCGACCTCGGCGGCACCGCGATCGCCTTCAAGGTCGACTCGCTCCTCGTGCGCAACGAAGACGGCTGGAACGCGCTCGCCATGCTGCACGCGGTAAGCGCGCCCGCGGAGCTGGCGAAGAAAGCATCCGCCCAGGGCGACGAGTTCATCGACCTGAAGGCGGAGTCGAACGCGCTCGTCGGGACGTACAAGAATCAGGCGCTGCGCTACATTGCGCTGGGACTTGCGTGCATTACCGCCCTGCTCGCGTTTGCGCTCGGCAGCCTGCGGCGCGCGGCGCGCGTCGTCGCCCCGACGCTGGCGGCGGTGGCGATCGACGTGGGACTGCTCTTGCTCCTTGGCAAGAAGCTCTCGCTTTTCAATCTCGTCGCGCTGCTGCTGGTCGTGGGCGTAGGCCTGAATTACGCGCTGTTCTTCGCCAGGCGTCACGTGGACGACGAGGACAAGCGGCGCGCGCAGCGCTCGGTCGTCGTCTGCGCAGGCACGACGCTTTCGGCGTTCGGCTGCCTCGCGCTGTCGCGCATTCCAGTTCTGCACGAAATCGGCGTGACGGTTGCGCTCGGCGCCGTGCTGTCGCTGCTGTGCGCCGCCGCCTTCGCCGCCCGGCCCGAATAAATCCGGCCTCCGGTATAGTCCGATCGATCTCTCGGAGCAGCGCGTGCGGCCACTATTCATGACTCACTACTCGACGGCGAATCCGCTCGGGCTCGGCCGTGCTGCGACGCTTGCAGGCCTGCGCGAGCGACGGGGGGGTCTGCGGCCCATGGATCTGGACGGTGTCACGCTCGACACCTGGATCGGGCGGGTCGGCGGCCTCGAGGAACGGCCGGTCGTGCCGCGCCTCGCCGAGTTCGACTGCCGCAATAATCGCCTGGCGCAGATCGGATTGCAGCAGGACGGCTTCGACGCCGCGGTCGCGCAAGCGCGCGCAAACTACGGCCCCGACCGCATCGCCGTGCTCGTCGGAACCAGCACCTCGGGCATGGAGCACTGCGAGCGCGCCTATCGCCAGCGCGACCCACGCAGCGGAGCGCTGCCCGGATGGTTCACGGAGCGATACTCCTTAAATCTCTTCTCGGTCGCCGATTTCGTGCAGCGCTATCTCGAGCTCAGCGGACCGGCTGCGGCGATTTCGACGGCATGCTCGTCGAGCGCCAAGGTGTTCGCGAGCGCGGCCCGCTTGATCGAAGCGGGGTACGCCGACGCCGCCGTCGTCGGCGGCGTGGACAGCCTGTGCCTGACGACGCTGTACGGCTTCAACTCCCTCGACCTGCTGTCGCGCGAGCCGTGCCGGCCGTGCGACGCGGCGCGCGACGGCATTTCGATCGGAGAGGCCGCGGGCTTCGCGCTGCTCGAGGGCCCGGGCCGAGCGCGGAGCGGCGTCGCCCTGGTCGGCTATGGCGAGAGCTCGGACGCCTTCCATATGTCCTCGCCCGACCCGAGCGGAGACGGCGCGTACGCGGCGATGCATTTCGCCTTGCAGCGCGCTGGCATCGCCCCGCGGGAGGTGCACTACGTGAACATGCACGGCACCGGCACGCCCGCGAACGACCGCATCGAGGACCGCGCCATCTTCCGCCTGTTTGGCGACTCGGTGCCGTGCAGCTCGACCAAGGGCTGGACGGGCCACACGCTCGGGGCCGCGGGCATCGTCGAGGCAATCATTTGTGCGCTGTGCCTGGAGACAGGTCTGGTCCCCGGCACGCTGAATCTCGATCGTGTCGACCCGGCTTTTGCGAGCCGCGTGGCCGCGGACGCCGAGACGCGCGATCTGCGGTGCGTGTTGAGCAACTCCTTCGGCTTCGGCGGCAGCAACTGCAGTCTGCTGCTCGGCAGGCTCGCATGAGCGCCGTCCACCTCGAGTCGGTAGGCGTTCTGGGTCCGGGCCTGCCCGACTGGAAAACGACGTGCCGCGTACTCGACGGCGAACTGCCGCATCGCCCCGAAGTTCGCGGCGACCCGGACCTGCCGCAGCTGCCGCCGAACGAGCGGCGTCGCGTTCCCAAGCTGACTCGCTGGGCGCTGGCAGTCGCACACGAGGCGCTCGCAGGCGCCGCGCGCGCGGCTGGAGACGTCGCCATGGTGTTTTCCTCGAGCTCCGGGGACGGCGAGATCGTGCACAAGCTGTGCGAGGCGGTGACTTCTCCGGAGCGCGAGATCTCGCCGACGATGTTCCACAACTCGGTGCACAATGCGGCCCCCGGGTACTGGAGCATCAGCACGGGCTCGCGGCAGCGCTCGGTGGCGCTTTGCGGCCACGACGCATCGTTCGCCGTGGGCCTGCTCGAGGCCATCGGCCTGGTGCTCTCGGAGCAGGCGTCCGTGATGCTCGTCGCCTGCGACCTGCCTTTTCCCGAGCCCCTGGCCGCGCTGCGCGATATCAGGGCGCCATTCGCGGTGGCGCTGCTGCTGTCGCCCGCCTCCGGCGAGCGCGCGCTCGCGCGCTGGAAGGTCTCGCTCGGTGCGGGCCCCGCGTCTGCGCGCTTTCCCCACATGCTGCCGGCGGCGCTCGCGACAAACCCGGCTGCGCAGGCCTTGCCGCTGCTCGCGGCGTCCCGCGCCAGCGTCGCGCAATCCGTGTCACTCGTGTACGCAGGCGACCGGCACATGACGGTCGAAACCGCGCCATGCCGGTGACCGGCGCGGACTTCTGCGACCTCATTCCGCACCGCGGGGCGATGAGCCTACTCGCCGAGGTCGTGCGCTTCGACGAGGAAACTATCACCTGCCGCGCCGTCAGCCATCGCGATCCGGCGCACCCCTTGCGCGAGCAAGGCGTCCTGCCCGCGCTGTGCGCGATCGAGTATGCGGCCCAGGCGATGGCGGTGCACGGAGCTCTCACCGAGCCGCGCGCCCCGCGCGCCGGCATGCTGGCGGCGGTCAGGGACGTCACGCTGAACGTCGAGCGCCTGGACGACATCGCCGACGATCTCATGCTGACGGCGCGCAGGCTGGTCGGCGGGCACCGGCAAATCCTCTACGAGTTCGTCGTCCAGGCCGGCGGGAAGGAGCTGTTGCGCGGCCGGGCCGCGGTCGTCCTCGCGCCGGGGGTGGGCGAATGAAGCGCGCGCTGGTGACAGGCGGCGCAGGAACCCTCGGCGCAGCGATCTGCGGAACCCTCGCCGGGAGCGGCCTGCATGTGATCGTGCACGCGCACCGCGATCCCGCGCGCGCGCAGCAGCTGGTCGAGGCGCTGCGCGCCCAAGGCGGCAGCGCGGAAAGCGTGGCCTTCGACGTCTCCGATTCCGCCGCCGCGACGGCCGGAGTCGAGCGCCTGCTCGAGGGCGGCGCGATCCAGGTCTTCGTGCACAACGCCGGCATAACGGCCGACGCACCCATGGCCGGCATGAGCGACCAGCAGTGGTCGAGCGTCATTGGGGTGTCACTGAACGGCTTTTTCAACACCACCCGACCTCTGCTGCTGCCGATGCTGCGCGCGCGTTGGGGGCGCATCGTCGCCGTCACCTCGGTCGCCGGCATCATGGGCAATCGCGGACAAACCAACTACGCCGCCGCAAAGGCGGGCCTGCACGGGGCGGTGAAATCCCTCGCCATAGAGCTCGCCAGCCGCGGCGTGACGGTGAACGCCGTGGCGCCCGGCATCATCGCCTCGGCCATGGCGCACAAGGCGTTCGACGACGAGCGCATCGCGCGCATGGTGCCGATGGGGCGTGCGGGAACGCCGCAGGAGGTTGCCGGGGTAGTGGCGTTTCTCTGCTCGGATGAGGCATCCTACGTGTCGGGCCAGGTGCTGGCGGTCGACGGAGCTATGGCTTGAACGCAGTCGCGGCGGTCATACCCGCATTCAACGAAGCAGCCACGATCCGGGACGTCGTGGAGCGCGCCCTACACCAGGTGGCGCGGGTGATCGTCGTGGACGACGGCTCCTGCGACGGAACGTCCGCAGCGCTCGGCGAAATGCCGGTCACCGTACTGCGCAACGAGCGTAACTGCGGCAAGGCGCACAGCCTGATGCGCGGCATGGAGGAGGCGTTCCAGCGCGGCGCGGTCGCGGTGGTCACGCTGGACGGCGACGGGCAGCACGCCCCCGAGGAGATCCCCCGCCTGCTGTCCGCCTTGCGGGCAGAGCCGCGCTCGATCGCGATCGGCAGCCGGCTGCACGATGCGCCAAACATTCCCAAGGATCGCTACCTTGCGAACTGCTTCGCAAACTTCTGGATCGCCTGGGCCGCCGGGCAGCGGATCGAGGACAGCCAGTCGGGTTTCAGGGTCTATTCCGAAGCCGCATGGCGCGAAGTGGTTCCGCGCTGCGGCTCGGACGGGTTCGTGTTCGAAAGCGAGGTGCTGATCGAGGCCGGACGCGCCGGCTTCCGGCTGATTGCGGTTCCCGTCGCCGCGATCTATGCGACGCGCGCGCGCCGCAGCCACTTCCATCCGGTGCTCGACATCGTGCGCATCACGCGCATGGTGTCCTGGAAACTGCTATCGCGGGGCCTCTATCTGTCCGGCCTGATCAGATTCCTGCGTGCCGGCCGTCTGGAGCAAGCCGAGGCGAGCCGCGAGGTCGGTCCGACGGGCTGAGCCGCCCCGAGCGGCTGGAGAGGAAAATCTGGTGGAGTGGAGGAGGATCGAACTCCCGACCTTCGCATTGCGAACGCGACGCTCTCCCAGCTGAGCTACCACCCCGTGGGAAGGCGCGGATTCTACCGCAAATCCGCGAGGCGGCGTCACACGCCCCCTGCGACGCCTATTGAGGCTTCAGCCCGCCCCGGTGGCCGCTGCCGCGGCCCGCGCCGGACCCCGCGCGCTGCGGAAAGCAGCCGCGCATCGCGTCCGGATCCTGAGCGTTCTGCACGCACGTCAGCCGGCTCTGCAAGTCGGCAATTCGCTCCTGGATACGCTGCTCAACTCTCTGCTTCACCTCCTCGAAGCGCGGCTCATCCTGCTGCGCCGCGGCCGCGAACGAGACGAGGGCGGCGGAGACGGCGCCCATCATGGCGATTGTCGCTTTCATGTGCTTGCCTCCTGCAGCTCGGGTAGGCGGGCCATATCCGTTACGCTCAGCTCCGGCGGCAGATCATCAGCGACGAGCAGATGCCGAGGGTGCCGCTTACGCGCTCGACGCTCAGTCCGGCGGCCTCGACCATGGCCGCAATGTCGGACGCCTTGTACATGCGGCTGCAGCCGTTCGCCAGGCAGGTGAAATAAAGCGAGAACGCCCGCAAGCAGTACGCCGCGATCTCGTGGTCTTGCCGGTCCCAGAACGTGTCCAGGATGTACAGGCGGCTATCCGGCCCCATGGCCGCAGCCGCACGCTCGAGCAGTGCGCGCACGTCGGCTTCGCCGAAGCACACCAGAAACTGGCTCATCCAGATCGCGTCGAAGCCCTTTGGCAACGGCTGCGAGTGATCCAGCAGATCGCAGGATTGAATCGCGATGCGCTCCTGCAAGCCGAGCGCCTCCACGCTCTGCCGGGCGACGGCAGCCTGGCCGGGCAGGTCGAGGATCGTGACCGCCACCTCCGGGGAATAGCGCGCGCACTGGATGGCCCACTTGCCGGTATTGCCGCCCACGTCCAGAAGCCTGCGGTGCGGGTGCTCGAAAACGATGGGCAGCGCATCGGGAAAAGCCGCGTCCGAGTAATAGTGGTTCCATCTGAACCAGCTGCTGCGCGCGGGCTCCGGCAGCGTCGAGAGGGCCGGGTAGATCGTGTCCCAGTCTCCGAACACGTGCTTCAGGCCCGCCGGCGTGCCTTGCCGGATCGATTCCTCGAGGTAGTAAAAGGCCTGGAAGCAGCCGTGATGCACGAAGTCCATGTTGATGCGCGTCAGCTCGTCCCGCAGGATGCAGGTGCCGGTCTTGGTGAGCAGGAACCGGTCGTCTTCGGCGCGCACTACGCCCGCCGCGAGTCCGGCTTCCAGCAACACCAGTACCCCATAGCGCGGGGTCTGGACCTGCGAGGCGATCTGGTCGAGCGCAAGCCCGGTGCGAGACGCGCGCAAGGCTTCCAGAATGCCGAGGTCGCGGAGCAACCTCACGCCCTGGAAAATAATGGGTCCGAAGGCGATTCGCTGCGCGGCGAAGCGCGCCTCGATCAGCGACTGCGAGTCGGCCAGACCATCGCTCGAACCCATGGCGGATCATGCTGGCGCGAGGCGCGCCCGGTCAAGCGCGAGAGTCCGGGCGGGAGTAGAGTGGGCCGGCTTGGATTCGAACCAAGGACCAAGGGATTATGAGTCCCCTGCTCTGACCGACTGAGCTACCGGCCCCCGGAGCGCAGCTTACATGGCGAGCGCGCGCTCGAGAAAGTCGAGGCGGTCCTGGCCCCAGAACAGCTCGTCCCTATAGACGTAGGTCGGCGCGCCGAACACGCCGCGCGCAAGCGCCTCCTGGGTGAAGGCATCGTACCGGGCCTTCGCGCTGGGCGCGTCAGAGAGCAGCCGGTCGCCGTCGAGGCCGGCCTGGGCGGCCGCCGCGCGCAGCGTCGCCGGGTCGGCGATGTTCAGCTCGTCGGCCCACACTGCGCGCAGAATCGCGCCCGCTAGCCGCATCTGGGCTTCGGCGCCCGACGGCGCGGCGGCGACGATTGCCAGCGCGGCCAGATTCCCGTCCACGGGAAAGAACTTCGGCTGAACGTTGAGCGGCATACCGAGGTGCGCCTTCCAGCGCTGGAGCTCTACGAGACGGTATGCCTGGCGCTGCGGCGCTCGCTTGCCGACCGGCAGTCCGCCCGACTGCGGGAAGATCACGCCAAGGTCCGCCGGCTTCACCGCAATCCGCGCCCCGCGCTGGCGGGCGATGTCGGTGAAACGCTGATGGCCGAGGTAGGTCCACGGCGACGACGGCGAAAAGTAGTAGTCGACCAGCTTGCTCACGAATTTCCTCCCCAAAAAAGAAGGGCCGCTTGCGCGGCCCTTCGTTTCAACCTTGCCCGATCAGGATTCCTGGTCGAGAAAGCTCTTCAGCCGCTCCGAGCGCGACGGATGGCGCAGCTTGCGCAGCGCCTTCGCTTCGATCTGCCTTATCCGCTCGCGCGTCACGTCGAACTGCTTGCCGACCTCCTCCAGCGTGTGGTCGGTCGACATCTCGACGCCGAAGCGCATGCGCAGCACCTTCGCTTCACGCGGCGTGAGCGTGTCGAGCACCTCCTTGGTCACGTCGCGCAGCGACGCGTAGGTCGCCGCGTCGGAAGGCGCCATGGTCGACTGGTCCTCGATGAAATCGCCGAGATGCGAGTCGTCGTCGTCGCCGATCGGCGTCTCCATGGAGATCGGCTCCTTGGAGATCTTGAGGATCTTGCGAATCTTCTCCTCCGGCATCTCCATGCGCGCGGCGAGCGTCGCCGGATCGGGCTCCTGGCCGGTCTCCTGCAGGATCTGGCGGCTGATGCGGTTCATCTTGTTGATCGTCTCGATCATGTGCACCGGGATGCGGATGGTGCGCGCCTGGTCGGCGAT
>Ga0187774_10000831_pt1 | contig 10782 bp, 9 predicted proteins | sample 0216_BV02_MP05_2_FD_133152 | JGI IMG/M metagenome (GOLD analysis project Ga0187774, IMG submission 133152) | Tropical peat soil microbial communities from peatlands in Department of Meta, Colombia - 0216_BV02_MP05_20_MG | ecosystem: Environmental > Terrestrial > Soil > Wetlands > Peat | place... | reverse complement strand
GTGGGATGCTGTAAACCCTTGGTGGGCTTGGTGGCGGTGCAGGGATTTGAACCCCGGACACTGCGGATATGAGCCGCATGCTCTGACCACCTGAGCTACACCGCCAAATATAAATATTGATGAGAGGTAGTAACTAGTAGAAAATTATAACAAAAGGTATATCATCAGTGAAAGAGCTCAAACCTCCGTGTCCTTATATTTATAAGCAGCCCTACTGATAAAAGATTTGACAGGAGAGCAGTACCTCCATAGCTCATAAAGGGCAAGGGTATTCCAACAACAGGCATAATGCCCAAGGTCATCCCGATATTAACAAGGAAATAGGTTAAAAACATGAGTGTTATCCCAACAGCAACAAATCTTCCGAAGTCGTCTCTTGCATTTCGTGCTGTGTCGAGACCCCTCAGTATTAAAACAACGTAGAGAAATAAAAGTACAAGGCTTCCAAGGAATCCCCACTCCTCAGCAAAGGCTGCGAATATAAAGTCGGTATGCTTTTCGGGCAAGAACCTGAATGGACCCTGTGTGCCTTTAAGATAGCCTTTCCCAAGGAATTTACCTGATCCCACAGTAATCTTCGATTGGTTTATGTGATACCCTATCCCTGCCGGGTCTACACCAGGTTCCAAAAAAGCAATAAGCCTATTCTTCTGATAGTCTTTGAGTCTTTCCCAGAATATATTGCCGAGGAAGGGCAGGGATATCAAACCTATAATTACTAATAGTACTATAATTTTTCTGTGGATACTCTTTACAAGTAGCAGAGAGAAAAAGATTATCAGTATTATTAATGCTGTCCCGAGGTCAGGTTGTTTAATAATGAGGATGAAGGGAAGAAATACGGTCAAAAAGAATAAGCGAAAAAGTGAAATTGTGCTGAGAGGACCTTCTATCATGCTAAGTTGATATGAAAGCATTATGATGTATACGAGTTTGAAAAATTCTGAGGGCTGAAAAGAGAAAGGTCCGAAGTTTAACCATCTTTGGGCACCCATGCCTACTTTGCCCAGAATAAAAACGGCAATTAATGAAAAAAGCCCTCCTAAATAAAGGTATAGAGAAATTCTACTCAGCCAAGTGTAGTCAAAGCTAACCATAAAGAATAATGCAAGGACACCAATGATAAGCCATAATGCCTGCCTGATATAAAATCGGGAGGTTTCTTCCCCTACAATAGGGCGTGTGGCACTGTATATGGTCATAATTCCGATTAAGGCTATGATAATTACAATAGAGAATGTTACCCAGTCAAAATTCTTAATTAGTCTTCGGTCTATTCGTAACATTTTTATAGAATTACAGATTTAAAGAGAATTATTTCCTCAATTTTTAAACCAAATAATGCGATTGAAAGATGCAGGCATTGTGAAAAAATTTATTTTTTGATACCTTAGTACACCTTTAATTGATGGTTTTTGGAATATTTTAGTGAATATAACAAATAAAGATATTTCCAATAAATTTATCAAGTTAAATAAATTTTTAAGCAACGTCTGCATTATTCGGGTAAATTTTAATTTTTGCTCTGAACTTGATTCAGGGTTGAATTTTTTAAATACGCTTCAATTGCCTTTTTTGCAATTGGCGCCGCAGCCCCCCCACCATGACCTCCATGTTCTACAAATACGGAAAGTGCTACCTCTGGTTTTTCAGCCGGAGCAAAGGCAACAAACCATGCATGGTCCCTAAACGTTTCTGATTGATACTGAGCCCCCCTTCTCATCGTGACAACTTGGGCAGTTCCTGTTTTGCCGCAAATATTAGTTAACTCTGATTTTGCAGCCCATCCAGTTCCACTAGGCTCATTCACAACCCCGCAAAGTGCACGTTTAATAATCTCGAGGGTCTCAGGACTTGCCCTTACCTTTCCCGAAAGGACTGGATCAGCATCTTTAATCAGTGTAGGCTTATAGAGACTACCACCATTAGCGATTGCGCTTATCACGACCGCCATCTGTACCGGTGTGGCAGCTACATATCCTTGGCCTATTGATGCATTAAGGGTTTCACCCAGATACCATGGCTGCTGTTTGTTTTCCTGCTTCCATTTTGTATTCGGAACTAGTCCCCTTCGCTCATTTACGAGTTTGAAGCCTGTTTCTTTTCCTAAGCCAAAGCTTGAGGCGTACTCATAAATTTTATCTATTCCAAGACGTTCGCCAACCTCATAGAAATACACATCACAGGATTCTACTATTGCCCTATGTAGAGAAATCACCCCATGCCCCTCTTTGCGCCAGCAACCGAAATGCCACCTGCCAATGTTTATTCCCCCTCTGCAGTTTACCTTCGTCTCCGGTGTGATAACTCCTTCTTCAAGACCCGCTATTGCCATGACGATTTTGAATGTTGATCCGGGTGGATACTGGCTTTGGAGTGCTCTGTTGAGCATAGGTCTCTTATTGTCCTGAGTAAGGTTTATCCATTCTTCGTAGTCTATCCCCTTTGCAAAAAGGTCAGGATCGAAGGAAGGTCTACTTACTAATCCCAAAATCTCTCCGGTGTTAGGTTTTATAGCAACAAGGGCGCCTGCTCTATCACCAAAGGCTTCCTCAGCCTCTTTCTGCAGATTTATATCTAAACTCAGCTTAATATCGTCACCCTTTATCGGTGGTTTCTCCTTTAAGAGTCTTAACTCCTTTCCGAGGGAATCAACCTCGATAACTCTTTCACCAGGAATGCCTCTGAGAACCTTATCAAAGAGCATCTCAGCCCCCCACTGTCCTATGAACGCGTCTGGTGGGACATCCCTAAATGCGGGATCCTTAGACTGGGAGGGATTAAGTTTTCCGAGATAACCTATGAGATGTGAACCTATGCTATCATAAATATATTTCCTGCTCGTCTCTACTTCAATAATAAGGCCCGGAAAATCAGACCTCCGAGATTCAATATATGCAACCTCGTTAAAAGATATTCCCTGTTTTAATTTTATGGGTGTAAAAGGACTCTGTCTTTCCTCGTCTATTTTTCCGAGTATCTCTTCTGCTGGCATGTTGAGGACTTTTGATAGCGAATCGATCTTACCCTTATCGAATTCCCCATAGATTATAGATGCACAATAATAAGAGGAGTTCTTTACAAGGGGTATGCCATTTCTATCAAATAATATCCCGCGAGGTGCTGGTATTGCTATTATCCTGAGTCTATTGGCTTCAGAAAGCTCCCTATATTTGCTACCCTGTAATACCTGTAACTGCCATAACCTCATAATAAGAAGCAGAAAGGCCGCAATTACTACATAACTTATTATTGAGACCTTTTCAGGTTTATTGTCCATTTTTCCTTTGAAATTTCACCCACCTGCATTCAATGCTTGTTCTTTGGCCTTAGAAATATCCCTAAGGGGGCATTTATCAGGGATTGTATAGCGGTTATAAAGACAGCTGCTTCCACGCTAACTGGCATCCTGTCAAAGAAGCTTCTCGACATTAAGGTGAGAATATTGTCTACAGTAGTCAGTAATGATATGCCGATGGCGCCTAAAAGAGGCGTCCATCTGAAGAAACTACCAGACATGAGAGAAGAAAAATAACCCACTATGCCTTTACTCAAAAGATTTGGACCAAGGAGCGCACCAGAAAGGCTGTCTTCAACAGAACCAATGAGGGAGCCAAACAATACCCCTCTAAGCCCTCCGTTCCTCATGCCTACATAATAGACTAAAACAGATGTAAAGTTCGGCGGGACACCAAAAAATGATATTTTCCCCTTTATGATGGATGTCAAGAAGATTACGAGTGCCCAGAAGAAGTATATCATTTTTTTATTATTGCTATCTCCTCAATCTTTGTATTGTCCACAAACGGAGTAACCTCTATGCTCTGGAAAAGACCTATGCCCTTTTTATCAATCCTTGATATATAGCCAACGGGTATACCTTTGGGAAACAGGGAATCAAGTCCAGATGTTATTAAGACATCGCCAACCTTTACCTCTTCTTCATAGGGTATATATTTTAACTGACACTTCCTTAGTCCCGTGCCAGAGATTATCCCCTCTTTTCTGCTTTCCTGAAGCCTTACCGCAGCTGAGAAATTTATGTCTGTAAGAAGAAGCAAGGATGAGTAAGAATTTGATACCCAAGAAATCTTTCCTACGAGACCCTTGGAAGTTATAGCTGTCATATCCTTTGTAACTCCATCAGCAAGCCCTTTGTCAAGAACAAGGGTGTTTGACCACTGGTCTGACCCTCTTGAAATAACACGGGCAGCTGTGACATATCTATACTCCTTTTCTTTAAGTGAAAGGAGTTCTCTGAGTCTCTTGTTTTCAAGCAGGGCTTCTTGATACTTCTGTTGTTCGCTAAGCAATTTATTAAGCTCTGCTTTTAATCTTCTGTTTTCTTCTTCTCTGATGAGGATCACCTTAAAAGGGGATAGGACAAAGTCTTTTACAGAATTCGCTATTGCATAGGATCCATTAAGTACATTATTCAGGAATCTAAAGGGTAAAAAATGTTCCCTTCTACTCTGATAGGTCATCAACGCTATGGATATAACAATAAAGAGAAAAAGCAGGAGCTTTTTCTTAGGCATTATTACTTGAAAGCAACTCTTCTGAGAAGGTCTAAATCATCAAGCATCTTACCAACCCCCCGGACAACAGCCGAGAGGGGATCTTCAGCCACTATTACAGGAAGCCCTGTCTTTTCGTTTATGAGTATGTCAAGGCCCTTGAGAAGAGCGCCACCGCCAGCAAGGATGATTCCTTTGTCCACTATGTCTGCTGCCAGTTCCGGTGGGGTATTTTCGAGAATAACTTTAATCGTATCAAGTATTATATTGACAGGGTCAATAAGGGCCTCACGAATTTCTACCTCTGTAATTGTTACTGTCTTGGGTATGCCTGAAATAAGATCCCTTCCCTTTATCTCCATTGTCCGTTGTCCCTTCCTTATAGTCTCGTCAAGTGCATCTTTTTTTTCACTTCGACCCGCGGTAAATTCGATGATATCTCCATCTACAGAAGACCTGAACTGCCTGCTAAGGATAAGCTCATTGTCTTTTTCATATTCATAGGCCGAACCTATCTCAATCTTTATCTGTTCTGCTGTTCTATCACCTATCATCAAGTTATATCTACGTTTAATGTAGGCTATGAGAGCTTCGTCCATCTTGTCGCCACCTACTCTTACAGCTCTACTATAAACTACTCCGTCTAAGGATATAACTGCAATGTCAGTTGTCCAACCTCCGATGTCGACAATCATATTGCCTGATGGTTCCCCCACAGGGAGCCCTACTCCTATGGCAGCTGCCATTGGTTCTCCAACGAGATATACCTCTCTTGCTCCAGATGCCTGTGCAGCATCCTTTACAGCCCTCTGCTCGACCTGTGTAATGCCTGAAGGAACCCCTATTATTACCCTCGGTGATATAAAACTCCTCCTGTTGTGAGACTTTTTTATAAAGTATTTGAGCATCTCTTCTGCTGCGTCGAAATCTGCAATAACTCCATCCTTCAATGGTTTTATGGCTGTTATGTCGGAGGGGGTTTTGCCTAACATCCTTTTTGCCTCAGCCCCAACTGCCACGACTTTCTTATCGTCTCTTCTTATCACAACAACAGAAGGCTCGTCACATACTATCCCCTTTCCTTTAACATACACAAGGGTATTAGCTGTACCAAGGTCTATGGCAAGGTCATTCGAAAACCATCCGAGCACATTACTAAGCATTATGTTGCCTCCGTTATCTCTGTATCTTCGTTAACTGTTACTACTTTTGTCTTTGCAATCTCGTCACCGAGACGCATCCCATCTTTACTTCCGAGTAGGATAATAAATTCAAAAATAGAAACGATTACTATAAATATCCATCCAAACCAAGGTATCTTATAGAGAAGGTATCCTATGCCGAATATACTATTTCTGATTATCGAGTCTTTAAATGTACAGGATTTATCTGTTTCTGCTGATAAAACTTTAAGCCCGATGAGTTTTTTACCTAAACTCCTCCCGTCAAAAAGACCATCACCTATCAAAAGATAGGCAAGTCCTGCAAAAAAGCCTGCCCGCGGAATTACCTCTGCTATTGCTGCAATAATAATAAAGTCAAGGGTTTTGGCGATTGCTCTCAGAAGCAATCCTGCCCTTTTAACCTCCCCAGACATTTGGAATACTAACAGAAGAGCCCTAAATTTTCAAGGGCACTCCAGTTCAGATAATTAGGGAAGTGTTAGGGGGGCATACTGCCAAAAATTTCCTCTCTCCTTAAAATACAATATAAATAATCAAGGACAAAACTATATTATTTAAAAAATATAGTAAAATAAAAACGTGGAGATGAAAAAGGCACTTCCCGAATTTACAGAAGAGGAAAAAAAGGATCTGCCCCTTTATCCTATAGGGGTGGTAGCAGAGCTGATAGGGATTACAGACCAGACAATCCGGCTTTACGAAAAACACGGCCTGATAAGGCCATCCAGAAGGAATAGAAACAGATTTTTTTCTGAGAATGACCTAAAATGGCTTCAGTGTTTGAGGGACCTTATACATAACAAAAAGATCAGTATTGAGGGTATTAAAAAGTTGCTCGATTATGCACCATGCTGGGAGTTAAAAAGTTGTTCAGAGAAGGAAATTAAAAAATGCTCTGCCTATATGGACAGGGCAAAGCCGTGTTGGGAACTTAACAGGTCTATATGCCAGAAAGAGTCTCCTAAGGTGTGTGATAGCTGTGTTGTTTTCTTATCCAAGTCTGTCAAGAAAAAAGGTTCCTGAAAACCCGAATAATGCTAAGGTTATTTTACAGATTAAACCCTGCCATTACACTATTAAGTTTACCTTCTACAAACCCTTTTATCTCATGGAGAGAATCTTCATCTTTTGCCTCAAATCTAAGCACAAGTGCTGGCTGAGTGTTTGAGGCCCTTATAAGCCCCCATCCTTTATCAAAGTTGATTCTTATACCATCAATATCATTAACAGGGTATTCTTTGAATGCCTCTTTTGCCTTCTCGACAACCTTGAACTTTATGTCATCAGGACATTCGAATCGTATTTCGGGGGTTGAGACGCTTTTGGGGACATCTCTGAGCAGCCGTTCTATAGAATAGGGTTCCCCATTCTTAGAAAGTATCTCAAGGAGCCTTAACCCAGCATATACAGCATCATCATATCCAAAGTACCTGTCAGCAAAAAATATATGTCCGCTCATCTCTCCACCAAGGAGTGCACCTGTCTCCTTCATCTTATGCTTTATAAGTGAGTGGCCAGCCTTCCACATAATAGGATTCCCACCCAGTCTTTCTATTTCATCATACATTACTTGAGAACATTTAACCTCACCAACAAAAGTTGGTTTTTCCAGAATCCCCTTTGCCCTTTGATTCTTAATGATGTCCCTTGCAAATATAATCATCAACCTGTCTCCCCATACCACTTCACCTTTCTCAGTAACAACTCCTATCCTATCGGCATCTCCATCATAGCCGATCCCAACATTTGCACCAGATGAGACAACCTTTGCAATAAGGTCTTTTATATTATCCATAACTACAGGGTCAGGATGATGGTTTGGAAAGTTTCCATCGGGATCACAATAAAGTTCTATTACATCACAGCCGAGGTTTTTCATAACCTGAGGTGCAACGAGACCGGCCGTACCATTACCAGCATCAATTACAACCTTTATTCCTTTAAGAGATGGGAAACTGCTTTTGAGGCACTCAATATATTTTGGAATTATCTCGTATATTTCTGCTCTTCCTTTCCCTTTTATAAAATTGCCTTCTACAGATACCCTTCTTACATCCTGTATCTTTTCCCCGTATAGGGTTTCTTTACCTACACTTAGTTTCATGCCGTTAAATTCAGGTGGATTGTGGCTACCTGTGATCATTACTCCACCATCAATGGGGAGATGAAAGAGAGAAAAATATTGTAAAGGGGTTGGGCATGTACCTATATCTATAATGTCGATACCGCTGTCAAGGAGCCCTCGTGAGAGGGCCTCAAGTATCACAGAGGAACTTAATCTTACATCTCTTCCAATGCTGACTTTTATTTTTTCTTTTTTAAGGATGCTTCTCAGATAAACAGCAAATGCCCTTCCTATCCTTTCGATAACCTCTTCAGTAAGGTCTTTCCCCCATATCCCTCTAATGTCATACTGCCTGAAGATTGCAGGATTTATCATGACTAATTCCTATTTTTTAAATGGCGGAGGTGTAAAACCAGGATCAAGGGTATATGCCTCTCCGAAGTACCTCATTGCCTCAGAATGTTTCTTCATCTTATAGCTCGCATAACCGAGGAGATAATAGGCATAAGGATCAGGTTTTTCTCCTACATATTCCTTTAAATATTTAATAACTGCCTTATAATCTCCTTTTTGATAAAGGGATAGGGCATTTTTATAATTATTGACTTCTGCAACTACAATTGAGTTCATAAAAATTAGGGCTGCTAAAACCAAAAAAAAGATTTTCATAACACCTCCTAATCAAAATTAGGATTTATTTGATCTTCTCGTATCTTCCATATAGAAGTAGATGGTGCAAATTGTTTTGGCTCCGTGCCTTTTTTAAAATATTCCCTTACACCTGCTGCCTCATCCCTTGATAAGAACCCCGTTGCAGGATCTATATAGCAACTGACTATTCCTTCCTCAGGTGGAGAGAATTCTTGAGGTTCGCCTTTTTCTGCTGCCTTCATAAAAGATACCCATATAGGAGATGCTGCACGAGCTCCTGTCTCTAAAGGACCAAGAGGCCTCATGTCGTCGAAACCAACCCATACAGCAGAGACTAAATCCGTTGTATATCCTACAAACCACGCATCTCTGTATTCGTTCGTTGTTCCTGTCTTTCCGGCAACAGGCATACCGAGTGCTTTAGCTTTCCATCCCGTACCATATTTTACAACATCCTCCATCATCGAGGTTATCAGGAAAGCAGTCTGGGGACTTATAACTTCCTCTGCTTCTGGTTCATTACTTTCAAGAACCCTACCCTTTGAATCTATGATATATTTTATAGATATGGGTTTAACCTTCATCCCACCACTTGCAAATACATTAAAGCATAAAGCAAGTTCTAAAGGGGTAACACTCATTGAACCAAGCGAAATGGTAAGATCTTTCGGCATCTCACCCTGAAGGCCTAAGGTTCTCGCAAAATCTATCACTCTATTTACTCCCATTGCTTCGACCAATTTAACTGTAACCACATTTCTTGAGTAAGCTAATGCCTCTCTTAGACGTGTTGGTCCATAAAATTTATGATCATAGTTCTCCGGGGTCCACTCGCTCTGTGATCCACCATGATAGGTAATAGGCTCATCAATTATAATGCTTGCAGGTGTAAAACCATTATCCATCGCAGCTGCATATATAATTGGCTTGAATGCAGAACCTGGTTGGCGTCTTGCATTAACTGCCCTGTTAAATTCACTCCTGACAAAATCATAGCCACCAACAAGTGCCCTGATAAATCCTGTGTTCGGCTCAATGGCTACAACAGATCCTTCTACGACAGGATCCTGTTCAAGAGTAAGTTGGATATCATGACCCTTAATCGTTTTAGTGCTTACCTTAACAACATCTCCAGGTTTCAGTATCTGCGTCAATGTAAAATCTTTCAGGAACTTGACCTTTCCTTCTCTGGAGTCGATTACCTTAGATGCCCATATTGCATCCTTGATAGAGAGTTTCCCCATAATGCCTCTGGTCTTTATCAATGCCTCCCTTTCAGTCACCTTAAGGACAAGCCCAGAGGAGATGTCCCCCGGGTTAGCAACGACAGTGGTTACGAGTTCCTTACTTTTTATTTCCTTTTTTATGTCAATATCTTTTCTATGTTCTAAGGGACCCCTCCATCCTCTTCTCCTATCAAGTTCTCTAAGACCCTGTTGGAGCGCCTTTGCTGCCGACAACTGTGCATTTCTATCCAGAGTTGTATATACATTTAACCCTTCTCTATATACGAGTTCTGGACCATATTTGTCCTCAAGATACTTTCTTATGTAATCTATAAAATAATTATTAGCTTCTATCCCTACTCTTATGCTTGAAAGATAGATGGGCTGTTTCAATGCATTTTCTTCCTGAGATTTGTTAAGATATCCTTCCTCCTCCATTTTTGAAAGAACAATATGCTGCCTTTCCTTAGCCCTTGTAAGATCGTTATATGGTGAGTACAATAAAGGTGCCTTTATTAGACCTGCAAGAAGTGCAGCCTCGGAAAGAGTTACATCTTTTACTGATTTCCCAAAATATACCCTTGAAGCCATCTCAACACCATATGCGCCGTGACCAAAATAGATTTTGTTCAGGTAGAGTTCGAGTATTTCCCTCTTATCGAGGTTCTTTTCCATCTTTATCGCAAGTGCTGCTTCCCTGAGCTTTCTCTTTAGGGTCTTCTGAGAGGTGAGGAAAACTACCTTTGCAAGTTGTTGTGTTATTGTGCTTCCACCTTCTTTTAACTCTGCATATAGGATATCTTTAAAAAGTGCTCTTGCAATCGCAATATAGTCAATACCACCATGCCTCCAGAACCTCGAATCTTCTACAGCTATTACAGCATTTATCATATGCTTAGGTATCTTATCTAAAGGAACAAATATTCCTTTTTCAACTTTCAGTTCTCCAACGAGTACATCATCATCAGCATATATCTTCGTACCTCCTGTAGGTCTATATTGTTTAAGTTCTTCAATAGAGGGTATCCCTTTTTCGATCGCAAAATAACCTCCTGCTAAGGCTCCGATGATGATCGAGAGAAATATGAGGATTATGATAGATTTAAATCTCATCCTTAAATTATACCCTCCCACATATC
>Ga0187774_10000830_pt1 | contig 10790 bp, 8 predicted proteins | sample 0216_BV02_MP05_2_FD_133152 | JGI IMG/M metagenome (GOLD analysis project Ga0187774, IMG submission 133152) | Tropical peat soil microbial communities from peatlands in Department of Meta, Colombia - 0216_BV02_MP05_20_MG | ecosystem: Environmental > Terrestrial > Soil > Wetlands > Peat | place... | reverse complement strand
ATCGTGCTATCGGTCATGTTGAGCATTATCCGCGGCGCGGTGCGCGAAGTGCTGTCACTTGCAGCTTGGGTCTTGTCCTTCTGGGCTGCGCAGACCTACACGGTGGACCTTGCCGAGCTGCTTCCCAGTAACATAACTAACCAGTCTTTACGGCTGATGACCGGTTTCGCCCTGGTGTTTCTGACGGTTCTGGTGGTGATGAGCCTTGTCGCAATTTTATGCTCTAAATTAGTGAAAGCATCGGGTCTAAGCGTGGCCGACCGCAGTCTTGGCGCGGTATTTGGTTTGGCACGAGGTTTGTTGATCGTGCTGATATTGGTGCTGCTAGGGGGCCTCACATCGCTGCCCAAGCAGCCAACCTGGAAAAATGCGCTATTCAGCCAGCGGCTGGAAATAGTGGCGAACAGCGTGAAAATTTGGCTGCCCGAAAATTTGTCTAAGCGTATTAACTACCAGTAAAGGAAAACTGGAATGTGCGGAATTCTAGGCGTCGTGGCAAAAACCCCGGTGAACCAACTGCTATATGACGGTCTGCTGGTTCTGCAGCATCGGGGCCAGGATGCGGCAGGGATTGTCACAGTGCAAGGCAATACTTTTAACATGCACAAAGGCAGCGGTATGGTGCGCGATGTGTTCCGCACCCGCAACATGCGGGCGTTGCAAGGGAATATGGGAATAGGCCATGTTCGTTACCCGACCGCCGGCTCAGCAGAATCGCCGGCCGAAGCCCAACCCTTTTATGTGAACTCACCATTTGGCATCGTGCTCGGACATAACGGCAATCTCACCAACACCGAGCAATTAAAGCGCGAGTTATTCCGCCAGGACTTGCGTCACGTCAATACCAATTCCGACTCCGAGGTTTTATTGAACGTGCTGGCGCACGAATTGCAGGAATCTTGCCGCAACCATTCACTGGATGCAGCCACCATTTTTGCAGCGGTGTCGGGAGTGTACCGCCGCTGCCGCGGTGCTTACGCAGTCGTGGCGATAATAGCCGGCTACGGTTTACTGGCGTTTCGCGATCCGTTCGGCATTCGCCCGCTGGTGGTGGGGCAATGCCGCAGCGAACGCGGCACGGAGTATTTGGTGGCATCCGAAAGCGTGGCGCTGGATACATTGGGTTTTGAGTTGACGCGAGATGTCGGTCCGGGTGAAGCGATTTTTATAGACGACACCGGTAATTTCTACAGCAAACAGTGCGTGGCGAACGCAATCCGCAGCCCCTGCATATTCGAATACGTCTACCTGGCGCGTCCGGATTCCGTGATTGACGGCATTTCTGTATATGAGACCCGCCTGCACTTGGGCGAAAGCTTGGCCGATAAAATCAAGCGGCACTATCAGAATTTGGACATAGACGTAGTGATACCCATACCAGACTCGAGTCGTCCCTGCGCGATGCAGCTTGCCAACCGCATTGGAATTCCTTACCGCGAAGGCTTTATTAAGAACCGTTACATCGGGCGTACATTTATCATGCCGGGCCAGGTGCAGCGGCAGAAATCGGTGCGCCAGAAGCTTAATGCAATGAGCGTGGAATTCAGGGGTAAGAACGTGCTGCTGGTGGATGATTCCATTGTGCGCGGCACCACTAGCCGCGAAATCGTGCAGATGGCAAGAGAAGCGGGCGCACGCAGAGTATATTTTGCTTCATCCGCGCCGCCGGTGCGTTTTCCCAACGTTTACGGCATCGATATGCCGACGCGCCAGGAACTGATTGCCAACGGCCGCAGCGATGACGAAATTGCCAGAGAAATCGGCGCAGACAAGCTGATTTACCAGGATTTGGATGCATTGGTGCATGCTGCACAGCAGGTGAATCCGAAAGTTGCCCATTTCGAGGCATCGTGTTTCAGCGGCGAATACATAACTGGCGATATTTCTCCCGAATACCTGGCCTACATCGAAGCGCAGCGCAGAGACGGGGCGCGCAGGCAGAAAGAAGAGGCGATATCCAGCAACCAGCTCGATTTGAATCTACTTACCGTGGATTGACAACAAAGTCCAGGCAGAGTAATTTAACAACTGCGCCGATTTGATATCAGCTTGCGGGCGCATTATAAATTCCGCTAAAGCGAGGCCAAACCCGGTCCGCCCAATGCGGAACGGGTTTTTTATTTTTTCGGACGGGGAAAATTATGGCTGACGCTTATCAATTAGAAACACTGGCAATGCGTGCCGGCACACACCGCAGCCAGTTCAACGAACACTCGGAAGCGCTGTACCTCACTTCGAGCTTCGTGTTTGAGAATGCGGCGCAAGCCGCTGCGCGCTTTGCTGGTGACGAGCCCGGGAATATCTATTCGCGCTTTACCAATCCCACCGTCACAGCTTTTCAGGAAAGGCTTGCCGCACTGGAAGGAGCGGAGGCCTGTGTCGCCACGGCTTCGGGGATGTCTGCAATACTCGCGTGTGCCATGGGACTACTCAAGAGCGGCGACCACATTGTCGCATCGCACAGCATTTTCGGCGCGACAGTACAACTCTTCAGCAACATTTTCCCGCGCTTTGGCGTGAAAACTACCTTTGTCTCGGCGACCGACGTAGGGGCATGGCAGGCAGCGGTAACACCGGACACCAAGATGCTATTTCTGGAAACGCCTTCCAACCCGCTGACCGAAATATCCGATATTGCGGAGTTAAGCAGAATCGCGAAGAAAGCCGGTGCATGGCTAGTGGTGGACAACTGTTTCTGCACACCAGCGCTGCAGCGACCGCTGGAATTTGGAGCCGACATCATCATCCACTCCGCTACCAAGTATATCGATGGACAGGGGAGGGTGCTGGGAGGTGCGGTACTCGGAAAACGCGATGTCATGATGGATGGCGTATTCAGTTTCTTGCGCACCGCCGGACCAACGTTAAGTGCGTTCAATGCCTGGGTGCTGTTGAAAGGATTGGAGACGCTGAAAATCCGCATGGATGCGCATTCGGTGAATGCGTTGGAACTGGCGCGCTGGCTGGAGAAACAGTCCGTCATAGAGAAAGTATATTACCCGGGAATGCCTTCGCATCCACAGCATCATTTGGCAATGCGGCAGCAAAAAACGGGCGGCGGCATTGTTTCCTTTACGGTGAAAGGCGGCAAGCGGGCGGCTTGGCGGGTGGTAGATTCGACGCGAATGATTTCCATCACCGCCAATCTGGGCGATGTAAAAAGCACAATCACCCACCCAGCATCTACGACGCACGGGCGTATATCCCAGGAAGCGCGCGACGCAGCGGGGGTAGTGGATGGCTTGCTTAGGGTTGCAGTGGGATTGGAAGCACTGGAGGATATAAAAGCCGACATCGCGCGCGGGCTCGCCTCGATTTAGCTTCATCAAGGAAGCGAACGGCCCGTTTGGAGCGGGGCCTCCTATAGCCTGATGGTGCTGCAGCCGGATTCGTCGCAGCGCAAATACTCGCCATGCTTGTACCAGTCGCTTAATACCCAGCGTTCGCAGGTCTTGCCGTCAAGCTGATGCAAATGCTTGGCAGGGCGGTGGGTATGGCCGTGTATCAGCCGGGGATAATTATAATCGCGCAGCAGTTTTTCGACCGCGCCAACATTGACGTCCATGATGCTTTCGCTTTTTTGGGTTTTGTCTTTCTCGCTCTGCTCGCGCACTTTTTCAATCGCCACCTTGCGCTCGGCAAGCGGCTGCGCGAGAGAAGTTTTCTGCCAGGCCGGGTTTCTAACCTGAGCGCGAAACGCCTGATAAGCGGTGTCATCGGTACAAAGTGTGTCCCCGTGCATCAACAGGGTAGGCGTGCCGTAGAGGTCTATCAGACTTGGCTCAGCTAAGAGCTGTGCATTGCAAGCGTGCGCGAAGGCCTCACCCATCAGAAAATCGCGGTTGCCGTGCATGACGCGGAGAGCCACTTGCATCTCGGCCAGATTTCGAAAAGCAGAAATCACCTGCGAGTTAAAAGTGTCATCGAGATCATCGTCACCCGCCCAGTACTCGAACAGGTCGCCTAGCACATACAATGCCTGCGCTTTTACCGCAATGCGCTCCATGAAAGTAAAGAAAACGCGATTGATGTGCGGACGACTCAGACACAGATGAAGATCGGAAATGAATAAAGTCGGCTTCATCGGGATTCAGGATTTATCGCGCCTATGGAAGAGTTGCGGGAATCGGCTAATCCGATAGGAATTCTGAATCCGGCATCAAACCACCTCCGCACTCTGGATTACAACGTCTTGCACCGGCACATCCTGATGGCCGGCGCCGCTTGCAGTTTTAACTTTCCTGATTTTGTCCACCACTTCAGTTCCCTTCACAACTCGGCCAAACACGCAATAGCCGTAACCTTGCGAAGTCGGCGCGGTAAAGTTCAAAAACGGATTATCAGCGACGTTGATGAAAAACTGGCTAGTGGCGGAATGGGGGTCAGAGGTACGAGCCATGGCAACCGTATAGGCCTCATTTTTCAATCCGTTATCTGCCTCGTTTTGAATTTTCGCGGACGTTGACTTAGGCTTCATCCCGGGCTCAAATCCACCGCCTTGTATCATAAAGCCGTCGATCACACGGTGAAATAGCGTGTTGTTATAAAATCCCCCCTCTACATACTTGAGAAAATTAGCCACAGATATCGGAGCTTTGTCTGCATTCAGTTGCAACGTGATGGTGCCAAAGTTGGTGTGCAAGTTAACCATTCTTTATCCTTCCGGCGTCGAGGTTCAACGCGACTGCCTGCGAATTAGGCTGCCAGGCACCGGCTTTACCCTGTGCCTTCGTAAATAATCTTCCAATGGTTATTTTCATTGATCCAGTATTGGCGTTTTTTCATCCGGGTGGAGAGGTTACTGCTTGAATAATCCTGGTCAAAACTGACCACCGCTAGATTTCCATAGCCCGGATAAAGAAACATGCTTACACTGGAAATGTCGACTTTGATCCACGATTTGGCGGCGTTCACCCGGCGTTTTTGATTTGCCCACTGAGCAAGGGTTTGACCGTTGCCATTAAAGGACTTTGCGTAGTAGCGGAGATACGCTTCGGTATTGCGGTTTTCCCACTCACGCCGCCAGTTCTCAATTTGGTTCGACAAATCGTTGCGTAGCGCGCGCCAGTCATCGGGACGCACCCATTCCACGTGTTCGGTGATTATGACCGGAGTCAAGCCTACCTGTAGGGTCTTGCCCAGTGCGGTGAGATCCTGGTTGGTGAGCACTACGCAACCATTGCTGGAATGCGGTGGTCGGCTGTAGGTGTCGCTGGGGGTGCCATGCAGCCAGATCCCGTGGCCATTGCGACCGTGTTGGCGGTCCCATTCATTCGGATAGCTGATCGGATAGGCGCCCACACCGTAGAAATCAGAAAGCCGCGATTTGGGAAGATCTGCCGTGACATAATACACGCCAAGCGGAGTTCTTTGATCGCCCTCCTTCAGTTTTTCCGCACCGTTCTTGCCGCTGCTAATGTAAAAATCGGTTACATAACGCGGCTCCCCGTTCACGTTCTGAAATACATACAAGGTCGAGAGCGAAACATCCACTACGATCGCGTAATGCTGTTCCGGTTGCATTTGCAGCAGGTATTTCGGTATGTCGCCGGATGGGCGATTCTGGCTGCGGCGCTGCAATCGGGCCTTCGCTTCCTCGCGCAACTCCGTGATGCGCTGGCGCGGGGCATTCGGCGCGTCGCCAATGGTGTTAATGGGGCGGGTGTGCGCGAGCAGCAAGTCACCCTTGATTAAATGCGCCAGTCTGAAATTGGGATAGGCTTTAATCGCGTTATCGATTTCATTCATTGCCGTGTCCAAGTGGTTGCGGCTGATTTCCAGTAGACCGTTGACCAGCAGCGCTTCGGGCCCTTGCGGTGCGCGTGCGACCGCGACTTGCACGGCCTGGTCCTTCATGGAGGAGGCGCTGCCGGCGAGGCCCAGTGTTAAGCCAAGCGCAACGCCATAAGCGAGCATGAGCATCGTGCGCCGCTTAATACGATGAGAAAGACTGTCCTGTTTCAATGGCCTGCCTGTTCCATCTGAATCAGCCATTTGTCGCCTGTTTTGACCAGATGCAGCGTTTTTGCTGTGGTGCTTTTCAAGATCTTGGACTGATAATCCTGTTTGAAGCTGGCCTTGGCGTGAGTTGCGTCACTGAGCGTGACTTTGGGATCAATGACTGAAACTTGTATGGGCATGGAATTGGAGATACGTTCTTGTCGAGATTTTTCCCAAGCCCCACGGCTCTCCCCGTTGGGCGTTTTAAAGTCCTCTGCATAATAAGCGAGATAGGCAGTTACGTCGCCCTTCGACCAAGCTTTGGCCCAGGCATCCACGGTATTGAGCACATCTTGGGTGTCGTCGCCTGAACTTGATGTGGCGACTGGCTGGTTCTCTTTGCCAACGCCCCCCGGTTTTGTCTGCTGAGTTTCGGGAACTGACGCGGGGACCGCAGCCGCCGTATCGGTATTCGCAGTTTCGGTTTTCACGGCCGCTCTTGCTACACGCGGACTGCCCGAAAACAGCTCCTTGATCAACTCCAGCTTGGTTTGCGCAGTGGTATTGGTTTTGTCGAACTGCAGGGCCTTGTCATATGCCTGCGTGGCCAACTTGGCGTAGATGTCGCCGAGGTTCTCGTGGGCAATAGCATAACTGGGATGGGTGCGTATCGCGGTTTCCAGCGCGATCCTGGCCTTGTCGTATTGGCCCTGCGCCGCATACAGCACGGCCAGATTATTGTACGGCTCCGGCAGCTCGGGATAATCCTGGGTGAGCGCGGTAAATACCTTGATAGCTTCAGCAGCTTTGTTTTGCTCGGTATATATCAGGCCTAGCAGAAAGCGCGCCTTGGCATCCTTGGGATGATTTGCGAGGTAGCTGTTGACCTTGTCGAGCGCCTGAGCATTGTTGCCCTGCTTGAACAACGAATCGGCATCCTGCAATTCATCAGCTGCAGCCCACAGGCCAAAAATTCCCAGCGCCAGCAGTAAAAGCAAAGCGGCAAAATCGGACTTTTTCATTGTGGTATACTTTTTTGCCTTTATTCAAAGTTAATTAGCTGATTTTACCAAGAAGCCTGCTTGATTCACAATCGCCCTCTGGCGCGTGGCGCGGAGACCTGTTTTGCACCCGCGGGCTGGCTGATGGTCTTGCGCGCGGCCGTTTCCTGAAGACATGTTGAAGATCTACAACACCCTGACTCGCGATAAGCAGCCGTTTGCGCCGATTACATCGGGCAAAGTGAGTATGTACGTCTGCGGCATGACGGTCTACGATTACTGTCACCTCGGGCACGCGCGCGTGATGATCGTGTTCGACATGGTCCAGCGCTGGCTGAGAGCATCTGGATATGCGGTGAATTACGTGCGCAACATTACCGATATTGACGACAAAATAATAAAGCGGGCGGGCGAAAATAACGAACCGGTCGCGACGCTTACCGAGCGCTTCACTCAAGCAATGCACGAGGATACCGCCGCATTGGGGGTGGAGAAGCCTGTGTCCGAGCCGCGCGCCACAGCGCATGTACCCGACATGGTGCGCATGATCGAAAAACTAATGAACAAGGGTCTTGCCTATCGCGCTGCGAATGGTGATGTATATTACGACGTGCGCAAGTTTCCCGGTTACGGCAAGCTCTCTGGAAAATCGCTGGATGACCTGCGCGCGGGGGAGCGCGTGGAAATCGGAACAGATAAACACGACCCGCTGGATTTCGTGCTGTGGAAAACGGCCAAGCCCGGTGAGCCCAAATGGGATTCCCCGTGGGGCGAGGGACGCCCGGGCTGGCATATTGAATGCTCGGTGATGAGCGAGCGCCATCTTGGCAGCCACTTTGATATTCATGGTGGCGGTCAGGACTTGCAATTTCCTCACCACGAAAACGAAATTGCCCAGTCCGAGGGCGCGAGTGGACACACTTTTGTTAATTACTGGATGCATAACGGTTTCGTGCGGGTCGATGAGCAGAAGATGTCCAAGTCGCTCGGCAATTTTTTCACCGTGCGTGAAATACTGAAAAAATACGACCCGGAGGTGGTGCGTTTTTTCATTTTGCGTGCGCATTACCGCAGCTCCTTGAATTATTCCGATCAGCACATCGACGACGCGCGGCACGCATTGACCCGGCTCTATACTGCTTTAAAAGAGGTCGGGTCAGCAGCGGTGGAAATTAATTGGCTAGATTTCTACGCGGCGCGTTTCAAAGAGGCGATGGATGATGACTTCAATACGCCCGAGGCAGTGGCGGTGCTTTTTGACCTAGCGAATGAAGTGAACAAGACGCGCTCTGCGCAGCAAGCGGGATTGCTCAAGGCGCTGGCTGGAGTTCTGGGACTGCTGCAGCGCAATCCTCAAGTTTATCTGCAATCAGTGCCGGGTGAACCTGTAGCCGGCGCGCGCGCGGCGCTCAATCCTGCGCGTATCGAAGAACTCATTGCTTCGCGCGCTGCCGCTCGCAAAACCAGGGACTTCGCCGAGTCTGACCGCATTCGCGAGGAGTTGCAGAAGGCTGGAATCGTCCTTGAAGACACGCCTCATGGAACGATCTGGCGGCGCGCCTGAACGCAGCAAGCCGCGTTGAAAACGACATTCCTAGCAAACGGCTTGCGATAAAATATTAAGGCCGTTGTCCGCGCCGCAAATTACCGCTTATTCGAATCTGCTTTACTGGGTGAAAAATTCCTTGACTTTATCCATCCAGGATTTGGCGCGCGGATTATGGCGCCCGCCGTCACGTTGATTGATGCTTTCCAGCTCAATCAGAAGCTCCCGCTGGCGCGAAGTGAGATTGACGGGTGTTTCCACCGCCACATGGCAAAGCAGATCGCCGTAAGATGTATTGCGAACGCCCTTTATGCCTTTGCCCCGAAGGCGGAACACCTTGCCGTTTTGCGTCTCCGCGGGAATCCTGATCTTGGCGGAGCCGTCCAGCGTGGGAATTTCAATTTCTCCGCCGAGCGCTGCCACGGTAAAGCTGATTGGCATTTCGCAATGCAGGTCGCTGTGCTCACGCGTAAAAACTGGGTGTTCCTTGATGTGAATTACAACATATAGATCGCCGGGCGGCCCACCGCCATCGCCGGCCTCGCCTTCGCCGCTCAATCGAATCCGGTCACCATCGTCTATTCCGACCGGGATTTTCACAGACAAGGTTTTGTGCTGCTTGACGCGGCCTGTGCCGTAGCATGCGCTGCAAGGCTCTGGAATGACCTTGCCACTGCCGTGGCACTTCGGGCAGGTCTGCTGAATCGAAAAGAATCCCTGCTGCATGCGCACCTGACCGTGGCCGCCACAGGTAGAGCAGGTGACGGATTTGGTGCCGGGCTTGGCGCCGGAGCCATGGCAGGTTTCGCATAACACCATGGCAGGAATGCGGATGCGCGTTTCGGTTCCGCGCGCTGCCTCTTCCAGTGTGATTGCTAGGTTGTAACGCAGATCGGCGCCTCGGTAGGCGCCGGACCGGGCGCGTGCCGCGCCAAAGATATCGCTGAAGATGTCGCCGAAAGCGTCCGCAAAGCCGCCGAATCCGGCGCCCATTCCGGCCATACCGGCTTGCGCATCAAACCCGGCGTGACCGAACTGGTCGTACGCCGCGCGCTTCTCCGGGTCGCTGAGAATTTCGTAGGCTTGTTTGGCTTCCTTGAATTGCTCCTCGGCCTTGGGATTGTCCGGATTACGGTCGGGATGATGCTTCATCGCCAGCTTGCGATAAGCCTTCCTGATTTCCGCTTCCGAAGCATCGCGGTTGACGCCGAGTATTTCATAAAAGTCGCGTTTGGCCATATTTGATTTTTACCGCGCAGACGAGGAGCCGCAGAATGAAATAAATTTATTATCAGGTCGAACTTAATAATTCGGTATTTTCATCACCCGATAAAATCCGAACCACAGAGCGCCGGGAAATCGCGGTTTCTCGGCGTTTCTGCATCTCTGCGGTCAGAAACTTGTTATTTCTTACCGTCTTTTACCTCTTCGAACTCCGCATCCACTACATTGCTCTCGTCTGATTTTTTGCCGCTATCTGCGGAAGCGCCGGCGGTTTGGCCCTGTTGCGGCTGCTGCTGCGCCTGCGCGTACATATGTTCGGCCAGCTTGTGCGAGGCTTCGGCCAATGCCTGGCTCTTGGCTTCGATCTTGGCCTTGTCGTCGCTCTTGAGAGCGGCCTCGGCATCCTTCAGAGCAGATTCTATCTTAGCCTTTTCGTCGGAAGAGAGTTTTTCACCATAGTCCTTTAGCGATTTTTTCACTGAATGGATAAGAGAATCGCACTGGTTGCGCGCATTCACCAGTTCCACTGCCTTGCGGTCTTCTTCCGCATGCGCTTCGGCGTCCTTGACCATGCTTTTAATTTCTTCCTCCTTCAACCCGGAACTCGCCTTGATGGTGATCCTGTTTTCCTTGCCGGTTGCCTTGTCCTTGGCCGAAACGTGCAAAATGCCGTTGGCGTCTATGTCGAATGTGACTTCGATCTGCGGAAGCCCACGCGGCGCGGGTGGAATGTCGGTCAGGTTAAACTGGCCGAGGCTTTTGTTGCCTGCAGCCATCTCGCGTTCGCCCTGCAGAACGTGGATGGTCACCGCGGTCTGGTTGTCGTCTGCCGTCGAGAAAACCTGCTGTGCCTTGGTCGGAATGGTGGTATTTTTTTGGATGAGCTTGGTCATTACTCCACCCAGGGTCTCGATGCCCAGGGAAAGCGGCGTGACGTCCAGCAGCAATACGTCTTTGACTTCGCCTTGGAGAACACCGGCCTGAATCGCTGCGCCAACCGCTACCGCTTCGTCCGGGTTCACGTCCTTACGCGGCTCCTTGCCAAAAATCTCTTTTACTTTTTCCTGCACTTTGGGCGT
>Ga0187774_10000828_pt1 | contig 10816 bp, 11 predicted proteins | sample 0216_BV02_MP05_2_FD_133152 | JGI IMG/M metagenome (GOLD analysis project Ga0187774, IMG submission 133152) | Tropical peat soil microbial communities from peatlands in Department of Meta, Colombia - 0216_BV02_MP05_20_MG | ecosystem: Environmental > Terrestrial > Soil > Wetlands > Peat | place... | reverse complement strand
GGCGAAGCGGGCATCGCGCAGCAGCGCGTTGAGCAGCGTCGTCTTCCCGCTGCCGAGGAAGCCCGTGAGCACCGTCACGGGCGTGACCGCGCCGGGAGCGGCCACGCTAGCCCTTGCGCCGCCTCGCGCGCGGGTGCGCGTCGTCGTACACCTTCGCGAGGTGCTGGAAGTCGAGGTGCGTGTACACCTGGGTGGAGGCGATGCTCGCGTGGCCCAGCATCTCCTGCACGGCCCGCAGGTCGCCCGAGGACTGCAGCACGTGCGAGGCGAAGGAGTGGCGCAGCATGTGGGGATGCACGTCGGCCGAGATCCCCGCGAGGGCCGCCCAGCGCTTGATGCGCCGCTGCACCTCGCGCGGGGCGAGCCGGCGTCCCGCGCGGCCCACGAAGAGCGCGCGCTCGCCCGGCGCCGCGACGGCCTCGCGCGCCCGCAGCCAGGCCGCCAGCGCCTCGAGCGCGGGAGCGCCGACGGGCACGATGCGCGTCTTCGAGCCCTTGCCGGTCACGCGCACTTCCCCCGTCGCGCGGTCCACCGCTCCCAGGTCGAGCCCCGTGAGCTCGGAAACGCGCAAGCCCGACGAGTACGCGAGCTCGAAAAGGGCCCGGTCGCGCACGCCCAGCTCCGACCCGTCCTCGATCGACACGAGCCGCACGGCCTCGTCCGGCGAGAGCGCCTCGGGAAGCCTGCGCGCGGAGCGCGGCGCGCGCACGCCCGCGCACGGATTGGCGGCGGCCTCGTGGCGGCGCACGAGCCAGGCGAAGAGCCCGCGCCACGCGGAGAGCACGCGCGCGAGCGAGCGCGGGGAGAGCCCGCGCCCGTGGAGCGTGGCGACGAAGCGGCGGATGTCGTGCGCCGTGAGCGAGGCGAGGGGGCGCTTCCCGGCGAGCTCCTCGAGCAGGCGCGCGTCCCGGGCGTAGGCGGCCAGCGTGTGCGCCGCGAGGCGCCGTCCGGTGCGCAGGCTCTCGAAGTAGCGCTCGAGCGGGCTAGGGTTCGCGCTCACCGACCGGGGTCACGAAGCGCGCGAGCGCGTGGCTCACGAGCTCGCCGATGCGCGCGAGGTAGAGCGTGCCCATCTCCGGGTAGAAGCGCTTCGGGTCCTCCGAGGCGAGGGCGACCACGCCGTAGGGCGCCTCGTCGCGCCGCAGCGCCACCAGCGCGAAGGACTTGAGGTGGGGCGCGGCCTCGCCGAACCATGACTGGGTCTCGTACACGGCGTGGTGGCCGCAATACGGCGCGGACATCTGCCGCACGAAGTCGCGGACCTCGGGGGCGACCGGCGAGAACTCCCGGGTGCCGGCGCCGGCCTCCGCCACGCTCCACAGGCGCACCGCGACGTGCGGCACGGCGAAGTGGTCGAGGAGGTCGAGGTAGAGCGTGTCCAGGGTGGCGTCGAGGCTCGCGGCCCCGATGAGGCGGCAGGCGAGGCGGTGGATCCTCTCGCCGGTGGCGTCGTTCTCCTCGCCGAACTGGATGAGCTCGCGCAGCTTCTCCTCGAGCAGCTTCGCCTTCTCGCGCAGGGCCACGAGCTGGCGCTCGCCGATCGACACCGCGCGCCCGCCGTGCGGGTGCGGGATCTGCAGGTTCATCAGGATGTCGACGTGGCTCTCGAAGAAGCCCGGGTTCTGCCTGAGGAATTCGGCCACCTGGTCGGCTGTGAGCAAGTCGGTGCCTCGCCTTCTGTCGTTGTCGCCTACTCGAGCTCGATCTCGCCGTCGAAGACGCGCACGGCCTCGCCCGTCATCATAACGTTCGCGTCGTCGGCGGGCCAGCGGACCGCGAGCTCGCCCCCGCGCGTGGCCACGTGCACGTCGCGGTCGAGGAGCCCCCGGCGGATGCCCGCGACCACCGCGGCGCAGGCGCCCGTGCCGCACGCGAGCGTCTCGCCCGCGCCGCGCTCCCACACCCGCAGCCGGATGGCCGAGCGCGAGACCACCTGCATGTAGCCCGCGTTCACCCGGTTCGGGAAGGCGGGGTGGCGCTCGACGAGCGGGCCCTGGGTCGCGACGGGCGCGCGGTCGACGTCGTCGACGACCTGCACCGCGTGGGGGTTGCCCATGGACAGCACGCTCGCCTCGACCTTCTCGCCGCCCACGACGAGGACCTCGGTGAGGTGGGGCTCCGCGGCGCCGGTGAACGGCACCTCGCGCGGCGCGAAGCGCGGCGGCCCCATGTCCACCGTGACCCGGCCCGAGTCGTCCACGCGCGGCACGATCACGCCGGCCGCGGTCTCGACGCGGATCTCGCGCTTCGCGGTGAGGCCCTCGTCGAGCACGAAGCGGGCGAAGCAGCGCGCGCCGTTGCCGCACTGCTCGACCTCGCCGCCGTCGGCGTTGTAGATCCGGTAGCGGAAGTCGTTCCCCGGGGAGGCGGGCCGCTCGACCACGAGCAGCTGGTCGCAGCCCACGCCGAAGTGGCGGTCGGCGATGCGGCGCACCGCGCCGGGCGCGAGCGCCACGCGCTGGCGCACTCCGTCGAGGACCACGAAGTCGTTGCCCTGGCCCTGCATCTTGGCGAACTTGAGCCGCATCGGCGCTATTTTCGCCTGTACGGGGAAGGCGCGCCCGGCGGGCGCGTCTTGAAGCGCTTGTGCGCCCAGAAGTACTGCTCGGGCATCTCGCGCACGCGCTCCTCGATGAAGGCGTTCATGCGCCGCACGTCGGCCTGCAGGTCGCCCGTGGGATAGTCCTTCCATTCCGGGTAGAACCTCACGACGTAGCCGTCGCCCACCTGCCGGGTCACGACGGGGATCACGGCCGCCCCCGTGAGCTGGACGAGCCGCGGGAGCGTGGTGATCGTCGCGGCCGGGACGCCGAAGAAGGGCACGAAGATCGCGTCGCGCGGGCCGAAGTCCATGTCGGGCAGGAAGTAGAAGGGCTTCCCGCTCTTCACGACGCGGATCACCGAGCGCAGGCCCTCCTGGCGGCTCACCAGATGCGGGTTGCCGAAGCGCGTGCGCGCCTTGAGGAAGACCTTCTCCACCGTCGGGTTCTTCTGGCGGCTGTAGACGCTCGCCGTGCCCGGGACCTCGTGGGCCACGCGGATGCCGCCCATGTTGAGGCCGATGAAGTGCGGCGCGAGCGCGATCACGGGACGCCCCTTCGCGGCGTGCAGGTGCTCGATGCCTTCGACGCGGATCATGCGTTGCAGCTGCTCCTCGCTGCCCCACGCCATGACGCTGAGCTCGAGGGCGTTGCGCCCCAGCATCTTGAAGTGCCTGAGCCCGAGCTCCCACCGCTCGCGCTCGCCCATCCCGGGAAAGCACAGCGCGAGGTTGATGCGCGTGACGCGCCCGCGGCCGAAGCGGTAGACGATCGCGCCCATCCCCGCGCCGAGCGCGGCGATCCACGGGAGCGGCAGGAAGTGCACGAGCCACAGGACGAAGAGGCCGAGCTGCGTGCCGAGCTTGCGCAGGAAGGAAGGCACCGTGGGGCGCATCGGCCTACCGGGCGATGCCCTGCGCTTCGTGGGGCGCAGGGGCCGGCGGCGCGCCCGCGGGGCGCTTGTAGCGGTTGTAGGACCAGAGGTACTGCCGCGGGCATTCGCGCACCAGCGCCTCGACCGCGGCGTTCACCTCGCGCGCCGCGGCGACGCGGCCGGCGGAGAGCGGCTTCGCCATCGGCGCGAGGTGCATCCGGTAGCCCGCGCCCCTGGGCAGGCGCTCGGCGTAGCAGAAGACCGCCGCCGCGCCGGTCGCCTCCTGCAGGCGCCCCACGAGGGTCATCGTGTAAGCGGGCCGGCCGAAGAAGTCCGCCCATACGCCGTCGCCCTTGCCCGGCACCTGGTCCGGCAGCACGACGCCGCAGCCGCCGCGCTTCAGGTGCTTGAGCACCATGCGCACGCCCGCGAGCGTGGCGGGAGCGACGTTGGTGCCGTCGGGCGCGGCGCCGCGGTTGCGCCCCTCGCGCAGGAGCTGGTCGATCCAGAAGATCTTGTGCGGCCGGTACATCGCGAGGATCGGCAGGCGCGTCAACAGGTAGCGCCCCGCCACGTCGTAGGCGCCCAGGTGCGGGGTGACGAAGAGGATGGGCCGGCCCTCCGCGCGCAGCCGCTCCACCGCCTCCCATCCCGCGCATTCGCTCACCTTCGCGACGATCTCGTCGGCGCGGAAGAGCGCCCACGCCATCTCGGTCACGGTCTTGCCGATCTCCGCCGCGTTCGCGCGTGCGGCCGGGCCGACCTGCGCGGGGTCGACGACGCCGCTCGCGCGCAGGTTGTCGAGGAGCCGCCAGCGGTAGCGCGGCGCGAGGAGGAACACGAGGCGGCCGAGGAAGGCGCCCAACGCGTGGTTGGCGGCGAGCGGCAGCCGGGCGAGCAGGCGGAAGAGGAGCTTCAACGGACGGGCCGCGTGCGGCGCGGTCTTTGATAAAATGTCGCGCGGTGCGACTGTGGGGCGATCCCGATGAGTAAAGAGTTCCTGTTCACGTCCGAATCGGTCTCCGAGGGCCATCCGGACAAGGTGGCCGACCAGATCTCCGACTCGGTCCTCGACGCCATTCTAGCCCAGGACCCGAAGAGCCGAGTCGCGGCGGAGACGCTGTGCAGCACGGGCCTCGTGGTGCTCGCGGGCGAGATCACCACCCAGGCCAACGTCGACTACGGCGGCGTCGCGCGCGAGGCCATCCGGCGCATCGGCTACGACAACACCGAGTACGGCATCGACTATCGCGGCTGCGCCGTGCTCGTCTGCTACGACAAGCAGAGCCCGGACATCGCCCAGGGCGTGGACCGTGCGCAGGACGACCCGCTCAACCAGGGCGCCGGCGACCAGGGCCTCATGTTCGGCTACGCATGCGACGAGACGCCGGTGCTCATGCCCGCGCCGATCCACTACGCCCACCGCCTCGTCGAGCGCCAGGCGATGCTGCGCAAGGACGGGCGCCTGCCGTGGCTCAGGCCCGATGCGAAGAGCCAGATCACCTTCCGCTACGTCGACGGCCGGCCCGCGGAGGTCGACACCGTCGTGCTCTCGACCCAGCACGCCCCGGAGATGTCCGACGGGAAGAAGATGAAGCAGGAGGCGATCGACGCGGTGATCGAGATGATCATCAAGCCCGTGCTTCCCCGCGAGGCGCTGAAGAACGTGAAGTACCTCGTGAACCCGACGGGCCGCTTCGTGGTGGGCGGCCCCCAGGGCGACTGCGGCCTCACGGGGCGCAAGATCATCGTCGACACCTACGGCGGGGCCTGCCCCCACGGCGGGGGCGCTTTCTCCGGGAAGGATCCGTCGAAGGTGGACCGCTCCGCCGCCTACGCGGCGCGCTACGTCGCGAAGAACGTGGTGGCGGCAGGGCTCGCGCGCCAGTGCCAGATCCAGGTGAGCTACGCGATCGGGGTCGCGCGCCCGATCAACGTGACCGTCTATACCGAGGGCACGGGGGTCGTGCCGGACGAGAGGATCGCGCAGATCGTGCAGGAGCACTTCGACCTGCGCCCGCGCGGCATCGTGCAGATGCTCGACCTGCTGCGGCCGATCTACGCGAAGACCGCGGCCTACGGGCACTTCGGCCGCGAGGAGCCCGAGTTCACGTGGGAGGCCGTCGACAAGGCGGCGATCCTGCGCGAGGCGGCCGGCCTCAAGGGCGAGGCGAGGCCCCGGGCGATCGCCGCGGCGGACTGACCGGCCTAGCCGAAGTTGCGCTCCATCACGGGGGCGACGGCCTCCAGCGCCGCCGCGCGCCCGGCGATCGCGGTCACCTTCGGCGTGTGCTGCGCGAACCAGGCCCGCCCGGGGCGCCAGCGCGTCATCACGGCGAGGTACAGGTCGATGGCGCTCGATCCGTCGCCGAGGAACCACGGCGCCGAGGCGGCCGATTCGAGCTCCCCCCACAGGGCCTCGCGATGGCGGTCGGTCGACTCGCGCAGCTGCCTCGCGCCCTCCTCGTTCGCCACCCACTTGGCGGGCTCGTCGCCGTACGTGAAGGTGGGATAGACCGCGGCCACCAGGAAGACGCTCCAGCGGTGGAACGCCGTGCGCGTCGCGTCGCCGCGCCGCGGCACGAGCTCCGCGCCGGGCTCGAGGTCGTCGAGGTAGTGGATGATCGCGAGGCTCTCGGTGAGCGCGCGCCCGTCGGGCAGCAGCAGCACCGGCACCTGCCCCAGGGGGTTCGCCGCGAGCAGCCGGCCGCGCGCGGGGCTCCCGGCCGAGTAGTCGACCTCCTCGCGCTCGAGGGGGACGCCTGCGAGCGCGAAGGCCGCCTCGACGATCGCCGAGCCGCAGCCCTTGCAGCCGAGCAGGCGGTGCGTTGCGCTGCCTTTCATGGAGGCCTCCCGGAGCGCGCCCGTGCGGGCGGGCCCGAAATTCTACGGGATTGCGCTACAATCGGGGTGTTCGAGGAGCGTTGCAACGCGGTCGTCCCGGGTCCCGAGCCCGCGGCCGCGCCAGGCTCGAACCTTCCACAACGGCGCTCGTTGATCCGTGACCGCTCACGGGAGAACGAGCCGCATGCCGCCTCCCCCGTGACGGTCGCCTTTGACGAAAGGGACTGCCATGAACGCCCGCACCAAGCCCGAGAGCTTCACCGATTGCCGTGTGGCCGACCCGTCGCTCGCGGCGTGGGGACGCAAGGAGATCGCCATCGCCGAGACCGAGATGCCGGGCCTCATGGCGATCCGCGCGGAATACGCGAAGAGCCGGCCCCTGCGCGGGGCGCGCATCACCGGGTCGCTGCACATGACGATCCAGACCGCGGTGCTGATCGAGACGCTGCGCGCGCTCGGCGCCGAGGTGCGCTGGGCCTCCTGCAACATCTTCTCGACGCAGGACCACGCCGCGGCCGCGATCGCCGCGACCGGCGTCCCGGTGTACGCGTACAAGGGCGAGTCGCTCGCCGAGTACTGGGATTTCACCCACCGCATCTTCGAGTGGCCGGCGGGCGAGGACGGCGGCGCGCGCTACACCGACATGATCCTCGACGACGGCGGGGACGCCACGCTCCTGCTGCACCTGGGCGCGCGCGCCGAGGAGGACCCCTCGTGCATCGCGCGGCCCTCGAGCGAGGAGGAGACGGCGCTCTTCGCGGCGATCCGCGCGAAGCTCGCCTCCGACCCGAAGTGGTACTCGACGCGCCTCGCGCACGTCCGGGGCGTCACGGAGGAGACGACGACGGGCGTGAAGCGCCTGTACCAGATGGCGAAGGACGGCTCGCTGCGGTTCCCCGCCATCAACGTGAACGACTCCGTGACCAAGAGCAAGTTCGACAACCTGTACGGCTGCCGCGAGTCGCTGGTCGACGGCATCAAGCGCGCGACCGACGTCATGGTGGCGGGCAAGGTCGCGGTGGTCTGCGGCTACGGCGACGTGGGCAAGGGCAGCTCCCAGGCGCTGAGGGCGCTCTCGGCGCAGGTGTGGGTCACCGAGATCGACCCGATCTGCGCGCTGCAGGCCTCGATGGAGGGCTACCGCGTGGTCACGATGGACTACGCCTGCGACAAGGCGGACATCTTCGTCACCGCGACGGGCAACTTCCACGTGATCACCCACGAGCACCTGCGGCGCATGAAGGACCAGGCGATCGTGTGCAACATCGGCCACTTCGACAACGAGATCGACGTGGCCTCGCTGAAGCAATACCCGTGGGAGAACATCAAGCCGCAGGTCGACCACGTGATCTTCCCCGACGGCCGGCGCATCATCCTGCTCGCCGAGGGGCGCCTCGTGAACCTGGGCTGCGCGACGGGCCATCCCTCCTACGTGATGAGCTCGTCCTTCGCCAACCAGGTGCTCGCGCAGATCGAGCTCTTCACGAATCCCGGGAAGTACGCGGTCGGGGTCTACGTGCTGCCCAAGCGGCTCGACGAGAAGGTGGCGCGCCTGCAGCTCACGCGGCTGGGGGCGATGCTCACGGAGCTGCGCGACGACCAGGCGAGGTACATCGGGGTGGACAAGTCCGGCCCCTTCAAGTCGGACCACTATCGCTACTGATGATCCGGGCGCTGCAGATCGGGCCGTGGCTCGCGGCGGCGCTGCTCGCGGGCTCGCTCGGCGCGCGGGCGGCGCCGAACGAGTCCGTGCTGCGCGTGCCGGTGGCCGACGGCGCCGGGCGAGCGCTCATCGACGTCACCGTGTTCAGGCCGGACGGGCCGGGGCCGTTCCCCATCGTCGTGCTCTCGCACGGCAGCCCCCGCTCGGCCGCGAAGCGCCGGGCCCACGGGCGGACCCGCCTCGCGGCGCAGAGCGAGCCGTTCCTCGCGATGGGCTTCGCGGTGGTGGTGCCGACGCGGCGCGGGTACGGGGACTCCGGCGGGAAATGGGCCGAGGGCTACGGCGGCTGCGACAATCCCGACTACTACGACGCGGGTCTCGAGTCCGCGCGCGACATGCGGGCCGCGGTCGATGCCGTGCGCCACGAGCCCTGGGCGGACGCGGGGCGCGTCGTGCTCGTCGGCCAGTCCGCGGGCGGTTTCGGCTCCGTGGCGGCGTCGTCCACGCCCTTCGCGGGGCTCGTCGCCGTGGTGAATTTCGCGGGCGGGCGCGGCTCGGTCGCGCCCGGGCGCGTGTGCCACGCCTCGCGGCTCGTGGAGGCGATGCGGCGCTACGGGCGCGGCGCACGCGTGCCCGAGCTCTGGATCTACAGCGCCAACGACCGCTACTTCGACCCGGACCTCGCGCGGCGCATGCACGAGGCGTTCGTGGCCGCGGGCGGCCGCGCGGAGCTCGTCGAGGCGCCCGAGTCCGGCGTGGACGGCCACGGCTACTTCCTGCGCGCGATGGACGACTGGGCGCCGCGCGTGGCCGCGTTCCTGCACCGCACGGGCGTGGCGCCCTGACGCGACGGCCATGCAAGCCCCGGCGCCGAAGCGCGAGTTCAGCTTCGAGTTCTTCCCGCCCAAGACGCCCGAGGGCGTCGAGCGGCTGCGCGCGACGCGCCGCCAGCTCGCCCAGCTCGGGCCCTCCTTCTTCTCGGTGACCTACGGCGCCGGGGGCTCGACGCGCGAAGGCACCCTCTCGACGGTGCTCGAGATCCGCGCCGAGGGCCAGCACGCCGCGCCGCACATCTCGTGCGTGGCCTCCACGCGCGAGAGCCTGCGCGAGGTGATCCGCGAGTACCGGCGCCAGGGCATCCGCCACATCGTCGCGCTGCGCGGCGACCTGCCCTCGGGCCTCGCGGTGGCGGGCGAGCTGCGCTACGCCTCGGAGCTCGTGCGCTTCATCCGCGAGGAGACCGGCGAGTGGTTCCACATCGAGGTGGCGGCCTACCCCGAATACCATCCCCAGGCGCGCAAGCCCGACCAGGACCTCGCGGCCTTCAAGGCGAAGATCGACGCCGGGGCGAACGGCGCCATCACGCAGTACTTCTACAACGCCGACGCCTACTTCCACTTCGTCGACAGCGCGCGCGGCGCGGGCGTGGACGTGCCCATCGTGCCGGGCGTGATGCCCATCAACAACTTCACGCAGCTCGCGCGCTTCTCCGACGCCTGCGGGGCCGAGATCCCGCGCTGGATGCGCCTCAAGCTCGAGGCCTACGGCGACGATACGGCCTCGATCAAGGCCTTCGGCCTCGACGTCGTGACGGAGCTCTGCGACCGCCTGCTCGCGGGCGGGGCGCCGGGCCTGCACTTCTACACCCTCAACCAGGCGGGGGCCACCTCGACCATCTGGCAGCGGCTGGGCCTGTAGACGCGCCCGGCAGCCGCGCTATGATGGCGCCCATGCGCCTGCGCCCCCTCGCCGCCCTGCTGCTTCTCGCCGCCCTCGGCATCGCGCGCGCCGAGGACCAGGGCTTCACGAACCGCGCCACGGAGCTCAAGGAGAAGGGCGCGGCCGACGCCGCCACCGTGGCGACGCTGCCCGAGAACACGCCGGTGAAGGTGCTCGCGCGCGGCGGGGCCTGGACCCAGGTGGAGGCCGGAGGCCACACGGGATGGGTGCGCGTCTTCCACCTGCGCTTCCAGGGCGCGGTCGAGTCCTCGTCGGGCAGCGGGCTCGCGAGCCTGGGCTCGGCGCTCGGCTTCGGAAGCTCGTCGAACAGCCAGGCGAAGCTCGCGAGCACCGGCATTCGCGGCCTCACCACCGAGGACGTCAAGAACGCGAACCCGGATCCCGAGGCCCTCGCCCTGATGCAGTCGTTCCGCGCGGACCGGCCCGCGGCCGAGCGCTTCGCGAAGGAGGCCAAGCTCGCCGCGGCGCACGTCGACGTCCCGGCGGCGACCGGGAAGGGGGATTCGCGATGAAACGCGCAGGATGGATCCTCGTGGGCGCGCTCGCGCTCGCCGCGGGGGGCGCCCGGGCGATCGACTTCGGCTCGCTCATCAACCAGGCGATCGATACGGGCAAGGCGCTCCAGGAGGCGAACCACGAGTTCACGACCGACGAGGAGGTGGCGCTCGGCGACGGGCTCGCCGCGGGGTTCCTGGGCGCGGCGCCCCTGCGCAAGGACCCCGAGCTGCAGCGCTACGTGAACCGCGTCGGCAAATGGCTCGCGATGCATTCGGACCGCCCGGACCTGCCCTGGACCTTCGGCGTCGTCGACACCGAGACGGTGAACGCTTTCGCCCTGCCGGGCGGCACGGTGCTCATCACCTACGGGCTCCTGAAGCGCCTCGGGAGCGAGTCCGAGCTCGCCGGCGCGCTCGCCCACGAGATCGCCCACGTGGTGAAGAAGCACCAGCTCCAGGCGATCCAGAGCGACCGGAACTCGGCGGCGCTCGCGGGCCTCGGCAAGGCGATCGCGGGCGAGGCCATCGCGCGCCGCGGCAACGATCCCGTGGGGCTCAAGACGTGGGGCGCGAACGCCGGCGTGGAGCTGCTGAAGAACGGCGTGTTCCTGCGCCCGCTCGACCGCTCGATGGAGTACGAGGCCGACAAGCTCGGCGT
>Ga0187774_10000827_pt1 | contig 10821 bp, 9 predicted proteins | sample 0216_BV02_MP05_2_FD_133152 | JGI IMG/M metagenome (GOLD analysis project Ga0187774, IMG submission 133152) | Tropical peat soil microbial communities from peatlands in Department of Meta, Colombia - 0216_BV02_MP05_20_MG | ecosystem: Environmental > Terrestrial > Soil > Wetlands > Peat | place... | reverse complement strand
GCGCAGGTTCGCGGCGCGCACCGGATATCCGTAGCCTTCGAAGCGCCGGCGCTCGATCGCGGTCTCCTCGGGCGGGCTCTCGTCGAACCAGATCCACTCGCGGGTGAATCCTTCCGCGATCCGCTCGAGCTCCCGGAGGGTCTCCTCCTCGATCGGTTCGCGCGGCGCGAGTTCGGAATAATCCGCCCGGCCCGACCCGACCGACCAGCGCTCGGCCCACTCGGGCTCGACGCCGTCGGAGGCGGAAAGCTCGCAGTCTCCTTCGGTGCCGGCGATTCGGAAGAAGGCGTGCTGTTCCGCGGAGATCGCATAGCCCAGCCAGGCCTCGCCCCGGCGTTCGCAGACGAGCGCGAGCCGCAGCCGGCCGTCTGCCTCCGCGCGCACCTCCTGAAGGGCGGGCCCGCCCGGCGCGTGCGAATGCGCCGCCTGCTCGCGCAGCACGCCGTTGCGGATGACGGCGTGGCCCGTGCGGCCCTCGGCGGAATCCGTCCAGCGCACTTCGATCGTGAGCTCCGGAAACGCCTGCGAGGCCTCGACGAGCGGCGGGAAGGGAATTCCGCCGCGCAGCCTGAACTCGTACTCGAGCCGGCCTTCGGTGTGCAGCTCGCGGTAGGAATTCACGCCCTCTTCCTCGAGAAGCGGCCGCAGCTCGCTGCGGTACTCGCGCAGCGCTCCGGGATCGCCCTGCACGGTGACGGTGGCGGTGAGATTCACGGCGGGAGTATAACCAAGCGACCGCCGCTGCGACGCGTCAACGCTCGTGCCAGTAGCGCCGCGCCCGCTCGCGCCACGCGACGACCTCGGTCGCTTCCCGCCGGAAACGCAGCTCCAGCGCGCCGGCCGCGTCGCTCCGCAATACCGTGCTGCCCGCTTCGCGATAGCGCGCGAGCACGTCTTCGCGCGGATGCCCGAAGCGGTTGCGGTAGCCGACGGTGAAGACGGCGTAGCGCGGCGCGACCTGTCTTACGAATTCCGGCGTGGAGGACGTGCCGCTTCCGTGATGCGGGACGAGCAGCGCCTCGGCGCGAAGCCGTTCCGGTGCGCGCTCGAGGAGCTCGCGCTCCGCCTCGCGCTCGATGTCCCCGGCGAGGAGCACCCGGCCGCCCGGCGCCTCGATGCGCAGGACGCAGCTCAGGTTGTTCGCCCGGACCCTCGGACCGGAAGGGATTTCCTTCGCCGGATGCAGGAATTCGAAGTTCACGCCCTCCCAGCTCCAGGCGCGGCCCGCGAGGCAGGGAAAACGCCAGGCCGGCACCTCGAGCAGCGGATGGCCGGCGGGCAGCGAGGACCACAGCCGGCCCGTGGGAACGGCCTCGAGCACCGAGGCCGCGCCGCCGGCATGGTCGTTGTCGTCGTGGGAGACGACGAGGGCGTCGAGCCGCTCGATGCCTTCGCCGCGCAGGTACGGAACGATGACGCGGTTCCCGCTGTCGGCGAACGCGTCGAAGGCCGGGCCGGCGTCGTAGAGAAGCGCGTGATTCCCGGTGCGCGCGAGCACGGCGAGCCCCTGCCCTACGTCGAGCACGGTGACCCAGAGCTCGCCCGGTTTCGGTCCGGGCGGCGCCAGGGCGAAAAGCGGGAGCATCAACAGGAGCCCCATCCCTCTTGCCGAAAATCCGCGCGGCAGGAGAAGCCAGGCGATGCCCGCCAGAGCGAGCGGAACAGTCCACGGGAGCGGAGCGTGCTGGTGCCACACGGCTCCCGGCAGGAGCGCGAGCCATTCGAGCAGGGCCATGAGCGCTTCCATGAGCGCGTGCGCGAGCTCGAGGATCCAGTCGAAGGGCAGCACCGCGCCGGCGAGCGCGAGCGGCGTGATCACGAGGCTCACCAGCGGGATCGCAACGGCGTTGGCGAGTGGCGAGACGACGGACACCTGCCGGAAGAGCACGAGCAGGAGCGGCGCGAGGCCGAGGGTGACCGCCCATTGCACGCGCCCCCATTGCACGAGCCAGTGCGCGGGCTCCGTTCGCCCGGCGCCGACGTAGAAGATCACCGCGACCGCGGCGAAGGAGAGCCAGAACCCCGGGGAGAGCACCGCCCAGGGGTCGAGCGCGAGCACGAGAAAGAGCGCCGCGGCGAGCACGCGCGAGGCGCTCTGCGACCGTCCCGCCCACAGCGCCGCCGCGACCACGCCGACCATGTAGAGCGTGCGCTGCGCCGGGACCGCGAACCCGGAGAGCAGGCAGTAGGCGAGCGCGGCGAGAAACCCGGCGAGCGCGGCGGCCTTCTGCGCGGGGAGCGCGAGCATGAGCCGCTCGCTTCGCCGCCAGGCAAACGACACCAGCGCGGCGAAGAGCCCCGCGACCATGGTGACGTGCAGTCCCGAGATCGACATCAGGTGGCTCACGCCGGTGCGCGCGAAGAGCTGCCACTCCTCCGGATCGATGGCGCGCTGGTCGCCGATCGCCAGCGCCACGAGCACCCCGGCGAAGCGGTGCCCGGGAAGCGCGGCGCGGAAGCGCTCGCGCACGGCCTCGCGCGCGCGCTCGATCCAGTAGCCCGGGCGGGGAACGAATTGCGCGAGGCGCTCCGGCTGCGCGGAAGCGTCGGCCGAGCGTCGCGAAGGGAGCCTCACGTAGCCCGTCGCCCGGACGCCGCGCTCGAGCAGCCAGGCTTCGTAGTCGAAGCCGTGGGGATTGACGCTGCCGTGCGGGCGGCGCAGGCGCACCGTGAAGCGCCAGCGCTCGCCGGCGCGAAGCGGCGGCGGCTCTTGCGCCCTCTCTCCGGCGGCATCGCCGTACCAGGAAAGAACGATGCGCCGCGGCACGCCGGTCCCGGGCGACTCGACGTCGAAATCGAAGCGCAGGCCGCGCTCGAAGGCTTGAGGAAGGCCAGCGATCACGCCGGTCACCGCGACGTCGCGCCCTTCGAGCCCCGGATCGAGACGGTCGGCGAGACGCAGCTCCGCGAACCCCGCCGCCCAGCAGAATCCGAAGACCGCGAACGCGGCGAGGACCCAGGCCGGCGCCGCGCGCCGCAGGAAGCGCGTTCCCGCGAGAAGCGCGCAGGCGGTAACGAGCGCGGCGGCAAGCGGCGCGATCCCCGGAAGCTCCGGCTGCCTCTGCAGCAGCCAGACGCCGAGCGCGAACCCCAATGCGGCGAGCCTCATGTCGCTGTCCGTTTGCCTGTCATTCCGAGGGCTTCAGCCCGGAGAATCCGCTCCTGACCTTCAACGGCCGAGCCCTCGGAAGGTTGATATGCTTGCCGTCCATGGCCCGCAAGTTCTTTCGCAGGTTTCTCCCGAGCAACGAGTCGATCCGCCAGAACCGCTTCATCGCGCGCTTCGGCGCGCTCCTGCACCATCCGAACCTCTGGCACCTGAACCGCCACTCGGCCGCGGGCGGCATGGCGGCGGGCCTCTTCGCCGGGCTCGTGCCGGGGAGCAACCCGGTGCAGTTCGCGGTGGCGGCGCTCCTCGCGATCGCCTTCCGCGTGAACCTGCCGGTGGCGGTGATCGTCACGCTGTATACGAACCCGTTCACCATCGTGCCGATCTACCTGCTCGCTTACGCGATCGGGGCCCTTATCGTGCCGGGCGAGCACGCGCCGATCGCGATGCCCCCCGCGCTCGACGGGTCCCACCTCGGGGACTGGCTGCACGCGCTCGGGGCGTGGGCGTTCTCTCTCGGGAAACCGCTCACCGTGGGGCTCGTGGCGCTCGCGCTGAGTCTGGCCGCGCTCGGCTACGCCTTCGTGCAGCTCGCCTGGCGCGCGTACGTGATCCTCGCGTGGCGAAGAAGGAAGCGGCGGATGCGGCGGACGCGGGGAATGTAGACCCTCCGCGGCCTTGCCGTCCTTGAGCTGGGCGTGAAAAGCGCCTGCGCCGCGACGGCGCCCGTCGCGCGGTGCTGCGTCAAGACCCGCTAGCGCGAGCGCGGCGAGAGCTCGCCCTTCGCGTAGCGCGCCGCCATCATTTCGAGCGGCACCGGCTTGATGCGCTCGGCCTGCCCGGCGCAGCCGAACGCCTGCATCCGCTCGCGGCACAGCGCCTTGGCCGCGAGCATCGCCTCCTTGAAGAACTTGCGCGGATCGAACTCGGCCGGGTCCTTCGCCATGGCGCGGCGCATGGCGCCGCTCATGGCAAGGCGAATATCCGTGTCGATGTTGACCTTGCGCACGCCGTGGCGGATGCCCTCGACGATCGCCTCGACCGGCACGCCCCAGGTTTCCTTGATCGCGCCGCCGTATTCGCGGATCACTGCCAGCCACTCCTGCGGCACCGACGACGAGCCGTGCATCACCAGGTGCGTGTTGGGCAGCCGCGCGTGGATCTCGCGAATGCGGTCGATCGCGAGCACGTCGCCGGTCGGTTTCTTGGTGAACTTGTAGGCGCCGTGCGAGGTGCCGATCGCCACCGCGAGCGCGTCGACCCCGGTCGCCGCGACGAAATCCGCCGCCTGCTCCGGATCGGTGAGCAACTGATCGCGCGAGAGCTTCCCCGCAGCACCGACGCCGTCCTCCTCGCCCGCTTCGCCGGTCTCCAGCGATCCCAGGCACCCCAGCTCACCTTCGACCGAGACGCCCACGGCGTGCGCCATCTCGACCACCTTGCGCGTGGTCGCGACGTTGTAGTCGTAGCTCGCCGGCGTCTTCATGTCCTCTTGCAGCGATCCGTCCATCATTACGCTGGAGAAGCCCGAGCGGATCGAGCTCTGGCACACCGCGGGACTCGCGCCGTGGTCTTGGTGCATGACCACCGGAATGCGCGGATAGCTCTCCACCGCGGCCTCGACCATGCGGCGCAGGAACGGCTCGCCCGCATACTTGCGCGCGCCGGCCGAGGCCTGCAGGATCACCGGGCTCGCGGTCTCTTCGGCCGCCTGCATGATCGCCTGGATCTGCTCCAGGTTGTTGATGTTGAACGCCGGCACGCCGTAGCCGTTCTCGGCGGCGTGGTCGAGGAGTTGCCGTAGCGACACCAGCGCCATCGTCAGCCTTTCTCCATCGCCTGCCGGCGCCGCTCCATCAGGCGCCAGATCATCGGGGTGAAGATCAGCTGCATCGCGAGGTCCATCTTCCCGCCTGGCGCAACGATGGTGTTCGGCCGGGACATGAACGAGTCGTGCAGCATGGTGAGCAGATAGGGAAAGTCGATGCCGCGCGGGTTGGCGAAGCGGATCACGAGGAAGCTCTCGTCCGCCGAGGGGATGTGGCGGGCGATGAACGGGTTCGAGGTGTCCACCACGGGCACGCGCTGGAAATTGATGTGCGTCTGCGCGAACTGCGGGACGATGTAGTGGACGTAGTCGGGCATGCGCCGCAGGATGGTCTCGGTCACCGCCTCGGTGGTGTAGCCGCGCGCGGCGCGGTCGCGGTGCAGCTTCTGGATCCACTCCAGGTTGATCACGGGCACCACGCCGATGAGCAGATCCGGGTGGCGCGCGATGCTTACCTTGTCGGTGACCACCGCGCCGTGCAGGCCCTCGTAGAACAGCAGATCCGTTTCCGCGGGAATGTCCTCCCAGGGCGTGAAGGTGCCGGGGCTCTGTCCATAGGGCGCGGCCTCTTCGGCGTTGTGCAGGTACTTGCGCGTGCGCCCGCGGCCGGCGGCGCCGTAGTCGCGGAACAGTGCCTCCAGCTCCTCGAACAGGTTGTTCTCGGGCCCGAAATGGCTGAAGTGCTCGTTGCCGCGCCCGAGCTCCTCCGCCATGCGACTCTTCATTTCCGCGCGGTCGTAGCGGTGGAAGGCGTCGCCCTCGACGAACGCGGCCTTCACGCCCTCGCGCCGGAAGATCTGCTCGAAGGTGCGCATCACCGAGGTGGTGCCGGCGCCGGATGAGCCGGTGATCGCGATGACCGGGTGCTTCACCGACATTCGCCTCTCCTACGCCTCGACGCGGAACAGCCCACGCGTGCCGAACAGCGGGGCGTCGTACGGCCGCTCGTTGAAGTCGCGATGGTACTGCTCGATGCGCTCGACCTCGCGCCTCGCGCCGAAGACTAGGCCGATGCGCTGGTGCAACGCGTCCGGCTCGACCTCGAGGACCGCACCGTATCCGGTGCTGGCACGGCCGCCCGCCTGCTCAATGACCATGCCGATCGGGTTCGCCTCCGACAGCAGCCGCACCCGGCCCGCGCGCACCTGCAAGCGCTCGTCGCGCGGGTAGAGGAACACGCCGCCGCGCATGAGGATGCGGTGCGCCTCGGCCACCAGCGAGGCGCTCCAGCGCATGTTGAAATCCTTGCCCCGCGGCCCGCTCCCGCCGGCGAGGCACTCATCCACGTAGCGCTTCACCGCCGGCTCCCAGAAGCGCGCGTTGGAGGTGTTGATGGCGAACTCGCAGGTTTCCTCGGCGACGCGAAGGTCCGGATGGGTGTAGATGAACTCGCCGATCTCGCGATCGAGCGTGAAGCCGTGCACGCCGCGACCGAAGGTCAGCACCAGCATCGTCACCGGCCCGTAGATCGCGTAGCCGGCGCACACCTGCCGTGCGCCGCGCTGAAGAAACGCGCGTTCCTCGTCGCCAGCGACGCCCTCCGGGCAGGCGAGCACCGAGAAGATCGATCCCGCCGGCACGTTGGCATCGAGGCCGCCCGAGCCGTCCAGCGGATGGCAGGCGAGCAGGTAGCGCCCGCGCGGGTGCTCCGCGGGAATGCGGTACGGCTGCTCGAGCGCCGTGGAGACGATTCCCGCGAGGTGCCCGCCCCATTCGTTGGTGCGCAGGAAAATCTGGTTTGCCGTTCCCGCCAGATCGGCGTCCGCCGCGAGCGCGCCCTTGCCGACCCGGTAGGCGATGCGCTTGCAGGCAAGCCGGATGTCGTTCAGCAGGGCCGTGAAGCCGCCGGTCGCGGCCGGAAAACGGCGCTGCTCGCCGATGATGAACTCGGTCAGGGTTTTCTCAGGCGGCGGCACGCGTTCCTCCGAGCAGCAGCTCCAGCCGCGCGACGTCGAGCGGCGGCTCCTCCAGCGACGGCTGCACCAGGTCGGCGCCGCGGTAGTCCTGATCGACGTTCCAACGCGTGGGCGTGACCACCGCAACCAGCCCCGCCGCCTTGGCCGCGCGCAGGCCGTTCACCGAATCCTCGAACGCGATGCATTCATCCGCCGCGAGGCGCAGGCTCGACAGCGCCAGGTTGTAGATGTCGGGCGCGGGCTTCTTCGCCGGAACCTGGTCCGCGCAGACGATCACGTCGAACGCGATGCCCGGCTCGTTGGCGAGGTTGGCGTGCAGCAGAGCCGCGACGCTCGCCGAGCTGCTGGTCGAGGCGATCGCCAGCGCAAGCCTGCGCGACTTCGCCTCGCGCAGCAGGCGCAGCACGCCGGGACGGAACGGCCGCCGGCCCTGCTCAAGGAGCTCGGTGTAGATGCGCGTCTTGGTGCGATGAAGCGCGGGCACCAGTTCCATTAGCCGCGCGCGCTCGGCCGGCGGCGCGGCCAGGGTGCCGATGTAGTGAGCGATGCGCTCCTTGCCGCCGGAAACGCGCAGCAGCTCGGCGTAGCGTTGCGGCCCCCAGTCCCACCAAAGCTCGAACTGGATGAAGGCGGCGTTGAACGCCTGGCGATGCGTTTCCTCGGTGTCGGCGAGGGTGCCGTCCAGGTCGAAGATCAGCGCGCGCAGCATGGCGATCTTCTACACCGATTTGCCGCGATGGATCACCATCGCCGTGCCCTGCGTCTGGCGCGCGTTGTCGTAGCCGACCAGACGGACGTGGTTCCCGGGGTGCGCCTTGTGGCAGGCCTCGGCCTCGGCGAGGATGCGCTCGACGCTCGTCTCGCCGAACATCGGCAGCTTCCACATGTACCAGTACGAGCTCTGCGTGTGCTCGGGCTCGACGTGCTCGATCGCCGCATTCCAGCCGCGCGCGACGATGTATTCGACCTGCCTGCGCATCTGCGTCGCCGACAGCGTCGGCAGATACGAGAAGGTGCCGAATCTCCGGCTGGCCGGATCCGACAGACTGGAACGGTAGTCCTGCATGGCGTTCATCGTGCTTTCTCCTCAGGCGGCCTTGGCCGCGTCCAGCTTGTCCACCACGTCGAATTCGAACTTGATCTCCTTCCAGGTCTCCATCGCCGCCTTCAATTCGGGCGAATTGCGCGCTGCCGCGGTGAGAATGTCCTTGCCCTCGCGCTCGAGGCTTCGGCCTTCGTTTCTCGCCTGCACGCAGGCTTCCAGTGCGACGCGGTTGGCGCAGGCGCCGGCGGCGTTGCCCCACGGGTGGCCGAGCGTGCCGCCGCCGAACTGGAACACCGCGTCGTCGCCGAAGATCGCGAGCAGCGCCGGCATGTGCCAGACGTGGATGCCGCCCGAGGCGACCGCGAGCGCGCCGGGCATCGCGCCCCAGTCCTGGTCGAAGAAGATGCCGCGCGAGCGGTCTTCCTTCACGTGCTTCTCGCGCAGCAGGTCGATCCAGCCGAGCGTAGCCTGGCGGTCGCCCTCGAGCTTGCCCACCACCGTGCCGGTGTGCAGGTGATCGCCGCCGGAGAGGCGCAGCGCCTTGGTCAGTACGCGGAAATGGATGCCGTGGTGCGGATTGCGGTCGATCACCGCGTGCATGGCGCGATGGATGTGCAGCAGCACGCCGTTCTCGCGGCACCAGTTCGCCAGGCCGGTGTTGGCGCAGAAGCCGCCGGTCAGATAGTCGTGCATGATGATCGGCGCGCCGAGCGACTTGGCGAATTCGGCGCGCTTGTACATTTCCTCCGGCGTGGGCGCGGTGACGTTCAGATAGTGTCCTTTCTTCTCGCCGGTCTCGGCCTCGGCCTTCTTCACCGCCTCCATGACGTAGCCGAAGCGGTCGCGCCAGCGCATGAAGGGCTGCGAGTTGACGTTCTCGTCGTCCTTGGTGAAATCGAGCCCGCCGCGGAGGCATTCGTATACGGCGCGGCCGTAGTTCTTCGCCGACAGCCCGAGCTTCGGCTTGATCGTGCAGCCGAGCAACGGGCGGCCGTACTTGTCCATCTTGTCGCGCTCGACCTGGATGCCGTGCGGCGGACCGCCGCAGGTCATGACGTAGGCGATCGGGAAGCGCACGTCTTCGAGCCGCAGCGCGCGGATCGCCTTGAAGCCGAAGACGTTGCCCACCAGCGAAGTGAATACGTTGACGACCGAGCCTTCCTCGAACAGGTCGATCGGATAGGCGACGAAGGCGTAAAAGCAGGTGCTGTCGCCGGGGACGTCTTCAATGCGGTAGGCGCGGCCCTTGTAGTATTCGAGGTCCGTGAGCAGGTCGGTCCACACCGTGGTCCAGGTGCCGGTGGAAGACTCGGCGGCGACCGCGGCGGCGGCTTCCTCGCGCTCCACGCCCGGCTGCGGCGTGATCTTGAAGCAGGCGAGGAGGTCCGTATCCTTCACCCGGTAGTCCGGCTCCCAGTAGGTTTCCCGGTACTGCTTTACGCCGGCACTGTAGCCCGGGAGACCGCTCTCCCCCTTGCCCTTGGCCTGAACCGTGCTCGTCATGGCGCTGCTCCAGAAGATTGGTTTTCGGGGCCGAGCATAATCAGCCCCGACCATAATGACTATTCAGATTTTCTTGCCTTTGATATAAGTCAGAACTTATGCATTACGCGCCGTCATGAAGCACGTCACCCTGCGCCAGTTGCGCGTATTCACCGCCGTCGCGCGCCACCTGTCCTATTCCGCGGCGGCCAGGGCCCTGCACCTGACGCAGCCGGCCGTGTCGATGCAGGTCCGGCAGCTCGAGGAACAGGCGGGCCTGCCGCTGTTCGAGCGCGCCGGCCGGCGTATTCAGCTCACCGGGGCCGGCCGGGAGCTGCTGCGCACCGCCGGCGCGGTGAGCGACCTGATGCGCGAGGCCGACGAGTCGCTGCAGGCGCTGAAGGGCGTCGCCGGCGGCGAGCTGCATATCGGCGTGGTGAGCACCGCGAAGTATTTCGCGCCGAAGCTGCTCGCGGAGTTTCGCCGCCTGCACCCGCGGGTGACACTGCGGCTCACGGTCAGCAACCGCGAGGCGATGGTGCGCGGCCTGGACGAAAACACCGTCGATCTGGTGATCATGGGGCGGGCGCCGCGCGGGCTGGAGACGGTGGCAGTGCCGTTTGCGCGTCACCCGCTCGCGGTCGTCGCCGCCCCCGACCACCCCCTCGCAGGCAAGCGGCGCATGCCGCTGTCGCGCCTCAAGGACGAGACCTTCATCATCCGCGAATCCGGATCGGGAACGCGCGCGGCGATGGAGCACGTGTTCACCGAGTGCGGCTTCCGGCCGCGCGAGACCCTGGAAATGAGCTCCAATGAAACCATCAAGCAGGCGGTGATGGCCGGCATGGGCGTGAGCTTCCTGTCCCAGCACACGGTGGGGCTGGAGCGCGCGACCGGCCGCATCGCCGTGCTGGACGTCGCCGGCACCCCGGTGATGCGCGACTGGTTTGTCATCCACCGGGAGAAGAAACGCCTGTCGCCAGCGGCGGCGGCGTTCAAGTCGTTCTTGCTCGAACGCGGTGCGGCGCTGATCGAGCAGGCGGTGGGGCCCGGCAAACGCGTTCGTTCTCGGGCAGTTCACTCGGATTAGACTACGTGTGAATAGTTGACTGATTCACTAAGGTTTCCGATAATACGGCCACTCGCTTGAAGAGAAACCCGTGTTCACTCGAATCCGCGAAGACATCTCCTGCGTGTTCGAGCGCGACCCTGCGGCGCGCTCGACCTGGGAAGTCATCACCTGCTATCCGGGATTCCACGCCCTTCTGATCCACCGGCTGGCGCACGCGTTCTGGCGCATGAAGCTGCGCTGGCTCGGGCGATTCACCTCGCACTGCTCGCGCTTCCTCACGGGGATCGAGATCCACCCGGGCGCGAGGATCGGCCGGCGCGTGTTCATCGACCACGGCATGGGCGTGGTGATCGGCGAGACCGCCGAGCT
>Ga0187774_10000826_pt1 | contig 10826 bp, 9 predicted proteins | sample 0216_BV02_MP05_2_FD_133152 | JGI IMG/M metagenome (GOLD analysis project Ga0187774, IMG submission 133152) | Tropical peat soil microbial communities from peatlands in Department of Meta, Colombia - 0216_BV02_MP05_20_MG | ecosystem: Environmental > Terrestrial > Soil > Wetlands > Peat | place... | reverse complement strand
TGTGATCGGATCCGGTGCCGCCGTTCCAATCAACGGGGCAGTAGCGGCGACCTCAGCTTCGGCTTGCAGGCGCCGCGCCCGCATCGCGTCGCCGATCATGACGGCCGCCATCACGACCAGCGCGCCTCCAATAACCCCGACCAGAATCTTGATCTGCCGCGGAGTGAGCGAGACCGGTGCGCACGCCGGTGCCACACGGGGCGGAGGCGGCGGAGCGACCGGTTCTTGAGCTGGGCTGGGCGCTGCAACTGCTGGTGCCGCCGCTGCAGGACTTTTCGTCCAGGTGGGCGCCGCAGGCGTGGGAATGGCGTAACCCAGCAGCGGTTCACTCTGAGGCGGAGGGGGTGGCGCTGGCGCATGGAGAGCAGCCGGTCGGCTGACCACTGGACTCAACGTGGCATTGGCGGGGCTGGGTGACGGACTGGGGACGACGGGCGACCACGCGTCCTCCAGCGTCGGCGCCACAGATGGCGGCGGAGGCGGCACGTTAATCTGCGGCACGCCCGGCACGGATGGCCTGCTCGCCGCGCCTATCTCCGCTTCCAGTTCGCTCACCAGGTCTCCGGCGTGCTGGAAGCGGTATTCCGGGTTCTTGGCCAGCGCTTTCATGACCACGCGGCTGATCCCCACCTGCACCTTGGGGTTCACTTGGTTGGGCGCCGGGGGCATGACCTCCAGGATCTCGCGCTGCACGGCCGCTGCGTCGCCATCCCCGAACGCCTTCCGGCCAGTCACCATTTCGTAGAGGATTGCACCCCAATTGAAAACGTTTGTGCGCGCGTCGGGGGCGCCTCCCTGCACCTGCTCGGGGGAGAGGTAGCGAACCTCATCGCCCTTCTTGCCTTCGAGTGGGCCGAGGTCGGCGGCGAAGTCCATGATCTTCACCGTGCCGTCCCATTCGGTGATGATGCCAGCCGGCGTCAGCCGACTGTGGAAGATGCCCTTCGAGTGAGCGTGGTCCAGCCCGCGGCAGACCTGGCGGGAGATGTCCAGCACTTCGCTGGAGGAAAGCCCCTGCTGGGTGGCGAGTGCGGCGTCCAGGGGGACGCCCTCGATGTACTCCATCACTAGGTAGGTCAGCCCCTGCTCCTCGGCGCAGGCGTAGATGCTGGCGATATTGGGACTGTCGAGGGCACTCGCCGCCTTGGCCCGCTGCAGATACTGGCGCGATTGCTCTGCAACTTCTGGGGCATCCGCGCGCAGCACCCGCAGCGCTACGGTACGCTTCTTCTTAGGGTCGTAGGCCTTGTAGACCGTGCCCAGGTCTGACTTCCCGATCTCGCGAACCACTTCAAAGTGGCCGATGGTGGGCGGCATAAGCTCTGGTGCGAAATCCCGGGGGCGCACACCTCAAGCGCCTCTGGGTTACTGGTCACAATAGCCCAAGTGACTGAGCAAGCGGATGATTACGGAGGTTCTAGCGGGCGGCAGCACTGTGGGGTAAATGGGTATCCTGCAGGAACTTGCGACCTGCATTCACTTCCTCGGTGCTTCCGCCGTGCCCGCCGGGTTCCCGGTTCCGATGTAGTTCTTCACGGAGCAGATCATACGGCTGAGGTCGCGATTTTCACCGTGAACCCGTGTGCGGCCGAGTCCGCTACTTCGGCTGCGGCCATCTGAGCCAACACACAAACCAGTACAGCAACTGCGATCTTGCCGCGCATATTCCCTCCTGTCGAGCCCCCTTCGAGGGGCGACACCTGCGGTCTTATTTACTTGTGGGCCGTCCCAAAATGGCGCGGCAACCGGATGAGGTCTGGGCAGGAAGTATTTGACAGTCTCCCCCTGCCTGCGCAGCGGCATCTAATCAAAAAAAGCGTCTCCGGCCTCGAGGGCTGGCAGACGCCCGACAAGGTGGGGGTACAGGATATGAGCCGCCGAATAATGTGTGCCCTGCTACTCGGCCTCACGTTCGCGGTCGGCGCGTTCGCGGCGTCGCCCAAGCATCACAAGGATCCGGGCGCGGTCAACTTGAAGGCAGTCCGCCACGACCCGGCGTTCTGCACCGGCTACATGGACGGCTACCGCCAGGGGTCTAACGATTCCGAGGCCCTTTCCAATGCCTACAAGGATGAGAGCGGTCCGATCTACGACCAGGCGCTCGACGGATACACCGCGCAGTACGGTGACCAGGCAACCTATCAGAAACTGTTTCGTCTGGGCTATGTCGAGGGGTACAAGGCGGGATGGGACTTCAATTCAGGACAGTACACCCCTCTGGGAGCCGGTGGAGGCGGGGGCTCCGGCGGGTAATCTCTCGGTGACGAGAGGAAAGCGTGTGTTCCCACCCGAGCCGGTTTGGCTCGGGTGGGGCTGGCGCCCTCCTACGAAGCGCGTCGCTGCCACGATACAGGACTTCAGGGAAAAAGCCTCCGTATTTTTGCCAATCCTTGGTTTTGCCGCTTATCGCACGTGCTGCAGCGCATCTCGGCGACCTCCGTGGCATAGTCGAGCACGTTTGGCACCCCTCTCTCCACCGCTAGCTCCACAACGGTGTAGTGAAGACCTCGATGAAGTCGCTCGTGGTAAGGGTAGGCCGCCATTCGGCTGAAAGTCTTCAACCCGCGTGGATGGGCAAACGGCCGGGTGTTCCCCGTATTCATCGGAGCAAGCGTGATACGCTCCTCATAGTCCTCGGCCAGCTTCTTAGTGTCCAGAATGAGGACGACGTGCTGGCTACCGCAGTACTCGCCAGCACACATCAACGTTCTCAACCGCTCCTCCGTAAGCCAAAAAAAGACTCGCGAGTTCAACATTCTTAGCCAGTCGGCGAACGAGCAACCCTGAAGACAGCCCTCTAGTTTCGAGCGGTTTAATGGCTTCTGGTCTCGAACTACGGCTCGGCCGTGGACGGGGTGTTCAATTCGAAAAGACCGCTTCCGCTGGAATTCTAGGATCTGCCTTCTCAGCTCGGGACTGACCTCAAAGCGCTCAACAAGGGACAGAGTGCTCAACAGACCATGCCGCTTGATTCCATCCCAGCTGCCTCCGTCGGCCATGTGATACAGCCGCGGATAGCGGCCTGCGAGCTCCGTGGGCGTGACTCCCATTACCACGCCCGCCTGTCAATAATGCTACGGAAATCGAACCGGGTAGAAATAACGAGCTGATCAAACCGCCGCGCATCTTCATTGCTGCGATGCAGATAGTCGGCGAACGTCAAGGCGATGTCTGTGGGACCGTTCAGCGCGGCAGCTTTTCGCAGCAACGCCCAATCGAATTCGCTAACCCGACGATCCCGGTTGGTAGTCGACGTTTTCTCGGTTCTTCTGAGTGTCGCCAGGGGGATGCTGCTCCGCCGAGAGACCTCCGACCAAGTAATCTCCAGCGACATTGGGCCTGACGTGCCATTGGGAGGATTTTGTACCCGAATGGGGTTGTCGGCCGGGGGACTATTTCCAATACCCAGGGCGCCCGTAGGCAGCAGGAATTCGGCCGCGCGAGATTGCACAGGGTTTCAAGCTGCCAGTCATCGGGCCTGGCGCCTGTATGGGTGCCACGATTTCGAATTGTGTCCCCGCAATCCGGGAAGAGAGTGTGCGCCAGCTCGTGGAATATCGAATAGCGGATTCGTCGTTGAGGTCGGTCAGGATTGAACTCGATGCGGAAGCGGTTATCCGACAGCGGTATGGTCCTCGCCTCGCGCACGTCCGAGCTGGGCGTGATTTTGACGCCCATTTGGTCAGCAAGTCTGAAGGGGTCGTATGGGGGCCCCTCCCAGCCGCTTTCGAGAGCTTCGAAGACGACAGCCCTTGACTTTTGGGTAATGACCTCGATCGGGTCATGGCCTCTGCTCAAGGCGAGCACCGATGGATTCGTCCAGAACTTCATCGCTATTTTGTCACCCGGTGTAGTTATTCTTAATGTAGCTGAGCTATCCTAAGAGAAATTTCGCGTGCTGGTTCTGAATTCAGAACAGCCGTTGGGCAACCTTCACCCCAGGGGTAGAGCCCTAGCATCGGCACGGCAGTCAATAGCCCGTGCCGCTTTCCAGAAAAAGGTACTCGCCGTCCAGGACACCGGACGTCTTTCCGGCCTCCGCAGCGGCCGGATTGCTGATGAATGCCCGGGCTTTTTCCAGGCTGGCGACCTCGAACAGGAAGAACACGTTATTGGGTTCCTCTACGCCGCGCCACAGATTCATCAGACGAAGTCCTGCCTCCCGGTGCGTCGGGGCGTGCGAGGCGAATACCGTCTTCCATTTCGCGAAATCGGCGACCCGGTTTCGACATAGCATCACCAGCATGGGGTGCCCCTTCTCAAATGCTGTCATCCCGAGCGGGGCCGGCAGATCCCTCGCTGCGCTCGGGATTTCGGCAGCGGACTCCCGCTCCGCCTTCGCCTCGCTCCGGCTCCGCTCACGCCCGCTAAAGCGCCTCAACCTGAAACTCGAAACTACCTCCTCAGCCGCTCCACGATCCCGTCGAACTGCTCGAGCGAAGCATAATCAAAGGTTATTTTGCCGCTGGTATTGCTGCGCGGCTTGATGCTGACGCGCACTCCCAGGATCTCCTCCAGCAGGCGCTCCATGCCGCGCACGTTGGGATCGCTGAGGTGCTGCCGCTCGGGCTTCGGAGGTTTGGGGCCGTCCGGGGCGATCCACTGGTGGACCATCTCCTCGGCCTGGTGCACCGAAAGCGATTGCTGATATATACGCTCGGCCATCTTCACGATCAGCGACTCCGAGGGCAGCATCAGCAGCGCCTTGCCGTGGCCGGCACTGAGCTGGCCGGACGAGATCAGCGACTGCACGTACTCGGGCAGCCGCAGCAGGCGCAAAAAGTTCGAGATAGTCGCCCGGTCCTTGCCGGTGCGCTGCGCCATCTGCTCCTGGGTGAGGCCGAACTCGTTGGAGAGACGCTCGAAGGCGTGCGCCTGCTCCATGGGGTTCAGGTCCTCGCGCTGCAGGTTCTCGATGATGGTCATCTCCATGGCCTGCTCGTTGGAGACCTGGCGCACGATGGCGGGGATGGTCGGCTTGCCGGCGCGCTGCGAGGCGGCCCAGCGGCGCTGTCCGGCGATGAGTTGATATCGACCGCTGTCTATATATCGTACTACGATAGGTTGCAGCACCCCGCTGGCCCGGATGGACGCGGCCAGCTCTTCGAGCGCGGCTTCGTTTATGTGCGTGCGCGTCTGGTACGGGTTGGGGTCGAGCATCTCGAGGGGGATCTCGCGCACCTCTTCGCTGGAGGTAGCGGCGGCACTCGGCGCCGGAGCAGGCGCCGCGGCAGGAGGAGGCGGGGACGGGGTCCGCGGCAGCAGCGATTCCAGGCCGCGTCCCAGGGCTTTGCGTTTGGGGTCGATGGTGGTCATGGTGTCGGGCGTCGTGCTCATGACTTTCTCTCTTCCGATCCGGTCCGCGTTCGTCCGCCCCGCGACTCGCACGGGGCAGGCTCTAAGCGCGGCAGAAAATTTTGTCAGTCGCTGCTTCCGTGCTCTGCGGCGACGGCCGCAGGCTCGCTGGGCTCGACCTGCAGTTCAACGGTGGTGACGTGCGTGGGCTGGATGTCCGCTGGCTCTGGCTTCGGTACTGGCTCGGGATGCGGCTCTGGCTCCGGCGCCGGTTCAGAGCGTCGCGTGGTGTGGTCCATGATTTCCTTCGCCAGGCGGATGTAACTCTCCGCGCCCTTGGAGCGCACGTCATAAAGCAGCGCCGGCTTGCCGTGGCTGGGAGCTTCGGCGAGCCGAACGTTGCGCGGTATGGTGGCCGCGCACAATTTCTCTCCGAAGAAGTTTCGCAGCTCGTCGGCGACCTGCTGCGCGAGGTTCGTACGCTCGTCGAACATGGTGAGGACCACGCCTTCGATCTCCAGGCCGGGGTTGAGCCCCTGGCGGATGCGCTCCATGGTGTCGAGCAATTCGCTGACGCCTTCGAGCGCGAAGTATTCCGCCTGCATCGGGATCAGCACCGAATTGGCCGCGACCAAAGCGTTCAGCGTGAGCAGGTCGAGCGCCGGCGGGCAGTCCAGCACGACGAACTGAAAGCGGTCGCGGATGGGAGCGATGGCGTCACACAGCCGGAACTCGCGCCGCTCGTCCGGCACCAGCTCGATGTTCGCGCCGATCAGGTTCTTGTGCGCCGGGATCGCCCAGAGGGTCTCGACTGCAGTAGGTTGCAGTGCGTCGGCCGCAGTGGCCGCGCCCATGAGCAGGTCATAGGTATTGGGCCGGTCGGCGTCCCGTGCGAAACCCAAGCCGCTTGTGGAATTGGACTGCGGATCGCAGTCGATCAGTAGAGTGGGAACCTCAGCGGCTGCCAGCGACGCCGCCAAGTTGATGGCAGTGGTGGTCTTCCCAACCCCGCCCTTCTGGTTGGCTACCGCGATTACACGACCCATTGTCGAATGCAGAGAATCGGCTGGCAAAACGAGAGTACGCCAGGCGGCGCATCGGACTCAACCTCAATCTGCTGTGCAAAAGGAAGAATCCTGTGAAAATGTTCCACGTGGAACATTCTGGTCGAGCTGCGAGTTGCCGTTGCTGCTTGTCGCGGAGCTCCCTGCAAGAGTGTTCCACTTGGAACATCCCTGTAAGGTCTGCGGAGCCAGTGCAAGCGCGGATGTGGACCGAAATCACAGATTCACTCGCACATGAGCCGAATTCCCAGCCGGGAGGGACGCAATTATGGTGAAGATTGCCCACGAAACCCGCGCTAGCTTCCCACTTGTTACCAGTCTGGTTCCCCGCCCGCACCGGTATCATTGCGGTCACTGCCTTCCGCGGAACAGTTACGGATGTGTTCCACTTTCGCGGCCGCCACGGGCATAAGCAAGTATTCGCATCGGCAATATATCGTGCATCGATATACACCTCTTCCACTTGTTACTCTGTTGGTTCGTGGCCACCTCAATACCGAGGAACCAGCCCGAGCATCATTTGCCAGCATGGATCCGAAATGCAGCGGCACGTCCCACTTTGCCGCGGGATCCCTTAGGTTGCGGCGATCCGATCCAGGTGGTGACCCGGGCGGACGAGGACTTCCTCCCACCGATTATTTTCTGAATTATTAACCGGGCTGATTCGTGCCTATTAGGAGGACACGTGCCGACGCCTGCGGAATCGCGATCGGCTCCGACCAGGTGAAAGCCGGCACGAGTTGCGGCGTGTGCGCGGCCTGGGCGGAGCCGATCAGCAGCGCCAGCCGGCCGCCAGGTGCGACCAGGCGCGCCGCCGTCCCGAGCGTGCGCTCATAGCGCTCGACCGCGCGCAGCGTCACCAGATCGGCCGTCGAAGGGAAGTCTTCGCCGCGTCCTGCGAATACATCGACATCCGTCAATGCGAGGCTGCGCACCGCCTCTTTGAGAAAAGCCGCCTTCTTCTGGCTGGACTCGATGAGCGTGAGCGCCAGCGCGGGAGCTAAGATCTTGAGCGGAAGTCCGGGGAAGCCGGCGCCGGAGCCCAGGTCGATGGCGCGCACCCCTGCCTCCTGCTTCCTGCTTCCTGCCTCCTGTTCTCTTAGCAGCTGGCGCACGGCGAAAAACGATTCGCCGAAGTGTCGCGTGACCATGCTTTCCGGGTCGCGCACCGCGGTCAGGTTGATGCGGGCATTCCAGCGCAGCAGAAGGTCGAGGTAGGCCGAGACCTGCCCCACTTGCGCCTCGGTGAGGCAGGCGGGCGGACCGGGCGGTGATTGGAGGAAAGGTGCAAGCAGTTCGGCGATGCGGGCGGGGTCCACGTGGGTAGTTTCACGGTTCAGCTGTCTGGTTTCAAGTTGAGGTACTAAATGTCCCCGTCGTGTCATTGGCTCGGCCGAAATTAAAATTCAGTAGGTGGGCGCTGCGGCAGACGGGAGCGGCGGCGCGGGTGAAATCCTGTCCGACAATCCCGTGGGCACGAAGTAGGCGATGCGTGGAACGAAAAATCTTCTGGACGAGTTTTATCCTGCTCTCGTTGATCGCGGACTTATCGCTGCCCCTGCTCCGGGGTGTGCTGGCTATCATTTCCATCGCGCTCGTGAGCTGGTGGATCGCCTATCGCAGCGGCTGGTTCTAGAAACCTGAGCTTTCCCACGTTCGGTTGGCCAGGATCTGCCGCACTTGCAGCTCGTAGGGCTGGCCAGGCGACCAGTTACCCGAGTAATGAGCGCCGACGCAGGCCCAGAAGACATAGCTCCATCCGTTCTGCGCCGCAATCTGGTCGACGGTCTGGCCGTTGTAGAGCCAGTTGCCGCCGTCATAGAAGTCGCCGTCGTAGCAGGAGCGAATGTGGGCGGCGTACCAGTCGGCGTTCAGCGCCGTGGACTGCTGCGTGTGCGGGTAACCACCGTGAATGACCGTGCCGGAGCAGTCCTCATTCTTAATCTGCAGGAGACCGTAGGAGCCCTCGCCGACGGGCCCGCAGACGTCGCCCACGGTGCTCATGTGCCAGTACGACTCCTGCACGGCGGCAGCGCGGACGGTGTCCTCGTCGATACCCCACTTGCAGGCGGCCCACTGGATGATCTCCGCGGTGGTGCCGGTGAAGTCGCCGGTGACCTGATCTCGCTTATCGCGCCACTTGGTCCAGTAGTTCTCGACCGACCAGTTGTGCGGCGGAGAGGCCACGGTGTGATTGGGCTGGTTGTTGTCCGGTCGGGGCTCCCAGGAGTTGGGCTTGACGGCAGACGCGCAGTAGGCGTCCGCGCGCGGCAGATAGGTGGCGTGCGCAGGCTCGGTGCCGAAGTAGCCGGGCGAAGGAGGCGGTGTTGGCCCGAGCGGCGTCGAGGCCGGCTGGAGGCTGCACCCGAGCAGCGTCGCCAACAATGCCAGCGTGCACCCTGTGGCAGGCACCTGTCTGATGCTGATTGACCGGAGCGTCATGCAACTAGGGTAGGCCAACGAGGAAGGCAGGGAAGGTTCCGGAAGGACACTCTTGCGATGGCCGGCTTGCCCCGACCGTTGGGCTAACTTATTGATAACCAAACAGTAACTTAGCCAAACGGCCCAGGGCACCCGAACCACATCGTCCGGTCTGTCTACCTCGGCCAGAGCCACCCGAAGGTTCCGGCGGTGAGCAGGCCGTAGATAAGGCCGTCGAGGACGTGTTTGAAGGTCACGCCCCAGGTCTGGCCCTTCCAGATCGAGTCCTGCACTTGGGCAAAGGCGTAGCCGAGGAAGGCCGCCGTACCCGCCACGCGGAACACGCTTAAATAATGAGCGCCCGGGGGGCGGGTGCGTCCGGTGAGGTAGGCGACAAAGAAGCCGACCACCAGGCAATAGATGAACCACTGCGCGAGGAACTTACCCATGTTCGGGCAGCCGCTGGGCATCACGGTGAGCAGGCCCACCGGTCCGCGTTTGAACTTCTCCGCCACCTCGGGCTTTTTCATGTCCTGGTGCGAGGTGGACGGGAAGAAGTAGAAGCGTCCGGGAGTCACGCCGGCGGCGCGCATGGCGTCGAGCACGCGGTCTTCGTCGGGGAGCTTGCGGTAGTCGCTTTTGTGGACGGGCAGCACCATGTGAATGATCGTGCTGGCGACGAAGACGATCACGGCCGCGACCAGGATGGGAAGCCATAGGGCATGGATGGGAACCATCGCGTTCCTCCTTGTGAAGTCGGCGTTGGGTGTTAGACGGGCCTGTCGTGGATTCGGAAGAGCCTACGCCTGAGAGGGTTACCAGTCAAACCTGCGCTTAGGTCCGCGGAGAAACCCACCCTTCCCAAAAAACGGGGAAGGGTGCGGCACCCTCAAGAGTTATTATCCGGGCATGTGGAATTTGTTGCAGGGAGCACGTGTGCTCGACCTGACGCGGCTGTTGCCGGGCGGCTATGCCACCATGCTTCTGGCCGACCTTGGTGCGGATGTCATCAAGATCGAAGCACCAAACGGGGGCGACTGGACGCGCGAGCCCTCGCCCATCTTTGGCGGCAGCAACGCCCTGTTCGCGCAGATCAACCGCAACAAGAAGAGCTTGGTGCTCGACCTGAAGGCGGAGGACGGCCGCGAGGTCCTGCTGCGGCTGGCCGAGCGGAGCGCCGGGCTGGTCGAGGGATTCCGCCCTGGGGTGGCCGCGCGCCTGGGCATCGACTATGGCGCGGTGCGCAAGCGCAGTCCTCGGATCGTCTATTGCTCGCTGAGCGGATACGGTCAGACAGGTCCTTACCGCGACCGCCCAGGTCATGACATTAATTATGTGGGCGAAGCGGGACTGCTCGGCGTAAACAACGGGCAGGAGCCGCACGTGCCGCCGCTGCCGTTTTCCGACCTGGCCGGCGGCATCTTTACCGCGCTCACCCTGGCCGCCGGCATGAAGGGCGCGGCAGAGACGGGTACCGGGGCGTATATCGACCTTGGGATGTCGGACACCATCGTCTCGCTGCTCACCGTGCACTTCGCTCAGATGTTCCAGGCCGGCCGGCCGCCCTCGCTGGTCGATGCGTATCTTTTGGGCGGGCATCCTTGTTATACGGTGTACCGCGCTGCCGACGGCAAACATCTGACCGTGGGCTCGCTGGAACCGAAATTCTGGAAGTCATTGTGCGAAGCGCTCGGACGTCCGCAATACGCCGGACAGCAACACGATCCCGGGGTGCGGGAGAAGATGCTGGCAGATTTCCGCGCGGTGTTTGCGACGCGGGCGCGCGACGAGTGGGTGGAGGCGCTGGCCGCCGCTGACGTGCCGGTCGGGGCGGTCAGGACGCTGGCCGCGGTCGAGCGCGGCGAGCAAGCCGAGGCACGCGGCCTGTTCCACCAGAGGGCATCCGGCATAAAAGAGGTTGCGTTTCCGGCCGAGATCCACGGCGTGCACGAATCCGCGGACCGTCCCGCGCCTAGGCTGGGCGAGCACACGGACGAGATGCTCGGGCTGGCGGGATATTCAGCGCGCGAAATCGCCGAGCTGCGC
>Ga0187774_10000824_pt1 | contig 10835 bp, 12 predicted proteins | sample 0216_BV02_MP05_2_FD_133152 | JGI IMG/M metagenome (GOLD analysis project Ga0187774, IMG submission 133152) | Tropical peat soil microbial communities from peatlands in Department of Meta, Colombia - 0216_BV02_MP05_20_MG | ecosystem: Environmental > Terrestrial > Soil > Wetlands > Peat | place... | reverse complement strand
TCTCTGAGCCGTCCGTTTTACATTCAAAGCCCAGAGCCGTCAGTGCGTTGATAATCTCTTCGTGATTGATTTCTAATCCAAGGACGCGTTGCGCTTTCTCCGCCATCAGGATAATTGGCTGGCTTTCTTTCTTACCGGGGTAGGCGTCAATTATGCCCTCCGCCTCTTTCCCCCCGCCCAGCTCCGCTACAAGCTGTGTCGCGTGCCTCAGGGCGGGTATCGTCAGTCCGGCACTGATGCCGCGCTCGAAACGCATCGAGGCTTCGCTGGTCAACCCGAGACTGCGGCTGGTGTAGTGGATGCTGGTGGCTTTGAAGCTGGCCGCTTCGAGGAGAATGGATGTCGTGCTTTCGGTGACCTCGCTGTTGCGTCCGCCCATGACCCCCGCAATCGCTACCGTCCTCTCGCCGTCGGCGATGGTCAGCATTTCCCCTGTCAGCTTGCGTTCCGTCCCGTCGAGTGTGTCAAAGCTCTCCACCTCTTTTGCCCGCCGCACGATGATTTTCTTCTTCCTGAGCCTGTCGAAGTCGAAGGAATGCAGCGGCTGCCCGTATTCGAGCATGACGTAGTTGGTGATATCGACAATGTTATTTATCGGTCGCTGCCCGGCGGCGATGAGTCTTTCCTGCAGCCATGGCGGTGATACGGCTATTTTTACGCCCGTGATGAGGCTGGCGCAGTAACGCGGGCACAGGTCGGCATCGATTATTTCAATAGAAATTTGTTTTCCAATGGAATCGCCTGTTTCCTCGTATTTTATTTCCGGGATATGCATTTTCTGTCCGGTCAGGGCCGCAACCTCCCTGGCGATGCCCACTACGGAAAGGCAGTCCGGCCGGTTAGCCGTCACGTCAATGTCCAGTACCGTGTTACCAAGGTATTCCTCCAGCGCCGTACCGATTTTTGCCTCCGCCCCCAGCACCATGATGCCTTCGTGGCTTTCGGAGATACCAAGCTCTTTCTCCGAGCAAATCATGCCTTTGGAAACAACGCCGCGGATTTTGGCCGGCTTGAGTTCTTCGATTTTTCCGTCGTAGGGATTTACGAGCTTTGCCCCGACCTTCGCAAAGGCGATTTTATCACCTACTTTTACATTAGGGGCGCCGCAGACCACGGTTTCCCCTTCCCCGCCCAATTCTACCGTTGCCAGCTTCAGCCGGTCGGCGTTGGGATGGGGTTTTACATCTATTATCTGCCCTATGATAATGTTCTCCCAGCTCCCGCCGGTGGTGATTATCTCCGCCACTTCGAATCCGGCCATCGTCAGCTTTTGCGCCAGCTCGTCCGGCGGCAGGGTAACCTCCGTATATTCTTTGAGCCAGTTTAAAGGTACTTTCATTTTAAAGTCCTAAAATTGTCTTAAAAACCTGAGGTCGCTGTAATAGAAAAGCCTCATATCGTCGATGCCATAGCGTAACATGGGCAGGCGCTCAACACCGATGCCGAAGGCGAAGCTGGTATATTCCTCGGGGTCGATGCCGGCGCGCCGCAAAACGTCGGGATGGGTCATACCCGCCCCCAGTATCTCCAGCCAGCCCGAGTTTTTACAGATACGGCAGCCGGCGCCATGGCAACCGATGCATTCTATCGCCAATTCCACCCCCGGCTCGACGAAGGGGAAATAATCGACGCGGAAACGTACTTTCCTGCCCGCCCCAAAGTAGCGTCGGGCAAACTCGTAGAGCGTGCCTTTGAGGTCGGCCATGGTGATGCCCCTGTCGACCGCGATGCCGTCAACGTGATGGAAGGCATTGAGGTGGGTAGCGTCGGTCGCTTCGTATCGGTAACACCACCCCGGTTCGATGGCCCTTATCGGCGGCTTGTTTTTCTCCAGTGTCCGGGCGGTAATGGCCGTGGTGTGCGTGCGCAGTACTTTTCTCCCTTTTTCTCCCGGTGGCTCGTTGATCTGGAAAGAGTTCATGTTGTCGCGCGCCGGGTGTTCAGCGGGCATGTTCAAAGCCTCGAAGTTATAGTAGTCCCACTCGACGTCAGGCCCTTCAGCCACCTGAAACCCCATCGAACCGAATATCTCGCACATCTCTTCAATCGTCTGGGTGATGGGATGGAGCCGTCCGGCAGGCAGAGGCCGACCCGGCAGACTGATATCGATGGTTTCCCGTTGCGCCGTCGATTTTATTTGGACTTCGCGGAGAGCTTGTGCTTTTTCGGCGCCGCTGCTCTCCAGGAGGTCTTTTAACTGGTTGGCGGCCCCGCCGACCTCTTTCCTTTCTTCTATGGGTAATGTCGCCAGACCGCGCAGGATTTGCGTGAGCGGGCTTTTCTTGCCTAGGTAATGGACGCGCCAAGCCTCCAGGTCTTTGACATTATCAATTATATTCAATTCCTGCAGGGCTTTTTGTTTGAGTTCTTCTATCTGGTCGGACATGCTGTTTTTTGCCCCTCTTAAAAAAACTCCCCTTCCGTTGCTCTAGGGAAGGGGAGTTTGAAATCGACCTTCAGAAATACCGCGTCACTGTTGCGCCTTCCCTACAGCCTGCGTCAGCAGGCTCGTAAAGCTTTCCGGCTCCCTGACGGCCATATCGGCAAGCATTTTCCGGTTTATCGCGATGCCGGACTTCTTCAGTTCGTTCATGAACTGGCTGTAGGTTATTCCGTTGGCGCGGCAGGCGGCGTTAACGCGCAGTATCCAGAGCCGCCGCAGGTCGCCTTTGCGCTCGCGCCGGTGGAAATAAGCATAGTTCAACGAGTGTATCATGGCCTCCGTGGCGCGCCTTATCAGCTTGTGTTTGGTGCCCCGTTGCCCTTTGGTCAGGGCCAGGACTTTCTTATGTCGATGGTGTGAAGTTACTCCCCGTTTGACTCTAGGCAAGTGGTACTCCTTTTATTTACCCACGCTGTAGGGTATCAACCTTGATATACGTTTACGGTCTCTGGGACTCAATTCTATCTTTTTGTCGAACTGGTGGCGTACCCGCTTGGCTTTAGCGACCCGCAGGTGACTTTTTGGTCCCTTGACCCGCATGATTTTTCCCGTGCCGGTGATATGGAAGCGGCTCTTGGCGCCTTTATGCGTTTTCAGCTTTGGCATTCTCGGTTTCCTTTACGACCACTTTAACTTTGGGCCGGATGCTGTTAGGGGCTAGGATGATATCCATCCTTCTGCCTTCCATCAGCGGCTGCCTCTCCAGGTAGGCCACTTCCCCGAGCGTCTCCGCCATCCTCTGTAATACTTTCCAGCCCAGTTCCGGGTGGGTTATCTCGCGCCCCCGGAACATCAATGTCACTTTTACTTTATTGCCGCTCCCCAGTAGTTTCTTGGCTGTCCTGGCTTTAGCTTCGAAGTCGTGGGTGCCTATCTTGGGTCGGAGGCGAATTTCCCGGGTGGCCGTAACTTTCTGGCTTTTCCTGGCCTGCTGCTCTTTTTTCTGTTGCTCGTACTTGAATTTCCCGTAATCGAGAAGGCGGCACACCGGGGGCACAGATGTCGGCGCTACTTCGACGAGGTCTAATCCATGCTTTCTCGCCGTTTCCCGTGCCTGTAGCACGGGCATAATACCGAGCTGCTCCCCCTTTTCCCCGACTAGACGGACTTCTTTGGCTGTTATTCGCTCGTTAATACGAAGTTGCTTAATTATAGTGCTTCCTTGCCTCCTCCGCTCAAATATACCCTACGAATAAAAACTATATCACATCATGATGGGGGAAATCAACCCCTATAGGGGTCTCTAACCCCTTCAGGGGAATCCAACCCCTTGGAGCGTTGGGTTTGATTTTACGTGCGGTCGCTAATTTCTTTAGTTAAAGCGGCGATAAAGCTTTTCAGGGTCTGGGCGGGCAGTTGTTCGCCGCTGCGCCGCCGCACGGAAACGGTATTTTCCGCCACCTCTTTGTCCCCGATGATTATCATATACGGGACTTTTTCTAGCTGCGCCTGCCGGATTTTCAGGTTCATCCTCTCGGAGCGATCGTCCATCTCAACCCTTATTCCGCGGTTCTTTAGTTCGGTCACGACTTTTTTCGCCTGCTCGTTATGCCGGTCGGCCACCGGTATTATCTTCACCTGCACCGGTGCCAGCCAGGCGGGAAAGGCGCCGGCGTAGTGCTCGATGAGGAAGGCCATCGTTCTTTCTATGGCGCCGATGGATGACCGGTGAATGACAATCGGCTCTTTTTCTTTGCCATCCGCATCGATATAAGTAAGCTTAAAGCGTTTCGGCCCCACGAAATCATACTGGACGGTGAAAGCCGTATCTTCCTTGCCGGCGACGTTTTTCATCTGGATATCTATTTTTGGCCCGTAGAAAGCGGCTTCTTTTTCTGCTTCAAGGAAACGAGCCCCCCGCTGGATAAGCACCTTTCTTAAAACGTTTTCGGCATAGTCCCATGAATCGTCGTCTTTATAATATTTTTTAGTGTCTTCTCTGTCGCCGAGAGATAGCCGGTAACGGTAATCTTTACCAGCTTTATATCCAAAAACCTTGGCAATATATTCTATTAAATCCAGCGCCTGGTTTATTTCACTGATGGCCTGTTCTTTCTGGCAGATGATGTGAGAGTCCGCCAGACAAAACATGCGGACCCTCATCAGACCTGTAAGTTCCCCGGATTTTTCGTAACGGAACTGCTTGGCCAGTTCAGCTATTCTGAAGGGAAGCTCACGGTAAGACCTCGGTCGACTGGCATAATATTGGTAGTGGTGCGGGCAGGTCATGGGACGAAGGATAAGTTCTTCGTCATCTATCTTCATGACCGGGTACATCGTATCTTTATAGTAAGGATAATGGCCGGACATCTTATATAACGCTACGTTGGCTAGGTCGGGGGTATAAACGTGTTTATAGCCCCTCTTCAGTTCCTCATCCACCACGAAGCGTTCCAATTCTCTCCTGATTATCGACCCCTTTTCCGTGAAGATGGGCAGCCCTTTCCCCACTAGGTCGGAAAATACGAAAAGATCCAGGTCTTTACCTATTTTTCTATGGTCCCTTTTCTTGATTTCTTCCTGCAGCGCTAAATATTCATCGAGTTCTTGCTGTGTTTTGAAAGCTATGCCGTAGATTCTCTGTAACATCGGATTATGCTCATCGCCGCGCCAGTACGCCCCGGCGATGCTCGTCAGCTTGAACGCCCCGATTTCTCCTGTGGATTTTACGTGCGGTCCGCGGCAAAGGTCGGTGAAATTGCCCTGCTGGTAAACACCCACCTTGTTATCGGTAATCTCGTCAATGAGTTCGAGCTTGTACAACTGGTTGGCGAAGAGCTTTTTAGCTTCTTTTTTGCTTATTTCCCGGTGGGTAAAAGGTAAACCCGCTTTAATTATTTCAGCCATCTTCTTCTCGATAACAGGCAGGTCTTCCGGACTTAGAGGGCGCGATAACTCAAAGTCATAATAAAAACCGTCCTCTATCGCCGGCCCGATGGCGAACTTAGCGTCCGGGAAAATAGAGAGGACAGCCTCTGCCATGACGTGGGAGGTGGAATGCCGCATAATTTCGAGGTTTGATTCGGTACTCACAAAGTTATTATAACAGCGTTTAGCTACGAGCGCAATCGTTAAAGAAAAGGGAGGCGGCGCGCCTAAAAGGCGCGCCGCCTCCCACTTATTATACTCGAAGGCCTTTTAAGGCAGCCGCCAACCGTCCCATTTTTCCTCGTCGACTTCCTTGCCGTAGGCGGCCTTGGGTGTGATGCCCCGGGCGATGAGTGCGGCTATCACGGCTTTGATAGCATCGCCGGCGATAAACGGTATCGCTCCCATTGCCAGTAGCTGGCCGAATGTTACCGCCTGGCCTTTCACGTTAGCCAACCATAGATTCAGCTGCAAAAGCCCCGGTCCGTAGATGAGTACAAAGCTAGCGAAGAGCATTAATCCCAGCATGATCGTGAAGCTCCGCGCCCTGATGTATTTATCGGTGAAATAGCCCAGAAAAAGGGCGGCGAAAATAAAACCTATTATATATCCTCCCGTGGGACCCGCCATGTAAGCCACCCCGCCGTTCATGCCCTGGAACCACGGGACGCCGGCCGCGCCGAGTCCGGCATACAGCATCATGCTGACGCCGCCCCACCACGTCCCCAGTAAAACGCCTGCCAGTAGCGACCCGAAGGTCTGGCCGGTGAGAGGCACCGGACTCCACGGCAGCGGGATTCTGGCCTGGGCGAGCAGTCCCGTCAGTGCCGCCATGCCGAAGGCCAGGGCTAGTTTTTTAGGTAGGCTCAATTCGTAGCGCCACCGAAAAGCATCGAGCTTGGTCCGGTTGATTCTTGCGGCTATCGTCACGTCTTCCTCCCTTTGGCGATAATTGTGTGAGATATGAAAGTTGTCCGTAAGCGTGTACGCTCGGAGGCGGTAACACATCTATGGTTTTTATCGGCCTGGCTTCTCGGTTCCCAGGATGGCTATTTCCATCCTCTGGCCGCATTTCGGGCAGGTGAGATTGAGGGTTATTGGCTGCCGCATGACCCGCTCAGCTACCGCCGAAACAACGGAATCGACGCTGTCCAGGCGCTTGTCCAGTTCGTCCATCCGTCTGATAAGTCGTTCAATGTCCGCCGCCGTTTGTTCGTTCGCTGTTTCTATGTCATCACGTTTCGCCAAGGCTGTTGTCCTCTCTCACCGGAATTAAAATCATTATAATGCCCGACGGCGAATATGTCAAAAAGCCATGGCTGCCCAACGACCATGTTGATTTATGGAAAATTGAGAGGTATAATCCTGTTACGATGATTTGTTGTCGCTAATTTTTCAAGGAGGGGCTAAAATGGCAGAGAAAGCGGTCGGTACGGTGAATGACTTTTTTGCCCACCCCGTGGTGGCTGGCGTCGAATTGACCGGGACTTTGAAAGTGGGTGATAAGATTCATATCAAGGGTCACACCACGGACATCGAAATGCTCCTGGAATCGATGCAGATTGATAATTTCAACGTCGACAAAGCCGGTAAGGGCAAGTCCGTGGGCATTAAGGTCCCCGAGCGGGTACGCCGGGGCGATACGGTCTATATTGTTACCTAGCGATAGGTATTTACTGTAAAATCTGTAAACTGTTGACTATCAACTGGCAACTGTTAATTACCCCATCCCTTTTACCAGGTTCGCCATCTCGATGGCGCTTACGGCCGCATCGAAGCCCTTGTTGCCGTCCTTTGTCCCCGAGCGTTCGATGGCCTGCTCCAGCGTATCAGTGGTAATGACCCCGAATATCACCGGGACTCCCGTCTTCAGTCCCACATTGGCGATGCCCTTGGCCACTTCCGACGCGATGTAGTCGAAGTGGGGCGTTCCGCCCCTTATCACCGCCCCCAGGCAGATGATGGCGTTGTATTTCTTCGTCTCCGCCATTTTTTGCGCGATCAGCGGTATCTCGAAGGAGCCGGGCGTCCACGCCACTTCGATATCTGTTTCGAGGACGCCGTGGCGGACCAGGGCGTCTTTCGCCCCATCCAGCAGCTTCGTACTGAAAAACTCATTGAAACGTGATACCACCACCCCGAACTTTAACCCCTTGCCGATTAAGTTGCCTTCGTAAGTCTTGTTCATCGGTTTCTCCTTAGCGATATTTATTAGCTGTATTTAATAGTTATCGTTATCCGGCACTTTAAGGAGGTGCCCCAGTTTTTTCTGCTTCGTCTGTAAGTAGCGCCGATTATGCGGGTTGGGCGTTGTAGTGATAGGCAACTGCTCGACGATGTTCAGCCCGTAGCTTTCGAGTCCGCTCATCTTCTTGGGATTGTTTGTCATCAGCCGCATGTTGCGCACGCCCAGGTCGGCTAGTATCTGCGCCCCGATGCCGTAGTCACGCGGGTCGGCTTTGAAGCCGAGCGAAAGGTTGGCTTCGACCGTATCTAAGCCTTTGTCTTGGAGGGCGTAGGCCTTGATTTTATTATGAATACCGATGCCCCGCCCCTCCTGCCTCATATAGAGGACTACGCCTCGCCCCTCTTCGGCAATGCGTTTCATGGCCATTTCAATCTGCTCACCGCAGTCGCAGCGCAGGCTGTGAAAGACGTCGCCGGTGAGGCACTGGCTGTGCACCCGCACCAGTACGGGCTCATCGGTCGCCACATCTCCCAGCACTAGTGCCAGGTGCTCATCGGGGTCGGTGCTGGCTTTATAGGCAATGACTTTAAAGTCGCCGAACTGTGTCGGCAGCTTGGCTTCGGCGACCCGTGTCACCAGCCTTTCGTGCCGGTAGCGGTAGGCAATAAGTTCGGCCACGCTGATGATTTTGAGATTGAATTTCCTAGCAAACTCCTCGAGCTGCGGCATTCGAGCCATGGTGCCGTCTTCGTTCATGATTTCACAGAGGACTCCAGCCGGGTAGAGCCCTGCTAGCCTTGCCAGGTCAACCGTAGCCTCCGTCTGTCCCGCCCGCACCAGCACACCCCCGTCTCTCGCACGCAGGGGGAACATGTGCCCTGGCATCAATATATCTTCCGGTTTCGTTTTCGGGTCGACCATCACCTGTACTGTCCTCGCCCTGTCCGCCGCTGATATGCCGGTAGTTGTCCCGTGTTTTGCTTCAACGGCCACGGCGAAAGGCGTGCCGAAGTGGGATGTGTTATTGCTTACCATCATGGGTATCCGCAGTGCATCCAGTCTTTCGCCGGTCATCGGCATGCAGATGAGCCCACGCCCGTATTTCGCCATGAAGTTAATGGCGTCTGCAGTCACTTTCTCTGCCGCCATGACCAGGTCGCCCTCGTTCTCCCGGTCTTCGTCGTCCACCACGATGACGAATTTGCCAGCCTTGATATCTTCGATGGCTTCCGGTATGGTTGATAGTCCCATTATTCTGTCCCCGGTTTCCTTCAGGAGTTCAGTTTATCGTGAACCCGTGCTCCCGTAAAAATTCGGCGGTAATCCCCGGGCTCCCCGGCCCGTAGAACTCCGCCACATATTTCCCGATGATATCGACCTCTAAGTTGACCGCGTCGCCCGCCTTTCTGTTACCCAGATTTGTATTCTGAAAAGTGTAGGCGACTAACGATACGCCAAAAGCGCTGGTGTTTTTAGAGGTAACCGTCAGGCTGATGCCGTCCACGGCGATAAAGCCTTTGGGCACGATATAGCGCATTACTTCAGGTTTCGCCTCGAACCACATGAGTACCGCGTCGCCTTCACGGGCTACGCGGACGACCTTTCCCGTGTCGTCGATATGCCCCTGCACCAGGTGCCCGCCTATCTCTCCGTTGTAAGCCAATGGCCTCTCTAAATTGACCTTATCGCCGTCATTTAGTCCGCCCAGATTGGTCTTTTTCAAAGTCTCCGGCATTACGTCGACGGAGAAAGATTTATCCTCAAAGGCAGTCACCGTGAGGCACACTCCGTTGACAGCGATACTGCCCCCCACCTGTATCCCTCCTAGCGCTCGCCCGGCTTTAACGATCAGCCCCTCTTTGGTGATGGAGACAATAGTCCCTATCTCTTGTACAATGCCGGTAAACAATCCCTGCTCCTCGGAGTAACTATCCGCTTACTGTCATTCTAACACTTGCCATAAGACAAGTGCAATATCAGTCAGTTATGATCCTAGCTGGTCACTGTCTTGAAATACTTTTTCTGGAAAAATAGGGCAAGGTTCACCAGGCTTATAAGTACCGGCACCTCCACAAGCGGCCCAATGACGGCGGCGAAAGCCTGACCTGACCCTATCCCGAAAACCGCCACGGCCACGGCAATAGCCAGCTCGAAGTTGTTGCTGGCGGCGGTGAAGGCGATGCTGGCTGTCTGGCTGTAGTCCGCCCCTGCTTTTTTCCCCATATAAAAAGAGACCAGGAACATGATGACGAAGTAGACGAGTAACGGCACGGCGATAATGAGCACGTCCTGAGGAGACTTAACGATTGTCTCACCTCTGAGCGAGAACATCACGATGATGGTGAAGAGTAGCGCCGCCAGCGTTATGGGACTTATTTTGGGGATGAACTTGCTTTCGTACCAGGCGCGGCCTTTCGTTTTCAGTAATACGTAACGCGTTATCATGCCCCCGAAGAAAGGTATGCCGAGGTAGATGAAAACACTCTTGGCTATTTCCGCCATGGATACTCCAACGGCCGAGCCTTTCAATCCGAACCACCCCGGCAGCACGGTGATGAAGACCCACGCGTATACGGTATAAAACAATATCTGGAAAACAGAGTTTAAAGCCACCAACCCGGCAGCGTATTCTCTATCGCCTCTCGCCAGTTCGTTCCAGACGATGACCATGGCGATGCACCGCGCTAGGCCTATCATTATTAGCCCGACCATGTAGTCCGGTTTCGGCCAGAGATAGCCGAGGAAGGCCACCGCCAGCAGGAACATCAGTATCGGACCGATTACCCAGTTCTGTATGAGTGATAGTCCCAGCACCCGCCAGTTGCGGAAGACCCGCCCCATCTCTTCATAGCGTACTTTAGCTAACGGCGGGTACATCATGAGAATCAAACCGATGGCGATAGGTATTGACGTGGTGCCTGCTTTTAGCGAATTGATAAAGTCGGCGACTTTCGGTACCCGCCACCCCAGTAAAACCCCCACCCCCATCGCCACGAAAATCCATAGCGTTAAAAACCTGTTGAGGAATGAAAGACGTTTAGAAGTGGTTTTGGCCATGCTATTTATATATTAACGTTTCTCCTGTTCAAGATACAAAAATATTATGTTTGACAAATGACAAAAGAGGATTATAATATATTTGCTTTACCATAAAAAAAGGAGGTATCTAAAATGCCGGAAGATAAAACAACTATCATGCGTGAGTTTGTCAAGGCGATGGCAGCAGGGGATGCGGACAAGACTGTCTCCTATTGCACTGATGATGTCATATCAGTAACTCCATTTGGTACCCTAAGGGGTAAAGAGGCATTTAAAAACAACGTTAAGGCAATGGCT
>Ga0187774_10000823_pt1 | contig 10837 bp, 9 predicted proteins | sample 0216_BV02_MP05_2_FD_133152 | JGI IMG/M metagenome (GOLD analysis project Ga0187774, IMG submission 133152) | Tropical peat soil microbial communities from peatlands in Department of Meta, Colombia - 0216_BV02_MP05_20_MG | ecosystem: Environmental > Terrestrial > Soil > Wetlands > Peat | place... | reverse complement strand
CCCGCAGCCTCCATTTCCCGCGCCTCGGTCTCGATCGGGAAAAGCGCGTGTAGCGAAGACACCTCGCCCGCGAGTTGCAGAGCAGCGCGAACGAGCATGCCGCGGGTCGTGCTGTCACGCGCGAGGAGGCGCGAACCGGTGATCGGAGAAAACGGAATCGCGCACAGCAATTTTGGATAGTAAGCGAGGCCGTGGCGGCGATAAGCATCCGCCCAGGCCCAGTCGAAGACATATTCGCCGTAGGAGTGCGACTTGAGATAGAGCGGCATCGCGCCGACTAGGGAGGGGCCCTGCCACATCGTGAGGTAACGCGGCAGCCAACCGGTACGCTCACAGGCACAGCCGGTTTCGTGCAGCGCATGCAGGAGTTCATGGCGCAGAAACGGGTGTCCTGCGACGAGTGCATTCCACGCCTCCGGTTCGACACTTCCGAGGGTTTCGAGGATCCGTATCGACGGCTGGTCTTGTCCCATCAGTGCCATGGATCTTGCCTTGCGCGATCGTATGAGCCCGCGCTTTCGCGGGCGCGGCGGCGGTTGCTGCAATGGTAGACTTGCGCGATGGCGAGCGTCGTCAAGATCGCGATAGCCCAGATCAATTGTACCGTCGGCGATCTCGCGGGCAATACCACCAAGATACTGGAATGCTGCGAACGGGCTCGTGACGCCGGCGCGGGTCTGGTGCTTACGCCCGAGCTCGCGCTGTGCGGCTACCCTCCCGAGGATCTGCTGCTTCGCGACGGGTTCTACAGCGACTGCGAGACCGCGCTGTCTCGCCTTGCGAGCAAGGTTCACGGCGTGACCCTCGTGGTCGGCCATCCGCACCGCTCGGAAGGGAAGCGACACAACGCCGCTTCGGTCATTCAGGCGGGCAGGATCGTCGACACCTACCACAAGCACACCCTGCCGAATTACACGGTCTTCGACGAGGAGCGCTATTTCACCCCCGGCACGCGGCCTTGCGTGTTTCGTGTCGAAGGGGTGAGTTTTGGCATCAACATTTGCGAGGACGCCTGGGGACCGGAGGGGCGCCTCAGCACACGGCCGCGGGGCACAGACCCCGGTGCCGGCGAACCCCGCTCGTCCGCTTCGGACGCTGTTGCGCCTCGGGTGGCGCGGGATGCCGGCGCTCAGGTGCTGCTCGTCCTGAATGCGTCGCCCTACCACATGCGAAAGCAGGAAACCCGCTACGACATCATGCGCGAGCGTGTCGCCGAAACGGGCATGGCTCTGGTCTATGCCAACTTGGTGGGCGGGCAGGATGAACTGGTGTTCGACGGGGCCTCGTTCGCGCTCGACCGCCTCGGACAAGTCTCTTGCCAGCTGCCGCTCTTCGAGGAGGCGCTGGGCGTCCTCAGCTTCGTGAACGGCGAGCTGCGCCGGGGCGACGTCGCGAAAGAGGAACCCCTCGAGTCGCAGGTCTACAGGGCACTGTGCCTTGGCGTGCGGGACTACATCGACAAGAACGCGTTTCCGGGCGCCCTCATCGGTCTCTCGGGCGGCGTCGATTCGGCGCTGACCTTGTGCATTGCCCGCGATGCGCTCGGCTCTGGGAGGGTGCGTGCCGTCATGATGCCCTCGCAGTACACCTCGGACATGAGCGTTGAGGACTCGCGGCAGCTTATCAGGAACCTGGGAGTTCGCTACGTGGAGATCCCGATCCGCCCGGTATTCGATGCGTTTCTCTCTTCTCTTGCGCCCGAGTTTGCGGGTCTGGCCGTCGACGCGACGGAAGAGAATCTGCAGGCCCGCATTCGCGGCACGATCCTGATGGCGCTTTCCAACAAATCCGGCGCGATCGTGCTTACCACCGGCAACAAGTCCGAGATGGCGGTCGGGTACGCAACCCTCTACGGGGACATGGCCGGGGGGTTCGCGGTCATCAAGGACATACTCAAGACGCTGGTGTATCGCCTGTGTCGCTATCGGAACGGCATCGCCGACGTCATTCCCGAGCGCGTCCTGACCCGGGCTCCAACGGCCGAGCTTCGGGCCAATCAGACCGACCAAGACAGCCTGCCTCCCTACGAAGTCCTGGATCCGATCATTTCAGCCTACATGGAGAACGACGTCGGCGCCGCCGAGATAGTCTCGCGGGGCTTCCGGCTCGAGGATGTCGAGCGCGTAGTCGAAATGATCCATCGCAGCGAGTACAAGCGCCGTCAGGCTCCTATCGGCATCCGCATCACCCATCGCGGATTTGGGAAGGACTGGCGCTATCCCATCACCTCGCGGTACCGCGAGCGGTATACATGATTCCCGGCCGAGCCGGGCTTCCACTGGTGCCGCGGATCCTGGCAGCCATTTGCTATACTGAAACCGAAATCAGCGCGGGAGAGTCGCCATGAAGAAGATCGAAGCCGTCGTCAAGCCCTTCAAGCTGGATGAGGTGCGGGAGGCGCTTGCCGAAGTCGGGGTCACCGGGCTCACAGTGACGGAAGTCAAGGGATTTGGCCGCCAGAAGGGCCATACCGAGCTCTACCGAGGCGCTGAATATGTGGTCGACTTCCTGCCCAAAGTGAAGATCGAAGTGGTCGTGACCGACAAGATGCTCGAGGCGGCTATCGAGGCCATCGTCAAGTCGGCGCGAACCGGCAAGATAGGCGACGGCAAGATCTTCGTGACCGCGGTGGAGCAGGTCGTGCGCATCAGAACCGGCGAGACCAACGAAGCCGCCGTTTAGGGACGGTCTGCGCAAGGGTGAGCTGTGTCGCGAGGCAGCGTAGCTCGACCGAGCGAGAGAAAGCATGAGCAGGGACTTGTGACGCTCAAGTCTTCGAACATCGTCAGCGGTCTTGCTTGTTCAGAGCTTTCCTAGGAATTTCCCGAACGAGCTTTCAGCAGCAGCAGAAGCGCGCCGCCGCCGCCCTGATTTCCAGGCGCCTGGCAATAGGCGAGCACCTCATCGCGCCGGGCGAGCCATTGCAGCGCCTTTCCTTTCAGCACCGGTTCGCGGCCGGGCGAGCGGAGTCCCTTGCCGTGGACGACGCGTACACAGCGCAGATTCCGCCTCAGGCAGCTGCCGATGAACTCGACGAGCCGTGCATGCGCCTGAATGCTGTTGCAGCCGTGAAGATCGACCACGTCCTGGGCGACCCAGTGGCCGCGCCTGAGCTTGCGCAAGACTTCCTGATTGAGGCCGTCGCGCAGAAAAAACGCTTCCTCACCGGTCTGGATCGCAGGGTCCCGGGCCAGGGGGCCGGTCACGCTCTCGGCGAGCGCCTCGTGCCCGTCGAGCAAGGACTGTACGGGGAGGGGCGGCGGCGGGTCCGCCCGGTGCCAGCTGCGCAACGGCCTCCGCAGAGGCGTAGCGTCGCGCACTGCATCCCGGAACACGGCGGCCTCCTCGTCGGGGAGCACGCTATTCCCGTGCCCGTTCGAGGTGGACTCTTTCGACCCGCCCCGAGGCTTGGCCTCGCGCGGGAACCTTTCAGGAGGCGCCATGGCCCTCGAGGTACTTCTCCGCGTCGAGCGCGGCGATGCAGCCGCTGCCTGCGCTGGTGACCGCCTGACGATACACGTGATCCTGCACGTCGCCGGCGGCGAACACCCCAGGAACGCTGGTCGCGCTCGCGCTTCCCTCGCTCCCCCCGCGGGTGAGGATGTAGCCGCCTTTCATCTCCAGCTGTCCTTCGAAGATGGCGGTATTCGGAGTATGGCCCACGGCGACAAACAATCCATGCACGTCGAGCTTCTCGGTCGCCCCCGTCTGGACGTCGCGGGTGCGGATGCCGGTGACGCCCTTGGCATCGCCGAGAACTTCCTCGAGTACCCGGTTCCAGCGGATCATGACGTTGCCTTTCTCGAGAATCTTCTTCTGCAGAATCTTCTCGGCGCGGAACTTGTCGCGCCGATGGATCACCGTCACGTGGCGCGCGATGTTCGACAGGTACAGTGCTTCCTCCACCGCGGTGTTCCCTCCACCCACGACCGCCACGTCCTGGCCCTTGTAGAAAAAGCCGTCGCAGGTTGCGCACGCCGAGACGCCTTTGCCCATGAACTTGGTCTCCGACTCGAGGCCCAGATATCGTGCGGACGCTCCCGTGGCGATGATCAGCGCATCGCAGGTGTAGTCACCGGAGTCGCCCTCAAGGCGGAACGGCCGCTGCCCGAGGTGTGCTTTGTGGATGTGGTCGAAGACGATCTCGGTCTCGAAGCGTTCAGCGTGCTTCTGGAAGCGCTCCATCAGCGCCGGACCCTGAACGCCCTCGCTATCCGCCGGCCAGTTGTCCACGTCTGTCGTGATCATGAGCTGTCCGCCGGGCTCGAGGCCGGTCACCACAACGGGTTTCAGGTTCGCGCGCGCCGCGTACACGGCCGCCGTGTAGCCGGCTGGGCCGGAGCCCAGGATCAGCAGGCGGGAATGTCTGGATTGCTTTGCCATGAAGCTCCGCTAGGGCCAGGGTGATCGGAGGGGTAACAGAGAAATTATAGCGTGCCCGTCAAGTCGTACCTGCTCTCGCCGCGGGGGAGAATTCGGGCGCGGGCTCGGTGCCGGGCTCAGGTCTGATAAGATAAGAGCATAAAACCCGATGTCGGGGAGAAGCGAATGGCGCCTCCAGCTAGCGTATCGATGTTGCTCCTGCGGAATGTGCCGCTGTTTTCGGTGTTGCCCGAAAACCAGCTGGCCTTGCTCGTGAAGGAAGTTTCCCGCAAGAGCTATCCACGCGGGACCGCCATCATCGCCGCGGGCGACGTGACGGATTCGCTGTACGTCGTGATATCGGGCCGGCTCAAGGTGATGATCAGCGATGACGAGGGGCGCGAGGTGATCCTTGCGATTCTCGGGCCTAACGAGTTTTTCGGAGAGATGGGGCTCATCGACGATGCTCCGCGTTCCGCCAGTGTCGTCACGATAGAGGCTTGCGAGGTGCTTGCGCTGGCGAAACGTGATTTCAAGAAATGTCTCGAAGAGAATTTCGAGATGGCCATGACCGTCATGCGCGGCTTGGTCAAGCGCTTGAGGGAGGCCGATCAGAAGATCGGCAGCCTTGCCCTGATGGACGTGTACGGCAGAGTGGCTCGACTTCTGCTCGAGGTGGCTGAGACGATCGACGGACAGAAGGTCGTGACAAAGAAGCTCGCCAAGCAGGACATCGCCAAGATGATCGGGGCCTCGCGCGAGATGGTCAGCCGGGTCATGAAGGATCTCCAGGCCGCCGGGGCAATCGAGGTGCGGGCGGGCTCGATCTTTCTGAAGGACAACATTCTGGCGATCGACTGAGTCGTTCGAGGACCGTGCGGGCCGCGCGAGCGCTGAAACAGAACCAGGCACCGCTTCCGGGCAAGGTTGCTGCGCTGCTGCGCGAATCCAGGCTGTTCGTACTGCTCGGTGCGGCACTGTATCTGGCGCTTGTCCTGACGACCTTCAACCGGGGGGATCCGGGTTGGTCCCACAGCGTCTCGGGCGGCGAAATCCGCAACCTGGGCGGGCGGGTCGGGGCGTGGCTGGCAGACGTTCTCCTGTATCTGTTCGGCATCTCTGCCTGGTGGTGGGTAGTCCTGCTGGCCCAGGCCGTGATCTGGTCTTACCGGCGCCTGGAAGCTGGATCGGTCGGCGACAGGAGACCCTTCCTCGTCGCGCTCGCCGGTTTCGCCGTTCTGATTGCAGCTTCGAGCGGCATCGAATCCCTGCGTTTTCAGTCGCTTCAGCTTGCTCTTCCGCTTGCCCCCGGGGGAATAGTCGGGGACAGGGTCGCCCTGTTCCTGCATTCCGGGTTTGGGTTCACGGGGGCGACCCTGATGCTGATCACGCTCTGCGTGATGGCCTTCCCTCTGTTCACCGGCGTCTCGTGGCTGCTGGTGCTGGAGAAGCTGGGAGCCGCTCTCGAATACTTGTACCTTCTGGTGGTCGAAAATTGGCAAGGCTGGCTGGACCGGAAGGCAGGCGCGATCGCGGCGGAGAAACGCGAAGCGATGGTGGAGGAAAAGCGGGAACTGCTGATCGACGAGCATCCCCCCATACGGATCGAGCCCCCGGTGGTCGAGATTCCAAAGTCGGCGAGGGTGCAGAAGGAGAGGCAGGAACCTCTGTTCCGCGAACTCCCCGACACCCCTTTGCCCCCGATCAGGATTCTCGATGAGGCGAGCGGCGATCTCGAGACCCTGTCTCCCGAGTCCCTGGAGTACACCTCGCGCCTCATCGAGAAGAAGCTCGGCGATTTCGGCGTCCAGGTCAAGGTCCTCGCGGCGTATCCCGGCCCGGTGATTACCCGCTACGAAATCGAGCCAGCCGTCGGTGTGAAGGGAAGCCAGATCGTGAATCTGGTGAAAGACCTGGCCCGAGCCCTGTCCGTGTACAGCATTCGCGTGGTCGAGACCATCCCGGGCAAGTCCTGTATGGGACTCGAGATACCGAATCCGCACCGGCAGATCGTACGCCTGTCGGAGATCGTGAGTTCGCGCGCCTACCACGAACTTCACACTCCGCTCGCGCTCGCGCTGGGCAAGGACATCGCCGGCAATCCCGTCGTGGCCGACCTCACGAGGATGCCGCACCTGCTGGTGGCGGGCACGACCGGATCGGGGAAATCTGTTGCGTTGAACGCGATGATACTGTCCGTTCTCTACAAGGCCGAGCCGCGCGAGGTCCGCCTGGTGCTGGTGGACCCGAAGATGCTGGAGTTGTCGGCGTATCAGGACATTCCGCATCTGCTCGCGCCGGTGGTCACCGACATGCGGCAGGCGGCGAACGCGCTCACCTGGTGCATGGGCGAGGTGGAGCGTCGCTACCGGCTCATGTCGTGGATCGCCGTGCGCAACCTATCGGGCTACAACCACAAGGTGGCGGAAGCCGAGAAATCTGGAAGTCCGCTCATGGATCCCGATACTCTGGATTCGGGCGAGCCGCAGCCTCTGGAGAAGCTGCCCTACATCGTGGTGATCATCGACGAGCTCGCCGATCTGATGATGGTGTCGGGCAAGAAGGTGGAAGAACTGATTGCGCGCCTGGCGCAGAAGTCGCGCGCCGCCGGCCTGCATCTCATCCTGGCGACTCAGCGCCCGTCGGTGGACGTGATCACGGGGCTCATCAAGGCCAACATCCCCACGCGCATTGCGTTCCAGGTGTCGAGCAAGGTGGACTCGCGCACCATTCTCGATCAGCAGGGCGCCGAGTCGCTCATCGGGCAGGGCGACATGCTCTACCTGCCTCCCGGCGCCGGAATGTGCCAGCGCGTGCACGGAGCCTACGTGGCCGATCAGGAGGTACATAGAGTCGTCGACTATCTGAAGTCGCTGGGCAAGCCCGAGTACGTTGATGGCGTTCTCGAAGGCGACGAGGCGGGCGGCGCGGAGCAGGGCCCGGACGCGCGCCAAGGCGAGGCCGACCCTCTTTACGATCAGGCGGTGGAGATCGTTCTGCGCACGCGCCGCGCGTCGATATCGCTTGTGCAGCGGAATCTGCGCATCGGCTACAATCGTGCGGCGCGCCTCATCGAGCAGATGGAGCAGTCCGGGCTGGTCACGGCTATGCAATCGAACGGCAATCGGGAAGTCTTGGTTCCGGCAAGGCCGGAGTAGCCGATCGATGGCTGGCCAGATTGCGACGCTTGCAGCGCTCTTCGTGTTCCTGCCGGCATGCGCGTCGGCCTCGAGTCTGGAACGCCTGTCGGAGTTCATGAGCAAGACCCTCTCTGCCGAGGGGAAGTTCCAGCAGAAGATATTCGACCGCAACCGCAGGCTCCTGCAGGAATCGAGCGGAACACTCGCTTTTTCCCGGCCTGGAAAGTTCCGCTGGACCTACGCGAAACCGTATCCGCAGCTGATCGTCGGCGACGGAGCAAGGGTCTGGATCTACGACGAGGACCTGAACCAGGTCACCGTAAAGAAGCTCGATCTGGCGCTCGGTTCCACTCCCGCCGCCCTCCTCGCTGGAAACAATGAAGCCATGCGGGCATTCAGGCTTTCCGACCGGGGAAGCAAGGGGGGCTTGGAGTGGCTGGAGGCGCTGCCGCGCAGCAAGGAGGGCAATTTCGAGACGATCCGCATGGGGTTCGGTCCTTCGGGATTGGAGGCCATGGAGCTCGTCGACGCCTTGGGCCAGATGACCGTGCTCAAGTTCACATCGCTCGCGCGCAATCCGAGTCTCGATCCACGGCTCTTCCGCTTTTCTCCGCCCAAGGGCGCCGACGTGATCGGCGACGTCGAGTAGCGCAATCTGCGCGATCGGCGATGACCGATCTGTTTCCGGCTTCTGCCCCGATTCCGCCCCTTGCCGAGGCGCTGCGACCGAAATCGCTCGACGAAGTGGTCGGGCAAGGCCATCTGCTCGCCCCGGGCAAACCGCTGCGCTTGGCGTTCGAGGCAGGCAAACCGCACTCGATGATCCTGTGGGGGCCGCCCGGCACCGGAAAGACCACGATTGCGCGGCTCATGGCCAACGCCTTCGATGCCCAATTCATCGCGCTTTCCGCCGTATTCTCGGGGGTCAAGGACATACGGGATGCGGTCGAGCGGGCGCGGCAGGCGCTGGCCTCGTCGGGGCGGCGCACGATCATCTTCGTCGATGAAGTGCACCGCTTCAACAAGGCGCAGCAGGACGCCTTTCTTCCTTTCGTCGAACAGGGCCTGCTGACCTTCATCGGTGCGACGACGGAGAACCCTTCCTTCGAAGTCATCGGTGCGCTGCTGTCACGCGCGTCGGTCTATGTGTTGAAGAGCCTCTCGGGGGCCGAGCTCGGGGAACTCTTCGATCGGGCCGTCGAGCGTGCGCTCGCGGGCCTCCGGTTCGACGCCCAGGCGCGCGATCGGATCATCGGCCTAGCCGACGGCGATGCACGGCGGTTGCTGAACCTGCTCGAGATCCTGCAGACTGCGGCGGCGAGCGCCGGGCTCAAGGACATCGACGGCGAGTTCGTGCAGAACGCCGTCGTGCAGAACCTGCGCCGCTTCGACAAGGGCGGAGATGCCTTCTACGATCAGATCTCGGCTTTGCACAAGTCGGTGCGCGGCTCGGATCCCGATGCATCCCTGTACTGGCTCGCGCGCATGCTCGACGGCGGGGCCGACCCGCTTTACCTGGGACGGCGCATGGTGAGGATGGCGGTCGAGGATATCGGGCTCGCCGACCCGCGCGCGCTACGCGTCGCGCTGGACGCCTGCGAGACTTACGAACGCCTGGGCAGCCCCGAAGGCGAGCTCGCGCTCGCCGAGGCCGCACTCTATCTCGCGTGCGCGGCGAAATCGAACGCGGTGTACGTCGCGTATAATCAGGCGCGGGATTTCGTGAAGGAAGACGAGTCGCGCCCGGTGCCGCTTCACCTGCGCAATGCGCCGACGAAGCTCATGAAGGACCTCGGCTTCGGCAAGGACTACCGCTACGCGCAGGACGAGCCCGAGGCTTACGCGGCGGGCGAGAACTATTTCCCCGAGAACATGCCGGCGGTGAATTGGTACGAGCCCACCGACCGCGGGCTCGAGGAAAAAATCCGGGAGAGGCTTGCGCACTTGCGCAGCCTGGATGGGGCGAAGAAAGAGAAGTGAACGCGCATGCTTGATCCGCAACTCCTGCGAGAAAACTTCGATGCGGTCGCGAAGCGGCTCGCCGCGCGGGCGTACAAGCTGGATGTCGCGGCATTCGCCGCGATCGAGGGCGAGCGAAAGGGCGTGCAGATCCGGACCGAGGAACTCCAAGCGGCCCGCAACCAGTTCGCCAAGCGCATCGGCCAGGCGAAGGCGAAAGGCGAGGACGCGTCAAGGCTCATGGCCGAAGCCGCACAGGCCAACACCGAGCTCGCACAGCTGGAAAAGCGGTTGGACGCGGTGCAGCGGAGCCTGCAGAATTTCCTGCTCGACGTGCCCAACTTGCCGCACGAGTCCGTGCCGGTCGGAAGCTCTTCAGCCGACAACGCCGAAGTCCGCAAGGTCGGCACCCCTCGCACATTCGGCTTCGCTCCGAAGGACCACGTCGATCTCGGCGCCGGCTTGAAGCAACTCGACTTCGACGTCGCGGCGAAGATCGCCGGGGCGCGCTTTGCCGTGATGAAAGGTCCGCTCGCGCGGCTGCACCGGGCCATCGCGCAGTTCATGCTCGACGTGCACACCCAAGAGCACGGCTACACGGAAATCTACGTGCCGTATCTCGTGAACGCCCGGAGCATGGAGGGAACCGGGCAGCTGCCGAAATTCGAATCGGACCTCTTCGCCGTGCCGCGCGGCGAGGAGGGCAAGTTCTATCTGATCCCGACGGCCGAGGTCCCCGTCACCAACATCGTGCGCGACGAGATCGTCCCCCTCGAATCGCTGCCGCTGAAATTCGTCTGCCATTCGCCCTGCTTCCGGAGCGAGGCGGGCTCCTACGGGAAAGACACCCGAGGCATGATCCGCCAGCACCAGTTCGACAAGGTGGAGCTGGTGCAGATCGCACACCCGCAGAAGTCCTACGAGCAGCTCGAGCAGCTCACCGGGCACGCCGAGGAAATCCTCAAGCGGCTGGAGCTGCCGTATCGCGTGGTCACGCTGTGCACGGGCGACATGGGCTTCTCCGCGGCCAAGACCTACGACATCGAAGTCTGGCTGCCCGGGCAGAACGCCTATCGCGAGATCTCCTCGTGCAGCAATTTCGAGGCTTTCCAGGCGCGCCGCATGCAGGCGCGTTTCCGCAACGAAAAAGGCAAGCCAGAACTGGTGCACACCCTGAACGGCTCGGCACTCGCTGTCGGGCGAACGCTGATCGCGATCCTGGAGAATTATCAGCAGGAAGACGGCAGCGTGACGGTGCCTGCCGCCTTGCGGCCGTATATGGGTGACGCGCAACGGCTCGCGCGCGGCTGACCGCAGGGGGGCGCTACTTCAGCGCGCGAACGTGAGAACCCGAGCCGCGCAGGCCGCCACGGTCT
>Ga0187774_10000821_pt1 | contig 10851 bp, 12 predicted proteins | sample 0216_BV02_MP05_2_FD_133152 | JGI IMG/M metagenome (GOLD analysis project Ga0187774, IMG submission 133152) | Tropical peat soil microbial communities from peatlands in Department of Meta, Colombia - 0216_BV02_MP05_20_MG | ecosystem: Environmental > Terrestrial > Soil > Wetlands > Peat | place... | reverse complement strand
CGCGACCTTGCTGGGCACGCAACCCATGCCGCTCGATCCGCGCTTCGGCACGCACGCGCCGCGCGCACGCGCCGTCATCGACGAAACGCTCTGCATCGGTTGCCGCAAGTGCCTCGACGTCTGTCCGGTGGACGCGATCGTGGGTGCGCGCAAGCTGATGCACACGGTCATCACCGCCGACTGCACCGGCTGCGAGCTGTGTCTGCCGCCGTGCCCCGTCGATTGCATCGCGATGCAGCGCGATCGTGCCGGACATGCGCGAAGCGCATCCGGCTTGCCTGCCTCTCCCGCAAGCGGGAGAGGAAACGAGGGTGAGGGCGCAGACAGCGGTGAACCCTGGCCGGATTACACCCGCGCCGAAACCGACCGCTGGCGCGCGCTGGCCGAAAAGCGCCGGCAACGTCTCGCGCGCGCACGCCCCCGGACAGCAACGGCACGCATGACGGTCCTGCCGCCCGCCGCCGCGAGCGAGCGCATTCGCGCCGAAATACGCGCCGCCGTCGAACGCGTGAAGGCGAAAAAGGCGCGCCGCCCCGGCGCCGATTCGTAGGCAATGAACGCGCGCCAACGGCGCGAGCTGTTCGCGCGACTCAAACGAGCCAATCCGCGGCCCACGACCGAACTCCGCTACCGCACCCCGTTCGAGCTGCTGATCGCGGTGATCCTGTCGGCGCAGGCGACCGACAAAAGCGTCAACAAAGCCACCGCGGAACTGTTCAAGGTCGCGCATACGCCGCGCCAATTTCTCGGCCTGGGACGGCGAAACCTCAAGGGATACATCAAGACCATCGGCCTGTACAACACCAAGGCCGCCAATATCCTCAAGACCTGCAAAATTCTCGTGGAAAAACACGGCGGACAGGTGCCGTCCACCCGCGAGGAGTTGCAGGCGCTGCCGGGCGTGGGGCGCAAGACCGCGAACGTGATCCTCAACACCGCGTTCGGTCATCCGACCATTGCCGTGGACACGCATATCTTCCGCGTGGCAAACCGCACCGGGCTGGCGCCGGGGAAAACCGTACTCGCCGTGGAGAAAAAACTGCTCGAGGCGGTGCCGGTGGAATACCGCCAGCACGCGCATCACTGGCTGATTTTGCATGGGCGCTACGTCTGCACCGCGCGCCAGCCGCGCTGTGGCGAATGCGTCATCTATGATTTGTGCCGGTACGGGGCTAAAGTTAAAGAAGCATGACGTCAAAATACGCCGCCAGCGGATTGAGCCACGGTCATCGTCCCGACGCCGAGCACGCGGAACGGGCGGTGAAACGCGCGCTCGCCAAGGCCGGTCTCACTCGCGCCAATGCCGTGGTGTTGTTTCTGACGCCGGAGTACGCCGCCAATCCCGAGCCGGCGTTGCGCGCGGCGGCGCGCGCCGGCGGCTGCCTGCAGGTCGTCGGCGCCACTGGCGCCGGCATTCTGACGGACGAGGAATGGGTGCTTGACAGTCCCGGCGCCGCGGCCCTGGTGCTGGGCGGCGATATCCGGCTGACGATCACGCCCCCGGGCAGCCTCACCGACGACGATATCGTGCTGAGCCTGTGCACGCCGGCCGGACTGACCGCCGATTGGCTCGACATCCCGGCGCAACGCTTCGGCGCCGTCTCGGGCGACCTGTTCGGTCACGGCCCATTCAAGGTCTGGAGCGGCGCACGCGTGGTCGACACCGACCGGGTGGACGCCGTCATGAGCGGCGTCGCGGGAGCGATCACCGCGTCGCAGGGCGTGCGCGCGCTGACCTCGCCGATCGAAGTGGCGGAGGTTCAGGGATACGAAATCAAGCGCCTCGGCAATTACCCCGCGCTCTCGGTGCTGGTGCAGTCGCTGCCGTCGACCGTGCGCGAGTTGGAGAGCGTGCCGCTGCATCTCATCATGGGGGGCGTCGCCATCGGCGACCCCGACACCGCCATCCGCGAAGGCCGTTACAGGCTGAATCACATCGTCGCCGCCAACCTGCGCGACCAGTCGATAACGCTCTCGGAACGGCCGTCACGCGGCGAGCGGCTGTTCTGGGCCATGCGGGATGCGCTCACCGCCGAACGCGAGATGCGCGCCTGCCTCCGTCAATGCGCGCAGCGGCTCCCGGGCGAGCCCGATTTCGGCCTGCTGTTCCCATGCGTGGGACGCGGTCCGAACTTCTTCGGCAACCGCGACCGCGATCTCGACGCGATGCGCGCGCGTTTTCCGGGCCTGCCGATCGCCGGAATGTACGGCAACGGCGAGCTCGGTCCACTCGACGGCGTCAACCACCTCTATCAATATTCCGCGGTATTGGGGCTGTTCTGCCGCGCCGGCAAGCGCGAATTGGCCTCAGGATAACAAGTTGATCTTCAGGTCCGGGACACCGGAACCAACAGGGCCAGGGCTGAATAACCATGTTCGCCGGATCGGATCGCACTCAGACGCGTGAGGTTTTCTTCCGCGCCTGGCGCAGCCACCGTGAAGGCCGCCCGCTCGCAGGCGTCGAACAGCTCATCGTGCAGGTGGCCCTGCGGCACCCGGAATTCCGCGCCCTGCTCGACCGGCCCGACGACGCGCGCGACCGCGATTACGCTCTCGAAGCCGGCGTGACCAATCCTTTCCTGCATCTCGGCCTGCACATCGCCATCGAGGAGCAGCTGTCGCTCGACCAGCCGCAAGGCATACGCGGGTATTATCAGAAATTGCTCCAGCAACTCCCGGACGAACACGCGGTCCAACATCGCATGATGGAATGCCTGGAGGAAATGCTGTGGCGCGGCAACTGCGAGGCCGGGGCGCCGGAGGTATCGGTCTACCTTGCGTGCCTGCGCCGCTGGTTGGGAGAATCCTGAATGTTCCCGGGCTTGGCACCGTCACCGGAAAACTAAGAATAGTTTAAGCAAGTGGGTACTCACCCGGCTATCGGCCACGGAGGACAGATCATGACCTTTGTCGAGAGAACCGCGCGCCTGACAGCGCCCGTCATCCGGGGCTTCGAATCCCTGAGCCCCTTCATCGATCTCGGCGTGCGCCTGTGGGTGGCGAACGTTTTCTGGCGCTCAGGCCTGGCGTCGGTGCATGACTGGAAGACGACGCTGGATCTTTTCAAATACGAATACAGCGTTCCGCTGCTGTCGCCGCAGGTCGCGGCGGTAGTGGGCACGGGCGTGGAACTGATCTTTCCGGTGCTGCTTGCCCTCGGCCTCGCCGGCCGCCTCAGTGCCGGCGTCCTGTTCCTGTTCAACATCACGGCCGTTATTTCCTATCCGGCGCTGAACGAGGTCGGACTCAAGGACCACACCTATTGGGGCATCCTGCTGCTGGTCTCGTTGCTGCACGGACCGGGTCGAATTTCCATAGACCATTTGATACGGCGGAAGTGGATGGGATAATCTCCGGGTCATGTCGCGCGTCGCCATCAAAATCCGTCCAGCCGTCGATCGCCCGTTCGACGAGCGCCTGCGCGCGCATGGTCTGGGACCGTTGCGGCGCAGCCGATTGCGCGAATTGCAGGTGAACGTCGGGCGGCGCTGCAACCAGGCGTGCAATCACTGCCACGTCGACGCCGGCCCCAAGCGCCCCGAGGTGATGACCTGGGACACGATGGAAAGAATCCTCGTCTGGAGCCGGGCGTCCGGGATCACCGCGGTCGACATCACCGGCGGCGCGCCCGAGGTCAATCCGCACTTCCGACCTTTCATAGACGGGTTTCTCGCGCTCGGTGCGCAGGTTACGGCGCGTTGCAATCTGACCGTGCTGCTCGAACCCGGTCAGGAGGATCTGGCGTCCTGGTACGCGCAGCGCGGGATTTGCCTGGTGTGCTCGCTGCCCTGCTACACGCAAAAGAACGTGGATGCCCAGCGCGGCGAGGGCGCGTTCGAGAAAAGCATCGAGGCACTGCGACGCTTGAATGCCGTAGGCTACGGGCGCGATGCATCGCTCGTGCTCGATCTGGTCTACAACCCCGGCGGCGCGTTTCTTCCGGGCGCGCAGGAAAAACTTGAAGCCGATTACCGACAACGCCTGCGCGAGGATTACGGCATCGTCTTCTCGCGCCTCCGCACGCTGACCAACCTGCCGATCAATCGCTTCGCGCATTTCCTCGAGCGCACCGGCCAGTACGACGTCTACATGCAACTGCTCGAGGACCACTTCAATCCCGCGACCGTGCCGGGGCTCATGTGCCGCAGTCTCCTGAGCGTGGATTGGCGCGGGCGCGTGTACGACTGCGATTTCAACCAGATGCTCGACCTGCCGCTCGCCGGCGGCGCCCCGCGCCAGCTGTGGGATCTGCGCGTGGAGGAGTTGACCGACCAGCCGATTGCCGTGGACAGCCACTGCTTCGGCTGCACCGCCGGCGCCGGCAGCAGCTGCGGCGGCGCACTGGTATGAAACAAAGAGGAGTTAGGTGTAAGGAGAGAGGAGAATCTTAATTGTTCAGAGCACCTAGCAAAATAATTATGATCCCGAACACCAGGGCGCCAGGGTCGCCAGGAACAACGACTTAATTAGATTTCTTTAACCCTGGCGTTCTTGGCGTCCTGGCGATCAATTTCATTTTAATAAAAACCCATAAACATATTTATGCCTCGTTTTTCACTTTCTACAGGAATTTCCTGAGAGGTTCGTACTTCTGCGCCACCAGCCACAGGTCGGCGGCGGTGTCGATGTCCCGCTGGGTCGGCAGCATTTCGAATTCGATCCCCAGCCTTCCGGCACGCGCCAACGTCGCCGCCAGCACCCGGTCGCCGCCCCATTCGATGCCCTCGAACAGCTCCGCCCGCGCCTGTTGCAGGCCGATAAAATAGTAGCCGCCGTCGTCGGTCGGCCCGAGCACGTTGTCGCCGCGCGCCAGCCAGTCGTTGGCCTGATCGAGCGTCTCCCAACCGCAATGCGGCACGTCGCAACCCATCACCGCAGCGCAGCCGCTGCGTTCGATCCCCTCTCGTAGCGCGGCGTGCATCTTCGCGCCCAAGTCGCCCTCGGCCTGTGCCGCGAGCGTGATGGGAAATTCCCGCGCCAGCTCGCGGAACAACGGATGTTCCGGATCGGGCGAGGTATACAGGTAAATCCTTCCGGGCCAGGCGGAAGCGGCGACCTCGACCGTGGCGCGTATCAGAAATGCCGCGATCTCGGCGGCGCGCGCCGGGGTGTAATCCGGCAGCAGCCGGGTTTTGACTTCGCCGGATACCGGCTGACGGGCGAACAGCAGCAGTTCCGGTTGGCTCATGTTCGCATCATGGGCGGCGCTCGTACCAGCGGGTGAGGCGTGACGGTGAAACTCCCGCCCAGTACAGGAACCTCAGTGTCCACATCAATATTATGATGCGCAGGATACCCCGCTCCTCCCAGCGGCGCGAGGACGTCACCACGGTTTCGCGCCGGCGCGCGGGTTTGCCCGCCCACTTCAGGCGCCGGCTGAGATCGATGTCCTCCATCAGCGGCATCGGCGCAAATCCGCCGAACACCCGGAACACGTCGCGGCGCACGAAGATCGCCTGGTCGCCGGTGGCGATGCCGCTCGCGGCCGAGCGCCAGTTCATCAGGCGCTCGACGACACGGAACAGCACGTGGCGCCCGGATAACCGCACGTCGAAGCGCCCCCAGAGATATCCGGCGCGGATCGACTCGCGCACATGCTCCGCGGCGTTCGGCGGCAACGTCGTGTCGGCGTGCAGGAACAGCAATACGTCCGCCTCCGCCATCTGCACGCCGGCGTTCATCTGGCGCGCGCGCCCGCGCGGCGCCTGGAACACGCGCAGCGCCGGCCAGGCGCTCGTGGCATCCGGCGGCAAATGCTTGCACACGATTGCAATGCTTTCGTCGGTGCTGTCGCCGTCGACCACGATGATTTCGTCGAAACCATGGCGCTCGAGCAGTTCCGGGAGCTGCGCGCTCAACCGTGCCGCTTCGTTCAAAACCGGAAGGATCACAGCCACCGTGGGCGAGGATGCGCGCTCCGCAGATCCGGGCGCGGGAGAAATCGACGGGGAGTTCACGACAGGAAGCGCCTCAGGGGCGACGGTCTTTGCGGCGCGGCAGCACCATGCGCACCAGCCGCACCGCGAGCAGCGCCGGCAACGAGGCGTGCAGGACGAGGTCGAAGATGTCGATCGGCCGCGACAGCGTGCCGTCCGCCAGCATCTGCAGCTTCTGCCACAGATGCGGTTCCGGCGTGAACGGCGCCAATCCCAGGAGCACCGCGCCGACGATCAGCGCCCAGAGCGGGATTTGGTCGAGCCAATTCATGTCAGCGGGCGCCCTGCGTGCCCCGCTGGATCAGCTCGATCTTGTAACCGTCCGGGTCCTCCGCGAACGCGATCACCGTGCTGCCGTGCTTCATCGGGCCGGCCTCGCGCGTGACCTTGCCGCCGCGTTGCTTGATCTGCTCGCAGGCTTTATAGGCATCGTCAACTTCGAGCGCGACATGACCGAAACCGTTGCCGAGATCGTAATTGGACGTGCCCCAGTTATAAGTAAGCTCGATCACGGCGTGCTCCGACTCCGGGCCGTAACCCACGAAGGCGAGCGTGAACTTGCCGTCCGGGTAATCCTTGCGGCGCAGCAGTTTCATGCCCAGGACGTCGGTGTAGAACTTGAGCGAGCGCTCGAGATCGCCGACCCGGATCATGGTGTGCAGAACGCGCATGCGTGAACTCCTCGCGGCGTTTCAGCCGAAGTGGCAGACGTAATCGAGCAGATCGGTGACCTCGATCTCGAAATAGGAGTTGCCCGGGACCGAGAAGCTCTGGCCGGCCTGGTATTCGGTCCAGGTCTGCTGGTCCGCCAGCTTCACGCGGCAGTGTCCCTGGGTCAGGTCCACGACTTCGGGCGCCTGGGTGCTGAAGCGGTAGGTCCCCGGCAGCATCACGCCGAGGGTCTTCATCTCGCCCTCGGGCGTGATGACCGTGCGGCTGGTGACGCGGCCGTCGTGATAGACGTTGGCTTTTTTCTTGATCTCGACATTCTTGAAACTCATGCGACGTTCTCCTGAGCAACCCGGCGAGCATAGCTCGCGCGGCGCGCGAGATAAATGCCGGCCAGCACAATGATACCGCCCGCCACCTGCCAAGCTCCAAGCGATTCATGCAGCAGGATCCAGGCAAACAGCGCGGCGGCGACCGGCTGCCAGAGCAGGCTGACCGAACCGAAGGCGGCCGACAGGTGCGCCAGGGCCCAGGCAATGAGGCCCTGGCCACCGGCGTGCGAGACCACGGCCAGCGCCAGTAACACCAACCAGCCGTTCACGCTGACGGGCAGGAGATTCTCGCCGGAAATGAGCGCCAGCGGCAACAGCGCGGCGGCGCTGACGGCCGCACTTCCGAACATGACCCTCGCGGTCGAGGCGCTGGTGCGCAACCGTGCCACGGAAATGATGTACCCGGCATAGAACACCGCCGTCAACACTCCGAGCAGGTCGCCGATCAGCCGCGCCCGCCCGAAACCGAGGCTCTCGCCCATTAGCACGAAGGCGCCGGCAAGCGCGACCGCCATGCCGACGAGGAAACCCGTGCGAAAGCGCTGACCGAAAATGGCCCAGCTCGCCAGGGTCACGAACAGCGGCGCCAAGTTCGCCAGCAGCGTGGCATTTGCCACCGTGGTGATCCGGATCGACCAGTGCCACACCGCCAGATCGGCGGCAAAGAACAGTCCCGCCGCGACCAGCCAGTGCATCGTCCGCCGATCCGAAGTTACCGGCCGCCGTCGGCTTCGGTGACACTCAGTCCACAGCCAGATTCCCAGAAGCGGGAGCGAGAGGAACATGCGATAAAAGGCGGTGGCGATGGGACCGAGCTCGCTCAGGCGCACGAAAATCGGCGCCAGCCCGATTGCGGTCGCCCCGAGCAGCAGCGCGGGAAACGAGAAGCGGGCGGGAGTCCCGGCCCCGGCCATGTACGGACGGCGCTACTTCTTGCGCCGCTTGGCGGCGATGCGCAGGCGCAGCGCGTTCAGCTTGATGAAGCCCTCGGCGTCCTTCTGGTCGTAGGCGCCCTTGTCCTCCTCGAACGTCGCGATCGCGGCGTCGAACAGGCTGTCGCCGGAACGGCGCCCGACGACGATGACGTTGCCCTTGTACAGCTTCAGGCGCACCGTGCCGTTCACGTTTTCCTGCGAGGCGTCGATCATTTCCTGCAGCATGCGGCGCTCCGGGCTCCACCAGTAGCCGTTGTAGATGAGCGAAGCGTAGCGCGGCATCAGGTCGTCCTTGAGATGCGCGACCTCGCGGTCGAGCGTCAGCGACTCGATCGCGCGGTGCGCCTTCAGCATGATGGTGCCGCCCGGGGTCTCGTAGGTGCCGCGCGATTTCATGCCGACGTAGCGGTTCTCGACGATGTCGGTGCGGCCGATGCCGTTGGCTCCGCCCAATTTATTGAGCGTCGCGAGCACCGTCGCGGGGCTCATGGCCTTGCCGTCGATCGCCACGATGTCGCCTTTCTTGTAGGTCAGCTCGATATAGGTCGGCTTATTCGGCGCCTTTTCCGGGGCGACCGACCAGCGCCACATGGACGCTTCCGGCTCCGCCCACGGGTCTTCCAGGACGCCGCCCTCATAGGAGATGTGCAGCAGGTTGGCGTCCATCGAGTACGGTGATTTCTTGCCCTTCTTGAACTCGACCGGGATGCCGTGCTTCTCGGCGTAGGCCAGCAGTTTCTCGCGCGAAGTGAGATCCCACTCGCGCCACGGCGCGATCACTTTCACGTCGGGCTTGAGCGCGTAATAGCCGAGCTCGAAACGCACCTGGTCGTTGCCCTTGCCGGTGGCGCCGTGCACCACGGCGTCGGCGCCGACCTTGTTCGCGATCTCGATCTGGCGCTTGGCGATCAGCGGCCGCGCAATCGAGGTGCCGAGCAGATACTCGCCTTCATAGAGCGTGTTGGCGCGGAACATCGGGAACACGAAATCGCGCACGAACTCTTCCTTGAGGTCGTCGATGAAGATTTCCTTCACGCCCATTTTTTTGGCCTTGGCGCGCGCCGGTTCCAGCTCCTCGCCTTGGCCGATGTCGGCGGTGAAGGTCACGACCTCGCAGCCGTAGGTCTCCACCAGCCACTTGAGAATGACCGAGGTGTCGAGGCCGCCGGAGTATGCCAGAACGACTTTCTTTATTTTTGCCATGGTTCAGCCACTGGAATAATCAGCAGGAAAGGCGGCATTGTAGCGGATTTTCCGGCGCGCCACCGTTCCGCCGCAGGCCGCGGAACGCCGCCGGCAGGACCGGCGCCGCCCCGAAACGGGCTAGCGCCGCTTCTGCGGCATCAGGTCGGTGCAGACCCCTTCGTACACCTCGGCGACCATACCGACCGACTCGCCGAGCGTCGGGTGCGGGTGGATGGTCTTGCCGATGTCTTCCGGGTCGCAGCCCATTTCGATGGCGAGCGCGAGCTCGCTGATGAGGTCGCCAGCGTTGGTGCCGACAATGCCGCCGCCGATGACGCGATGGGTCTCTTCGTCCACGATGATTTTGACGAAACCTTCGTCGCGGCCGTTGGCAATGGCGCGACCGGAGGCGACCCACGGGAACCTGGCCTTGCCGACGGCGCGGCCCTGCTTCTTCGCCTCGTCTTCGGTCACGCCCACCCAGGCGATTTCGGGGTCGGTGTAAGCCACCGACGGGATCACCTGCGCATCGAAATAGCTCTTCTGTCCGGCGGCGGCCTCGGCGGCGACGTGACCCTCGTGCACCGCCTTGTGCGCCAGCATCGGCTGGCCGACGATGTCGCCGATGGCGAAGATGTGCGGCACGTTGGTGCGCATCTGCTCGTCGACTTCGATGAACCCGCGATCGCTGACGGCGATGCCGGCCTTCCCGGCGGAAATATTTTTCCCGTTTGGCGCGCGGCCGGCGGCGACCAGAACCAGATCATAGACCTGCGGCTTGTCGGGCGCCTGCTCGCCCTCGAACGTGACCTTGACGCCGGCCTTCGTCGCCTCGACCTTGGTCGTTTTGGTTTTCAGCATGATGCGGTCGAAGCGGTGCGCGTTCATCTTGTTCCACACGCGCACCAGATCGCGGTCGGCGCCCAGCATGAGCCCGTCCAGCATTTCGACCACGTCGATGCGGCAACCCAGCGTCGAATAAACGGTCGCCATCTCGAGCCCGATGATACCGCCGCCGATGACGAGCATCTTCTTCGGCACCGCACGCAGCTCGAGCGCGCCGGTGGAATCGACGATGCGCAGGTCCTCGGGAATGAACGGCAGCTTCACCGCCTGGGAACCGGCGGCGATAATGGCATGGGCGAAGCGAATGATTTTCTTCTCGCCGCTCGGTTCCTTGCCGTCACCCGCCGTCAGCGCAATCTCCATATGGTGCGGATCGACGAAGCGCCCGCTGCCGCGGATCACCTCGACCTTGCGGCCCTTGGCCATGATACCGACGCCGCCGACCAGCTTGCCGACGACTTTGTCTTTCCACGCGCGCAGCTTGGCGAGATCGAATTGGGGCGCGCCGAAACTGACGCCGTGCTCGGCGAGCTTTTGCGCCTCCTCGGTCACGGCCGCGACGTGCAGCAGGGCCTTGGAGGGAATGCAGCCGACGTTGAGGCACACCCCGCCGAGCGTCGCGTAGCGCTCGATGAGCACCGTCTTCTTGCCGAGATCGGCGGCGCGAAACGCCGCCGAGTAGCCGCCGGGGCCGGCGCCGAGCACCAGCACTTCGCATTCGCCATCGACCTTGCCGGTATAGGTCGCCGCGCCCGGAAGCGGCCCGGTGCGTGGCGGCGGTGGCGGTTCGGCCGCGTGCACCTCGAACTTCGGCGCGGGGGCCGTCTCGGCCTTGGGCACGGGTGGGGCGGGGGTGGGTGCTGGTGCGGTGTCGGAGGTCTCCAGCAGCAGGATCAGGGCTCCCTGCGAGACCTTGTCGCCGACCTTGAGCTTGACCTCTTTCACCTG
>Ga0187774_10000820_pt1 | contig 10853 bp, 9 predicted proteins | sample 0216_BV02_MP05_2_FD_133152 | JGI IMG/M metagenome (GOLD analysis project Ga0187774, IMG submission 133152) | Tropical peat soil microbial communities from peatlands in Department of Meta, Colombia - 0216_BV02_MP05_20_MG | ecosystem: Environmental > Terrestrial > Soil > Wetlands > Peat | place... | reverse complement strand
GGTGATCGCCCCGACATTTACACAATTCTCATGGAGAGATCATTGTCGGAAGAATCCGCTAAAGAAATTGCATCAAAGACAGGCGTCATAGAATCGACGTGACGCAGATCATTTCCTGACTAGCTTTTCTTGTGATCCCTTTAGGACACGCGACACCTCGAGAGAGTCAGGGCGAGAAATGATGACGTTTTATAAGAATGGTAGCTCGCTTGATCCAACCGGATCGTGATATTATCTGCCGATTCATCAATACATACCGAATAGCAGCCCTGAAACGAAGAAACAAATGCTCAAGGAAATTGGCATCAGCAATGCCGAAGAGCTTTTCGTTGATATTCCGCAACGTCTCAGGTATACGAAGAGGCTGAATCTACCTCACCCAACATCAGAATACGAAACGCGGAGACAGATCGAAAATCTACTCTCAAAAAATAGGACTTCAAAGGAACTAATCTCTTTCCTGGGAGCGGGTTGCTGGCCTCATTATGTGCCGGCAGTCTGCGACGAGATCAACTCTCGCTCAGAGTTCCTAACGGCTTACGCCGGTGACCCGTATACAGATCTCGGTCGATACCAAGCACTATTTGAGTTCCAAAGTATGATGGGCGAACTAGTCGCGATGGATGTCGTGAGTTATCCTTGGTACGATTGGGGAACAGTGGCGGCCGACGCAGTACGCATGGCCTCGACGATTACAGGTCGCAGACATATTCTTGTTCCAAGAACGATCAGTCCGGACAGACTGTCTATCATGAGAAACTACTGTGACGGACACATAGCAATCACTCTTGTTGAAGAGAATCGTGACACAGGCCAGCTTGACTTAGCAGATTTGAGGTCAAAGATCTCAACGAAAACTGCTGCAATATATGTTGAAAATCCCAGCTATCTCGGATTCATTGAGAGTGGATGTGAAGAGATTTCCAAAATTGCTCACGATCAAGGCGCACTGTTCATAGCTGGCGTTGAACCACTCTCGTTAGGTATCCTAACACCACCCGGCGAGTACGGCGCAGATATAGTCTGCGGGGAAGCTCAACCTCTAGGGATGCATACTTGCTATGGAGGTGCTCTGATGGGTTTTCTCGCATGTAGAGACGACGAGCGCGTAGTTTCAGCTGTTCCTCACAGGCTCATTACGTTAACAAGTACAGAAAAAGGAGAATGGGGGTTCTCCTACGTCCTTCCTAAGAGAACCATGTTCGCTGCCCGGGATAAGGCAAAATCAATTACGGGCACAGCAACAGCCCTTTGGGCCATAACTGCTGCTGTCTATATGTCATTGCTCGGTCCTTCCGGCATCCAGGAACTTGCGAGGACAATCATGGAAAAATCGTCATACGCTATGAACCGATTATCCGAAATTGACCGAGTCAAAGTGCCGCTATTCAATGCGCCTCATTTTGAGGAATTCACGGTGAACTTAGATTCCGCTTACAAGCCCATACAAGAAATAAATTACACGCTCTTGAAGGCAGGAATTATAGGCGGAAAAGACATCTCGAAAGAGTTTCCGGAAATGGGCAATAGCTCTCTACTTTGCGTGACCGAAATACACACCAAAAACGACATAGACACGCTTGCGACAGCACTGGAGGAAGCTATCCGATGATCGAACAACCAGACTATCACGCAGTCAGATGGAAGGAACCAATCATCTTTCAGTTAAGCAGGAAAGGAAGGAGAGGATGCTCGCCTCCAAAAACCGAGCAGGAAATAAGAAATGCGGTCGGCAATTGCGCATCCCGCATACCTGAGAATATGCTCAGAAAGTCGCTACCAGGGCTCCCCGAACTTTCCGAACCGGAAGTCGTACGACATTACCTCAGGCTTTCGCAACAAACGTACGGAGTTGATAGTGGTATTCACATTCATGGAACTTGCACCATGAAATATAGTCCAAGAGTAAACGAGGCCGTTGCAAGGTCCCCGAAGATTACTGACATTCATCCGTTGCAAGATTCAGAGACAGTGCAAGGAGTACTCGCCATAATGTACCAACTTCAAAGATGGCTAAGCGAGCTCGCAGGAATGGCAGAATTCTCACTGCAACCGCGAGGAGGAGCCCATGCAGTATTCGGCAATGCTCGCATAATTCGAGAATACCATAGAATGAACGGAGAGCTTGACCAGAGAAACGAAATCATCACTACCGTTCTATCCCACCCATGCAACGGAGGGGCACCAGCAATGTCAGGGTTCAAGGTTGTGACTCTCTACCCAGATGAAGAGACTGGGTACCCGGAGATCGAAGCTCTAAAAACCGCAGCAACGAAGCACACCGCAGGCCTCATGATAACTGATCCATATGACACAGGCGTCTTTGACAGCAATATCGAAGAGTACATCAAAATCGTGCATGAAGCAGGTGGGCTTGTAGCTATCGATCAGGCTAATGCCAATTCAATTCTGGGCAGACTCAGAATAGGAGACGTAGGAGCCGACCTGTGCCACTTTAATCTTCATAAATCGTTCTCCGCTCCACATGGATCCACTGGACCAGGCAGCGCGGCCATGGGCGCAAAGCGGGAATTAGCAAAATTCCTTCCCGTTCCAATAGTAACTTACGATGGAGAGAAATATCATCTTGAGTACGACAGACCGCACACAATTGGAAAAGTCGGCGAATTCTACGGCGTCATTCAGAATATTGTAAGAGCATATTCATGGATAATGAGCATGGGCGCGGAAGGTCTGCTCGAAGCCTCAGAGGTAGCTGTGATAAACAACAACTATCTCATCAAGAAACTCTTGGAGGTGCGCGGAGTAAGCCTACCGTGGCAGAAGGCTCATCCTCTGAGACTCCAAGAAGCTAGGTTTAGCCTCGAGAAGATGAAAGATGAAACAGGAATAGGAGTCGACGACGTAAACCGGAGAATCATCGACTATGGGCTGCAGGACATGGAGACGAGCCACGAACCTTGGATAATCCCCGAGCCCTTTACACCAGAACCGCCCGAAACTACGTCAAGAGAAGATCTTGACCGATTCGCTCAAGTCCTACATGCCATATCACGCGAGGCTTACACGAATCCCGACATCATTAAAACTGCGCCTCATAACGCTGCAATATCGAAGATTGATCAAACTCCTTCATCAGATCCTACGAAATGGGCTATGACATGGAGAGCACATCTCAGGAAGAGAGAAAGTGAGGATGACGGAGATAGCTAATTCAACAATCGTAAATGGCGGAGCTCTAAACGCATAAGATGCATGAACGCGTCTTCCTATTCTGCCATATCCTCAGGCATCTTATACCAAACACTTTTTTCTCCAACGCGAGCGCGCATCTTCCATTTCAATGATTTTGGCTCGTCCTCAATCATCCTAGAAAGGCGTTCTATGCGATCCTTAACAAGTTTCCTTTCGTCTGGAGTAAGCTCAAGCTGCTCCAGCACAACCAAGACTTTGGCCAGGACAGATGTGAAGGTCTTGTATATTCCCCAATCCTCTGCGCAGAGCTTCGCCAACCGCATCCCATTGACTTTTTCAGGTTCATCCGACGTTGTCACGTCGTGGTCCAAGAGTAAGGCTACCATGTCCTTGATGTCTTTCTCGTTTGTCTTGACCACTTGGAGTTTCGTTGCCAGAAGATCTGCCAGTGAAAGAGTCTTTGGATCGATTGTGAGCCTGTCGCGCAACTCGATTCTGTGACACATATCGAAATAATCAAGGAAAATGTCGATTCTTCGCTTGTTCGGTATGTCAAAGAACATTAGACGGGTTGAACCACGAAGCGCGTTGAACATCTTGTTCTCCTCATATCCCATTGTCATGAAGAATTTCCGAAGGGTACGCGACTGTTTCTTGAGACCGACCAAGTCGATGTCCGGATAAGTTCTAGCAACCGCGCGATGCTTCGCGCTGGGGCAGCGAATACCGAAGGCCGTTCCACCCAGGAGTCGCAGCGTGAGGTGTTCGTTCTCTGCGGTTGAAATTATGCGCTCTGCTTCTTTCAGAACATCTGTCTCAATCATTCGGTTGGTCCGGCGAACAGGATAACTGCTGATGAGTATTAAAAGCTGAGAGGACACTGGCGCTATAGAAATTGGAGTTTTTCTTCTCCAAGAGAAGGGCATGTATAGTAATGACTAAACTCTGAAACGCTCAGTCGAAATACGCTTGCTAACATTCCACCTAAGTACCCTTGGGGTTAGCGTTGAACATAGAAGAGATCCACGTATTTCCGCTTAAGATTCCGTTCAAGAAATCCGCCAAGATCTCATCGTGGGACTTCGGTTTCTGCGAAAGTATGGTCGTAAAGCTGAAAGCCAACGATTTCGTTGGTTTTGGGGAAGCTGTAACCGACCCAGTCTTCACCGGTGAAACCGTCGAAAGCATACTCGGCGCGATCAAGAACTATCTTGGGCCCGCCGTCCTCGGTATGAATCCCTTCGCATTGCGAGAGATTCATGACAAAATGGACCAAGCCTTAGTGAAAAATACGGCAGCCAAAGCAGCAATAGATACCGCTTGTTGGGATCTTGTTGGAAAGGCGACCGGCGAGACAGTGTACACCCTTCTGGGAGGGGATTTCAACTCAGAAATCCTTGAAGTGCCTGAGATAGTCATAGGTTCCTTGGAGGAAGATGTGAAGTTTTGTGAAGAAGAGGTCGCGAAGGGCGTCAGGTCTCTAAAAATCAAGGTCGGAGAATCTCCCGAACGGGACGTGGAGAGAGTGAAGCGGATTCGAGAAGCGGTAGGTGACGATGTGGAAATAAGATTAGACGCCAATCAGGGGTGGAGAAACTACCTGACAGCCCTAAAGGCAACTAGATGCGTCGAGAAATATGATATTTCATTACTTGAGCAACCACTTCCAGCAGTGGATTTGAAAGCATGCGCTCGGCTGAGGAAAGCAACTCATGTGCCCATAATGCTTGATGAGAGTGTTCATGGTGTGAATGACGCTCTGTCAGCGATAGAACATGAAGCATGTGATGTGATCAGTGTGAAGACGATGAAAGCCGGTGGTCTCTTGCGCATTAAGGAGGTCGTAGAACTTTGCTCCGCAAACGGAATACCTTGCCACATGGGGACTTCATGGGAAGCCGAGATCGGATGGGCAGCGAATCTAAGCCTAATACGGGGGTTGCCAGGCATCAAGTTGTGGGACGCATATTCTCCAACTGAGATCTATTGGGGAAATACAGCAAGCATCGGCTCGCGCATTGAATCTCATCTTGAGCGTGGTTTGTCAAAGGTCAAACTTCCGGACGGCCCCGGACTAGGTGTAACGATCGATGAGAGCATGATTCCAAGATATCTGGTAGCCTCGCCTGTCGAACTGAGGAAGCACGCACAGTAGAGAGTGACGTGTTCGCATTGCTTCCTTACCTATATGCCAGTGGGTTTCGCCAAGTCAGACTGTGGGCTTGTGAAAGCTCTCACGAAACAATGACGAATCGAATTTCCGACTCAGAAATGGACAGTAAGCGTTATCAAGCCTACACTCGAGTCGGGACGTGATTGTACATGCTGAGTGTTGAGAGAGAACACAAATCGTTTCAGATCGGCAGAGTTAAGATAGGAGGAAAGCCCGGCCAAGTTCCGACAGTTCTGATCGGCACCATATTCTACAACAAACACAAAATTGTAAAGGATGAGATGAAAGGGGAATTCGATCGCGAGGAAGCCGAGAGGCTGATCAAGCTTCAGGAAGAATTCTCTGAGAAAACTGGGAACCCACATATGATTGACGTTGTTGGAGCTACGACCGAGGCGCTCTGTCGTCACTTGGATTTCGTTGCTGGCATCTCCGAAGCACCGATTCTCCTCGATGGAATAACGCCGGGAGTTAGGATAGGAGGGCTGGACTACGTGAGGGAACATGGGCTGACGGACCGCATCGTGTATAATTCCTTGCTCCTCGACTACAAGAAGGAAGAGCTCGATAAGATACGAGAGGTCGGGATTAAATCCTCAATCCTCTTGGCGTTGAACACAAAGGAATTCACTTCTCTCGGGAAGGTTAAGGCCGTTCGAGAGTTACTGCCGATAGCAGCTAGCGCTGGAATAGAGAAGCCTCTGATAGACACTGCGGTCATTGACATACCGAGTCTGGGAATGGCCTGCCGGGCGATTAGCACTTTGAGACAGGAATTTGGACTACCACTTGGCTCTGGAGCCCATAATGCTATCGACACATGGAAAGGCCTGAAGAAGAAAATGGGAGTTCAAGCACGCGATCCAAGTTTGGCTACGGCATGCGCAATAACCGTTGCTTGTGGCGCCAACTTCGTTCTGTACGGACCCATAGAACACGCTGACTACGTATTTCCTGCAATCGGAGTGGTAGACGCGGCATTCGCTCAGCTCTTGATGGAAGAGAGAGCAATGCCGGATTCGAAGCATCCCATATTCAAGATTGCATAGTCAACTACTTCGTTAAGCTGGTGGCGAGTCACTGCGCATCGAATCCGATTAGAACCGTGCCTCTGTTGGGATCAGTGCTGTCCCATCCAGCTTTTTTCTTGACGTACAGGTCAGTTGCTGGAGAAACGGTGGCTGATACTACCCTGTGGACATTCGGTAGTGCTTCTATTTCAGGAAAACTTTGAGGTCCATACACAAATCTAAGCGCACTTTTCCTTGCTGCGTTTAGCTTATCTCGGAAGAGGACGAAACCTTTGCCGAGGAATATCGCGTTAGGATTGCCCTGAAGGCTCGTGATCTGGCTCTGCTCCCACACCTCTTGGCCTAAGATCTCATCATCCGTTGCCAGAACCAGTATTGGCTTCTGGGGATGACGCAACGTCGGAGAATGGTTTATGCAGACCACAAAATGTCGTCGCAACGCGTCCTTCGCTCCTTCATTGACAATCGATAGGCCCGCCAGGCCAGCACTTTCAGTTGCTTTCTCCTCCAGCTCAATAATCGTCTTCTTGTCGAGAGCGTCGAGAAGGAATACGTCCATGACTCCTTCCACGGATCGAAGCTTTCCAACTACCGCATCTAAAGCATCCAAGGCTATCGTCCACGCATGGTTTCCAGGTATTACGTTAGAGGCCATCTGAGAAGATTCGCTCTGTCCACACCAACGAGAACCGGTGTGAGCACTAGAGCACAAACGACTCCCACAAGAACGCGAACGCCAGCGTCAACAAACGTGTATGGAATGAAAAGCGCCGGAAGCATTTGCGCACTCAGACCGAAAATGGGGCCCGCTTCAAGCAGAAAGATGAGGTTACCTGTAGCACCGTCCATCTCCGTTGCAATCAGAGCAATCAAACCTATCGCGGGCATCAATGCCTTCACGCTTCTTCTGTCATTCAAACGACTATTCGAGAACCTAGAGACAGGGTAGACCAAGCCCAATGCAATCGCCTTATCCCAATTCGCATAGAGAATGACTGCTGGTCCGAACGGATGGGCAAGGAAAGCAAGGAGTATTGCAAGCATTGCTGCGGCAACCGGTTTCCATCTACGTTTCAGCAGCATTCCCGCCCCGAACGCACCCACCACGCCAGGGACCCAGGTTGCTAGACCCAGTACCGCCGAAGATGGCCAGATAACGGTCGAAACGATTCCTCCTACGAATGCCGCCAACATTCCTCCTAAAGAACCCAACAAGATGCCCTCGGATGGTTTCAACAAAACAGCCAATGAGGGACCGTAGGGAATCGGGGGAACCATCACCGTCAAGACAACATCCAATGCCGCGAGGCTGCACACGAGCGTAATCAGCTTGGTTAGCGGCGGCTTTCTATTCGACATCGTAATCATCTGACCAGCCCACTCCAAGGTCGACACCCCTTATCACTCTTCCGTGAATTCAGGGGCTTGTACGACCTGCGAGTTCGAAGTAGTCGTGTCGTCCTTGATAATCTCAGGATTTGGTCGGCCAGTTTTTCCAGAGATTTGATAATGATCCGATGACTTTGCTTCAGGCAGGAGCTACTTGCATTGTCTGCTTTAGGAGCGGCGTGTTGATTCTGCCTGCAGTGTGAGTCGCACCCGTTCTGATGTTGTTGATTGAGAAGCTTGCGGGTGCGAAGAATCCCGGGTCAATCTTGTAAAAGTCGAAGTTAGCTGCCTTGAACACTTCGTAAAATGTTCGGCCATAGTCCTTTGATGCTGAGGATGGAGCTCGGCTAACCAACTCTCTGAGCGTGGTGTCGTCTTCCGAATCAACCGAGTAGAATGTTACTCCACCGTATGAGATGGCATCGTTCGTTCGACCCATGGCCTTTGCTGCGTTGGGATGTATTGGGGATATGGGTGCGTACCCGCAGCCGAAAAGAATCTTCTTGGGGTCGAAGCCAATTTCGGTAAGCTTGTGGATTCCGGACTCGACGATCCTGCCCGAGATTTGAACTGAGCCTGCCATTGAATTAGTTGGAGCCACTAAGGTGTAGACGTTACGTGGAGTCGTTTTGCATTCTCTGGCAATGTATTGGATGGCTTCTCCGGTCGGATAACGATCTGCTTCAAGCACGAGCACTGCTCTTTCGGACGTTTCATTGTACTCGATTTTTTGGTAGAGCTCTTTGGGTTTAAGTGCGATAGCCCTAGCGGGTCCCGATCCCATTGCGGAATAATCAGAGGTCTTTATCCTCCATCCGGCGAACTGTGCCCCGAGTGTTGCGATCGCGGGAAAATCTGTCTCAACATGAATAGTGGGCAGTATTATGTCATCAAACGTCACATTTGCTATCGATGTCTTGCCTAGGCCACCTAGGCACACTTCAGTCATGAATCTGCCTGCTGCAAAGCCTCCCCTTGCTTTGACGCCTAGGTCGATTATGGTTGCTCCGGTCGAATGCCTCTCCACGACTATTCCAAGTTCTGCCGCGTGCTCGATGCCCCACTCTATCAGCCTTACAGCTCGCTCGTTTAGATTGCAGGGCATGGATAGCTACGCCTCCAAGTATCTTTCGTACCATTTCAAATGCGGATTGGCGCTCTGAAGGATTGATAGCTTGCCCTTGCCGTTTTCGTTCATGTCTCCAGAGAATACGTAAAACGGGCCGATGATATTCTCTTCGCCGACCTTAGTCTTCTCCCGGATTTCTTCGAAAGCAAAGCTCGGCAGAACTGCGGGGATGTGTCCGGATATGATGATCTTGCCACCTCTCATTTGAGCTCCAGCTCTTCCTTTGCAGGCACCTTCCACGAGGATCGTTCCTTGGGCCATGTGAATGCCGGGAAACAAGCCGCAGTTTCCTTTGATCCTGATGGTTCCATTGGTCATCCAGCATCCCGCCTCGTTGCCCGCGTTGCCGTGAACAATGATACTGCCTCCTCTCATCCCTAAATTGGTTCCCCGGTATCCCGATCCGACGTAGTCGCCAACATTTCCTCTGACTTCGATTCTGCCTGCTTTCATCCTCGTACCCAGCCAGGAGCCCGCGTCACCATTGACAAGAATCGAGCCGCCCGACATCTTTTCACCAACGTACATGCCCGCGTTTCCTTCAACTATGACTGACCCGGATGATGTTTCGAACCCGATTCTTCGAATCTTCGATGCGTTACCCACCACTCTTAGTGTGATTTCCTCGCCGCCGTTGGGCTTCTCGGTGACTTTGAAGACGTCTTCTAAGGCTGATTGTCTGTTCCCCTCCCACAACTTAATTGTCCGGATTTCTTCGACAGATTTCCCCGCGAGCTTGTCAGGGGACAATTCGTCAGCCATAATGGGGAGGGATAGTTCTCGTTTGATTGTGAGGATTATTTCTCTCAAGTACTAGACATCTGCTTTCACGTTGATGCGTGACGGGTTAGCCAATTCTGAGTCGGTCATCGCGTAATTGTCCATCTGAACCGAGTAGTACTTCGTGAATGTATTTCGCAAGTCAGACTCTACTTTCGACATAAGGCCTTCCGAAACGGTACTATCAACCCAGTAGGTGCGGCCCATCGGTGTTTCAACAATCTCACCGTTCTTAACGACAATTCTTCCATCCTTGATTGTGAATGCTGCTTTCCTAAGGGCCTTCCTGACCAGTCGGAAGTCCCTGGAGGGGTCAACCTTCATCGGATTGACGTCGTACACGGCAACGTCTGCGTCGGCGCCAACACCGAGATGGCCTTTCTGTTTCAGACCAAGTGCCTTTGCTGTGCCTGCCCTTGTAACGATGGCAATCTCCGAGAACGAATACTCTCGGTGAAGGTCTGGCAAGTCGAGTTTGTTTCTCGCTATGCTATTTATCCGCGCGAGAGATTTCTCCCTCGCTTTCCGACTCATCAACCAAGCCACAATCTTGGGATACTTTGTGAAGTCTCCGCCGTTAGGGTGGTCCGTGGTCATGTACACTCGCCACGGATCTTTTATGAGCAAGGCGAGTTCGAGCCCTATCCCCCATTGGATGGCGTTCACATAGTTGTTCCGTCTGTATCTATATGGAACGACGCCAGCACCGGTTTCAACCTCAACGTCGAGGTTCATCCATTTGTTCCCTGAAAGCTGATAAAGCATGTACTGGAAGGCACCGTCTGCCGTCATCGTTGTGGTATTCATGAATACGATCTGACCCATGTCAACGGTTACGTGGTCGTGCTTGTTTACATAGTCGGCTATTTCCGGCGCGCCTGATCCTACATTGTGCCACGCTGATCCTGTGCGGCCAGTGAACTGAACATGCGTGACGTGAATCAATGGCTTGTTTTCGTTCCCAAGACCTCTTACGCTGTCCATTGTGTCGATGGTGGTTTGGTAGTTGCCGATCTTCGCGAGGTCATTGGTGTGAACGTGAATCGTGTGCGGTAGATGTAACAGTTCGTTGACCCTACAAATGCCTTTAACGATTTCCTTGGGAGTTATCTCAAAATTGGGGACTCGGTCATCTAATCCGACCAAGCTTCTTCCCCATTTCCACGCCTCAACGCCTCCGGGATTTACTATCTTG
>Ga0187774_10000819_pt1 | contig 10854 bp, 10 predicted proteins | sample 0216_BV02_MP05_2_FD_133152 | JGI IMG/M metagenome (GOLD analysis project Ga0187774, IMG submission 133152) | Tropical peat soil microbial communities from peatlands in Department of Meta, Colombia - 0216_BV02_MP05_20_MG | ecosystem: Environmental > Terrestrial > Soil > Wetlands > Peat | place... | reverse complement strand
GCTGCAAGGGTGTGAGCAATAGGACAGATTCCACAGACGCGTGAGGCTATCTTGGGCACTTGCTCCATCGTTTTTCCAATGGCGAGTTTTTCGACTCCTCTCACTGGGGTGATACTAAGCCAGTCGCCACGCTCTACAATGCCGGCATCGTTTATTTTAAGAACGAGCTTGGAGTGGCCCTCGTGCCTCGTGGTTGGAGAAATTTCTACAACTTTCGACAATTAAATCGCCTCATTTCTCATGTGTGTTCAATTAGCGATACAGATGCAATTGCACTGGATGTGCAAAAGTCCACGTACCCAAAGTACGGCAGAAATACTATACTCTTAGACGTTATATTTGCCTTTTGATATAGATCGGAATGATAAAAAAAGTCTAAAATGGTTTAAATGCTCAAATCAAAAAAAATTACTGCCTTTGATAAAAAGTTGTGGAATATTAATTATATTATTCAATAATTCGAAGAATAAGTGTTTATTTCTGAGCTATCACACCTCACTTTTTAATTCATCACGTAATTCAGCAATTGTGGCTTTTCGTTCAGCGTATGCATCATGTTGATGGATACTTTCCTCATTAGTCTGCTTTATTGTCACGACTGCATCTCCTGGTAAATATCCAAATTCTTGCACTACCTTCTTTGCTATTTCTCGAACACAATCTTCGACAAACCGTGGATTCTTGTGTGCTTCGAGAACAACGTAACTTTCATCCCCTCGTTTCAAAAGTTCGTATATGCGGGCACTCATAGAATCTTTCAAAATCTTAATGATCCTTTCAAGCCCAACATGGTCAATATCATCAGTTTCGATGCAAAGAAAGCCCCTCCCTCGTTGATTGTGAGTTGCCATCGGAACATCGACAAGGAACTTATTGATCTTTTCTTCATCGATACTCAATTCTTTTAGAACCGATATTGCATGATCTTTTATGATATTCTGGGCACAAGGGCACGCAGTCATTCCAGTAACTTCTGCACCGATGCTTTTTCTGACGTAAGGATTGCTGTCATTTCGAACAGCCACGGCACGCGCATGGACATTGACTACCTCGTGACAGCGTGTGTGGCTAATAGGGGTCTCGCGTTTGAGCATGAACTGGCTATCCATTAGCACCTCAGTTCTATCAGCATACTCATGGTGATCAAGCAGCTTTCGTGCAACTTGACTACAGAGTTTCTCCACTTCTTGGACCTGCCCTTCAATCGCTTCCTGCAGTACCTCGTCTATTACTTCAAAATTTCGGGAAAGATTTGCTCCCTTCAGACTTTTAGGGAGGTCAACAAAAACATGGAAGTCTGAGATAAAAATTACTGGACGTTTTCTAGGTCTCGCGACCTCGATGAGTTTCTTGACATTTTTCACTCCGACCCGAGTGAGATTTATTCTAATATTGGGAGCAGTTGCCTGCACATCGGCAAGATCCGTAGTATGGATCATACGTAGAGTGTCGATATTCTGGTCTACCATAATTCCTCACGGGAAAAATGTGGGTAAAAATGTTTAAGTCCTTATATAATATTTATGTCCTCCCTTACAAATATGAGATGGTATGTACAGCGAAATGAAACGCTACTTTAACGATGATGCAGATTTGGGCATCTTTAAAGGGAAAAAAATTGCAGTTATCGGCTATGGTTCACAGGGAAGAGGACAATCACTCAACCTGATAGATAGTGGCTTGGATGTGATAATTGGTGTCAGACCAGGGAAGAGCTGGCAGAAAGCGAGCGAGGAGGGTTTCAAGGTCTATACAATTTCGGAAGCTGTTAAGCGTGCAGACTTAGTGCAGATCTTGCTTCCTGATGAACAGCAGGGTGCTGTTTACCGCACAGAAATTCATTCTTATCTCCGTCAAGGGATGTGTCTAATGTTCTCACATGGATTCAACATTCACTACGGCCAAATTATACCTCCTCCAATAATTGATGTCATTATGGTGGCACCAAAGGGACCAGGTGCTATGGTGCGCCGTATGTATGAAGATGGCAAAGGAGTTCCCGCGCTTATTGCGGTTCATCAGGATGTCACAGGGAAGGCGAAGGATCTTGCGCTTGCATATTCGAAAGCCATTGGTGCAACAAGGGCAGTCGTACTCGAAACAACATTCCGTGAAGAGACGGAGACGGATTTATTCGGAGAGCAGACAGTACTGTGTGGTGGAGTAACGTCACTTATAAAGGCTGGATTTGAGACTCTTGTCGACGCAGGCTATGCACCAGAAATGGCGTACCTAGAGATTCTCCATGAGTTAAAATTGATAATTGATCTGATCTATGAAGGTGGACTCACAAATATGCGGAACTCCATTAGTAATACTGCCCATTACGGTGATCTTACACGTGGACCCAGAATTATCGGCCCTGGAGTGTATGAAGCAATGAGAGATATCCTCGATGAAATTCAGAGTGGAGAATTCGCTCGTGAATGGATTCTTGAGAATCAAGTAAACCGGCCAGTCTTTAATGCTTTAACGCGTGCTGATGAAGGCCACCTTATCGAGATTGTTGGAAAGAGTATTCGAGCCCTGATGCCCCAGTTCAAAAAATAATTTGGCAATTAACCCTGCAATTCTTTTTTACTAATTGGTAAGAATAGTCAATCTATGCGACTATGCATTGTTTTTCATAGTGAGACTGGACACACTAAAGCGGTTGCTGATTATGTCGCAAAGGTATTAGGTGCAGACCTCATTCGGGTGAAAGATTGTGCACGTTATAACGCTGTTACGCGATACCTCATAGGTGCCAGCTGTGCTCACCGCGGTGATAAAGCGACAATTGAACCAGATACAATTGATGTAACCCCATATGATCTGATTGTGATCGGATCACCGGTTTGGGCATGGCATCCAACCCCTGCAATAAATGCTGCTATTGCTATACTCAAAGGTTGCGAGAAAAAATTTAGCATTATATATGCTACGAGTGGTGGTATGCCTGGTGAAACACTAAACTTCATGAAGCAAGCTCTTGAAGGGCGTGGTGTCACCGTATTGAGTACATTCCATTTCAACCGAAAGGAAGTTAGAGATGAGAAAATATTAGGTGAATTCATTGCATCTATTAAAACCGCATCATCGCGTTGATGGTATTGCTGGCCCTTTTTATTTCATCTATTGAGATTTTCAGTTTTTCTTGTTCCCCTCGAATGACCATAGCATTACCATTTAGTTCGCCAATGATACGATAAGGTAAACCTCTAAGATTTGATTCATTTTGAATTGCGACTAAAAATCTCCCATACGTTTCAGAAAAAAGCTCAGTGACAAGGTCTCCATCGAGGGTTACCTTACACCGTGGTGCCATTTCTGCAAGTGCAGCAACCAGACCACCGTGGGAAATATCCACAACTCCAGAAATCAATCTCGTCTCTACAAGTAAACGGATTGACTCAAGAATTTCTGGATTTCCAATTGGTGGTGGTAGACCTCCACAGTTTGTTACTGCATCAAGTACAGATCCTCCAAAATGCGGACCGGTATTCCCAATAAGAACCAGTTCATCACCGTCAGATGGGGATAGTATGGAAAATATTCTTGCCCTCCCAACCATCCCTATTGACGGTGTCGGTTTTATCTGTGTTCCAAGTTCATCGCTTTCATTGTAGAGTGATACATTGCCTCCAACTACCGGGACTTTGATCTTTCGAGCCATATCTCCAAGCCCATGGATGCATTGTTCCAGCTGCCACATAATCTGCGGGTGAACCGGACTCGCAAAATTCAGACAATTAACGATACACAGGGGGGTAGCCCCTTTCGTTACAAGGTTACTTGCATTCTCGATAACTGCGTTCGCAGTTCCTTCGTAAGGTGTAAGGAATATGTGACGAGGATTACACCCACACGAGAGGGCAAGTGCATGCAACCCAAGACGGATGATGGCCGCATCGTTGCTGATAGAAATTGTCCTCAATTGCACATCGTGATCATATTGTTGATATACCCACTCTTTGTTTGCAATGTCTGGATGGGATAGCACCTTGAGTACAAGCTTTTTAGTAGGTTCACGTGGTTTTTTGAAGGATGTTCCTTGATGCGATTCCATTCGACTCCATTGGCAGGTTGGGGCACCACCTACAAGGAGGTTAATCGGTAGATTGCATACAATATTCCCATTAAATTTCACAATGTAGCTGCGCTGCTCAATTATTTTTCCAATTTTGCTCCATCGAAGATCAAATTTTTCTGCGATTCGGCCAATTGCTTGAACGTCTTCAGAGGTAACTGCTAGAAGCATCCGTTCTTGAGATTCGGAGAGCATTATTTCAACGGGACTCATTTCTTTTTCTCGTAGATGCACTCTGTCAGCGTAGATGAGCCCTCCAAATGTACTACACATCTCACTTGATGCTCCTGCAAGTCCTGCCGCTCCAAGGTCTTTGCATGCGTGTACCTTTCCTGTAGCTGCCATCTCCAGCATTGCATCGATTATTAGCTTCTCAGTAAAAGGATCACCAATCTGGACACTAGGTCGATCTTCAGCGGTTGCGTCTTCACTAAGATCTCGAGATGCAAAAGAAGCACCACCGAATCCATCTCTTCCGGTTGATGACCCTACAAGAACGAGGAAGTCTTTTGCTCTTTGTGCATGCCCTATCCAAAAATGCTCAGGGTGAACAATTCCGATGCACACGACATTAACAAGAGGGTTTCCAGAATAACCTGGATCAAATACTACCTCCCCACGCACGATAGGAACACCGATACTATTACCATAATCTCCAATACCACACACTACGTGTTCGAAAAGGTAGCGATTCTTTTCATTCGATAAAGGACCGAAATAGAGAGGATCCATGAGAGCAATGGGCCGTCCCCCCATAGATACTACATCACGTACGATGCCCCCGACACCCGTCGCAGCTCCATGATAAGGGTCAACATAACTAGGATGGTTATGGCTCTCCATCCCAATCACAATGGCATAATCATCAGAGAATTTGACGATAGCGGCATCGTCACCTGGACCGATTATGACGTTTTCTCCATCAGTTGGAAGTGTATGGAGCAATTGGCTTGTTGAACGGTAACTACAATGCTCACTCCAGAGGTTTTCAAAACAGGCTCGTTCCACTTCACTAGGATCTCTTTTTAATTCATTACGAATATATGTAAGATCTTCGGCTGATAGCATGCTAAAAGATGTAAGAGATTTTACCCTAGATAAGTATACCTGAATGGCACGACTCTTATTACAGGTTGTCAGCTTAATTATAATATATGAGCCAATCATATGAGGAACTCCTGAAAAAAGCCTATGCAAATATCACAGAGGTAAGCGATTCACATAAAAGATTGACAATACCAGATGGTAACGTCTTCATCGAAGGTAAAACAACAATTATTGAAAATTTTGCCGAAATCACCGATATATTGAATCGTGATCCAGATCACTTCATGAAGTATCTTGTTGGTGAACTAGGAACTGCAGGAAAAATTGACAGTGGAAGGGCAGTATTTAGTGGAAAATTTGAAAAATCATATGTCAATTCGATTATTAAAAATTACGTCCATGAATATGTGACCTGCTCCGAATGTGGAAGCCCAGATACACACATTGACAAAGATGATCGGATTTCCATCCTTCGGTGTGATGCTTGTGGGAGCCATAGGCCTGTAAAAAAACGTAAGGCTTCAAGAATTGAGCAGAAAACAGCTAAATATACTGAGGGATCGGAAGTAGAGTTGGAGATCCAGTCCCTTAGTAAGCGAGGAGATGGTGTTGTGCGAGATGGAAATTACACCATATACATTGCTGGTGCAAAACCTGGGCAAAAAGTAAAAGTTCGTATTGCAAGGATTGCTGGTTCGATAATTTTCACTGAAAAAATTTAATTTTTAAGTCTTGTAATTTTCCTCACTCAATGTTCTTGATTTCATCAAGGAGTTCGTCACAATTCTTTATCAAGTGCTTGCACGCTTCCTTAATGATAGCGATTGGATCTTTACCACCCTTTGTGGTGACAACAAGCTCAGGATCTGAAAATTGAAATTCCATTGAATATTTTGCGACGTCGACTCCCGGATTGTTTAAAATTTCTTCAGTAAGCATATTCATGAAGGTATGCCCTTCTCCTGGAAACAGAATCCTTACCCTATCCTTTGCAAGTTCAATAATTTTTATATTCATAACTCTGTAGCTGTGATAACCTCAATCCTATATAAATATCTATAGCAATAGATATCAAAAATATAGTTGCATTTACCATTCGAATGTTTCGAAGTCTTTTCCAAGATGAGAGAGCGTCCAAGGAATCATATGGCTTAGGTGGACGCATCTAAAATTATCTACATTTAGGTCGATTGCGAGTTGACAGGCTTCATCATAATTCATATGCTTGTGAAAGTGCAGCTCTGGGGGAACAATTGCATCAATGAGAAGGAGATTTATCCCATAAAGAAGAGTGCGACTCTTTTCAGGAATATCTATTCGTGTATCTGATGTATACCCAATGACTATCCCGTCACACTCCATAATGACACCATATGTTGGTGATGGTGGGTGGTTGACTGGAAATAAAGTGATTCGCACTCCAAACAAATTAAAAGGATTAAATGATTCAATGGGATGCTGTTTGAATGTCAAGAAATTAAAAAATTGCGAACAGTATGAGAGTGTTGCGGAAGATGCATAAACAGCGGGCGGTTGTTGAATTCGATAGAATTCTCCATATCCTGCATAGTGATCGTAATGACCATGTGTCCAGATGACAGCATCAATATGAGGAGATCCAACACGAAGGAGTTGGGTTCGTAGATCTGGAGAAGTATCAATTAGAATGTGACGTTTATTAATTTCTAAGAGAATGGAGGTTCGCATCCGTGAGATACCATTATGCAAGGCATAGCTGCACTGAGGGCAGCTGCATCCAACCTTCGGTGTCCCAATAGCATCTCCTGTGCCCAGGAGAGACAATTTCACCGGCTATCTCTCCGTAAATCGGATGGAATTCCTGTCAGTTATCAACTTTATGCCTTTTTCAAGGTCTTGCTTTTCAATGCGCTGTGAACTACGGGCCAACGAAGCAATTAATCCCTCTTTAACAATAATATGGAGATCAGATCCCGAAAAACCCTCAGATCTCTTTGCAAGCTCTTCAAGATCACAATCATATTCAAACTGCGATAGAAATTTCGATAGAATCTCTTTTCTGACGTTATGATCAGGGAGCGGAAATTCAACTACATCATCAAATCGACGCCACGCCGCATCATCCAATAATTGCGGGTGGTTTGTTGCTCCGATGAGGAGGACCCCGTCTTGGATCAAGCTAATACGATCGATATTTTTCAACAACATATTAACGGCCCGTTTCATAGCACCGTGATCGTCCGTTACTCGGCTTTTTGCCACATAATCAAATTCGTCGATGAATAGAATACATGGTGTCATTCTTTTAGCAAATTCAAATATTTTGTCAATATTTTTTGAGGTTTCTCCAAGATATTGCGATGTAACCATAGAAAGGCGTACTTCTATAATCGGCATATGGATCTCATGCGATAGTGCAAGGGAGAGAGAGGTTTTTCCAGTTCCGGGGGGACCAATAAACAGCAGCTTTCCGAGTTCATAAATCCGCATTTCCTTAAGGTATTCTTGGTGGCGGAGTGCTGTTTTTATCTTTTTAATAACGTCGATTTGACGTTGCGTGCAGACAAGATTCTCTAATGATTGCTCAATTTCCTCAGGAGCACTTAAAATAACGAGGTCAGGAGCACTCTTCATTGTTTCATCTTCTTTTAGAATCATTGCAACCTTTGAATCAAGATATGCACGTGTATCCTCAAATGGTAAATTTTGGACCTTAACGTCAGCATACGGTATAGGAGAAGCTTGAATCTCTTCAAAATAATAGGCTAATACAGGATTTTTAGAGATGAAAGATTCTCCTCCCTTCTTTATAAACCACCGAGCAGCTGGTTCAACCGCAGTAACCGACAACCTCTGTCCAAAATCCTCATACTTGACAAAAGGATTCCTTTTTAATTTCTGATAAGCTGCTGAGATTCCAAGCACACGTTGTAATGCGCCTTCACTAATTGTCACGGGGCGCTTTATCTCTGCAATTGAACCATTAATCCCAAAGAGTTGCCTATGAATCGGTGAGAGGTCATTAATCCCCAATTTAAGGTTACTGTTAATGATACTTGCCGTTAGCAGTGCTTCAAAGAGTTTTAGAATAGCATTGGCTGCATCTTTTTCGGGCATTATTGCAACAGGATATATTTCTGCAGAGGCTGGATAATAGTATCTCAACGTGTAATGATTAAGCACCCATCCTCTTCGACAATTACGGTGTGTTCATGCTGGGAAACAAAGGATCCGGGAATATCGTGCAGAACGGGGTAGGGATGCAGTGCTCTTACCTGAACAAGGGATTGAAGAGCAATATCCAATTTATCACTTTTAATCCAGCGACGAGCAAATGGTAGGCCTCGCCTACCTTTTATCTCTTTCAGGATTCTTTTTGCTGATGGGATTCGGACTGGCTTCAATGCCACCTGTTGGTATATCTCAATTCTCCTACGTTCACTCACCATGCCACTTCCCGTTGTAGCGAATGGCTCGATAGCGAAAACCATTCCAGTTGTGAGAATTGCTCCACCATTCATTTTGAGGTTAGGAATTGCTGGGGGAGTGTGAATAGAATATTGGTCGAGTCCATGCCCAGTAAGGTTTACAATAGGTCGATAACCGCGAGATTCAATTTCACGTTGAATGATTCCTCCAATTTCGCCGGTAGCTATTCCTGGTTTCACGCATCCAATGGCTGCTTCGAGAGCAGACTCTGAAGATTCGAGAAGGACGTGGTGATTTCCGAGGTCTACCGTTGACGCGATATCGGCAATATATCCATCAATATGAACCCCGAGATCTAGTTTTACAAGATCCCCCTCACGGAATACCCTCTTATCACCTACCATCGCCGTATCGTGGGCTGCATCTTCATTTAATGAGAGATTAAGTGGAAATGCTAGCCCCACTCCTTCTGTTTCTATCACTTCTCTCTCTATCGATTCAACTGTTTCAACAATAGGGGTACCAATACGGACCTTATTTATCCCAAATTGGAGAACCCGGGCTGCAATCCTACCAGCATGGATATAGCTATCGAACACATTATCTTTCATATGATCAGGGTTTCCGAATAGCTTGTAAAACGGTCAAAACCTGTACGTGTTACTGCCCCCATATCTTCCAGTCGTACGCCACCTCTAGTCTTATAGTACAGTCCTGGTTCGACTGTAATGACATTTCCATCCATAAGTTCAGTCCCCCCTGGTCCAAGAACTGGCTTTTCATGGATATCAAGACCGACCCCATGGCCAAGATTATGGATGAAACCTTGGACGTTGCTCTCATAACCCCTTTCCTTGAAGAAATCAACGATATCTTGATGAACGGATGGACCAAAAACCCCCGCTCGAATCATAGAAATTGCTCTTGTTTGTGCTTCCTTTACCGCTTCATACATTTCATTAATGCTAGTATCTGGTTCACCTTTCACTACAGTGCGAGTAATGTCAGCATTATATCCTGAGATCTCATCTTGAGGGAAAATATCGATGATGATGGGTTTCCCATAGTACAATGGTCCAGTTCCAGTATTGTGAGGAATTGCGGAATTCTCTCCACATGAGACAATTGTATCTCGTGCAAAACATCCATGATCAATGAGGCATTTTTGAATTACGGTCTTCACATATTCTGATGTGAGAGGTGATTTTCCTTTGAAGAGTATTCCTTTTTTTGGAATTGCCTCTCGAATAAGTAAAATTGCGGCGTTCATTGCGACTTCCGCAACCTGTTGGACTTTTTTTAATGACCTTATTTCATTAATTGATTTAATAGATCTCAGTGATTCCACAGTTCCATCATCAACTTCAACCCGGCAAAATGATTCCAATTCTCGTGCTAAAGCATATGGAAATTGCGATGGAACAAGAATATTTCCTCCAGTTACTGAAGCAATCATTCGAGCAGTTGCTTTTATGCGGTTATTCGATTCTTCCTTTAGGTAATCAAAAAAGCCGGCATCATTGCGAGTAATCACGTGAGTAATCGATTCCTTTATTGCACGTTCATATTCCATCGTAGAGACGATAATGGTCCCTCGTTCTCCAAATTTTTTTAAATATATAATAGGGTCAGTGACCTTAAAATGAGTTAAATACTTGATATCTGCATCTAAAGAAGAGCCATATGCAACGTAAGCTACACTATTCTTGCTTTTGATCAAGCTATCCAGTGTATCCATTGATATCCAGGTTGTTTTGAAAAGAGAAGTACTTTTATGGTCCTTACATAGTACAATTAATGGACGAAGCAACAAAAAATATTTTTAAATTGAAATTTTTCAAGCTCGTATTTTTTCTTAATGCGGTCGTTTTTTTATTTTTCCTTTTGGGGCTGCTTTTCCTTTTCCTACCAGGAGCTTTCCGAATATTTTCAACTCTTATTTGCCTAATTATTACAATTATACTTTGTTTATACGTCATCAGACGCTATCGTGAAACAAAAGAGTGGCTCCAGAAAAACCAATAGAAACAGACAAATTAAAGTAGGGAAACCATGAATTTTCCTTCGAACATGCTTAAAAGAGTGAGAGATGAGGTGGGCTTAGTCGATCGTCACCTCGACGTACTTCGAATGGTTATGAAACACGAACCCATTGGTATCATGCGGCTTGCCGAACAAATCAGCCTTCCCTATCATCGGGTAAGATATTCCCTTCGCGTTCTAGAGAGAATGGGCTACATTCGTGCATCCTATGAGGGGGCAATTGTTCTCAATAATGCTCATAAATTACTAGGTGAACTCAATCCGGAGCTCGATGAAGTTATTACACT
>Ga0187774_10000816_pt1 | contig 10861 bp, 7 predicted proteins | sample 0216_BV02_MP05_2_FD_133152 | JGI IMG/M metagenome (GOLD analysis project Ga0187774, IMG submission 133152) | Tropical peat soil microbial communities from peatlands in Department of Meta, Colombia - 0216_BV02_MP05_20_MG | ecosystem: Environmental > Terrestrial > Soil > Wetlands > Peat | place... | reverse complement strand
TGGCGATGGTGAGCGTCTGGCCGTCAAGGGAGATCGGGACAATTTTATACTTCTGGACGATGTTCGACGGGATCAGGTCGACCACTTCCTGGTCCACCTCCAGCTTAGCAGGATCAACGGCCGGCACGCCAAACTGCTTGCTCACGAAATCCAAGAGCTCGGCTTCCGCCATGTAGCCCAATTTGACCAACGTAGGCGCGAGCATACCGCCGCCCATCTTCTGCTCGCTCTGCGCTTGCTGGAGCTGATCCGGTGTGATGAGCCCCCCGTCGAGGAGCAAATCGCCTAGTTTCTTCGCCATAGTCGAACGTCTACCTCTCCTGGCAGGATTTTGTGCTCCGAGTCTCCGGCCATACTATGCAAAACATGGACCAACGCCCGAACCCTGGCTGAGCCGCCGTGAGCCACCACTGGCACATGAAACCCTGCTTCGCACCTCGAAATAATGATCCGGAACAGATTTAGGTTAGGAGAAGCACGATCTGTTGTCAAGAAAAGCCATGGAAACCACTGGCATTCTTTTTCTTCTCCGCTTGTGCCTCAAACGCCCACGGGTTGCAAAAGGAGAGAGGTCTGCCCACCAGCGGCGGAACCCGAGTGCTGCAAGTGGTACAGGGGTGAGCCCGCCGCGTTTCTTCACCCAGTTTAGGCCCACATTCGCCGCACCCGAGGTCCGCACCAAGACGCCTTTGAGAAGCCGCAGCCGACCAGGCCCCTCCGCAGAGCCCGGCCGCAGACATGGAATCGCTACCTCAGTCCAGACGCGACAGGGCTTGGGCCAGACGGTCGACGCCTTGATCAATCTGAGACATGGGAAGGGCGTAGGAGAAGCGGAGACAGCGGTCATCCCCGAAAGCAACGCCGGGAACGGTGGCGAGATGGGCCTCGTCCAGCAGATAAGACGCCAGCTCCACCGAGCCGCCCATGGTTTTCCCCTGATAGGCCCGGCCCAGATACGCCGAGGCATTGACGAATACGTAGAAGGCGCCGCTCGGTCTCGTGATTCTGAGATCCGGGATGGATGCCAGCCGACCAAGCATGTGGCGGCGACGGCGATCATACTCGGCAACCATCCGGGCCACGCAGTCCTGGGGGCCGGTGAGTGCAGCCAGAGCTGCCCTCTGGGCAATGGAGTTAGGGTTCGAGGTATTCTGACTCTGGATGCGGTTCACCGCGGCGGCGATTTCCCCTGAGGCGGCCAGGTAGCCGATCCGCCATCCGGTCATGGCGTAGGTCTTGGAGACACCATTGACGATGACGGTCTGCTCCCGGAGTGCAGTGCCCAGCATGGCCAGGTTGGTCCAGCGATGGTCGTCGAAGAGCATGCGGGAGTAAATGTCATCGGAGATCACTGCCAATCCGTGGCGAATAACAAGCGGGGCGAGCGCCTCCAATTCTTGCCCGGTGTAAACAGAGCCGGTCGGGTTGGAGGGACTGTTGAGGATGAGGGCCTTCGTCCGCGGGGTGATCGCGGCTCCGAGCGCCTCGGGCCCGAGTTTGAATCCGTCTTCCTCCCTGGTCGGCACCTCGACGGACACCGCGCCGGCCAACCTCACGATTTCCGGGTAACTCACCCAGTACGGCACGGGGATAAGCACCTCATCTCCGGGATCGAGTAGGACCTGAGCCACATTGTAGATGCTGTGTTTGGCGCCACAGGAGACAACGATCTCACTTGGCTCATAAGTGAGGCTGTAATTAGCTCGGAACTCCTCCACGATCGCTTCCCTGAGTTCGTCGATTCCTCCCACCGCCGTATAGTGGGTGAAACCCTCCTGGATGGCCTCAATCGCAGCCTGGCGCACGTGGTCAGGTGTGTCAAAATCAGGCTCTCCCACAGCGAAGCTGATGACATCAGCGCCCCTGGCCCGTAACGCTCGTGCCTTCTCCTTCACAGCGAATGTTGCCGAGGGTTTGATATGAGCCATGCGTTCAGCGACCTTCATGGTTGAACCTCCCCGTTCTCCAGGCGCTCGGGGACAGCCCCCGGATCCGTTCCAATCGACGACCCGCTGTCATGTGAGCATGCGCCCTGGTCAGTACTGCACCTCGAGCAGGCAGAGACCCCGTGCCGGTGCGGTCATTCCCGCCCGCCTCCGATCGCGGGCGGCGAAAACAGCGGCAAACTCCTCCTCGGCGAGCTTCCCTCGGCCCACGTCCACCAGGGTGCCCACCATAGTACGCACCATATGCCGAAGGAAGCCATCGGCCGAGATCTTGATGGCCCAGACCTCATCTGCCAAGGGGAGGATCGCGACGGAGAGAACCGTCCGCTCCCTGCTGCGCACGCCACTTCCTGCCGCTTGAAAGGAGGAAAAATCATGCCTGCCCTCGAGCGACCGCAGGCATACCTCCATAAGATCCCATCGAAGGGGTTGACTGATGTGCCACACGTACTGCCGCCCAAGGGCCAAGAACCGCGAGCTGTTATGGATGCGGTACTCGTAGAGCTTGCTCCGAGCCCGGTACCGGGCGTGGAAATCCGCGGGCACAGGAGTCAGGTCCAGGGCGACGATGTCGTCGGGCAACAGGCTGTTCAACCCCTCCAGAAGCCTTCTCGGGGGAATCCGCGTGGCCGTCAGGAAGTTGGCCACCTGACCGCGGGCGTGCACGCCGGCGTCAGTGCGGCCAGCACCGCTGAGCACCACGGGCTCGCAGGTCATGACGGCGAGCCGGGTTTCCACCACCTCCTGGATGGTCAGCACCCCCCGTTGTCGCTGCCAACCGTGGTAGCCGGAGCCGTCATACTCCAGGAGAAGCTTGTAGTTTGTCTTCGTCGCCACTCCGGATTCACCAACCATGGGAGATGACCTTCTCCCATGGGGCTTCCGGCGCTCCCGCGCCAAGCATATTGCCGAACAACCATTCTCATGCTCAGATGCCTGCGGAGACCGGGTGGTCTGTGAGGCAAGGCGCACCCGGAGCACCTCTTAACTCCTTTGAGGCCGAGAGCACCCCTCCCGAACCCGCACCCGCGGCCGGGCCGCCTCAACCTTTTTCATGATGCCACTATGCGGCGTTGCGGAGTAGATCACCCGGCCTTCCAATTTCACCTGCCAACTGCCTACGGCTGCCAGGCCCTCAGGCTCAACCCCGTTTCTTCGGCGAACCCGCACATAAGGTTCATGTTCGCGACCGCCTGGCCCGCGGCGCCGCGGACCAGATTGTCAATGGCGCTGATCACGATGATCCGCCCGGTGCGAGGCTCGAGCCGCCAGCCGATATCACAGTAGTTCGTCCCCCGCACGTGGATGGTGGAGGGCAACTCTCCCTTGTCGAGCATCCGTATACAAGGAGCGTCGCCGTACATGTTCTCGCAAAGGGCCCTGATTTCCGCGTCGGTCGTCTCTCGCACCAGGTTGCTGTAAAGCGTGGTGAGGATGCCCCTTGACATGGGCACCAGGTGAGGCGTGAACACCACCCGCATGGCCCGTCCGGCAAGGGCGCTCAGCTCCTGCTCGATCTCAGGGGTGTGGCGGTGCTCCCCCACACTGTAGGCCCTGAGGCCCTCGTTGACCTCACAGTAGTGGGTGGTGAGCGTCGGTGCGCGACCGGCACCGCTCACCCCGGACTTGCAGTCGGCGATGAGACTGTCGAGGGCGACCAGCCCGTGGCCAACGAGAGGGGCAGCCGCGAGGATCACTCCGGTGGGATAGCAGCCGGGGTTACCGATTAAACGGGCGTTCCGGATCTTCTCCCGATATAGCTCCGGCAATCCGTAAACCGCCTCGTTCAGCAGGTCCCTGGCCGTGTGCGGCTGGTACCACTCCTCGTACACCGCGACGTTCCGAAAGCGGAAATCCGCGCTCAAATCAACCACCTTCTTCCCCGCCTGAATCAGATCCGGCACAATCTCCATGGACTGCTTGTGGGGAAGAGCCACGAAGATAACATCGGCCCGCTCCACCAGTCTCTCTACCTCAAGAGCCTCGCACACCAGCGAACACACCCGGCGGAGAGCGGGAAACACTCCTGAGATGGGCTGACCCACGTAGGACTTAGAGGTGACCATGGCGAGCTCCGCTCGGGGATGGGACTGGAGAAGGGCCACCAGCTCGTACCCCGTGTACCCCGTACCGCCCACAACCGCAACCCGCACTTTCACCTCGGCACCTCCCTGGTGGCCGTTGGCTGCACCCTCGACAACTCCGCCGCCTCCCAAAAAAAAAGGAGGGGGTTCCACCCTCCTCCACATCCCCCGGAGAACGAAGTCTAGCGCTTGGAGAACTGGAATCTCGCCCTGGCGCCCCGCTGGCCGTACTTCTTCCGTTCCTTGATTCGTGAGTCGCGGGTAATGAGGCCCGCCTTCTTGAGCACGGAACGGAACTGGGGGTTAATCTCGATGAGGGCCCTGGCGATCCCGTGTTTGATTGCCCCCGCCTGACCCGAAAGCCCGCCGCCGCGAACGTTGACGTAGATGTCGTACCTGCCCGAGGTCTCCGTCAGCTCCAGGGGCTGGCGAACAACCATCTTGGCCGTTTCCCGTTTGATGTAGTCGTCTATCGGACGCTTATTAATGGTGATCTGCCCCTCTCCCGGCCACATCCACACCCGCGCAACCGCACTCTTGCGTTTTCCCGTCGCTTGGTATCGTTCCTCACTCATGAATCACTCCTGTCTTAGTGGGGGAACTCGAGTTTCTCCGGCTGCTGGGCCTCGTGCGGGTGTTCTGGCCCCGCGTACACCTTGAGTTTCTTATAGAGCCGTCTCCCGAGACGATTCTTCGGCAGCATCCCCCATATCGCATAACGAACCAAGTCTTCGGGCCGATCCTGCCGCATCTTCTTCGCCGTAACCGACTTGAGCCCGCCCATGTACCCGGTGTGGCGGTAGTAGGTCTTTTGCTCCCACTTCCTCCCGCTCAGCTTCACCTTCTCCGCGTTGACGACCACAATGAAATCACCGGTGTCAACATGGGGAGTGAAGATCGGAAGATGCTTGCCGCGCAACCTAGTCGCGACCTGGCTCGCCAGTCGGCCGAGAACACGGTCGGCGGCATCCACGACATACCACCGTCGGTTCCCGGGAACGGTCTTGGCGCTCAATGTCTTCATGGCGTACTCCGCTAGGAGGACTTAGAAGCGTTGTTTATAACCATATCGCCAAGGCCTTGTCAAGCAAAAGTGCAAACCCCTGGTCGCCATCAAACTACAACAGTTTCGCCTCGCCGATCCCGGTGAGAGTAAAGCCCACGGAGATTCGCTGATCGTCAGGTTTATCCACATAACTTACCATCACGCCCCAGCACTGTCGGGTGAGCGTGACTCGGTACTCGGTTTCAACGTTCTGATTGAGAACGAAGGAGTAGTCCCTGTGGACAAGAAAGCTGAGTCCATCAGTGATTTTTACGGTCAACCTGGCATCAATCTCGTCCACGGGAGTGCTTTCTTCCAGGGGCCGCCTCTTCCGGTAGGTCACCGATAGCGAATCGCCCCGGGGATCCGACAGGGTGGTAAACAGTTCGTGGCTCGTGAACTTAGCGTCATAGGGCGACCATTGGGTGTTGTAGGTGACGGAGACGTATGGCGACGGCGTCAGGTCCGTCTGGAGACCGATATCGGAGAAGCGGTGGTTTCGCTTCACGATTTCTCCATTCAACAGGGTCTCGGGAGTATCGAAGCTGTAGGACTCACTCAGTTTCACCCTGAGGGCGTCGGTGTAAGACACCTTCCCCGCCTCCTCCTCCCGGGCCGAGAAGAAGTTGGTCAGGCTATAGGTGACGCTGTTTACGCTCGGAATGCGGTCGAGGCTGTCAAAGAACGGCACGTTATCCTGATTAACCGAAGGAATGTACTCGTACACCACCTCGGGCTGCAGGGTATGTCTCACCTTGGTCCAGGAGCCGAGTTCGACAGGGTAAACCCTCGCGAGGTCCGTCGAAGCTTTGACCTGGATATCGTAGAGTTCCCGGGTCTCCATGTGGCCTTGGTCCTGGCCGTTCTGCTCCGACTCCCCAAGCTGGTCGAGCAGGTAAAGGGTCTCCCGCCCCGCCACCGACGGTTCCAGATAGAGGTATGAATCCCACCTGAGCGGGAGAGCCACCCGGGGTTGGACATCGAGGCGCTGGCCGCGGATGCCGTTCGGGCGGTAGAAATTCACATAGGAGGCATCCGTCTGCCAGAAGAAGGGCCCTCCCAGAAGGGGTTGTTGGACAAGGCCGTAGGTCGCCAGGGGAAGGGCCTGCAGGGTCTTCCCGTCCTCGCTCTTATCCAGGTTCTCGAAGTAGTGGAAGTCGGCATTCACGGACTGGGTGGCCCAGGTCTTGTTCGCCTGAAGGGTTGATTCCCGGATGGTGCTCGTGTCGTCGTTGAGGAGTTCGCGGTGAAAGGTCTGCCGGAACACGCTGTTTGACTCCTTCAAGCCGCTGAAGCCGGTCTGAAACTCGCGAAGGTAGTCCGGGTCGCTCACCAGGTCCACGTCCATCTTCCCTTTCACTCCCTCGGGGAGGGCGAAGTCCTGCTTGGACCGCCACCACCACCTGTCCTGGTAGTGGCCGAGGAGGCCCGGCTCTGTCCCGACCAGTTTTATCTGCTCCGACCGATCGGGCGGAGCAAGGTCGTGGATGTAGTCAAACCGAAATACCCCCTTGCTCTCCTCACTGGCGGCATAGCGGAATTCCGCCCCCTCCATCACCCCGCGCAGGCTCATGTAGTGCGTGTATATGGTAGCGTCCGCGGAATCATTGATGACCCAGTAGAAGGGAAGGTCTATCTCCCAGCCGAGCCGCGAATCGTGACCCAATTGAGGCGGGAGGAAACCGGACTGTCGTTCCGTTTTGGCCGGAAAGACCAGGTATGGGGTGTAGAAAAGAGGAACGGGGCCGGCGTAGAACACGGCATCCTTGGCGAAACCGTAACCGTCCACAGTGACGTCGAGGTCGCTGGCTCGGAAGTGCCAGTTCGGGTTCTCGCCATCGCAGCTCGTGAACGCCCCCCGCTCGATGTGGTACACTTGAGGCGCTGTCTGTTCCACCACTGGGCCGTTGAAGTAAAAGTGATTTGTCGCGAGGAATCCCTGCCCCTGCTCGATGGTGCCCGCCTCCGTCTCAGTGTCCAGATTCGCACGCTCCCCTACCAGCCAGTCGGCACCCCGCTGCAGCCGCACATGACCTTCCAGAATGGCACGATGAGTCAACGCGTCGTAGTGCAGCTCGTCGGCGCTTACGGCTTGCGTCTCGGAACGGAGGTGAACGTTGCCTCTCGCAGTGTACAACTCCTGGCGGGCGTCATAGGTGACCTCGTCCGCCTCGAGATGCCACACTTTCTTCTCGCTCGGCTCCGAAAGAAGGTCCTCGGAGGCGGCCCGAAGCTCCAACGTCGGCCGGAGCACGGCCACGAGGACCACGACCACGAACGCGAGCACCCTAAGCATCTCCGGCCTCACCCTGCCCTTGGGAGATCTCCTTTACCTCACCGATGAAGTAGAGCGACCCGGTGACCAGCACCAGGTCACCCGGCCCGGCAAGGTCTCTGGCGCGGGCCAGGGCCGCCTCCCCCGTTCCGATTACCTCCATCCGCTGCCGGAGTCTCCCGGCTGCCTCCAGGAGCACCTCTGGGGCCGCCCCTCGCTCGTAGCGAGGCCGCGTGAGGATTATGTGCTCCGCCAGGGGGGCGAGCGTGGCGACTATGGCGCGGATATCCTTGTCGGCCATGATGCCCAGAACCAGAATAAGGTGATCGTAGGTGAACTCCTCCAACAAAGCCCGCCGGAGTGCCATGGCGCCGGCCGGATTGTGGGCCCCGTCCAGGAGGATAGCCGGCCGTCGACTCAGCCACTCAAGTCGCCCTGGCCAGCGCGTCCTGAGGAGACCGTCCCTGACCTGGTCGGAACCGAGCGTACAGTCCCCCCGTCGAACCAGGAGTTCGAGGGCGCCAAGAGCGGTTGCGGCGTTCACGAGTTGGTGACGTCCCGCAAGGGGAGTCCGGAGGTCCGGGAGGCGCCAGTCCAGCCCGCGGTAGGTGAAGCTCCGGCCGCCCTGGGATCGGACCTTGAGGTGCTGTCCCACCCGATACCACGGGGCCCGCGCCCGGGCGGAGGAAGCCTTGATGACGGCGAGAGCCGCCGGCTGGGTCGCCGCGGTAATGAGCGGGACCTTCGGTTTGATAATCCCCGCCTTCTCTCTGGCGATAGCGGTGAGGGTCGTGCCGAGAAATTCCTGATGTTCCAGAGAGATGTTGGTGATGACCGTGACCTGCGGCTTCACCACGTTGGTGGCATCGAGCCGCCCTCCCATTCCCACCTCGAGGATGACCCAGTCCACCCCCTCCTCGGCGAAGAGGTTGAGCGCCATCACCGTAGTCATCTCGAAAAAAGTCGGCGGCTCCCGATCGTCCACCACCGCCCGCACCCGTCGGAAGATATCGAGGATCTCCCCGTCTCCCGCGTCCTGATCGTCGATACGGAAGCGCTCGTTCAAGCGCACCAGGTGCGGTGAGGTGTAGAGCCCTACGCGGTACCCGGCCCGTACCAAAACCGCGGAGATCATAGCGGCGGTGGACCCCTTGCCGTTGGTGCCGGCAATGTGAACCGCCTTGAGCCGGAGATGCGGATTGCCGAGCCGCTCCAGGAGATTGGCCGTGCTTGAAAGCCCGAACTTGATCCCGTGTTTCTGGAGATCGTACAGGTAGGCCAGGGCATCCCGGAACGATGTCGTGCTCACGTGGGCGAATCCTCTTCCGAGGTCACGGGTTCTCAGGCTAGGTATAGGGGATATCAACCGGAGGAGCGCCCATGGGACCTCCTTCGCGGTTCCTGAAACGACGCTACCGTCACGAATAAGGGCTGACCCGCGCCAGGGGCACATAATCCAGATGGATAAGCCTCGTGTGGCCGTCCTCGAATTGCACCCGCACCTTGACGCCGTCCGCGGTGGCGAGGACTCTGCCCCTCCCGAAGATGGAATGGCGAACCATATCCCCCGGCATGAATCGCCCCTGCCCTCGACCTGAGGCCCCCTCATCCTCGGCGGCACGGCTCTCCTCGTGCAGCTCAGAGAATACCCCGACGGGGACTTGTCTCAACAAGAGGGAGAGCTGAGCAGGCCTAAGTCCGCTCGCGCGGTCATAGGTCTTCTCGGGCGCACAGACAAAGAGAAAGTCCTTGGCCCGGGTCACCGCCACGTAGAAAAGTCGCCGCTCCTCTTCCAGCATCTCCTCGTCCCCGGAGGCATGGCTGGAAGGCAGGCGGCCGTCCACCGCCGAGATGACGAACACCGCCCGCCACTCCAATCCCTTGGCCGAGTGGATGGTGGAGAGCACCAAGTGGTCCTCAACAAGCTGGGGATGATCTTCGGGAAGGCTCGTGGTAGGCGGCTCCAGGGCCACGTCGGCGAGGAAGTCCTCCAGCTTGTGGTACTTCACCGTCCAGTCCTGGAGGTAATCCAGCTCACGCAATCGCTTGGGATAATCATCGTGTTTGGCAATCAGGATGGGCTCATAGTAGGCCCGGACCGCCCTCACCTGCTGGCTCACCGTGATCTCCGGCTGGGAGAGCTCCTCGAAGAGGTGGACGAGACGGTGGAGCCCATGCCGCCCCGTAAGTCTTTGCGCAAAGGCCGCCAGCCGCTCCAGCGCCAGCTCGCCTGCGAGAATATGGCTGATGATCTCCTGGCTTCGCTTGGCGCCCACCTGGTCCACCAGGAGAAGAAGGCGGCGCCAGCTGATCCGGTCCTGGGGATTCCTCCACGCGCGGAGGTGAGCGAGGACATCTTTGATATGGGCCGACTCGACAAACCGGAAGCCCCCGTACTTCACGAAGGGCATGCCGGCCCTGGCAAGGGCCACTTCAAGATCGAAGGAATGGTAACTCGCCCGGAAAAGCACTGCCATGTCGCTAAGGTTGAGGCCCTGGCGCTGGAGCTCCCGGACCTTCTCGCAAATATGCTCTGATTGGGCACCCTCGTCGGCAGGCCGCGAGAGGAGCGGGCGGGTGCCCGTGCCGCGCCGGCTCCGGAGACACTTGGTGTACTTTTCCCGCGCCGACTGGATGATCCCGTTGGCCACATCGAGAATGGGCTGGGTGCTCCGGTAGTTCTCCTCCAGCTTGTAGATCTTGGTCCCAGAGAAAAGCTTTGGGAAATCGAGGATGTTCCGGTAGTGGGCGCCCCGGAAGGCATAGATGGCTTGGCTGTCGTCCCCCACCACCATGACGTTCCGGTGCGCGGCGGCGAGGGCCCGAACGATGTCCGCCTGAAGCCGGTTGGTATCTTGGTACTCGTCAACCAGAAGGTACCGGTACCGAGCGGAGATCTCCTGCCGCACCTCCTCACACTCCCGAAGGAGCTTGACGAAGTAAAGGAGGAGGTCGTCGAAGTCCATGGTCTGGTTCTGGCGCTTGTAGAAACCGTAGCGCTCCCGGAGATCGGCCAGCTCTCCCTGGTACTGGAGAAAGTGGTCATACTCGCGAACAAGAACCTCCTCCAGGGTCTCAGCGCGGTTCACCACCTTGCTGAAGATCTCGGCGATGGTCTGCTTCTTGGGAAAATGCCGGTGCTGCTCGCGAAGACCGAGATTGCCCGCAAGGAAGTTGAGCACATCCTCCCCGTCGCCCCGGTCGAGGATGGTGAAGTTCGGAGCAAATGAGAGCTTGGCGCTGTAGCGGTGGAGGAGCCTGTTCGCCAGCCAGTGAAAGGTCCCGCCCGCCACCTGCTGGCACCGGCAATCGACCATGGCGCTCGCCCGTGCCAGCATCTCGTTGGCCGCCCTCCGGGTAAAGGTGAGGAGGAGGACTGTCTCGGGCTCGACCCCGTGCTCCACCAGCCAGGCGACGCGGTAGACCAGGGTTCTCGTCTTGCCGCTTCCCGCTCCGGCCACGACGAGTACGGGACCCTCCGCGCTGGTCACGGCCTCATATTGGGCCGCGT
>Ga0187774_10000812_pt1 | contig 10888 bp, 10 predicted proteins | sample 0216_BV02_MP05_2_FD_133152 | JGI IMG/M metagenome (GOLD analysis project Ga0187774, IMG submission 133152) | Tropical peat soil microbial communities from peatlands in Department of Meta, Colombia - 0216_BV02_MP05_20_MG | ecosystem: Environmental > Terrestrial > Soil > Wetlands > Peat | place... | reverse complement strand
CCCCCGACGGACGGCTCGTCCGGGGGCCCTGACCCGTGCCCCCGGCCCCCAAGTCCCCCCGGAAGCGCTCCAGCTTCGCGGCCTTCACGTCCTCCACCGAGGGCCTGATCGTCGTCGAGGCGACGCTGCGTCGGGCCCTCAGGGGGATCCGGAGGGCCGCCGAGTCCGGGGACGCCGACGCCCTGGCCCGCTTCCTGGACCTCACCCGGGTCTACCTGCCCATCGTCGACCGCTGCCGCGAGCAGCTGACAGCGGACCTGAAGGCCCGCACGATGTACGAGGACCTCCGGGGGCGCCTCGAGTCCGGGATGAGCAACGACGAGGTCCAGGCGACCCTCGAGTATCACTTTGAGAACATGGGCTGGGGCTCCCTGCGGGACGCCCGGGAGGGGTTGAGGCAGTACCTGATCGATGTCCAGGGGCTGGACCCCGAGTCCGCCGACGCCATCGTCCGCGAGGGCATGCCCAAGAGGACTGCCCGGTCGCGGACTCTACCCATAACGTACAAGATGCGCAAGGTCTACAAGGGAATGGAGGCCACCCTGACCTCGGACGCGGAGGGGCTCTGGGAGGCCCTGGAGGCGTCTGAGGGAGCGGCGGGTCCCGTCGTTGGTGCGCAGGCCACCCCCACACCGGACGTTAACTCAGAGGAGGCCTGAGCCTTGGGCCTGGCCACTGTCCTCAAGCGGGCCCAGGCCCTCGGGATCGTGGACGACCGGACCGAGTCCGGTGACTGGGACTCCGCGGTCGAGCGGGTCCGGGCCGAGATCCGGTCCCAGCTGGTGCCCGAGCAGCTGGCGCTCTTCGAGGACGGGGGCCGCTGGGACGCCGCCTGCTGCGCCCGCCAGTCCGGCAAGACCTTCACGGCCGCCCGGCTCCTGGTCGACGTGGCGGTCGGCGGGCCCAACCGCATCTGCCTCTACGTCTCGGACACGTTCCGTCACGCCCGGGAGGCGATGTGGGACGACCAGGTCGACGGCCTCCCGGCGGTGCTGCACGCCCTGGGCCTCGAGGAGGGCCGCCACTACCGCATCAACCTCAGTCAGCTCCGGGTCACGTTCCCCAACGGGAGCTTCGTCGAGCTCCAGGGCGCCGACCGGGGCGCCTGGGCCGGCCTCCGCGGCCGCAAGCTCGACCTGGTCATCGCCGACGAGATGCAGCGCCAGGAGCAGGAGGGCCTCCGGGCCGCGCTCCGCAAGGACGTCCCCGACTGCCTCATGGCCCGCCGGGGGCGCTTCGTCGGCATCGGGACCGTCGGTCGGGCCCTGAGGGGCGTCTGGTTCGAGATGAACGCCGGGGTCCACGGGCTCTGTCCGGCCCTCCCCGGCTGGACCGCCTTCCACTGGACCGCCCGGGAGCTCCGCCACCTGACGAACGTCTGGGAGGAGCAGCTGGCGTACGCCTCCGCGATGGGCATCGACACCGAGTCGGACCCCGAGTGGCTCCGGGAGAAGCTGGGCAGGTGGGTCCGGGACGAACAGGGCCTGCTGCACACGCTGACGGAGCGCTCGCTCTGGGACGGCCGGGACCTCCCGCCGGGGGTCCGCACCCGCTGCCCGGAGCACCACCGGCTCCGCCTCCACTGCGTCTGCGACCTGCCCGTGGTCCCCCGCTCCGAGGTCCCCGCCGCCTACGCGGGCCTCGACCTGGGGGCCGGGGACGGGACTCCGGGGGGCGGGGACCCCTGCGCCGTCGTGGTCGGGACGGTCAGCCGCGAGGAGGGCGTCCTCCGCGAGGTCCACTCCGAGGAGCGGGCGGCCCCGACCACCGTCCACCTCGTGGAGTGGATCCGCGGCCTGATGGACCGCTTCGGCGTCAGGCGGATCTACTGCGACCCGGCCTGGAAGCTGACCGTCCAGGACCTCCGGTCCCTGTACGCCCTCCCCGTCGAGGTCGCCGTCAAGGGCGACGCCGAGGGCACGACCGAGGACCTCTGGCACGCGGAGCGGCAGGCGGCCCTGGCCTCGGGCCTGATGCAAGTCCGGCGGGGCTCGGTCCTCCACGGCCAGCTCGAGTCCGTCCTCCGGGACCCGGCGCTGCTCGAGGCCGGGCACGTCCGCCAGGCCGCGGGCCAGCGGGACCACGCCCTCGACGCCTGGCGGTACCTCTTCCGGATGGTCCGGACCCGGCACGTCCAGGTCCCCGAGGCCCCGCTCGACCCGCGGCAGGAGCGGGAGCTCGAGATGACCCGGATGCGGGCCGAGGCCCTCCGGGGCCCGTCCGCGGACCGCCGGGACGACAGACAGCGGGTCACCGGGGGCGGAAGCCGCCGCGAGGCCCTAATCAGGGGGATCACATGAGCCGACGGGGGAGCGACGACTGACATGCCCGCACAGGACGAGACGCCGGCCGCGAGGCCGTCGTGGTGGCACGAGGACGCGGGGAGCGAGGCCGTCGTCGGGACCCTCTCGGGCCTGGTCACGGTCCTCCGGGCCGGGGACTCCGTCCGCCGGGCCCGCTACCGCCTCTGGGACCTGATGTACGACGGGGACTCCCTGGTCGACGGGCAGAACGTCGGGATCGCCGACGTCGTCCGCGGCATGACGGGGGAGACGACCTTCAACTACGCGGCCCGGGCCCTCGACATGGTCCAGTCCCGGGTCTCCGCGGAGCTGCCGACCGTCCGGGCCACGGGCCACGGGGCTGACTACGAGCAGCACCTCCGCGCCCAGGACCTCAGCCGCTTCATCGTCGGGATGTCCGAGGCCCTCGAGCTCCCGACTCAGTTGCCCCGGGCCGTCCACTGCGCCCTCCGGGTGGGCACGGGCTGCGCCGTCGCCGACGTGGTCGACGGGGAGCCCTGCGTGGAGGTCTTCCACCCCCGGGAGCTCCTGGTCGACCCCGACGACGCCCTCCACGGGGACCCCCGGGCCCTCTACCGGGTCTCACCCCAGGACCGCAACGCCGTCCTGGCCCGCTACCCCGAGGCCGTCGACCGGATCACGGCCGCCGGCTGCGCCTCGTACCGGGACGCGACCCAGGTCGGCCGGCCCGGCGACTGGACGATCGGCTCGAGCACGGGCCGGGTCTCCGACTGCGTGGACCTGATCGACGCCTGGCTCCTCCCCGTGGGCGACTCCCCGGGGCGCCACGTCCGCTGCGTGGACAACGGGGCCCCGCTGGTCGACGAGCCCTGGGACCGGCCCCGCTTCCCGGTGGCGATCCTCCGCGCCTGGGAGCCCACCGTCAGCACGGGCTTCTACGGCCGGGGCCTGATGGAGCGGGTCGCGGCCTCCCAGGTCGAGGTCGACGAGCTCTGGCGCCACGTCTGCCGCCAGATGAAGTTCAGCAACACGATCGGGCTCCTGCCGGACGGGGCGGACATCGCGGAGGCGGCCCTGACGGACACGGACCCCGACGGGATCACGGTCTATCGCTATAGCGCCGCCGCCGGGGGCGGGCCTCCCCAGTTCATCAACCCGCCCGTCCTCGGGCCCGAGACGATGGCGGTGATGCAGGCCCTGAAGGCCGACATCTACGCGATGGCCGGCACCGACGAGTCCGCCGTGGGCTCCCAGACGCCCCTCGGTCCGAACGCCTCGGGGGTCGCCATCCGCACCTACCACGACTTCCAGAGCCAGGGCCACGTCGACGTGATGAAGCGCATCGGGCGGTTCGTCGTGGACGTGGTCGACCGGGTCATCGACGCGGCCAAGGCCGCCTTCGGGGGCTCCCCCGACGCCGAGCGGGACTGGACCGTCCGCCACCCGACCATGGACTCCGTCAGGTGGTCCGAGGTCGACATGGACCGGGACGCCTTCGTCCTCGAGCTCGAGGAGGCCTCGCCGGTCCCGGACACGATGGCCGGACGGATCCAGGACCTCGAGGAGGACGCGGCCGCCGGTCGCGTGCCCCCGGAGTACATGGTCCGCCTCCGGGAGGACCCCGACCGCTGGTGGGCCGAGCGGACCAACGCCAAGGAGGACGTCGAGTTCGTGGACTGGCTGGTCCGCGAGTGCCTCGATCCCCGGCGCCCGGCGCCGCCGCTCCCGACCGACGAGTGCCCGCTCCCGATGCTCCTGGACCGGGTCCGGCGGGAGGTCCTGGCCAGCGTGCGCCTGGGCCGCCCGCCCGAGGTCCTGGCCCGCCTGCGGGCCCTCGGGGTCGAGGCCGCCGAGGCGATGCAGGCGCAGGCGCAGCAGGCCCAACAGGCACAGCAGCAGCAATCGGCCGCCCCGCCCGGGGTCGAGCCGCTCCCGACGGGGGCCCCGCCGCCGCCGCCGCCGGTGAACCCGTGACGGCGGACGACTGACGAGGGGGACACGGACATGGCAGACACCGAGGCCGGCCACGGGGGCATGACCCTGGCCGAGAAGGTCGCGGCGGCCGCGGGCATCGAGCCCGGGAGCGAGAACGATGGGCTGGACGGGCTGGACGGACCGGCGGAGGAGACCGCCGGCACCGGCGACGCCGACGGCGACGACGGGGAGGCCCAGGCCTCCTCTGAGGAGGGCCTCCGCTTCACCGAGGGTGGGGAGGAGGACGACGCCCCGGAGGGGCCCGCTCAGACCGAGCGGCGCCCCGCCGACGCCCCCGCCCCCACCGTCAGCCGCCTGATCCGCAACGTCCGGGTCAAGGAGCGGGAGCTGGCCGCCGAGCGCCAGGCCCGACGGGGAGACCAGGCCGAGCTGGCGCGGCTCCGGGCCGAGGTCGAGGGCATCCGCCGCGGCGCCGGCGACCCCGACGACCCCGTGGACCTCGTCCGGTCCTGGGCGGTCCGTCGCCTCGGGCTGACCGCCGAGCAGGCGAGCGACCCCCGGGTCCTCCGGGCCCTCCAGGAGGCCGCCACGGACCTGACCGCCGAGGCCTTCGAGGCCTCCGACGCGGACCCGGCCCTCCGGGAGCGGCGGCTGGCCCGCCAGCGCCAGCGGGAGGAGGCCGGCCGCTTCCGCTCCTACGAGCAGCGGATCGCGGCCATGGAGGCCGAGCGGTCCCGGGCCCAGGACGAGGCCGTCGTGGCCGAGGTCCGGGCGGACGCCACCCAGTACCTCGCGGCCAACTCGGCCCGGACGCCCCACCTCAGTCTGGCCGTCGAGGCCGGGGACGTCGACCCGGTCCGGCTCCTCATGGAGTCCGCTGCCGAGATGATCCGCTCCGGCGAGGCCCCCGAGCCCCGCTCGAAGGCGGACGTCGGCAGGCTCTACGGCCTCGTCCTGGCGAACGCCGAGCGCCACTACGCGGGCCTCGCCGCCCGACTCTCCTCCCGGACGGCCGGCAAGCCGCCCGGCGGCATAGTTGGAGGGAATGGCGATGCGCGCGGGCAGCGACGCGGAGGGGAATCCCGGTCAGGGGCACGGGACGGCGGCGACGCGGGCGACGGAAGACGGGGTCCGGCTCGGACCCCCGCGAGGGCCACGAGGGGAGGCGGCGGACGCGGCAGCGCGACCCCCGAGCCCCCCGAGAGCAACGAACCGGGCGAGCGCCTCACCCTCGAGCAGAGGGTGCGTAGGGCCGAGCTCGCCGCACGACGGGGCCGCTGAGGCCCCCACACGAATCTGAGACACGCGGGAGACCGTAGGAAATGACTGCAGGAGCACTCACCATCGCCCAGGTCACGGCCATCACGAAGACGTACTTCGTGGAGGAGGGCGCGCTCTTCGAGAGCGACACGTACGACAACCAGCTGCTCAAGCTGATCCCCAAGCTGGCGGACGCCCAGGGCGACTCCCTGAAGCAGCCGCTGCTCGACGGCCAGGTCGCCGGCAACTCCGGCGACTACTCGTCGGCCATCAACAACATCACGGCCGGCTCGCAGGTCGCCTTCACCCTCCCCTGGGTGAACCGCTACCAGGGCGCGCTGGTCGACGACAAGGTCGCCCGCCTGACGACCACCAACCGAGGCGGGTTCATCCAGGCCAAGGAGCTCGCGATCCGTTCCGCCGGCTCGCACTTCAACGACTGCACGAACTACCAGTTCTTCCGGTCGCAGGACGGCGCCATCGGCGTCGTGGCCTCGGGCACCAACGGCCCGAGCTGGACCACGCCGAACATGACGATCACCCCGACCGCGGACACGGCGACCAACGTCCTCCAGCGGATCAAGACCAACGGCACGGCCCTCACGGCCGGCGCCGGGACGATCGGCGGCACGGTCCTGAACTTCTCGGCCGGCGGGGCCATCGGCATCGCGGCCGGACCGGCGGGACCGCTCCAGACCGGCGACTGGGTGGTCACCAGCATCGGTGACACGAGCTTCACGGTCTCTCCCCTCGCGGGCGCCGTGATGGTCACGGGCTCGGCGTTCATCTACGCCAAGGGCGACGCCCAGGCCCAGCTCTCCGGCACCAACGTCGTGGCCTCGTTCGCGGGCTTCGCGTCCTGGAACCCCCCGACGGCGGCCCTCGCGGCGACCAGCTTCGGCGGCGTCGACCGCTCGGTCAACACGAAGGGTCGCGCGGGCCAGCGGGTCATCCAGGTCGGGACGGTCCACGAGGGACTGATCGCCGGCGGCAACGCCGCGATGCTCCGCGGCGCGAAGACCTCGCACGTCCTCATGCACCCGGACCGGTTCAACGACCTGGTCAACGAGCTGCAGGACCAGAAGCGGTACATCCCCGGCGCGGCCTTCCAGAAGGGCTCGGCCGCGATGCCGGCCGGGATGAAGCTGAAGGCCTCGGACCTGGCGCGCTTCGGCTTCGACGCCGTCACGCTCAGCCAGTACGCCGGGCGGACGGTCGCGATCGTCCCGGACTGGGCCTGCCAGACCAACTACTCCTGGATGGTGGACATGACGAAGTACAAGTTCCGCCACACCAAGGAGGGCTTCCCGTACAACCGCGGGGTCATGATGGACGGGCAGGACTGGTTCCGCCAGGCCTCCGTGAACTGGCTCCTGGAGCTGTTCGGGATCGGACAGGTTACTTGCGCGGATCCCTCGAAGCAGGTATGCGTCGTGCACTCGGTCGCGGCGACCGCCTGACCCACTGACGGACTGACAGTCGACGGGCCATCGGGGCCCCGTCGGGACAGCCAGGCCCCTCGGTCGAGAGACCCCGGGGCCTTTCGTTCGTCCGGGGCCCGTTCCGCGACCCCCCCCTACTTGGCAGGAGGCGTCGGGGATGGCCCGACCGCGGGATCGCCGGTCCATGGGGGACCGGCTCGCCGCCGGCGCCCAGGAAAGAAATGCCTGTAGTCAACTCACACGTCGACTCGACCTGGACCGCGTGGGCCTCCGGCCACGTGTCAGGCACCGACGGCGGCGGTGCCACCGCGCCCCGCAACATGACCGGGACCCTCGACGAGTCCTCGAACTTCCCGAACTTCGTGGTCTCGTACCCGTCGGGGAGCATCGACCCGATCATCCCGGGGTGCGTGGCCCCCTCGGGGTCCGTGCTCCTGCAGATGCCCCTCGGGCTCGTCCACGGCGGGCCCCGGGCGGACTACCTGCTCCAGACCGGCTACTGGAACGTCACGATGATCCCCGGCTCCGGGACTGACCGCAAGTCCAACGGGCTCGCGACCATCCAGAACTACCGACTGGTCCCGGTGGCCCACTGCAGCCCCTCGGGCTCGTACCTCTTCGCCTTCCAGCGGCTCAGTGGCTCGGCCGTCGCCTCCGCGGGCTTCACCCTGGACTCGGACCCGAGCTTCACCTCGGCCTCGTTCCAGTACGAGGTCCCGCAGGACCTGGTGAACCCGGGCAACATGGCCTGCGGCTGGAAGTTCTTCGCGATCGGCCGCAAGACCTCGAGGCAGAGGTGACCCGTGGCCAAGGGAACGGCTGAGATGATCGCCATCGGCCTGGGTAGGACCCGGACCGGCGGCAAGGGGAGGAGGCGGGGCGACCCGCAGCGTCCCGACTCGACGTACCACCAGGACGAGTCCGAGTACCCGGACGACGGGGGCCTCCGTGCCTTCGCCAGGGGGGGGTACGCGGGACTCGACGACGGCGACGAGGAGGGGCGGGAGGGCCCCGGTCCCGAGGACGAGGACTCCGGGATCGAGTCCACCGAGCCCGAGTCCGAGGAGGAGGACGAGGGCCCGATCGACGAGTCCTATGAGCACGAGCGGATGGTCGTGATGGACCTGGTCGACGCCCTGGGCCTGGACCCCAAGCGGGTCGACGTCCGCAAGGCCTGCGAGGCCATCCGGGCCTTCCACGACATCGACGAGTCCCGGGAGCGGGAGTCCATGGGACCCGGCCCGGGCGACCGCTACTGATCCCGGGGAGGGGCCGTGGCCTTCAGCTTCACGATTCAGGACGAGATCGACCTCATCAGGTCGATCGGGGCCTATGAGGACCTCGACGGCGACTACTCCGGTGACGCGCCCTCGGCGCCCTCCTCCGGGACCATCATCAGGCTCGCTGATCGGGCCAACCGCGAGGCCTGGGAGGTCTGGTCGGCCTCCGACGAGGGCTGGAACACGCTCCGCGTGAACCTGACGTCGTCGACCGACCCGGCCCTCTCCTCCTCATTCGTGGACCTGCCCTCGGACTGCCACCGCATCCGGGCCGTGCAGTTCCAGGTCGGCCCGGGCCTCGGTTACGAGACCCTGCGGCGGGCCAACGCCACCGACGACCTCTTCACGGTCGTCGGCTCCGGCTATCCCCTCGCCTACCGGGAGTTCCCGACTCGCCTGGAGATCCTCCCGGCGGGAGCCATGTCCACGGTCAGGCTGACCTACTGCCCCGTGGCCGCCCGGATCACGGCGACGACGGACACGATCCCCTCGACGGACGGGTACGACCTCTACGTCGCCTACTGGGTCCTCGTCAGGCTCCGCCAGCGCGAGGATAGGGACACCTCCGAGTTCCGGGCGTCCCTCGCGGAGGTCCGGGCGGCCTTCACGGAGAAGGTCCGCCGGCGCGACCGCTCCCAGTCCATGCGGATGCGACCCCGCGGGACCGTCGGAAGGTGGCCCGTCAGGCCCAGGAACCTCTGAGATGGCGCGCAGGCCGTTGGCCCCGGCCATCAGGCCGGCCCAGGTCAGCGACACCGCTCAGAACAGGGTGAACGCCGGCCTCCACGACCGGATCGTCGCCCTCGAGGACCTCTCCCGGGAGGAGCCGGCCGTCTCCAAGCCCGGCCGGTGGCTCGGCCGCCGGGTCCTGACGGGACAGGGGCTCTACACCCCCACCCCCGGGACCACCCGGATCGCCGTCATGATGGTCGGCGGCGGCGGCGGGGGCGGGGGCGCCCAGGGAGGCGTCTCGGGCGCCACGGCCGGGGCCGGGGGCTCCTCGGGGACCTGCCTCCAGGCGGACGTCGGGGACGGCTCGACCCCCCTGGCCGGCGGCCCCTACTCCTGCGGAGCGGGGGGGTCCGGGGGATCGACCTCGGGCGGGGTCGGCGCCTCCGGCGGGAGCACGACGCTGGCGGTCGCCGGCCTGTCCCTCGTGGCCTCCGGCGGCGGGGGTGGGGGCGGGATGACGAGCGGCGGCGCCGCGGCCGCCGGTCCCCAGGCCTCCCCCGGCGGATCGACGGCGGGCCACGTGACGTCGGCGGACTTCGGGGGCCCCGGCCTCTTCTTCACAGGCTCGACCTGGATCTCCGGGAACGGTGGGTCGGGCGTCATGGGCCAGGGCGGACAGGGACAGGTCGGGTCCATCGCGGCCGCGAACCCCGGCCAGGCCTACGGCGGCGGCGGAGCGGGCGCCGCCGCCACGACCTCCGGGGCGTCCGGCGGCGCCGGGGCCGCGGGCGGCATCGTCATCGACGAGTTCGGGGACGGCTGACCGGGACCCGCGGGGGGCCCATACGTAAGGAGCTGAGATGACCTACGGGATCAGGGACACGAATCCACTGCCGGTGGCCGGGCAGGCCCAATGGGACTCCGCGGTCAACGCCAAGCTCCAGGCCCATGACGACACTCTCGCGCAGCGAGTGGGCGTGGACGGCCTGGACATCAACGGGACCCTCGATGCCCAGGGCAACGCGGTCATCAACGTCTCCAACGTCAGGTTCTTCACCGGGGGTGACCCGGGGGTCGCCAACTCCGTCTTCATCAGCTCCGGCGACCTCTTCGTCCGGGACGGCTCGAACCGCCTCGTCCAGGTCACCTCGGGCGGCGCCGTCAACGTCGCGGGCTCCGGCGGCTTCGGCGGCGACTACGTCTCGTCCAACCAGAACGGGGCGAGCTTCACCAACGCGACGAACACGTTCACGTTCACGGTCTCCGGGGGCACGGTCTACGCGACGATCGAGGGCGGGTCGCTCAAGGTCCATAACGGGTCGTCGGCCCAGGCGATCACGCTGTCGGCTCCCGCGACGCTGGGCTCCTCGTACACGGTGACCCTGCCGACGTCCGTCCCCCTCACCGGGGGACCGACCGTGCTCCGCTTCGATGCGACCGGGAGCCTCCAGGCCGCGGCGTCGGCGAGCTTCTCCGCGAGCATTCCGGTCGCCTGGGCGACCCCGGTGTCCGTCGGCGGCGGACTCAACTTCCAATCGAACACGGGATGGTCCTTCGGGACCGGCGACGAGCTCGCCATCGGGGTCCCCTATGAGCCCGGGGACCGGATCGACTCCGTCTCCCTCGGCTTCGACACCGGGGCCACGGGCGGGGCCCTCACCGGGACCCTCTGGTTCGTCAGCGACGCCGGGAACAAGCAGCAGCTCGCCCAGGTGAGCTTCAACGCCGTCCATCCGGGGGCGTTGAGGACGATCGGGACCGGGACCCCGACCCTGACGGGGTCGTTCCCGGTCTCACCCCCGACCACGGGGACGCTCACCCTCAGCGTCAAGTCCGGGGGCAGCCCCCAGGGACTGGTCCTCTTCTCGGCCTACTACGCCGGCATGCGTCGGACGATCACCTCGTGATCTGGGCGGGACCTTCGATCGGGTGGTGGCCTTCCACCGGGGCCGGGGGCCCCTGACTCCCTCAGAGACAGGAGATCACACGTGGCGCTACGAGACAGATGGGTCCCGATCGTCTTCCAGCGGGGTCT
>Ga0187774_10000811_pt1 | contig 10897 bp, 9 predicted proteins | sample 0216_BV02_MP05_2_FD_133152 | JGI IMG/M metagenome (GOLD analysis project Ga0187774, IMG submission 133152) | Tropical peat soil microbial communities from peatlands in Department of Meta, Colombia - 0216_BV02_MP05_20_MG | ecosystem: Environmental > Terrestrial > Soil > Wetlands > Peat | place... | reverse complement strand
GACATCAATAATGACGGCATCATCGATCCCAGCGCCGGCGATAAGATGTACATGTTCATCGGCATGCGGCGTGGCGGGCGAAATATCTATGCCTTCGATGTCACTCCGAGCGCCAAGATGACCAGCCAGACCGATACTGTGACGCCCAAATTGATGTGGGTCATCCAGGGTGGCAGCGGATCCTACACCAAGCTCGGTCAGACCTGGTCCAGACCGACGGTGGCGCGTATCCGCTATGCCTGCAGCAGCAGCACTGAATGTGATGACGGTAATACCACAATCGATCACACCAAATCGCGGACAGTGCTGCTCTTCGGCGGTGGCTATGACACCAACCAGGACAATGGCATCCCTGCGGGAACGGACAGCATGGGCGACGCCATCTTCATAGTTGACCCGCTCACCGGATCGCGCCTGTGGTGGGCCAGCAGCGACAGCACCGCCAACCTCGTCCTGTCGAACATGCAATACAGCATCCCTTCGGACCTGGCGGTCCTCGACACGGACGGTGACGGGCGCATGGACCGCATTTATGTCGGCGACACCGGGGGGCAGATCTGGCGCATCGATCTGGCCACAAATATAGCCACGGGTACCAACGGTTCAACTGCGGGTTACGTGTTTGCCGATATCAGCTGTACCGGCAGCACTCGCGCCGCCAGTCCGCCGTGTTCCGCCACCACCAACCAGAACCGGCGCAAGTTCTTCTACCCGCCGGAAGTGGCGCCGGTGGAGGATGCGGTTTTCTCCTCCACGGCGCTCTACGACCTGGTTACCATTGTGAGTGGCGACCGTGAGGACCCGCTGGACATGTTGACCACCAACCTCAGCCCGGTACAGGAAGCGGTTCACAACCGTATATACGCCTTCCGGGACGTCAACTACCCGACGGGTTCTCCGTCGACGTTACCGAGCGCGCTCATCGACGCGGACCTATACGATGCAACGGCTAACGATCTGCAGGATCCCGCCGGTTCGAACTATACGACGGCGTTGGCGGCCATCAAGACCAAGAAGGGGTGGTATATCGATCTCCAGGAGTCGAGCAACATCACACTGCCGAACGGGCTGACAACTACCTGGATCGGCGAAAAGGGGCTGGCCAAGACCACGATCTTTGAAGGCGTGCTCAACGTCACTACCTTTACGCCGTCAAACGACACGACCGCCACGGCGACCTGCGCCGCCTCGGAAGGCGTGGCCAAGGTCTATGCCCTGAACTACCTCGACGGTACGGCCACTCTCGACCTGAACAACGACGGCAGCGTGGAGCGGTCGGCGCAAATCGGCGGTGGCATCCCCTCAGAAGTGGTAGTCGTGGTCAGACCCGGCGGCGCCACGGGCCTGGTGAACGTGAGCGGCGGCTCGACTCAAGTACCGATCGGGCAATCGCCAGGTCCGCAAAAATCGTTCTGGCATGATTGAAACGGTATCGGACTTGAAAGGAACGAACGATACGACCCCTCCCGCGCGAAAACGCGGAAGGGGCCGTGGTCGTGCGGGAAAACTAAACTCTAGATTGACCGTTAAGACCATTTCAGGATTAGAACCATGAAGAAACGTCTTTCCCTTGGTTTTACCTTGATCGAACTGATGATTGCCGTGGTCATTGTCGGCATCATTGCGGCGATCGCTTATCCCAGTTATCGCGATTACACGGCCCAGGCCCGCCGTGCCGAGGGCAGAAATCTGCTTTTGGCCATGATCAATCAACAGGAAAAGTTTTATTCCGATTGCCATTATTACGCGGCGACAATACAGACCAGCAGTTCAAGCTCCTGCGGCGCCACTTCCGCCGACGGTATATTGGTTGTCGGAGGTCTAACGTCTGAAAATGGGTATTACAGCGTCGGCGCCCCGGCGGCAGGAAATCTTCAAGGCGGCTGCAGTGCGGGTGGCGCCCTATTTGACTGCGGGGTCACTCTCACCGCCACACCTGTCGCCAGTACGGTTCAGGCAAACGATGGCGCCCTCAGAATCGACGCGATGGGAACCAGGCAGTGGAACAAAAAAAATTTAGGATCCTGGGTAAGTTGGACCAGCAAGTAATTGTCCACTTGCCGCCATTTATTTCATTGGCCAGGAATAGATCAAGGCGCGGTACGGGATCGCAGATCCCGAGGAACCGGAAAGCTCACGTTCTCGGCCTGTCCTGGGCTTTCTTCAACCAGCGACGCTCCCCATTCCCGTAAACGCGCGACGATTCGCTGAACCAGGAGTTCAGGTGCCGATGCGCCGGCGGTCAGCCCGAGCTTGTGCACGCCGATCAGCCATTCACGACGAATATCTTCCGGCCCATCTATCATGTACGCGCGCACACCCTGTCCTTCCGCGACTTCGCGCAGACGGTTGGAATTGGAACTATTCGACGAGCCGACTACCAGCATTACCTCGACGGTTTTCGCCAGGGTTTTCACGGCGTCCTGACGGTTTTGCGTGGCGTAGCAGATATCATCTTTTTTCGGCCCCTTGATGCGAGGAAAACGCCTACGCAGGGCGGCGACGATCTTGACTGTGTCATCCATCGAAAGCGTGGTTTGGGTCACGTAGGCGAGATTGTCGTCATTCGTGACTTGAAGTCGATCGACGTCCGCCACCGATTCAACGAGGTATATCCCGCCCTCCGCTTGGCCCATGGTCCCCTCCACTTCGGGATGGCCGGCGTGGCCAATCAGAACACACTCGGTTCTGTTGTTACGGTGACGCGTCACCTCCATATGCACTTTGGTCACCAGGGGACAGGTTGCGTCGAATACCCGTAGATCGCGGTGCGCCGCCTCCTCCCGAACGCTGCGTGAAACGCCGTGGGCGCTGAAAATGACTGTCGCACCTGCAGGTATCTGTTCCAGATCGTCGACAAAAACCGCGCCCTTGGCGCGCAAATCATCCACGACGAAACGATTGTGTACAACTTCGTGGCGCACATATATGGGGGCCCCGAAGATTTCCAGTGCTCGCTCGACGATCTCGATGGCGCGGTCGACACCGGCGCAAAAACCGCGGGGATTGGCGAGATATACCTGCATTGCATCATGATACCCTGTTTTGACGCAGACAGCAGCGGGATCAGACAGCCGCTCGGGAGATACCGGATGAAGGCGTCTTCGGGGACGGAAAAAACAACGCCCGGAATACCGGGCGCTGAGCAGAATACAGAGGAATCGAATTACTTTTTTGGATTAGGGGTGGCTGGAGCCTGATTTTTCTTCAGATCCTGACACTTCAGCATGCATGCTTCATAGGATTCATTCCTTTTCTCGCTCTTACAATCTTTCTGGCACATCACCACCGGATCCTTTGGGTCGATTTTGTCATTGTTGGGATGATCGACCGCAGTCGCCCATTGAGGAGCAAACAACATTCCCGAAGCTACGACTGGCAAAAAAAATTTCACGGACATGGACATATCGCAAACTCCTTTACTGGATAAAGGGTGGCGCGGAATTGAATGTTCTATCGCGCCGATTACACACCATTAACTCATTCTAGCTGTACATGAGTTATTTGCCATCAACGCTCATCGGCGCGTTTTCACCTACGGCGCGCCGTCCATGGACGCCATCCCAATGTGTCGAGCAATAGCAGCGCAGCACCAATGGTAATGGCTGAATCCGCAACGTTGAACGCCGGCCAGTGCCATGTCCCATAATAGACATCAATAAAATCAATTACGTATCCATGGATCAACCGATCGAGAAGGTTGCCAAGCGCGCCGCCCAAGATCAGCATCAATGCGACCGCCAGCGGTGCGTCCGCCGGGCGCAGGCGCTGCATGACCAGCAAGATCACGACGCAGGCGATCATGGCGACCGCGATGAAAAACAGATTCTGCCAGCCACTCGCCTGACTGAGCATGCCAAAGGCGGCGCCGGTATTGTGCACCAACGAGAGATTCAAAAACGGAACAAGCTTCAATTCTCCATGGCGAATTAGGTAGTCTGCGGCAACATGTTTCGTCAACTGGTCCAGAACGAAAACGACGATCGCGATCCACAGAAAGCGCCGCATCAGGCGTAGCTCCGTGGTTCACCCGGGCCGGTGATGTTTTGCACGCAGCGAGCACAGAGTTGCGGATGGTCTTTATTCATCCCAACATCTCCACGATGATGCCAGCAACGTACGCACTTGGGATACGATGAAGGCGCGACCTGCACATAGAGACCCTTGATCTCCGTTTCGACTGCATCGGCTGTCTTTTTCTCCAATGGCTGCGCGCGCGCATAAGAAGTAATTAATACAAATCGCAACTCATCGCCAAGACGGCGCAGTCTTTCGAACCATGAAGGATCGCAATAAAGGTCCACCTCCGCGTCGAGACCGGATCCGATGCCGCCGGCGACCCGCAGTTTCTCGAGCTCTCGCGCCACCGCGATACGCGCGCTGATAACGTCGGCCCAGAATTGCGGGTCTAGTTCGTCTGCCGGCGGCGCCGGCAATTCATGCCAAGTCTCGAGAAACACCGATTCGCCGCGCTGCCCCGGCATGTGGCGCCAGATCTCTTCCGCCGTAAAGGAGAGTACCGGCGCGAGCCAGCGCACCAGTGCTTCGAGGATATGGAACATCGCCGTCTGCGCCGAACGTCGGCCGCGGCTGGTCATCGGCATCGTGTACATCCGGTCCTTGAGGATGTCGAGATAAAAACCGCCCATGTCCACCACGCAGAACTGGTGCAGCTTCTGATAGATCAGGTGAAACTGGAACTGCTCATAGGCCTCCAGCACCTCTCGTTGCAGGTCACTTGCGCGCTGCAATGCCCATTGATCGAGCGCGAGCATGTCCTTGCCCGGCAGTGCATCGTCGACGTCAAAACGCGACAGGTTCGCCAACAGATAGCGCGCGGTATTGCGAATGCGCCGATACGAATCCGCCATGCGCGTGAGGATTTCGTCGGAAATTCCCATCTCGGCGCGATAATCGGTCGCCGCAACCCATAGACGTAATACATCGGCCCCCATCACTCTGATTACCTTCTGTGGTACCACGACGTTGCCAAGCGACTTCGACATCTTGCGACCCTTGCCGTCGACGGTGAAACCATGAGTGAGAACGCCTTGGTAAGGCGCTTGCCCACGCATCGCCACCGAGGTCAGGAGCGAGGATTGGAACCACCCGCGATGTTGATCCGAACCCTCGAGATACAGATCGGCCGGCGACCGCAATTCCGGGCGGCGCTCGAGCACGCAGAAATGCGTCACGCCCGAGTCGAACCAGACATCCAGCGTGTCGCTGACTTTGTAATACTCGGCTGCTTGGGCGGCGAGCAGTTCTTCCGGTTCAAGATCGAACCAGGCTTCGATGCCGCGCGCCTCGACCCGTTTGGCGACTTCCTCGATCAGGCGTTCGGTTTCCGGATGCGCCTCACCGGACTGTTTATGCACAAAAAGCGGGATGGGCACGCCCCAGGCGCGTTGGCGCGAAATGCACCAATCGGGGCGGTTTTCCACCATTCCCTGAATGCGCGCCTCGCCCCATTCAGGCGTCCACTCGGTATTGGCGATCGCCCGCAGGGCCGGTTCGCGCAAGCGCTCCATGCTGATGAACCACTGCGAGGTGGCGCGGAAAATGATGGGCGTCTTGTGACGCCAGCAATGCGGATAGCTGTGATTGACCGCTTCCGCATGCAGCAGCGCGCCGCGGGCCTTGAGCACCTCGATTACGTGATCGTTGGCTTTGAACACATGCTCGCCGGCGAACAGTTCCGTTCCCGGCAGAAACTTCCCGTCCTCGCCGACAGGGTTGTCGACCGGCAGTCCATAACGTTCTCCGACGACGTGGTCTTCCAAGCCGTGTCCGGGCGCCGTATGCACCGCGCCGGTGCCAGCGTCAGTCGTCACGTGCTCGCCGAGAATGATAGGCACCTCGCGTTCGTAGAACGGATGCTTGAGTCTCACGCCTTCCAGGTCCTTGCCGCGGCAGTTGGCGACGACGCGGTAGTCGTCGATGCCGTAACGACCCATCGCGTCCTTGACGAGCGGGTCGGCGATCAGCAGGCGCTCATGGCCCCGCGGTCCATTGCATTGCAGCAGGACATATTCCAGGTCCGGATGCAGCGCTACCGCTTGGTTGGCCGGCAGCGTCCACGGCGTGGTGGTCCAGATGATCACGCTGATCGGACCATCGCCCGCGCGTCCCGGCGCGTGCTCGCAACGCGCCAGAAACTCCGCGGGATCGGCCACTACGAAACGCACATCGATAGCGGGCGAGGTCTTGTCCATGTATTCGACTTCGGCTTCGGCAAGCGCCGAACCGCAGTCGCTGCACCAGTGCACCGGCTTGTGACCGCGCACGACGTGGCCGTTGGCGATCACCCGACCGAGGGCGCGGATGATGTCGGCCTCGAACCGGAAATCCATCGTGAGATACGGCCGGTCCCAGTCGCCGGTCACGCCGAGGCGCATGAAGTCCTCACGCTGGCGATCGACCTGGATGCGCGCGTACTCCCGGCATGCCTGCCGGAATTTTGCCGGGTCCACCTGCAAGCCGGCCTTGCCGATCTTCTTTTCGACGGCGAGCTCGATCGGCAGTCCGTGGCAGTCCCAGCCGGGAATATAGGGCGCATCGAACCCGCTCAAGGTTCGCGACTTGACAATAATGTCCTTGAGGATCTTGTTGACCGCGTGGCCGATGTGGATGTCGCCGTTGGCGTATGGCGGACCGTCGTGCAAAACATATTTTTGCCTGCCACGACCCTGCTCACGCAGCTTTTTGTAGAGGTTCATCTCCTGCCAGCACTTCAGGATTTCCGGCTCGCGCGCGGCGAGATTGGCCTTCATGGGAAAATCCGTCTGCGGCAGATTGAGCGTATTCTTATAATCGTTCACTACGACACCTTAATGAGGAAGATTCAGGCGGTTTTCTCCCGGTAGCCGTTCGACCGACTTGACGGATGATATTCCCGGAAAAACGCGCGCACGTCTTCGACATCCTGGGCGATCCAGCGTCTCAGCTCATCGAGCGAGTCAAACCGCTTCTCGTCGCGGAACTTGCGCAGGAAATTCACCTGCACCTGCTCTCCATAGATATCTTCAGTGAAGTCGAGCAAGTGCACCTCCAGGAGCGTGCGTGTTCCGCCTACCGTCGGGCGGGTGCCGACGTTGGCCGCCCCTGGCGCCGGTTCGATTCTGAGGCCAAACACCTCGACCGCGAAAATACCGGTGATTGGAGTCACCTTGCGATGCAGATGAATATTGGCGGTCGGAAACCCCAGGGTACGGCCGAGTTTGTCACCGTGGGCGACGCGCCCGCACATGCGGTAGGGTCGCCCCAGAAGCTTTTCCGCTGGGGTCAGATTACCGGCGGCGAGCATGGCGCGGATCCGGGTGCTCGAGACACGTTCTTCGTCGATAGTCACGGTGTGCATGTTTACCACCTGAAACCCGTGTTTCGCCCCGGCGGCGGCGAGCATGTCGAAATCGCCGCGGCGTTTGTGGCCGAAACGGAAATCATCACCCACCACGAGATAACGCACACCGAGTCCATCGATCAGGATGCGCCGGATGAACTCCTCCGGCTCCATGGCAGCGAATCTGGCGTCGAAACGCAGGCACAACACGCGGTCGACGGAGTAGCGGCGCAGCGCCTGCAATTTTTCGCGCAGGCGCATCAGGCGCGGCACCGCCGCCTGCGGCTGGAAGAATTCCTGCGGCTGCGGTTCGAAAAGGATGACTTGGGTGGGCAAACCGAGTTCCTGCGCCTTCTCCGCCAGCTGACCGATGACCGCCTGGTGGCCGAGATGCACGCCGTCAAAATTGCCGATCGTGGCGACACAGCCGCGATGTTGCGGCCTCAGGTTGTGCCACCCGCGTATGAGCTCCATGGGGCTGTTTCAGGTTATGGCCGGGAACAAAGGAGAAAGGTTACCGTCTCGCGCGGACGAGAACAAGCGTGCACCGGGGCCGACTTGTTTAAAGATGAGCCCAGTCAGGATCGAGCTCTTCGATGATATCCTGCAACGGACGACGCCCGCCGAAGCCTTCGTGGTAACTGTGGTAATGCGCGATGCGCAATTCCGGAAACTTCCAGCAAAGGTAACCGTCGCCTGTGTCGAAATCCGCCAGCCACAGCCCTTTGACAACGAGCCCGAGCCGCTCCATTTTACCCATCCAGCGGCGGACGATAGTCTCGTATTCCTTTTCCACCTTGCGGATCTGGGGATTGCTCGGCACCATCGAATCCAGGAGGCGGCGTACAGGCTCCAATTCGCGATAGGCCTCCTCGGTGATTTTCCAGACCAGCGGAAAAAGTTCTTCCGCTTCCGTCAACGTGAAGACGCGCGGATTATTGCACGCGGAAATCTGGTAAATCTGAGCCGCACTAGTCATCAGTCGGTGCTCCATCTCCTTTCTTGAGCAGCAATTGTGCCAATCGTACTCCTAACGCCGTCGCGGTCAATAAATATGCGGCTGCACCTGCTATGACCCATATTGACAAGCGCAATGCCCGCTGCACGGCTGTCGCGTGCAGCCAAGTGTCGAGATCGCCCACGCCCCAGAACAGAACCGCGCCCATCACACCACTCGCCGCTGTGACCCGCGCCAGGAACGAACCCCAGCCAGGAAGCGGTCGATACACATCATGACGGCGCAGCGTAATGAACAACAGTCCTGCGTTCACGAACGCTGATAGCGATATCGCCAGCGCCAACCCGACGTGCTTGAGAGGGATGAACAACAACAGACTCAGCAGGATGTTCACTACCAGGGCAATCACACCAATACGCATCGGCGTCTTCGTGTCCTGGCGCGCGTAGAATCCCGGGGCCAGCACCTTGATCAAAATGAATCCGAGCAACCCGAAGGAGAACGCCATCAAGGCGTTGGCGCTCATGCGCACGTCGTTGTCGCCGAAGGCGCCAAAATGAAAGAACGTCGCCAACAATGGTTCGGAGAGAATCACCAGCGCGACCGAGGCTGGAATCCCGATCAGGCACACCCAGCGCAACCCCCAATCGAGCAGGTGGGAAAATTCTTCTCGTGAGTTGCGTGCGTGGCGACGCGCCAAGCTCGGCAGAATGACCGTGCCGAGCGCGATCCCGAACACGCCGAGCGGGAATTCCATCAAGCGGTCGGAATAATAGAGCCACGAAACGCTGCCGGTGACGAGAAAGGACGCGAGCAACGTATTCACCAGCAAATTGATCTGGGCCACGGAGACGCCGAAGATTGCCGGCAGCATGAGTTTGAATACACGCGCAACGCCGTGATGGCGCTCTCGCAGATGCAGGCGCGGGCGCGGCAGCATTTTGAGACCGCGCAGAAACGGGATCTGAAACAGCAGTTGCACCACCCCGGCGATAAACACGCCCCACGCGAGCGCGAGGACCGGCTCGTCGAGGCGAGGGGCAAGCCACACGGCCGCCCCGATCATGCTCAGATTGAGCAATACCGGTGTGAAGGCGGCCGCGCCGAATTTTCCGTAGGTGTTGAGAATGCCCGCCGCCATCGCCACGAGCGAGATGAAGAAGAGATACGGGAACGTGATGCGCAACATCTGTACCGTGAGGCCGTACTTTTGCGGTTCGTCGAGAAAACCCGGGGCGAGAATCATGACGAGGATCGGCGCGGCGAGAACACCGATCAGCGTCACCACGAAGAGGATGACACCGAGAATCCCCGTCATGTGATCGACAAAGGCTCGCGTTTCCGCGGCCGTGTACTTGGTCTTGTACTCGGCAAATACCGGGATGAAGCTCTGGGAAAACGCGCCTTCGCCGAAAATGCGTCGCAGAAAATTAGGGATGCGGAAGGCCACGTAAAAAGCGTCGGCCGCGATCCCGGCGCCGGCTCCGATCAGACTGGCGAACAACATGTCGCGGATCAGTCCGCTGACACGCGACAGCAGCGTCATACCACCGGTGACGGCCGTGGACTTGAGGAGCTTGCGGCTCACGGCGGCATATCTCTGAAGGATTCCATAAAAGCCGCGATCATACAGGATGTGACCATGGCACCGAAGCTGCGGGCGACCGGGCCGATCGCACCGGGCCGGCCTTCGCGGGATTGACAAATACGGCCAAAATCAGCATAGTTGCCGGCCCTTGCAGACATCCTCAGGAGACGACGTTGGCCAACACAGCACAGGCAAAGAAGCGCGCGCGCCAGGCGGAGGCGCACCGCACCCGTAACGCCGCGCAACGCACCGAATTGCGCAGCCGGATCAAGAAAGTCCGCGCGGCGATCGCCGCCAAGAACAAAGACGCGGCGAAGCAGGCGTTTCGTGATGCCGCTTCCGTGATTGATCGCCTCGCGGGCAAGGGGCTTATCCACAAAAACGCGGCCGCGCGCTACAAGAGCGGACTCAACCAGCAACTGCGCACACTGGCGTAATTCACCGCCTGTCTCAAAACAAAAAGTCCGGCATCGCCGGCTTTTTTGTTTACGAATCCTGGCTACAAAATCACCATGTTGTCGCGATGGATCAGCTCTGGTTCGTCGACGTAGCCCAGCATGGACTCGATCTTGTCGCTGGCCCGCCCGATGATCCGCGCGGTATCCTCCGAACCGTAGTTCACCAACCCGCGCGCCACCTCGCGCCCGTCGGAATCGAGACACGAAACGACTTCCCCGCGGGTAAATGCACCTTCGACCGCCTTCACCCCGACCGGTAACAAACTCTTGCCGTTCTCGCGAATAACCTTGACCGCGCCCGCGTCCAGCCACAGTCTGCCGGCGACGCGGGCCTGCCCCGCGAGCCACTGCTTGCGCGCCACCACGCGTTCCTGCGCGGCCTTGAGGTGCGTACCGATCGCCTCGCCGTCCAGTGTCCGCGCGATCACATTTTCCTCGCGTCCCGAGACAATTACCGTCGCCGCGCCCGAACGCGCGGCCTTTTCGGCCGCCGCCAGCTTGGTACGCATGCCGCCGCGCCCGAGCGCCCCGGAACCGCCGGCCATCGCCAG